>Ga0172371_10003913_pt1 | contig 22918 bp, 20 predicted proteins | sample Lak12m_FD_114543 | JGI IMG/M metagenome (GOLD analysis project Ga0172371, IMG submission 114543) | Freshwater microbial communities from Kabuno Bay, South-Kivu, Congo - kab_022012_12m | ecosystem: Environmental > Aquatic > Freshwater > Lake | place: Democratic Republic of the Congo: South-Kivu...
CATCCTCAATTCAATCTCATCCGGCCATCTCTATACAACCTCCGCGATCCAAACGCGAGCAAAATCTTGGACACGTCAAGCCGCCTGACGTCAATGTCTCCCCCGCATAACTGAATGGTTACATCTAGATCGTCGCGGTCGGACAACCGGGCGTCCCGACCGCGATCTCCAGCCTTAGCGAATCCTCTTGACCGCAAGGGTCTCGCTTCCTACACCCAGATCTCGATGCAAAAGACCGCCATGGATGGACAGCTCTAATGATTGGAACTGATGAAGGTCATCTGGAGGTGGTGAAGTTACTTTTGGCCAAGGGAGCTGATTTGAATACACGGAACGAGGATGCGAGACAGCCATGCAGATTACTCAAAAGAAACATCGGAAGGCAATAGAGGCGGTTCTCAATGCCGCATTGAGGCAAAAGGAAATAGACCTTGGTGGGCACTGATACCCACTTCGCGTTCAAAGAAGCGACGCGCCTTTGGTAGGGTGGCGCCTGCGTGTGCGCCCAGGGAACGGGCAGACACACAGGTCTGCCCCACAGTGCCGCTATCTTACCATTGGAAATCTAATTCGTGTCATCTGTTAGAAAGCGCATTGGTATGAAACCTACGCCAAACCATTTAGGTTGACTTTTAACCTGGGGGACAAGCTAAGGATTATCAATTGTTGTTTTGTTTCTCACAATGTCTTTCCACAGCGAGCCTGTAATCACTGTTGGTGATTAGGAAACCTGAAAAGAGAATCCGCGTAATCATAGGTTTAATTGATGACGATCAAGGAGATTGTTCGGCACACCCCAATGTTGGAAAACGCCTCATCCTCCAGAATCAACGAACGCCACGAGAGCAATTAGGCTCACGGCTCTGAAGGTGAGCCTAATAGGCTCTCCGGTAACTCGCTGATTATTTTGGTGAAGTTAAATTTATAAATTTAAGACGCGCTCTCCTGGCCACTCCGGCCCGTCCCTCCAACGTCTTCCCTGATGTCTTGCGTAATTTTGAGAACCGCTAATATTTGAAGTTACTAATCTTTCCTAGAAAAATAATCCCTGCAGCGTAATGGCATCAAGAATGCTAGCATAGTGAGGGCCGCCATCTTTGAGCAAGGGCCCATTTGATTGAAGGAGATTGCAATGAGGTTCATAAATCTGGGACTCAAACCTAAGATCATGTCGGGGTCTTTTCTGCCGGTGCTCATATGCATTTTTATAGGCATGATCGGCATCTGGACACTGCACACGCTGACAGACATTCTTGTATCGGCGAGCCGTGCCGGACAGTTGGGCAGACATAGCCTGGAGATTGAAAGAAATGCCTCAGAAATGGAAAGAGCGGTGCACGAGTACTTGTTGACCGGAGGCGAACAAGCTTCAGAGCAGTACAAGAAGGCATGGACAGCTTTGTCGAAGGAACTGGACAGCATGAAGAAGGTGGTGGCCGAAAACAACGAGCCGATAAAGGCTCTAAATGACGCGGTAAAGTCGGTCGAGGATTGGCAAACGACAGTTGCGCAACCCTTGTTTGAACGTCGCAAGGGCATCGCGGATTCTCAAGCCATACGCGACGTCAGTGAACTCTTGCATCAGCTACGAGCAGAAAGGGGTCTGGATGATCTCAAGAACATCATGACAACGCTCAGGAAAGATGCGGATTCGTTGAATACTGACCAGCTTAGATACGGATTGCGTGTGGCCAAGATTATGGAGGACATTGTCGTATATGGCCTGATCATAAGTACCGTGCTCAGCTTGGCCATAAGTTATCTTTTGGCTTCAGGAATAACGCGGCATCTGATGGCGGCAGTGACATTCTCCGAGGCTATTGCCCGGGGAGACTTGTCCAGGACTCTCGATTTCAGTAGCAGAGACGAGATTGGCCGACTTGGGGCATCGCTCAATACCATGGTTAACAACCTCAAAGAGCAGATTCGCAGGATATTTGAAGGTGTTAATGTCCTCAATTCGGCGTCCGGCGAGGTTACCGCCACCGTTACTCAAGTAGCCACGAGCACTGCCCAAACTTCTTCAGCAATAACAGAAGTCACTACAACGGTTGAAGAAGTGAAGCAGTCCTCCAGACTGGCGAGTGAGAAAGCAAAAGGCGTAGCCGAGGGCGCTCAAGAGTCGGCCACCGTGGCTGAAACCGGCAAGAAGTTCACCGAAAGCACCGTCGAAAAGATGAATCTGATAAAAGACCAGATGGAAACCATAGCGGAAACAGTTGTGATGTTGAGTGAGCACAGTCAACAGATAGGTACCATAATCTCTTCGGTTCAAGACATTGCCGATCAGTCGAACCTACTGGCGGTCAATGCTTCCATTGAGGCTTCAAGAGCCGGAGAGCATGGAAAAGGATTTGCAGTAGTGGCCCAAGAAATCAAGAGTCTCGCCGATGAATCCAAGCAGGCCACAGAACAAGTGAGAAGCATCCTTGAAGATACCAAGAAATGGGTGAGCGCTGTTGTCATGGCCACGGAACAAGGTGGCAAGGCGGTGCAATCCGGACTGGGACAATCCATCCAGGCAGGCGAGGTCATTGGAAAGCTTTCCGGCAGCGTTCTGTCCTCTTCTCAGGCGGCGAGCGTAATTCAAGTATCAAGTGAACAGCAGTTCGTTGGCATAGAGCAGGTTTCTATGGCTATAGTCAGTATCGAACAAGCCATGCGTCAAATCAAAGATAGCATCGGTCAGTTGGAACCGGCTGCCCAGAGATTGGAGGATTTGGGAGAGGAACTGAAGAAGTCGATTCAGCACTACAAACTGTGACAGTCCACCAATTGGTTCCGCAATGTAGCGGGCTCAAAAAAGATTGGTTCTTTGTTGCTCTCAGGTAGCGATTTTGGCCATATGAGATCAAAAAGGCTTAACTGCGGTAACGATCATCTGATGGGCGTATTTCGTCAGCCCAACAGTGGCGTCGATCATCTTTCTGAAGAGTATGAGCAAAGGATATCTAACAGGTAGGTCTTCTTCCGGATGGTAGAGCTTTCTCCTCATGTTGAAAGATCTGGAGCGTATTTTAATTCCCCGAAATCCGACATTTTCCAAGAGGCGGGTTATGTTCTGGGGATCGAAAAGAAAGATATGATCCGCGCTGTTAAAGTAGACAAACCATCATCGTCCGGCGTCAACGAGCGACACGAGAGCAATTAGGCTCACGGCTCCGGATGTGAGCCTATTAGACTCTCTGATAAGCCAATGATTATTTTGATGAAGTTAGATATCCGGATGTGAAAGGCGCTTTTCTGGCCATTCCGGACGTCTCCCCAATGTCTACCCTGAAGTCTTGCGCAATTATGCGAATCACTAATATATTAACATTACTAATGATTCCAACAAATTTAGTCCCCGCAACGTAATGGCATAAAGAGTGCAAGCCTAGTGAAAGCCGCCACCCTTCGAGCAAGGGACCCATTTGATGAAGGAGATCGCCATGAGGTTTATGAATCCGGGACTCAAAGCTAAAATCATGTCGGGATCCGCCCTGCCGGTGCTCATATGCATCTTTGTCGGCATGACCGGGATGTGGGTAATGCGCTCGTCGCAAGAGAGTCGTCTATCGACCACCAGGGCGGAACAGGGGGTCAGACATACCCTAGAGATTGAAAGAAATGCTGCAGAAATGGAAAAAGCAGTATACGAGTACCTATTGACCGGAGGCGAAAACGCTTTAGAACGGTACAAGACAGCATGGACAGCTTTGTCGAGAGAATTGGCCGACATGAAAAGGGTAGTGGCCGAAAACAATGAGTCGGTAAAGGCACTTGATGACGCAGCAAAGTCGGTCGAGAATTGGCAAACGGAGGTTGCACAACCCTTGTTTGAACGCCGCAAGGGCATTTCGGATTCTCAAGCCACACGCGACTTGGGTGAATTCTTGTCCCGGCCAAGAGCAGAAAAAGGCCTGGATAGCCTCAAGAACATCATGACAACACTCAGGAAGAGAGCGGATTCGCTTCATGCTAACGAGTTTGGATACCAAAAGCGACTGGTCGAGATGATACGGTACGCTGTCGTATATGGCCTGATCATAAGTACCGTACTCAGCCTTGCCATAAGTTATCTTCTGGCTTCAGGAATAACGCGGCATCTAATGGCTGCTGTGACCTTCTCCGAGGCCATCGCCCAGGGAGACCTGTCTAGGAGTCTCGATTTCAGTAGCAGAGACGAGATTGGCCGACTTGGGGCATCACTTAATATTATGGTCAACAACCTCAAGGAGCAGATTCGCAGGATACTTGAAGGTGTTAACGTCCTCAATTCGGCGTCCGGCGAGCTTACCGCCACCGTTACGGAGGTGGCCACGAGCACGGCCCAAACTTCTTCAGCAATAACAGAAGTCACCACAACGGTTGAAGAAGTAAAACAGTCTTCCAGGCTGGCTAGTGAAAAAGCAAAAGGAGTAGCCCAGGGCGCCCAAGAGTCGGCCACCGTGGCTGAAACCGGCAAGAAGTTCACCCAAAGCACTGTCGAGAAGATGAATCTGATAAAAGATCAGATGGAATCCATCGCGGAAACTGTTGTGATGTTGAGTGAGCACAGCCAGCAAATAGGTACGATCATTGCTTCGGTTCAAGACATTGCCGATCAGTCAAATCTCCTGGCGGTTAATGCTTCCATTGAGGCTGCAAGGGCCGGAGAGCATGGAAAGGGATTTGCAGTGGTAGCCCAAGAGATCAAGAGTCTCGCCGATGAATCCAAGCAGGCGACGGAACAAGTGAGAAGCATCCTTGAAGATACCAAGAAGTGGGTAGGCGCTGTTGTCATGGCCACGGAACAAGGCGGTAAGGCGGTGCAATCCGGACTAGGACAATCGATCCAGGCGGGGGAGATCATTGGAAAGCTTTCCGGCAGCGTCTTATCCTCTTCTCAGGCGGCGAGCGTAATTCAAGTATCGAGTGAACAGCAGTTCGTCGGCGTAGAGCAGGTTTCTACAGCTATAGTCAGTATCGAACAAGCCATGCGGCAAATCAAAGATAGCATCGGTCAGTTGGAACCAGCTGCCCAGAGATTGGGGGATTTGGGAGCGGAGTTGAAGAAGTCGGTTCAGCACTACAAACTGTGACAGTTACCGATTGGTTTAGCCATGTCGCGGGTTGAAAAACAGTTGATTCTTTATTGCACTCCGTCACGATCTTGAGGACGTGGAATCAAAGAGGTTTGACTGCGGTTACGATCATCTGGTGGCCGTATTTCGTCAGGCCGACAGTCGCGTCGATCAGTTTTCTGAAGGGGAGCAGTAGAGGATATCTCGCTGGCAACTCTCTTTCCGGATGGTAGAGTTTTCTCCTCATATTGAAAGATCTGGTACGTACTTCAACTTCGTTGAATCCTTCATCTTCCAAAAGGCGGGTTATGGTCCGCGGTTCGAAGAGAAAGATGTGATCGGACCCGTTAAGATAGACCCACTCTGGTCCGTTGATCCGGCGAGATAGTGAAGCAAAATTGGTGGTGGACAATCGCAACAACCCTCCTGGCCGCAACATCCTGTAAACGTTGGTCAATGCCTTTCTCGGTGAGCAAAGGTGCTCCACGACGTCCCACATTCTGATGACGTCCATTGAATTCCCTGGGGACTCGCAGTCTTCCGCGGATTGGTCTACAATTTGTTTAATTCCATTTAGTTGTAGGAACTTGACCGCATCTGCGTTTATCTCGATGGCCCAGGTATCCCATCCGAGGCGTGAGGCCTCTAGCAAGAACCAGCCGCGGCCAGCCCCGATTTCCATGATGCGGTTCAGGCGGCGAAACGGCTCCAAAGCTGAAACTTCTTTTTGGAAACGTTTCCTTTGGGAATTGCTGATACTATCCTCGCCCATGCATCCTGTGCCGGATGTTGTCTGAATATCAAGATGATCCGCGAGTCGAGGGTTGACAAAAACCATTCCGCAATCAGCGCAACGGACATGGTGAAAACCCTCTTTCACGAATAGGAGCTGATTCTCTTGGCTCCCGCAGAGATCACATTTGATGGTAATTTTTCCGTGCATTTCCACCGGCATTGCCAAGGCAGGTATTTAACCTATCCCTACAGTCGCTTCGCGATATGCAATTATAGAACAAAAGTGATCAGAAAAGTGAAAAGCAATTCCAATTGTTCCTCCTTCTCCGCGGAGTCTTCGTTAGCCCAAACAAATGTTCCAGCCGTAGTCACTGTCATTGCCAGCGCAGCGAAGCAATCCCCCCAATCCTCGAGCAAGGTGATTGTTTCGTCGTTCCACTCCTCGCAATTACAACTTCGTCAACAGCGACTCTCGGAAATAGCTGAATGGCAATTCATTTACCGAGCAAGGCCCTTGATAGATAACAAGAACCGTGATACTCAACCCAAAACCTTCAGAACTTGATGAGGTAAGAAGTGGAATTAAAGGCCATTGCAGACTTCCTCTTCGAGGTGGGAATGCTGAAAAGGACCCCTCGATCAGGATTTCAATTTCTGGGGACAGGCGACGAAACAGTCGCGGAACACAGCCTTAGGGCGGCCATAATAGGCTATGTCTTGGCAAGAATGTCCGGTAAATTCAAAACGGAGAGGATTGTCTTGATGTGCTTGTTCCACGACCTGGTGGAAGCTCGAACCGGGGATCTCAACTATGTGAACAAGAGGTATGTTAAAGCCGATGAGGAAGCCGCAGTTCGGGACATGACGGCGGAGTTGCCTTTCGGGGCGGAAATTCGGGAATTGGCCGAGGAGTTCAACGCGACCGGAACAGACGAAGCCAGCTTGGCTCATGACGCAGACCAGCTCGAGATGATACTCCAACTCAAGGAACTTGGTGACCTCGGAAATCGGTACGCCGCTGACTGGATTACCTCAACTGTCAAGAGACTTAGGACTGATGAAGGGAAACGTTTAGCACGGACTATTTTGAACACGGATTTTGCCGCGTGGTGGTTCAAAGAGAAGAATGATGCTTGGTGGGTTCATGCGGATCGACAAGAAAAGAGCGAGAAGTGAAGAAGTCGGCGCCATGCGATACCGGGCTGTGATCCGGTCAATTGTTGTGGTCTTGCTTCTGGTGTTCTGTTTGCCGGGGCGCCCTTTGTGGTCCGATACAGGCCATGATCAGCCTACACCTCCAAGATCTCAGGATTCGTCTCCCGTTCGTGGGGCAACCAACCCCGGCCGGGAGCCGGCTAAGAAGTATGAGTGGCTATTCAAGCGACAAAATGAGCAACAGGTCTCTCGCGAGGCGAATCAAGCCGTTGTTTTGAATAAACTTGACAGGGAGATCAAGGAAGCCCGCCGGGTCTATCTTTCCGGGAAACTTGAGGCAGCGATTGTCACCTATCACAAGGTGATTGACGATTTCGAATCCGTCTTGGACGAGATCCCGCCGGGTCATTCATTATTGACGCAGATGGAGGAACGATTTTCGGTATTTGATGAATTCGCTACAAAAATTCTCGGGCCTTTGAGCAGCGCCCCTTCAGGCGACGCTGCTGATAAGGTTTTTCAGCTTATGGAACGCCGTCGTGTATGCGGGAGAAATCTGGTATTGAAAAAGGTAGGACCGACTGAGTTTTTTGATGTCCCGAAGAATCTCTTGAACGACGAACGTCAACTTCAGAGAAAGCTGCTGGAACTTAGATCCGAGGTCCCGTCCCCCGACGAAAGAAAGGCGCTGGAGGCGGCGCAAAGTTCGCTTTTCGATGTCAGAAAATCGCTTGATAAGAGTTCTCCGCGTTACGCTGTCTTCCGTAAAGGATCACGCCTAAGCCTGCCCAAGGTTTCTCGGAACCTTCTACGCAAGAATGAAATGATCATGGATTTTAGCCTGTTGACTGATCGCATGGTTGTCGGAGTTATCACTTCGGAAACTGCGGCTTACTATCAAATCCCCATAAACAGGGCAGACGTGGACAGGGAAGTCCTGAGTTTACAGGAGATGCTGCGGGAATTCACCCAAGAAGGTCGGTCCACTTTCATGGGACATGCGTGGAAAGAGCCTGCCCGGCGCATTTATAGATTCTTATTAGGCAGGCTACCTTCGCTGCCGGAAGACAAGACAACTATCTTTGCAATTCCGGACAGGTCTCTATGGTACTTACCTTTTTCAGTCATGCTAGACGCCGAGGACAGACCTTTCGGACGCGATCGACTGATTACCTCCATTCCTTCGGTGGACATCCTGCATTTCATCAGGACACACAAAACGGATCCATCCGTGTTCGCAAGTGATCTCCTGCTGCTAGAATCAATCCCGTGGATAGCGACTGATGAGGTTCGCGAGACTGCGGCGGGCTCGCCGGTTCGCAGGAAGATTCCCCAAAAGATGTCGGATGAAGGAAAAGTGGAGCGCCTCATTCTTAACAATCCGGTTTATCCCCGGCCATCGGAAGTGGTAATCAACATCCAAAAGATGTTCAAGAAATCGCATGTTTGGATAGGGCCAACAGCCACCTCGGATCGATTAACGAATACCAAGGAATCGAACGTTAGGATAGCTGTCGTTGCCGCGCCTCTCGCAGTTAATGACCGATTGGACGCCGAAAGCCCACCGACTTTTTTCTTTTCCCCGGACAAAAACGGCCATCGCTCCTTCGACGCACGCATGCTGTTCTCGACCTCTTTCCCGTGTGAGTTGATGATTCTTCCAGTGGCTTGGTTCGAGGTTAAGGATGCCGAATCGATTTGCGGTGAAGGGCCGCTCTTGCTCAGCAGCGCGATATTTTACTCGGGCAGCCGCATGTATATGGTGAACTATTCAGACCCGGATTGGGGAACGGATGAGCAATTCCTGATGAGCGCTCTTAAAAAGATGTCAGAAAAGGCGCCTCCAGGGAAGGCCCTGGCCGAATATACGCGCGACATCTCGAGCGCGCTAAGTGTTTCTTTTGCAGGGAAGCCTCCAAGCTGGGTCGGCTGGATATTGATGGGGGACCCCAACTGAACAGTGAAGCAATGTATCGCAGATGAACTTTGAGACCCGGGCCGATGTAGGCCGGGAGGTTAAGCGCCCTCCCGTGTCATTGTGACTACAGCGTCTAAATCTTCGATCAACCCACATGCAACTTCTTGGACAAACCGGCTACTTTCCTGGAAGCGGTATTCCGATGAATCACCCCTTTTGACACACCTTTGTCAAATAGCGATATGGCTTTTCGTAGCAACTGCGGCGCGTCGGGAGATTTCTCCCCGGCGGCCTGGAGAAACTTTTTTACCGCGGTCCTTACGCCGGATTTGTAAGACATGTTTCGGACGCGACTTCGTTCGTTCTGATGCATCCTTTTGATAGCGGATGGATGATTTGCCATTGAGGTCTCCTAATACTAAATAAACGGATGACTCCATGATGTTTATTTGATACCAACGATGAACTCATCCCGCCGGGTGAGATTGCTTCCGACGTAATTTTTTATTATGTCTGAGAACGCGAGTCCAAGTCAACCCTTTTTGTCTGGGTAGGAAGGAGGCCCGGTGTCCGAACAGAAGGCAATGGCGCGCGCCGCCGGGGTTGTCGGCATGTGGACAACTGCCAGCCGCGTGTTAGGTTTCGTCAGAGACATGGTCATTGCCCTGTTTCTTGGCGCGGGCATGGGCGCGGATGCTTTTTTTGTAGCCTTCCGAATCCCGAATCTCCTCAGAAGATTGTTCGCGGAAGGGGCTCTGTCCGCAGCATTCATTCCAATCTATGTGGATACTCTCCATAAACAAGGCCGGCCGGAAGCGGAAAAACTGGCCAGGACCGCTTTCACCTTCACGAGCATAATTCTGGCGCTTGTAACTCTCATCGGCATCGTGTTCAGCCCTCTGATTGTGAGGGTAACCGCTCCCGGTTTTTACGATGAGATTACAAAATTTGTACTTACTGTTGAACTGACTAGAATCATGTTTCCTTATATATTTTTCATTTCCTTGGTGGCATTGGCCTCCGGTGTTCTGAATTCCATGGGTCATTTCGCGGCGCCTGCTGCGGCTCCTGTGCTACTTAATATCTCGATGATCGCGAGTGTGACGATCTTCGGCGCATATCTTGGTGTGGTCCCTTTTTACGCGCTTGCCTGGGGTGTTGTGGCTGCCGGAATCCTGCAACTGGCTCTTCAGCTTCCGTTTCTTTGGGCCGAGGGAATCAAACTAAGACCCGATTTTGATTTTCGCCAGCCAGCTCTGAAGAAAATGGGCATTCTATTTGTTCCGGCTGCCTTGGGTGGAGCGGTATACCAGATAAATGTTTTGATCGGCACTATTCTTGCCTCGATGCTTCCAACCGGTTCTGTTTCGTGGCTTTATTATGCAGACCGATTGGTGGAACTCCCTCTCGGTGTTTTTGCTGTTGCCTTGGGGACCGCCGTGCTTCCTTCCATGTCGCGTCAGGCGACCAACGGAGACATAAGCGGCCTGACACGCTCTGTTTCTTTCTCGCTCAGAATCATCGCTTTTTTTACCATTCCTGCGTCCGTGGCCCTAATCGCGCTAAATGAGCCTATAGTCGCCGTCCTTTTTCAGCGGGGCAAATTCACGTACTTGGATACGCAACAAACAGCCTACGCGCTGAACTGTTACACTGTGGGACTGTGGGCGTTTTCCGGACTCAAAGTCGCCACTCAGGCTTTCTTTTCCCTAAAGGATACCAAGACACCTCTAATGGTTTCCATTATCGCTGTGACTGCGAACTTGGCGTTAGGATTGATATTGATGGGGCCGATGTTTCATGGAGGGATTGCGTTGGCGACATCCATCGCCGCGGCGCTAAACTTCTCGATACTATTCTTTGTCTTGATAAGACGACTCGGTGGGTCAGGCAACGACATCAGAGGCCGTTCCCCAGGAACTGAAAAATTTCCAATGAGTGAATTCCTCATCTCTATTGCAAAAATCTGCCTGGCCTCTTTGGTCATGGGAATACTTGTATACTACGTACGGAGCTTTGGAGAGTGGAGCCGGGGGTTAACTGCAGGGAACGCTTTGACGCTGTCCCTATGCATTGTAGGCGGATTAATAATCTTTACCCTATCCGTTTATCTGTTGCGCTGTCGTGAACTAAAATCACTTCTGTCGATTTTTCGAATCGGCAAACGTTGAATTGTGCGATCTATATACATCAAACGGATCGGTAATAAACTATAGTTAAATAGGCAGACAGCCCAAAAAATTCGCGGCGCGCCACAATCTTGAATCTCCTTGAGCGCCGCGGTAAGATCCGATCAATTGTCAGGAGAGTGTCATGCCGCCGGATGAAGAAATTTCAGTTGGTCCCGAATTGAGCCATGACTTTCGGAATTTTGAGGAGTTGTGCGCCGAGAACACTGGGCAGGAATTGACCTACCTTGAAATGGTCAGTCGCAATCCCCTCGAAATAGACCCTGTAACCCTTGCATTTAGCCTTACGCACTTCATACGTCTATCCCCGGATTTGATGGACACACTCCTTGCATCCATGAGTGATGAATCCGAACCCGAACTCAAGACTTTGCTCGTGGCGCAAGGAATTCAGTTGGACAAGAAGCATGCGCAAAACTTGCGGAAGGTAATTTTTGCGTTCCGTGATTCCGAAGAACCGGAACGGACAAGAAACCTCGTAAGGGCGCTGCAACTGATGACTATACTAAGAGAACGCAAAAGGGTGGCTCTTAATTTGGAGGAGTCCTACGCCGCTCCTGACGATTCTTGGACCTCTGAGGATTTTGGTGGAGATGACACCCTCTTGGAGACGGTCCGCGCCATTGAAGACCCCCATTGGATTTCAACTGAGGAGAAATAGGAAATATGGATCAAGATACTCGACTGGTTCCCGTTTCAGAGACCGGAAAACGAGTGATTGACTTAATGAAAATAGACCAGAATCAGGCTTCCGAGCTGATGCAGGCCCTTTCACGAGAGGAGCAGATATCACTGGTAAGTCATCAAGCGGTTCGAGATCCCAAAAGCGCCCAGGATCTCTTGTTTCTTGTTGATGATAGCGAAGGACGTGAAATCGTGGAAGGGGTCGGCGACAGGCCGCTGTTTCGTATCATGAAATCACAGAGTTCCACCCACATCGGAGTGCTGAACCTTGTTGATCCCGGACGCGTGCAGTCAATCTTGGATCTGGACCAGGAGTTGTTTTCTGCGAAGGGCATCACTGATCCGCAAACCGCTTATCATTGGCTGGTGAGCTTCCTGGAAGAATACGACGAGATTTTCGGAGAAATCCTCAAGAATATTGATCTCAAAGTGGTGGCTTCTGCTTTTCAGGATAAGATCATACGACCCACTACTGTAGCTCCCGAAGAATCAGAGGATGAAGCAAGCGCTTCGTTTCCCGCGGATTTCATGGTCAAGTTGGATCGTGGTGAATTGAAGCCTGATGACCTCCAAGTCAGCGATGAGGAGACGTTGGATGTCCTAACCAAAATTCACATGATAAACGCGGAATATTTTAACGCATTGATTTCAATTATGATCCGAGAAGAAGACCTGAAGACACGGGCAGCGGAAGAAGCTCTTGATAGGATACACGAGCAGATAGGCGATATGACTGAAGTCACCGAAGAAGCTGAATCAATGTTCGTTCCCTTGGAAGAATAGGAAAGGCTACCCCCGTGCGGATCAATGTGCCAAAATGATGGAGTTTTTTGGGAGGGGTCCGGAGGACACTTTTTTGCACAAAAAAGGGTCCCCCGGAAAGTCCCACTCCTCAATTCTTCGGGCCTGCGGTGGGTCCGGTGGGTAGAGCGGGCGCTGCAGAAGCCTTGTCGCCTGTGGGCTGGGTAACCTGCACGTTCATTTTTTTCCTCAGATCAGCCGCCAGTTTTTCATATTGCCCCTGTTGCGCCTCGAATTTTAGCCTCTCTATTATGGAATCCTTAACTTGATCGAGGGACGTTTCTTGAGGCGGTCTCTTATCTTCAAGAAGCAATACGTGGTACCCGAATCGGCTTTTTACAGGGCCCGTTATTTGGCCATTCTGCATGGTGAACGCCGCATCCTCTATTTCTTTTACCAGAGTCCCCTTGGGCAGCCAATCCAAACTGCCGCCTTTGGCTCTGCTGGGACATATTGACACCTTGTTCGCAATATCGCCAAATTTTTCCCCTTTCTTTAGGCGGTCCAGCACATCTTTGGCTTCTTTCTCGGTTTTCACCAGAATGTGGCGCAGAAGGACGCTTTCCGGGATGACAAATTGCGAGCTGTTTTTCTCGTAGTAGGCCTTTGCCTCCGCGTCGGTGGGTGCGGGGAGATTCTTTGTCATTTTATCTAAATATACTCTGGCTAGAACATCGTTCGTGGTATAGGCCAACAACTTCTGGACTTCGGGATCCTTATCGAGGCCCTGCTTTTTAGCTTCAGCCGCCATCACGTGGATATTTACGAGGTAATCCAGAGCCTTACCTTGGCCTTCCGGGGTCTGATAGAATTTGTCGGGGAAAGACGCGACCATTTCGTTGAGGTCCTTATCTGTTACCGTCTGGTCACCGATTTTAGCCAGAACCTTGTCCTGTGCTGCCGCATCCGGACTATTCACGACGCCCGAGAGGGCCACGGCCAAACTGGCAATGATCAAAAAACACCTTAAGATCACTAAGTTGGTTGACACTTTGTTCTCCTTCTGTTCGGTAATGGATGTAAGTCTATGATAAAACGGAAGGTTAGTCAGCTATTAGCAATGGAAACTTATAGCATACTATATTAATCAAGTCAAATTGTGCTGCCGCATCATTTTCTCTTTCAATTCCGCGCACGATATTTAGTTCCTTGCTTCCAATGTGGAGATCCCCCAAAGCCATTGTTTGGCACAATTGATGTCGAAATCCGGCTTGAACTATGATTCCCGGTGCTCTCGCGCCCATAGACAACTTCATCTCAGAGAGTTAGCCTGTCCGGCGTTTGACAGCAATTTCTTGCCGGATAGATCAGGAGCATTTATACTAGCGTAAGTTTATTGATAAGGGGCTACAGTTGATAAGACGGGTTCCTGAATTGCTGCTTTGGTTTCTGCTCCTTATGAGTCTCTTCGTGGCCTCGTGCAGCCCAATGGGGGACACGGCCGGACCTCGCAAGCCGCCGACTGAGCCGGATAACGTGCAGGTCCGGGTCAATGAAAGCGGACTGCAAATACTTTGGGGAAATGTGCCGGGGGCAACGCATTACACGGTGTTCTGGGGGACCGAAAGCGGGCAGTACAGAGGCATGGGGAATTGCGCCACCAATTCGGCGTTAATTTCCGATCTTATCATGGAGGACCTCTATTATGTCGCGGTAACTTCATGGAATGCGCGCGGTGAAAGCAACTATTCGCGAGAACAAACGGCTGTATACGACACCAACCCGGCGCGTGCGGGTATTTATGTCGCCAAGGGAAATGACGCTGTGAAACGAGGGCTTGCGAACCAAGCCCACGCGTATTTCTGCGCCGCCATCCGGCTCGATCCGGAAAACGTGGACGCCTACCGGTCGCGTGCGGTCTTATACGAAAAAACAAACCGGACCGAGTTGGCCAGCAAGGACCACAAGATGGCAGAAAAGCTTCAAAAAGATCGTGCGGTCTCCACCAGAGTGTCCAGTAAGTAACCGCACGGCGATATTTTAGTCGATCGCTGCGACTTCGTGATCCGGACAATCCCGAAACTTGCTCCTGGACAAAAAATCAAAAAGGTATAAACTGACATGATTCAGCGTATATGGCAGGGCGGGTGGCAAGATCGAGCGATGAGGATGGGAGCCGATGTGGAGTGACTGGGCTGCATGGGCAGGTGTTATATTTGTTATCGTAGTTCTCTTGGAACTCATGCGTGTCGATTTAGTCTTTCTCAAGGTGTTTCTTACTGAACCGAAAATGAATGGCCCCATTGATCAGAATCCAGGCACGGACCTACCGCTTATTTCCATAATAATACCTGCAAAAGACGAAGAAGCTCATATAGAAAAGTCGGCCCGAGCTGTCCTCGCTTCCGACTATAGAAGCCTTGAACTCATACTAGTGAATGATAGAAGTCAAGATGGCACCTTTAGCATCATGGAACAACTGGCCCGGGAAGATCCCAGGGTTAAAGTAACTGCCGTAACGGACCTGCCCGCAGGGTGGACCGGGAAAACTCATGCCATGTTTCAGGGAGCGGCCAAGTCCTCGGGAGAGATTCTGCTCTTTACCGACGCAGATACTGCTTTGAGCGCGGATGCGTTGTCGAGGTCCTTGAATTTTTTTCTAAGAGAAAATCTGGACATGCTTAGTTTGTTCCCCGCCTTTGCCAGCCGCGGATTCATTGAAGACGCGGTTTATACCCATTTGGCTCTCGGCCTCTCATTTTTCTATCCCCTGACTGAAGTCAATGATACCGCCAAGCCTGGCGGTCTGGCCTCGGGCTGTTTCATAATGTTGTGCAAGACAGTGTACGACGAAATAGGGACGTGGCGCAGTTTCAAGCATGAAGTCACCGAAGATGTAGCTCTCAGCAAGGCCGTCAAGGCGCACGGGCGCAAATTGATGGTCCTTAGGGGAGCAGGGGTGATCAGTACCAAGTCTTTTGACGGCATTTCGGAGGTGTGCGGATTCTGGAAACGCACTTATTATGGCGGCCTCGAGCGAAATATCTCTCGAATGGCCCGGCTGGCCACAAATTACGTGGCGTTGACCATAACGGCCTTGCTGTTCGTCTTTTCAGGGATTGCGCTGTTCAACGGCGTCACAAGCACCGGGGTGACCGTGCTTTTTTTCTTGGCCACCATGGCGACAGCGGCAGTCATAATACCGTTCAGTTTTTTCATAGACCAAGAGGATGGAAACTGGCTTTACGGTCTGACAGCTCCGCTCGGGATAGCGATAAGCGCGTGGGTGGCATTCTCTGCGCTGGTGGCAGTGTTGTCCGATCAAGGAATACGATGGCGCGGGTCAACATACAAATGACAATGTATTACACGGGCAATCTCGATCTGTGGCTGTGATTGGTGAAGCGCTAGAGGCTGATGATGAGGGAATGCCAAACAGGATGGGGCTGTAGAAAAGGATTGACCGTGTGCGGCTCTTACTGATATCATGCGATGCCCGCTTGCAGAAGCGCCGTGTGAAAGGAGACGGTTCCATGAAGTTCTTCAGACGATGGTTGAAACTGACCATGCTTATGGCAGTAACCATTTTACTTTTCGCTCTCCCGTGGATATCGTGCGCCGAAGAATATAAGACTTTTGCCAGTGAAGAATATGGATTCAGCATACAGTATCCGGCAAATTGGGTGAAAGTAGAAAAACCCAAGGGTAATTACTATGTAATCTTCCAGTCTCCCGATCTGACGGATAATTTTCGGAATCGGATCCACGTCGCCGCGCACAAACCAGTAAAAGATCCGCTCAATGTATATCTTCAGGAATTCCGAAATGGAATTGCCGATCTGCAAAAACAGGCGAGTGGCGCTGGAGCAAAAGAGAAACAGGAAGTCAAGCTCATCGATGAAGGTGAGTTCAAATGTGAAGTCCCAGGCGCATACTATTTCTTTATTCAAGCGTACGAAAGCAATCTCAAAATCTGGATGGATATAGTTATCGTCTACTACAAGCATGAACAGACACTTCTCAGAATTTCATGCCTAGCCCCGTCTTCCGTAATGGAAAAATTTCAACCGCTGTTTAATGATGTTCTTGTTTCGGTTAAATTCGCTACGGAAGGAACGCCGTCCTCTACACAACCTGCGCCGGCTGCTCGGCCGGCCCCGGCGCCCGGCGCATCGCAGCCGCAGCCTCGACCTGCTCCTGCGCCGGCCGCTCCTCGGGAGATAAAGCCGAGTTTGGAACGCAGGGAACCTGGTGTCCAGGTTCAACCGATGCAACCGTCTCAGCAACCGGCTCCGGCCCCTCGACCAGGCCCCAGAGGTCCCGTAAGCGGACCCGAACGGCCGGGCACCGGAATAGTAGATTGATGTGACTGCATCCTTTCTTGGGGGCCATTGCGAGGTCAATCTGAATGCGCATGCGCCGTACTATAGAACTGTTTGAGTCGTATGATGAGTTTCTGGAATTCAAGGAAACCCTCCCGGAAATTCCGCCGCCACCTTTAGATTCGCAAGGGATGAAGGAACGAGCGCTTGAATTGGCGGAGAAATATGAGCCGAGGAGCGATAGGAGCGAACTGAAACGCGCCCTAGCCGAACTGGAAGTCTTCTTTGACCCGATTACATTTCGACAGAAACGCGCTATCCTTGAATTCCTGGCAGGCGCCTTTTTTGTGGACATTTCTCGCTCGGTTTCGTCCGCTACCATTCGTAAAATATCCGGATTTCAAGGGCCCAAATTCTTTTTCATAGGCCATAGTTCCTATTTCGATTACATATTGGCAGCTCGGTTGATTCGGCATGTGGGGCTGACAGAGCCAGTTATCCACGCGTCTGGGGCTGTTACACTCGGGTGGGTGTCTCGTTTGCTCAAAGGATTCCGTGCTCTGAAATTAGCGAAGAGTTTTTCTCCACTTCAGCATAGAGCTTATGCCTGGTATTGCGCAGCCTTAGCGGAACGAAATGAGCCGCAGGCGCTCTTTGCCAGGACGAGCCGTTACATGGTCAGGTCTCGCGACGGTGTCCTGCGTGAGCCGTACGTGCCTCACGGGATCCTGGCCGCCGTGAAAGCTACGGGCACGGCATTGGTGGCCCCTGTAGCCATATCTTATTCGATTATTCCTGAAGACAGATTTCTCGTGTCTCCAAATTTATTCCCAGTGCTCTCGATGTTTCGACATGGACGGAATTATCTGGCACGGCTCCTATTGGGCATCGGTCCGGCGGAAAAGACATTCGGTGGTCTTTCCGGTATATTTGGGGAGTTAAGTGTGGATGTCGGAGAACCTTTTGAATTGAATGATGATGATTCTCTGTCCTCGCAACGGATAGCTCACAGAGCCATAGAAGAAATTGCACGCAACAAGATGATTCATCCCAGCCAGTTGGTCGCTAAAGCCATGCAGGGGCGGGAAACTCTTGATAAGCGGACTCTTCGTGAACAAGCAGAGCGGGAAGTGGATAACATAAGATTATTATTCAGGACGAGGTACCACAAGGAAGCGCCTCTCAATCCTCTGATCATGTCGGATTTGCCCGAGGCCATTGAAACTGGCATCAGGGACTTGACTGCCAGACGCGCAGTTCGCAAGACGGTTTTTCGCCGTGGATATTCTGCCAACAATCCGCCTTTACTGGCGTTTTACGCGTATCACGCGGATCGAAGGATATATCCTCTCAGCGGCAAGAATACCATGACAGTGGTGAACGCGGGAGTGTGGGGATATACACTAGCCATACATATCGGAATTAATCTCCTGAAGAATGAAAGGCTGTCTGAGCAATCGGTCATCCTTTATGATTCAAGAGAAGACCTGATCGAGAAGCTCACTGTAGATGGCAGGCACCCATGGCACTTTAGAGACATTCGTATACCGCGGACGGTAAGGCCCGAGGCCGACCTAAGAGCGGCTGTGGGAGATACTTCGCTGATTCTGATCGTGACCCCGAGCAAGTATTACCATTCCACTCTCGTAAAGGTCCTGGAATTAGCTCCTGACGGCGCGGATTTGGTGATCGCTACGAAGGGCTTCATACCTGAGACCGGATTGCTTCCTTGTCAGACGGCCCGTCTAGAAATGGAACGACTTGGCAAGAAGATTAGCATTTCAGTGCTTTCGGGCGCCAACTTGGCTCATGAAATTGTCCAAGGCGGCGCTGGCGTAACCCAGATTGCGTGCGAACAATATCAGACATTTGAAAGACTCAGACCGCTGCTCGAAACGCCGATGTTTCGCGTGGTTTACTCTGGGGACGTAATTGGGACCACAATTGCAGCTGCCCTGAAAAATGTGTATGCAATAGGTTTCGGCATTCTAGAAGGCTCTAAAAAGGTCCCGGAAAACTTCCTCGCGACTTTTGCCACTCTTGCAACCGCGGAAATTAGAACCTTCGGCATTCTCTTGGGCGCTTTACCGGAGACTTTCGACGCGGAGAGCCAAGTATGGATGGCTGACCTGTTGGCGACTTGTCGTGGAGGCAGGTCCGCTCATTTCGGTAAAGACTTGGCCCAGATGGACGAGAAGCATGGAAAAGCCCGAGCTGCGTGGATTCTCATGGAACAGTATAGCAAGAAACGGATAGCGATTGAGGGCTTTGAAGCTGCGCGGTTCGCCCAAAGGATGGCTTCTCAGCGAGGCTTTCATCCACCGATCCTTGGAGAAATCTATTCAATCCTACACGGCGGAAAACAGGTGGAAGTGCAAGCATTCATTGAAAAGTGCCTTGATGCTCTCGGTCAAAGGAATATGTATCCCCTGTCCGCCACATTCCGCTCCCGGCCGATGAAATAGCTGCGGCGCACTATCTGTCTGTCACTCATAGACTAATGAGGCTGGTGATGTGATTGTGGGAGATCGCGGGTTATGAGCCAAAATTATCCACCAGAACCGGGATTTATTTGCGTCAAACAACTCAAAGACGGTGATAGTGTGCTCCAATACTTCCAACTTAGAGCCAAAGATCTTCGAAAGACTCGCTCAGGACAGGATTACCTTGACCTCACGATAGGTGACGCGACTGGAGCTATTACCGGGAAAATGTGGTCAGACGCTATTCGGAAGTGGGGACATGATTTCGGCCCAGGGGATTTCATAAAGATCGAAGGCCACGTTGAATCATATCGAGACCGATCCCAAATTATCGTGGATAAGATTCGACGTGCTGATCCCACAGAGATTCCCGACGTCTCAATCTTGATCCGAACGAGTCCATACGACCCGGATTCTCTTCTGGAAGAGCTGAAGGCCATTGCCGTAACTTTGCAGCCGGAGTCGCTAGGCAAAGTTGTCCTCCATATTCTCGATAAATACTCGTCCGCTCTCATGACTTGCCCCGCCGCACGAATGATCCATCATGCGTACAAAGGCGGTCTGATTGAACATGTTTGCGCCGTAACTCGTAAGGTAGAAGCAATATTACAGATTGAGAAAAACATAAACCGCGGGGTTGCCTTAGCAGGCGCCATATTGCATGATATAGGAAAGATCGCTGAGTTTAATCCCAACGGACAGGACAGGACGCCCGAGGGCAGACTCATCGGTCACGTGGCGCTTGGCGTCAAACTTGTCCGAGACGCTGCGCTTGAAAAGGGGGTGGACGATAGTGCGTGGCTAGCTGAGATAGAGCATATCATACTGTCACATCATGGCGAGACTCAGTTCGGAGCCCCGGTCAGACCTCTGACTCGTGAAGCCATGGTAGTCCACTTCATTGACAATCTGGATTCGAAACTGAAAATAATTGAAGAGGCCCTTGATGCCGCGGATTCCGCCGGCTTTAGCCCATATAATAAGTGGTTGGAAGGACGGGCTTTTGCTGGAAGCAAGCCCGGCGCCCAGGAGGATAACGATGTCAACAATGCAGGAGAAATTGGCAGAGATTAGAGAGAAATCGGACGAACTTCGAGGTCATCTTTGACCTTGAATCAAAAAAATCTCGCCTGAATGAACTCGCCCGGAATCAGGAAAACAACGAATTTTGGAGTGATCCGCAAACAGCCAAGGCCCTTCTGAGAGAGCAAAAACAGATTTCTCGTTTGGTTGGCAGGTTCTCCGGTTTAGACAGGGACTTGGATGATACCGAAGTCCTGCTCGAACTCGCCCTCGAGGAGGAAGACCAACCTGTTCTCGACGAAGTCGCTCAAAAGCTGGGTCGGCTGGAAGAAGACGTACGCAAACTGGAAGTAGAAAGGCTCTTTTCGGAACCTGAAGATACGGGTGAAGCAATCGTGGAAATCCATGCGGGGGCAGGTGGCACCGAAGCCCAAGACTGGGCCGAAATGCTTCTTAGAATGTACCTCAAATGGGCGGAGCGCGAAGGATATAAGAGCCAGATCATGGATACACTCCCCGGCGAGGAAGCGGGGATCAAATCGGCCACATTTTCCGTTGAGGGCGAATATGCCTATGGTAGGCTTCAAGCGGAAATGGGAATTCATCGACTGGTTCGGATTTCGCCATTTGACGCCAATTCCCGCAGGCATACGTCCTTTGCCGCGGTCTTTGTTTACCCGAGCGCAGACGAAACGGTAGACATCAATATTGAAGAAACGGATCTCAAGATTGATACGTTTCGATCATCTGGCGCGGGCGGACAACACGTCAACACCACTGACTCCGCTGTGCGTATAACGTACATTCCTACAGGGATAGTGGTTCAATGCCAAAATGAGAGATCACAACATAAAAACAAGGCTATGGCCCTAAAGATCTTGAGGTCGCGACTGTACGACCTTGAACTCCAAAAAAGACGTGAGGACAAGGACAGCCAGCATAAGGCCAAAAAGGAAATAGCGTGGGGATCACAGATCCGATCTTATGTGCTTCACCCATATCAAATGGTCAAGGACCACCGGACCGGCTGGGAAACAGGCAATGTTAACGCAGTGTTAGATGGAGACTTAAACCGGCCGATCCAAGAATGGCTTCTGTACGAAGCGCGAGAAAGCGAAGCAGCGGCGTCATAGAAATACTGTAGTCCTGGGATGATATGTGGGGAACGACTTACCTATTATTTCTCTTCCTTATCCCTGGTCAGGCTCCTCGGAACGGTTCCCCATGTAATTGCTCCAAAAACCGCGCGCTTCTTCGCTGTCAGCGATAGGAGTAGCCGGAAGGGGCACTTGACCGAAATAATCCTCAACTTTGGAGATCATTTCTGAAGCTATGCCTTTGCGCCTATGATTCTCCGAAACCCACAAATTGTTAACCTGCGGCGCCCATCCCTGATTGGCATAACCATTGACGTAGGCTATGGTTTCATCGCCCGTGTATACCTTTATCTCATACCAGTCGATTTCCTTGTCATATTGAAACTCCAAGAGCAGCAAAGTGGGGTATTTTTCACCCGGAAGTTCGAAAAAGAAGCGAAATTGCACAAACGTTTCCTCCGCTGTAGGAATGGCCCGGACGCTCCTGACAGAGGGGCGCGGGTTTAGATTTTCACGTTGCTCCGAGTAATAATCGACAGTCCTTTGACATAGTAGCAGCCCACTGCGCGCTCAGGCGCCAGGGACAAGATGAAATGAGATAAGTATTCAACACTACTGACTGTCAAGTCTCTTGACGTTTTTGTTCATTTGCCAACTGTTCGTTTTTCGCTCTTTACTTATCCACAGCTGTTAATAACTCAACAATTTCCTGTACCATCGCTTTCGGCCAACTAGTCGAAATTTCTAGGTGAGCTTACCTCTTGGTTTTATTACCTAATTTAAGGTGACTAAATCTCAGCTCAGACAGCGCTATGCCGCGACATTGTCGGATCTCGGGTATTCCTGGTCTTTCTCGGGGAGAGTTATCCACAGGCGTGCGTGAGCGTCCGATTGCGCCATCCCCGATAGGTCGGATGGCCGGCGCCCGCCAGTCCGTCATGGGCGGCACCGGTGATATCGCTCTCATGCTGCCGGCATACCCAGAGCCTGTCTGATCTCATTCTCGCGGAATCCGACTATGACCTTCTTGCCGATTATAATTGTGGGAAACGCGCATCGCTCTGTTAGCCGCTTGATTTCCTCGATGACTTCGGTTCTTTCTTCATCCGGTAGTAGATCAACGTCAGTAAATTCATATTCAATTCCGCACTCACCCAGGAATCTCTTGCAGGCCTTGCAGTGAGAGCACGTGCTAAGTGAATAAAGTTTGCACTGTTCCATAAGCGCTCCTTAGACTTACTGAAACGAAAAATGCCAGGGTTTAATGCAGTCTATCATCATATGCGATGGAACGGAAAGCTTTTTGGCCTCATTTGTCCCGGTCAAGATGTGCTATTTTACAGAACTCTTAATAAGATAGTTGCGAGCGGCCGACAAATCTGCCAAATTGATTTTCAGGGGAACGGGGGCGAACTGATCTTAGGCCATCTCAATCATTCCATGAGTCTGCGCTGACCACTCGGTGACGTGGCGCGAAGCGCCGAAGGGCCGGTACGCCTTTCGGAGAATTTTAATTGATAAAATTA
>Ga0172371_10003914_pt1 | contig 22918 bp, 21 predicted proteins | sample Lak12m_FD_114543 | JGI IMG/M metagenome (GOLD analysis project Ga0172371, IMG submission 114543) | Freshwater microbial communities from Kabuno Bay, South-Kivu, Congo - kab_022012_12m | ecosystem: Environmental > Aquatic > Freshwater > Lake | place: Democratic Republic of the Congo: South-Kivu...
ATTACCCCTTGACAGCGATGACTACCCAAGCGTAATGTGACAGAATCTGGGCGGGTAGCTCAGGGGGAGAGCACTGCCTTCACACGGCAGGGGTCGGAGGTTCAAATCCTCTCCCGCCTACCACGTAACTGCGTGATATTATTAACGATCAGGTCGTGACGATGCACGACCTTTTTTCTTGTTCTCGCCTCTTTTGGCACTTTTTTGGCCCCTTTTTGATGGGGGGCCGTCCACTTAACCTTCCGCCAACACGTCGAGCTCTGTCCATCCATTGTCAAACTTCATTGTGTCAACGGCCTTCAAAAGCTCTTCATCGGATACGCGTATGTAACGATCTTCGACAGACCTATTCGAAGAGTGGCCCACGATCAAGTTCCGTACAGTGGGGTCCATGCCAGACCGCTGCGCGTTCGTTTTCCATGTGTGCCTGAGATCACGCATCTGCAAGCCACCTAGTCCTGCCTCCTTCAAGGCCTTGCTCCAAGCTTTGCGTACCATGGAGGCCCCTATGGCCTTTCCTTGATACGTGCCACAGTGGTCACGATAGCGCCCCTCGTAAAGGAAGACGACGCCAATAGCACGTACCACATTTTCGCCCGCACCCTTACGCCGTGCCTCCAGCATATCGACAACCTCTTGCCGAAGGGGAATCCGCTTGGACCTGAGGTGAACCTTATTGGCGCTCTTTCCTTCCTTCGTAGCCTCGGGGGGAAGGACCATCATGCGGCGCTCAGGCTTGTACATTTCCCATCTCAGGTTCACTACTTCCCCGAAACGCATTCCCGTGTAAAACATCATGGTCAGAATATCCCGCAGCCACCATGAATGATCGAGGAGCCGATTGAAATCCTCCCAAGAGAGGTAAGAGTCTCGCTGCTTTTCTGGAAGCCTCTTTACCATTGCACAAGGATTCATCTCAATCTTCTCCAACTCCAGCTGGAGGCGAAAGATTCCAGACAGGACCCCGAACTCCCTGTTGACAGTTCCATTCTCGACTTTTTGGCTTCGAGTCCTCTGATACGCCCTGACATCTGCCACCTTGATCTCCTTCAAGGGTTTGTGCTCCCCAAAGTAGCCGACGATGTTATCAATCGCATAAAGGTTCCTTTCACTGCGATGCTTCTTGTCGGCCTGAAGATAATCCTTGATGGCTTTGATCAAGGTACGTTCCTCTTTGGGTTGAGAATGGTCCACCTCGGGTGGCAATGCCCAACCTTTGTTTTCATAAGTCCTCATGACCACATCCAAGCATTCGGGCTCCAGATGCCCGAAGGTGCCAATCTTGAATGCGGTCTTTACTGCCCTTTCTATCTTTTTTGCCTCGGTGACGTTTGTGGCTGGGGTTACCGTCCTGATTCGGTTTCCCTTCCACTTAAAGGACACGTAGTACTTGTTGCTGATTTTCATGATTCCCACGACGAAACCTCCTGTCTGAGGTCTCGCCAAGATTCCCCTGAAGTTCGTCTATCGCCTCCTTTCTTCGTTGGGCTAGGGCTGGCCGTCCTCTTGCCAACCCCTTGATGATTCGTAAGGGCTGGCTCGATCTTCTTCGACCTGCTCTTCACGAACTCATCAATCCCTTCGGCGGTGAATAATACCACCTTTCTGGACAATTTCACGCTCTCAATCTTATTCTGTCTCGCCCATTTCAACAACGTCCTTTTCTCAATTATGAGCCTCTCGGCTGCCTCAGCAGCGGTTAGTAATTCCTTTTCCGACATTCATGTCGTCCTCCATTTGTACCCGCAGGAGTTTTTCCTGCTTCGGTGCGGGCATCAGAGTCCGCCTTGCGCCCCATCGCCCTGCTGGAGTTAACAAGGGAGGGGGCTGAGGCTCAAAATCGAGCCTTATGTGTCCATCACACTCTACGTATTATCTTTTTGAATTCTCTCGCGGGGCAAAGGCCTTTGTTCTCAAGTTCCCAAGCAAGGACGTGGATAAACCTTTCTGGAACTTCATTTCCGCGTCGGGCCAGTTCTACCCTCTGACCCTTCCCCCCGCTCCACACTTCGTGCTTGTTCCTATTCCCCTTACGACACTTCTTCAATCCAATATCTCTCAAAGCTCGTTGTACGGATTTAACTGGCCAAGGCATCAGTAGCCTTCTTCTGCACGTGCTTACTGAGGTTGCAATCTCCCAACAGCCCGCTGCCGAGAACTAAGTCGTAACGGTCAAACTGTTTCGCAACCTGATCTTCAAGGTATCCAAGAAGATGGAGCATCTGGGGCATTCGTGGCCCATTTTGCCACGCTCCCTTCGCTGAAAGAGCTTGCCACTCCTGTTTGCTGAAACTATTTCCTAGGTGATGCATCGTTTCGCCGCTCAACTCCGCCCATGACCTTATGAATTCTTCTTGGTCTGGATAAGCGTTTCTTGCGAACTTTGTCATGCTACTCTTGGCAAATGGGCTGTCTTCAGTTCGCCACCACAGGAAATCCCATGCCTCGGGATCTGGATTGAACACAGCAGCTAGACTCATTCTGACCGAATACATCAGATTACTCATACTCTCATAAATTTGCTGCATGGCAGCTCTGCCTTCTGGACACTGAAGATGATCACCTCCAGGTTTGCCGCAGGGTGGGAAATAGTGAATGGCTGTAGCACAGGCTATCCCCGCTAATCTAAGATTCAAAATTTGTGCACGCATCTTATGCACGTCTTTTCTTGGAGCCACGATTTTCCTCCTGACCGCTGCCAAGGCTTACGAACGAGTAAAAACCATAGGCAGCGCCCAATTTTAGTTTTGGCCGCGTTTACATCGGCTCAATTGTTAAATAAATGTGAGATTTGTGATTTGCCGAGGCCAACAGGGACATGTCACCTGAAGGCCCCGAAAGACTTACATGAAATGAATCATCTGCGGATCAATGTGATGTTTCTATGCTTGCCATGAATTACTATCTGAACAGTAAAACTATTCTAATGTTGTTTTACAACGCGCTAGCTGCATTATCTATATGTTTAAGTATCCCCATCATACATAAAGTTCCACATTTTGTTACGCGGATTATCTTTTTGTTAAGCGCGAACTTAACTCTAAGTAAACAATAACTGACATTGCTGGATCTCGTAACCTGACATGCGGAAACTGTCGGTCGGTCGTACCTCCTTAATGCGTAGCTTCAGGATCGTCTCAAGGCCATGACCAATTTCCACTTATTCTCGGTGTCACTTGGGGCGTTGGGCGACGAGGCTGGTCAAGGTTGATGTTAGCGGATTATAATAATTCGTATTTATTATTCCCCAATTCTCCAAGAATGGGGATAGGAAAGCATCACCCTCTCCAGAAAATCGCTCAGAATTCATATGAGAGCGTTTGGAGACGAATCTCGCCACTGCCCAACGCACTGGTTTGCACTCTCGTGATCTGTCAATTTCATCAACCTACGCGTCTCCCACTACTCAGACATTTTCCACTGCGAAAATCGAATAGGATAAGCTCGTTTTCCTTCGATAATCGCAAAACCGCTCTCTGGATTCCTTCGATTATCGCACATCAGAAAAGATACTCTCCTATTCGATTATCGCACATCTCATATATATACCATATGTATAATGAAACTCTCGGGGCTCTAATGTCAGGCTGCTTGTTCTACTTCCAAGAACAGCTCGATTTGAGTATAGTTTCCCTCGGTGTTGATAACAGAAGGTTCAGTGCTGGGTTGGTTGGCCCTGGTTTTATTGTAGGACGTGATATTCGGGTAGTGACAGTACCCAGGAAGTGGTCCATCGTAGGTCAGGGTTCCCGTTTCCTTGGAAATCGAAGCAGAGTTGTATGTTCTCCACCTATCCGAATATCTGAATCGGCCTGCCTTGGCGAAGCTTCCTTGAGTGACCACATCGAGGAATCCAATCTTTACGAGCCGCTTCTTGGCTTTGCTTATTGTCTCTTCTCCTTTGATGCCTCGTTCTTGCAGATATTTCGTTGGAAGCCCAAATTCCCCTCTGTTGCTCAAATAACCAAGTGAGCATTTAAATAAGCGTTCTTTGGGGATCTTCTCTCTCTTCTTGGTGCTCTTGGGCGCGTATCTGAGTTGGGCCATGCATTCAAGTAAAATCAGTTTCTCCGCCTTGCTCAGAGCGTGAAAAGCCTCACCGTTCCACATTTCCATGGGGATCAGTATGAATCCCCCTTCTCGTTTCGCTTTCCTTCTCCTTTCTGACCGCCATTCCTCTACGGTCTTCGGCTTTTGTTTGTTAGTGTTGGTTTCCATAGTTGTCTCCTTGGTGGAGGGGAATCCCGAATCCCCCTCCGCCCTTCTGCCTTTCACCTTACAAATTATCGACCTCCCACTACTCTGAGAGGCGATTGCGGCTAACGCCTTATGAATTGTTTTTTCTTTCTGTCGCCAAGGAAAATATCTGGAGAGATGTGTAAATGAAAATCTTCGTATCTATGATTGGTATTGGCTAGTCCTAATATAGTTATTAAGACCCCATAGAAATGAGAAGGTTCCCAAGAATGTACAAAAAGATAAATGATAACTAATAATTATAAAATAACAAAGACCCAACCAAACGCTGGCCGTGTCCGACCATGACAACTGCCACCGACCGAGCCTGTTTCAAGTTACATAATAAAAACAGCTAGGTGACCAACCGACCGACCTGTGCGGTGTGAAGGCGGCTACGACTTCCAATCCCAACCCCCATGCTAGTCCCCCCTACTACCCCACATGGTTGGTCGCTCGGTCGCGTCTGTTGCAACTGGCCATCATCTCAATCAAAAACCGACGACCGAGGCACGGGCGGGTTAGTCGGGATCGTAATTCATGGACAGAACAAAAAAAGAGGGTGGCTTTGATGGCCACCCTCATTCGGACGGGTCGGTCGGTCAGTCAGCTATCTGTCAGTATCCTTACAGATTCAAACACGATTCTACATGGAGAAAGTTACAGTCACTCGGTCACGCCTACATGATACGCACGAGCCACACTTTGTATTTTCTCTCTATCGAGAGAATACAGCCTGGTCTTGCGATCTGCTGAGCGCCTCTTGTTGGTACGGTCCGCCAACCCCAAAGAAGCCATAAGCTCACCCTGAGATTTTGCAGTTAAAGGCTTGGACAGCTCAATATCGTGGTCAATGACGTATTCCTGAAAAGCTTTCAAGAGAACATCACCGCGATAATCACCATCTTCGCCTACCGAATCCGACAGAAACGACAGGTAGGAGTGTTCCAAGGACGATTCACTGAAGTCGGCCAATTGAGCCTTGTGAGACTCAATGGCAAACTCAGTAATCGCTTCCACAACTGCCGAATCTCCAGTTGCAGTTGCGATAGCCAGGACGGGGCGAACTAATTCGTATTCCCGCCCTACAAATGGGACGATTCCCGAAGGATCACCCATCTGCTGATAAATGTCCCGAATCATCGGGGCATCAGTCATTGCTGACAAGAAGAGTGAATCACGGACTGTCTCCGCCTCTGCGTCGTTCAGTCGTTTCAGACTCCTAGTCGTACGTGACATCAGAATCTTCACCGTGCGTGAGGCCATTATATCCTCAAACCCAGCTTGCGATGCGAAGGCCCGAGGCGCATACACCTCAAACCTCGTCGGTCGCCAGTTCCCACCAATATTGGCCGAACGCATTACCGTTCCACCTTTCTTGTACCCCGATAAGAGAATCATTCTCTCATCAGAGAGACTTTTACGGCTGAACTTCTCACCTTCGTCAATAAGGAGGGTAGGGCTGCACGATGGGATGAGTCGGAATTGTGCTGGTGCGCTGATGTTCGGAGTCAGCTCGCCATTGAAGCTGATTTTTGATAGCAGCTCCAGAGCCGTCGTCTTTCCGACGCCCTTAGGCCCATTGAAGTGAACGTAAGGGTATGCGTCGAACCCCTCAAACATGTACGTCCCCATAGCCCATAAGGCTAGGAAATCATACTGATGAGGATGCCTCAGATCGATACACGATTCCAAGACATTCTTGACGAGGTAAAAGGTTTCCGTGAGATCACCTTTCAACCCCTCTTTCCAAAAACCTTTCAGCACCCTTCCGCTGTACCTCGGCTGAACCAGAACATCCTCCAGAGGGACTCTCGAATAGAGCCCTCTCTTGGTAAGTTCCTGCGGGTTAAGCGGAAACAGTTCACGGTCGCTTGTCATGATCCACGGCATCGGAACTAAGATACCCCTTTCAGGGTCAAAGCCCATCCGAGGTACGGTCATGATCAGTTTGTTTCCCACAAAATCCAGCGCTGGTCTTATTCTCCCGTGATGGGTGAAGTCGACTACAAACGCTTCTTTTGAGGCGGCAACCTGATGCATGAGCACGTTGCCTACGGAGCCATCTGGGAGCCTGAGCAACCCGTATGGGTCTCTTTGGCTCTCCATTTGCCCATAATCAAGAACTTCTATGTCAGCAGAAGTGCTGGAAACAGGGCTTAATTCATATTTTGAAGTCATGTTTTGTTACCTTTCTCGGGTAACATCCCATGGATTAATGAACTAAGCATCCTTCCACAAAAATAGACTCCGAAGATTAAACGAAACTCCATGGACTATTGTAGAAACTCCGAACTCCACAGGCTGTCTAACCCTTTGAGTTTGATTTTGATCCGCCATACGGCAGATCTTATTGTAAATAACTCCTTTCTCCAGATCCGTTTCGTGGATCTTCTGCGGCTCCTTCGAGACGGCTGGCTGATTGCGACCGACCAAAGTCCCAGCCTGGTATGCGACCCAAGCAAGAACTCGTCCTAGTATACAGGGTACCTGATCGGGGGGAAGCTGTCACCACAAAAATCTGATCGGCGCTTCAAGTGTCATCTTCCGCACGAGTCTACTGGTAAGCATGATTAAAAAAGAAGCCTTCGGTTCGTGCAAAGCGCGTCGTTATAGCCAGACTGGTCAAGGGTCTCAGTCATCAATGAGAGTTCGCATCCCATCCCTGACCAGGGTAATTAGGAGGGGAGGCACCCTAATACCATGTTAGATGAAAATTGCACTTTGCTCAGAGGTGATGCCGTCTTCGTGGCTAAACCCCGATTAAGAATCCGAAGGGACGCCGATTTCCCTCGGTAAAGAACTTTTCTGCGAAGCAAGGAAATTCTGTCAACTTGTGCTTTGACTGTGCCCTAATGCTCACATGCGGAGTGGTTTACCCTAGAACATTGTGCTTGACATGCAACAGTTCCGTGAGTACGGTAGGTACTCGCAGAATAAGGACTTTTTCATCAACGCTGCTACCATGCTTTTGGCCTGTCGGGCGTCGGGGGGATTACGGTCGCCGTGTACGGATCGGAGGAGCCATCCTCCTAATGAGCATCAGCTCCAGCCCAACGTTTCCAAAGTTTTCAGGCGGGAACCTGGCCTCGACGAGTACCGCTATTCTTACCTGTTTAAGCGCCGATCTACGCGCGGAATACTATGGGTAGATAACACATGGGAGATTAGGAATTAGAAGGGAGGTCTGGAATGGAAAAAAAATTGCTAGAAGATCTTCCAGATGACATAAAATCTGGACTCCCATATGACACCCTGATGAAAAAGTATCGCATATTATCACGGAAAGACTTTCAAGAGATTATTACCAAGTTATTAGAACACAAGCTAATAGACCGAGCTGACATTGAGTACCTGAAATACTTTGATGAAACCAAACCCCCTTCCATCATATCCAGAATGGCTGCTGCTGTCAAAAGGACCATTACCTCAGCAAAAAGGACTGTCTCAGAGAAGACAGGCATAGGCGAACTAGCGAAAAGGATGGGCCAAATTCCGCCACGCCTCATAGTTGTTGGAATTGGCTGCATAGTGATGATTTGGCTCTTGGGAAATTGGTTAGCAGATAAAAGCATTGACGGCCCTCCCTGCGAATGTGTACAGGACTATATGAACAGGACAGTGGCTTTTCTTGAAGCCCATAGTCTCAAATATGAAAAGTCTGAGTGGCAGAAAATTGAAGTGGAATTCAGAGCAAAGATTAAAATGTTCGGACAGAAAGACCCTAGCATAAAAGATAGGGTTAGAGAATTGGAGAGTGCCGCAGTTTTGTGGGCAAGTTGGAAAGAGCTAATTTGGACCATAAAAGGGAGCCGTAGCGGCATTGACAAAGAAACGCGTCAAACGCTTCAAGAAAGATTGAACAAGGTTCAAGCAATCTGCCCATCGGTTCAAGCGCCATAGACACTCGAGTTGTTAATCATAAGAGCAATTCAATCGGAATATAGAAAACTGTGCCTTTTGAGGCTCCGAACCTGCTCTCTGTGACAGTAGGACATCGGAAAAAGAGACCGTAGATATAGTACTGCGGTCTCAAGAAGGTGTCATGGCAAAAGATCGGCGGGCCATGGGCTCCCCAGCGGCCGTTGTCATCTACCACTGGTGGCAATCTGCTGCCCAAGCGCACTGCGAACAGGTCCAGTCTTGCCGTGGGAAGAAGACTTCCCGCTCTATGCCGTTCCAAACACCGTACACGAGTCTGATGAAGCGATGGCGGTCTTCTATTGTACGGGCGGTCTCAAGTTTCACCATCTCCGGGGTTTTGCTTTTCAGCAACACGTCCAGCCTCAGGTTCAGGCCATCAGGCTCAAAACCTAGAGCTTCTGCCCCCAGGGCATACGCTGTCAGTTGCAGATTGTTTTGAACGTTGGCTGAGGAAGGCTTCTTCGAAGCGGTCTTTAGGTCCGCGACTGTTGCCATTCCATCAGCAGATTGCTCTATCAGGTCGATGTATCCATGAAACGGCGGCAATCCTTCCAGTGACAACTCGAAGAATTCCTCCACTCCCAAGACCTGTATGCTAGGATCGACAGCGTCACAGAACACGTGGACGAATTGTTCCGCTCTGTTTACCAAGGTCTCCTCGTTGTCCCCATTGAAGAATTTCACACTTTCTGCCTGCCCCCAGGAATCTCGATACACGTCGAGCATTTGGTCCGGCCTAAGCGCGTCACCTTCCAAGCGTGTTTGGTAGAACGCGGCCACGGCCTCATGAATGGCAGAACCAAAGGCTAAGGAAGATGCAGTGAATGCTGGCGGTATCTTGTCCGCGTACTGGAATTTGTACCGCAGCGGACAGGTCAGGTAGCAGTTGATCTGCGAATACGACAGATGGTCTATAGTTTGCTGAGTCATAGCGATATTCTCCCTTCAAGGGAACAGGACGCACGTATCCTGTCCCCCTCTTATTCTTGTCAGTTGGTTGGCGGTTGCGGTGTGGTCTATGCGGCGGCTTCGGTCTGCAAGTAGCTGATCAGGTGAGATGCTTCTTGACGGGACAAGTCTTGGAAGGTGGTCACGTTAAGAGGGGCAAGTAGACTGTTGATGTCCTCTTCTTCGTACTGGGCCTTCTTCGTCAGAGCATAGAGGGCTCGGCATTGAGCCTGCGTCGCCTTGCCATTCCCATTTCCGCTAGCTTTTGCCTCTGACTTGCTGCTCCCATTTGCTCCCGGGAAGACCTGTTGAGGCTCCTTGCTTGCGATTTGCTCCGACGCTGCCTCTGTCTCCATGACATGGGAGACCTCTTCCGCCCCACAGAATTCCAGGCCGTAACCGGCGAATCTAAGCGCACGAGCAACAGAGCGTGTTTCCGCCAATTCCACCAAGCTCTCGGCCAGCCTGGAATCCCTCTGGCCATTGGCGGTCCCGTATCCCACAAACTGACCTTTCGGAGTGACGGCGCAGCACTTGAATACCGCATATTGCCCGTCCCAACTGACCAATTCGGTTTGCAAGCCCAGGCTATCGTTTTGTTCGTGGGCCAAGCGAAGCCTTCCTCCAATGATGGGGAAGGTTCTGGTCTCCCACTGGCCATTGACCTTTACTTTTCGGGTCACGAGTTCGTCTTCTCTAAAAGCTCCGTTTGCATTCATCTGATTTCTCCTTTCGTTCTCTTGGCTTTCCGTTGAGATTTGGCTGGGCGGCCATAAGAGTGTCACATCAGGCACCTTTCAGGGCGCTGTATGCACCAATGCTAGTAACGGCCAAGTCATCAATGGGGCCAGGCATTGGGTTGAAGATGATGTACAAAAGCACTACGAGCAGGATCAATCCGATCCCTGTTCCTGGGTTTCGATTAGCTCCGTTCATTATAAAGGCCTCCTTTCATGTGTGGCGGCAATACCTAGAGCACCCAGACGAGCACAAAGATTACCAGTAGCAACTCGCCCAGTGTCTTCGTGCTCCGCCAAACGGCGGCGGGGCCAATTAGGTAGATCACGATCATGGCCGCGGCTGTGACGAAGATCAGTTTGTCGATTTCGATCATGGTAATACTGCCTTGCCTTTCTTCTTCTTGAGTCTCTTGACCACCCGGATGAGACTCTCGGTAGCCGCAACCAACACAGCCACCAATGCGTCAGCCCAAATTCTGTTCATGCTTCTTTCCTCCTTTCGTTCAGACTCGGGGACATGCTCACGCAGACCGACGTATTTATCATCCCTTCCTTAAACCCCCTCTAAACCCCTCAAATAGAAGAAGGGGAAAGAAGAAACAGAGGAAAGAAGAAAGCGGGATATGTGCGATGGTTGCCGAGGACAGACGCGGAACGTCAATGGGTGGGATGTCAGGCTGGATCAATCAATGGGTAAAGGCGGAAAGAAAGCTTCGTTACTCAGAAAAGGTATGGAATGGGCCGCTGCGGTATTACGTGGTCACCGAAGTCTAAAGGTCTCGTTTTCGATGGTCGTTCCTGAAGAATCGATCACTTTGCCTGGGGTCCAAACGTATGACATCGGAGAAAGGTAGCATGAATACTAGAGAAAGACCCCTCCCCCTATATCTATTGGGACTTTATGGGCTTGCTTACTGGATAATCCCCCTTCAGGCGATATTCGGCCGCTCTCCACGCTTTAAGGACATTATCCGCATGAATTCTGCAATATAAGAAATCGTACCAAGACTATCGAATAATGTCGTGCCATCCTTGCCGAATCCGACTGTTGTGACGTACCAACAGTTCCCTATTTCTTTTTCGGCTTGGGTTGCGCCTTCTCCTTGGAAATCTCCTCAAGATCGTGTTTGATGTCCTTGTACAGTTGAATCCACCCCTCTGCTTTGGAGAGCGTGGCCTCCAGTCTAAGGAGAAGCGTCTTTCTCCTGGTAACGGACATTTTACTGAGACGCTCCCTTCTGGCACTAGGGTCGGTCAGTAGCTTTTGCCTTCCAGGGTCTCCCAGCAACCAAACAGGGTCATGAATGTGGGACTCAAGAGCAGCTAGAGATGGTGTACTTTCTGGGAGGATCTCCTTGCGCATCTTGCTAATTCGCTCTTGCAGTTTTCTTACGGATACTGGATTGCTTACGATATTCTTCACAAGCTTCAGCTTCTTGTCGTCGTTGGGGATCTTCACCAGCTCTGCCTTATGCGAATAGGACAGTTTTTTGACATCTAACTTCTTGTCCAAGAAGAACTTCTCCTGCGCCGCCACTCGTACCATAACGCTGAGTGCCTCAGGTTTGATGACGAGATTGGGGTGCTCGCACAGAGCCCTGTAGCTTGCTGGCTTACGGGGATTCCTTGACGCTGCCTGCTGAATGTCATTGTCGAAAAACTTCTTAAGGATATACGCTCCAATCTCTTCTGAGCCTTTGTACAGAGTCTCGTTGGCCTTTTCGTTGATAAATTTCACGGCCGCATTGACGAGAGCTTTGTCGACTGCCGGTTCTACAGCCCTATCTGCGCGGGATGGTGTCATCATAAGGTCCTCCTACCACCAGAACATGTCGGATCTAGTCAATAGATGCACTTACAAGAAAATCTTGTCAAGGAAAATCCCTGGTGGTATGAACATGTAGCAGGGCCGGTGCTGGGATGTCAATGTCGCGGGGATATCAAAGAGGATGTGAAAATAATGTCGTCAGATCTAACTTTTCTCACGAACGAGCCTGGCAAAAGTCTTCGTGATCGCTTGTCAGTTCTGCTCGCTAAGGACACCCAGGGCTTTGATTGCTTGGTAGGCTACTTTTTTATCAGTGGATTCTACAAGCTGTACCCGGCGTTGGAGAATGTGGGGAAGATTCGCATTTTAGTCGGGCTCCAGACGGACCGGGCGGCATACGAACTCCTCGAAGAAGCGAAAGAGCAATATGAATTGTCGCTGTCTCACGCTTCCGTGATCGAGCAGATCCCGAGTACTGTGCTAAGCGAATTGGAAAAAGCTGCGGACAGGGCAGATCTTGAAACAGGAGTGCATACATTTATCGAATGGGTTCGTTCGGGTAAACTGCAAATTAAGGCATACCCCAGTGAGAAGCTGCATGCAAAAGTTTACATTATGACCTTTAATGAAGGGTTTATGGATAAGGGGCGAGTAATAACGGGTTCAAGCAACATGACACAATCGGGGTTGCAGGATAATCTGGAGTTCAATGTCGAAATGAAAAACAGGGCCGACTATGATTTTGCCATCGCCAAGTTTAACGAGCTCTGGTCGATGGCTGTAGATGTTGCAGCTCCCTATGAAGACATCATCGCCAATCGCTCTCCTTTCGCGCATTTTACTCCATACGAGCTTTACCTGAAATTCCTGTACGAGTATTTCAAGGACGAGCTGAACAGACCCGCTGAGCTGGAAAACATGTATGTTCCGGATGGGTTCAAAAGGCTGAAGTATCAAGAGGAAGCCACTCTGAGCGCCCGTAAAGTTCTGCAAGAATATGGAGGGTTGTTCCTGTCTGATGTCGTCGGCCTTGGCAAAACCTACGTGTCTGCCCTTCTAGCGCAACAACTGGAAGGGCGGTCGCTCGTAATTGCGCCACCCCATTTGCTCGACAAGCACAACCGAGGATCATGGCCGAATGTCTTTGGTGACTTCCGCGTGCCACAGACCGATTTTGAGTCTATTGGTAAATTAGAGGATTTGTTGAAACGCGATGTGTCGAAGTATTCCAATGTCTTCATCGACGAGTCACACCGCTTCCGAACCGAAACGAATCAGACGTATGAGATGCTAGCCCAGATCTGTCGAGGCAAACTTGTGATATTGGTCTCGGCTACTCCGCTCAACAATACCCCGCGGGACATTCTCAGCCAAGTCAAGCTGTTCCAGAACGGCAAGAACAGCACTATACCTAACGTCCGCAACCTCGAAGCCTTTTTCACACGGCTTGAAAAAAGCCTCAATGGCCTCGACCGACAGATGGACCGAGAAAAGTACTTTGAGGCAGTCCAGGCGAATGCCAAGGCGACCCGGGAGCACGTCCTCAAACATTTGATGATCCGGCGCACGCGCAACGAAATCATGAAGTATTATGGGGAAGACTTAAAGCTCCAGGGCTTTAAGTTCCCAGATGTCGCTGACCCGTACCCTCTTTTCTACAAGTTCAACAAGGCCGAAAACGACATTTTCAACGAAACAGTCCGCTTGATAACCCAGGCCTTTTTATACGCTCGCTACAAACCGTTGACCTATTACGAAGGGGAACGTGAACACCGGGAAGTCCAGAGCCAGCGTAACTTGGCCAAGTTCATGAAGATACTCTTAATTAAGAGGCTGGAGAGCAGTTTTCATGCATTCCATCTAACCCTTGAACGCTTCATACGATCCTATGACCGCGTAATCGAAGAATTTCATAAGGGCCACGTTTACATCAGCAAGAAGCACATTGCCAAGATTTTCGACCTGCTTGAAACGGACGACCAGGAGGCCATCGACAGACTGCTTGAATCGGATAAGGCCGAACGTTTGAACGCGAAGGATTTCAATGCAGATTTTATCAAGGATTTAGCGTTTGATCGCACGATCCTTTTGGAGATTAACAAACTCTGGAAGCGGGTCAAGCGTGACCCGAAATGGGAGGCCTTTCGTGATGTGCTTGGCAAACCCATTCTGAAGAAGGGAAAAGTAATAATCTTCACAGAATCAAAGGAAACCGCCGAATATCTGTCGCAGAAGATTTCTGGCGAAATTGATAAAAAGGTATTGCTGTTTACCGGCAGTTCCGACGAAACTGTTCGCAGAGAGGTCATTGCAAATTTCGACGCCCGCGCTTTTCAGCCCAAAGATCAGTACAGGATTCTGGTTGCTACCGAAGTACTTTCCGAAGGTGTCAACCTGCACCGCTCCCACATTGTCATCAACTACGACATTCCATGGAACCCCACCCGTCTCATTCAGCGAGTCGGTCGCGTAAATCGTGTAGATACCGCCTTCGACACGATCCATACCTACAACTTCTTCCCCACCGAAGAGAGCAACGACCTCATCAAGCTCAAGGAAGCGGCTGAAGCCAAAATCCACGCCTTCATCGAAATGCTCGGCGCGGACGCTCGTCTGTTGACGGAAGGCGAAGAAATCAAATCGCATGACCTATTTGCCAAATTGACATCCAAGAAAACGATCACTGGAGAGGATGAAGAGGAAGAAAGCGAACTGGAGTATCTCACCGAAATCCGCCAAGTGCGGGACAAGCAACCGGAACTTTTCGCACGCGTAAAAAGGCTGCCTAAGAAGGCCCGCTCGACCAGACTCGTACGCACCGGAGAATTCATTGTTGCGGAGGAGTTTCCATCACTGTTGACCTATTTCCGTCAGGGTAGGCTGGATAAGTTTTTTCTCGCTCCTCCGAATGACGCAGAGCCCCTTGAACTCGATTTCTTCTTCACAGCGAAGATCCTGAAACCAGCTGATCTTGCAGAAAAACGGCTAACCATCCCGCACGAATTTTATGCACTGTTGAACAGGAATAAACAGGCCTTTTCAACAGCAACCAGTCCTGAATTGGGCGACGCGGCATCCAAATACAGAGGCGGTGCGAACGATGCCTATATCCTGAAACGGCTGAAAGCGAAAGAAATTCGCCGCTACCACGGCTTCACAGAGGATGATGAGCTTTACATTCGACGGGTCGTTCAGCTTCTGACCGATGGGGCCCTCCCAAAGCCTACAACCAAAAAAGTGGTCGAAGCGCTTAAAAAAGAGATCGAACCCCTCAGAGTTCTCGGCATTTTGCGCCGAGACATACCCTCCCTATTTTTCCAGGCGACGCGGGTGCAACGGGTATCGCACGTGCTCTCCCCCCGTGAAGTTATCCTCTCGTCGTATCTATTGAAGGGAATGGAATGAATCGCGACCAGGCTTATACTCTTGTTTGCCAGACTTTCGCGCAAGCCTTCGACAAGGCCCGATTCCGCAATTTTGTTATAAACCTACTGAATCAAATCGATGAAACCAAGTCTTCCATTTGGAATAGACAGTACATCAAAGACGCCTTCAAGGACCACGTCAGCAGGTACGAGAGGCTAGGCGCGTACACCTCTGATGACAGGGAGAAAGTGGATGTGCTGATCGTTTATCTGACAAATGAATCCAAGCTGGAGCGTGCTCGAACCGCCCTCCGCAATTTTGTAGCAGATCACTTGAGGACTCGGGAAGAAAAAGAGGCCGCCCTTGTGGCCTTCGTGTCGTCCACGACAAAACATTGGCGGTTTTCTTACGTGAAAATGGAATACGCCACTGTGGAAAAAGAGTTCGGCAGGGTAGGCGTGGAAACCCGTTTCACCCCAGCACGTCGCTTTTCGTACATCGTGGGTGAAGGCGAAAGCTGCCACACGGCACAAACTAGGTTCCTCGGCTTGCTTCAGAATACAGACACTAATCCGAAACTCGCGGACATTGAGGAAACCTTCAGCGTCGAGGCTGTCACCAAGGAGTTCTTTTTGCTGTATGCGCAGCTTTTCGATAAGATTAACAAGGCCCTGGAAAAACTGATCAAAAAAGACAAAAATATTCTTGAGGAATTCCAGTCTAAGAACATCCGAGCAGCGGATTTTGCCAAGAAGCTCTTGGGCCAGATCGTGTTCCTTTACTTCCTTCAGAAAAAGGGCTGGCTCGGAGTTGAAAAAGGACAGGACTGGGGCAGTGGCCCACATGATTTCCTGCGCAGATTGTACACTGGTGCATGCGTAAAGTCAGGTAACTTTTTCAACGACATCTTGGAATATCTATTCTACGATACACTTGCCACTGACCGGGGTCATCTAGCTTGGTGCAAACACTTCCAATGCCGCATCCCCTTCCTCAATGGTGGTCTTTTTGAACCGATTGGAGGCTATGACTGGTGCAAGATAGACATCCTCTTACCAAACAGCCTCTTCGCCAACACCGACTTTGTAGAGGAAGGAATCACTGGAACTGGCGTGCTCGACGTGTTCGACCGTTACAACTTCACGGTAAACGAGGCCGAGCCGCTGGAAAAAGAAGTTGCCATTGACCCTGAAATGCTCGGCAAGGTATTTGAGAACCTTATCGAAGAAAACCTGCGTAAAGGCCTCGGTGCTTATTACACCCCGCGGGAAATAGTCCATTACATGTGCCAGGAAAGCCTTATCAGCTATCTCGACAAAGCGCTGAACAAGGAAAAAGACCTTGTCCCGCTCAGGGATATCGAAAAGCTTGTATATCAGGGGGATCAGGCCGCCCACTACGAAGCGGCGCGAATGTCGGGCACGAAAAGCTACAGGCCAGAATTGCCTAAAACTATCGAAACCCAGGCACGTATGATTGACGAAAGCCTTGCCGACATAACCGTCTGCGATCCAGCAGTTGGCTCGGGAGCGTTCCCGGTGGCGATGATGAATGAAATTGTTAGGTCCCGATCTGCACTTACACCTTACTTCAACGACGTTCATGAACGAACTCCATACCATTTCAAACGCCACGCCATCAAGAATTGCCTCTATGGTGTGGACATTGACCCTGGCGCGGTTGAGATAGCGAAATTGCGTCTTTGGCTCTCGCTCGTCGTGGATGAGGAAGATGTCGAGCAGATTAGGCCTTTGCCAAATCTAGATTATAAGGTAGTTACGGGAAACTCTCTGATTTGTTTCCCGTTCATTTCCCAGCGAATATCTGAAATTGAGAAGTTGAAGCGGCTATTCTTTGATGAGACAGATCATGAGAAGAAGGCAAGGCTAAAATTTCAAATAGACCAACAACTGCAACGAGCGTTTGAGGCTTCCACAAAAAGTCTTGGTTATAGCGTAAATTTTGATTTGGAGATATGCTTCTCCGAGGTGGTTCGCAACAAAGGTGGATTTGACGTGGTGATTGCCAACCCTCCTTACGGAATCATTTTTGACCCTATTACGAAATCGAGGTACGAGTCAGACTACGTTTCTTTCCGCAGAAACAATGACATCTACGTTGCTTTTTATGAACGAGGTGTCATGTTGCTTGCTCCGAAAGGGCAATTAACTTTCATCTCTCCAAACACATTCCTTAACGGAGATTACTTTAAGAAGTTGAGACAATTACTTACGGCGTCAACAATACTCAGGGAGATTTGGGATTACAAAGAAGTCTCCGTATTTGACGACCCAACGGTATTTGTGTGTGTATTGGCCTGCACACGGTCCAGTACTATTTCGTTTCCTTATGATGTAAAACTTAACCGTGCCACCAGCATTACATCAAATTTTGAGAAAACGACCTTCATTGTCAACGAAAGCACCGACGCCCCTTTCAAGCCGATTGATTCCTTACTTGAGAAGATCAAACAGTGTTCCGCTTTTGCACAACTGGACGATTCCTTTTTTGTAAAGGATGTTGGTTTCAATTACTGGACAAAGGGAAGAGGCAAAAAGCGCGGGGGAAACTCAATAGGAGATAGGGTCTTTTACTCCGGGGTGCAAAGTCATTACAAAGATATTCCGTTTCTGAAAGGCAGAGACATACAGAAATGGCATATCCTGACGCCGAGCAACTTCCTTAAGCACGATTATGAAAAGCTGCTCGACAAACGAGTAGATACTTTACGTTTCACAGCGGACTTCCTGGAGCAGAAGCCAAAGATCATTTATCGACAGACCGCGAATACGATTATAGCCGCAATTGATTTTTCTGGAAGCTATTTGGACAAGACAGTTCATCTGATAGTCCCAAGACTCAGTTGGAAACACTGTCCGAGTAGTTTTCTGCTCGGCCTGCTGAACTCAAGGTTGTTCGCCTATCTCTATTCCTATCTGTCTCAGGAAACAGAAGGTCGGGCTTTTGCTCAGGTGAAAACCACATACATAAAGAAATTGCCAATACCGAGCAACACACCAACTCATCCCATAATCTCACTTGTAGACCAAATTGTAGCTGCCAAAGTCGTTGATCCTGATTATGACATTTCCGATCTTGAACTGGAGATTGACCGGCTGGTTTACGAACTTTACGGGCTGACGGAAGAGGAAATCGCCATCGTGGAGGGCAAATCCTCCTGAGCATCGTACCACAGGCCGCTTCACGCAATTACTTTGTGCGTTGGCTTATTGTGAAATAATTGTCAATAACATGTCTTTCGCACAAATGAATCTAGTCTCAAAGTCAAAGGAACCCTCGGAATTCACGCATACAGGCATATTCAAAGTCATCTAGATAACTTAATCAGTTGTTATTCCAAGAGGTTATGCGGCTGGTTCAGTGATTGAACGTGGGCTTACACGAGAAGTTCTTCTTTGCCAACGGGAAAGCTTGGTTTGGACTATCGAGGGCTGACTGCAAATCCGTTGGCCCCTTTTTGTGTTCTCATGAGAAATAGTGAGTAACGAAGGTGTTCTATGGACGTTGCTTTTTCAGGGGCGGCGCTCATTCGTTTTCGCTCAAATTTACTCTGCCCATTACCACGTCTTTAAGAAAGTTCTCGAAGTCCTGCCCCTGCCTCTTAAATTGGTTAATCAGCGGCAGAGATACCATATAGCCTTTGACAGTGTCCTCGATAATCCACGGCTCAAAGTGTTCTCTGTGCTCAGTGAATACCCAGTGTAGCAACCGGTGCAACTTGTCGGGGCTAGTCTTTAGCCATGCAGATAACTCATCCTTGTCATAATAAACTGTCTCAATAGCGGGCGACTCGTATTTGCTTTCGTGGTACAGGTATTCGGACGACTTTTCCTCGATTTTTTTCATGGCGTCTGGGTCGTCCGCCAAAGCATGAAGTATATCGCCTATGGTCTGCAACCAAGTGGCACCTCCTTTTACTTTGGGATGAGCCTTAAGAACAACTCCGATTATTCCATTCAACTGCATAGTACCGTCTGGAAATTCTGTTATGAATACCGTGGGTATGGCTCCTCCGTTCAGAAGAGCTTTAACATCTTCAGCCGTGTAATCCGTGCCCCTGAAAAAGTCCTCATCTTTGTAGACAACCATTTCTTCATGCTCCTTCTATTGCTCAGCATACAAAAGTCACTGTATCCCCCAAAATGTCAAGTATTCTTCTACAGGTCACCGGTTCGCTTTTTTGCGGCAACAGGCCCCCCCCGATTCTTTTGGCACTTCTTTGGCCCCTTTTTGTGCTATCATGAGAACCAATGAGTACCGAAGGTGTTCTATGGATGTTGATTTTTCAGGGGTATCTCGGCAAGACGGCTCTGGGATTGGTTGGTTCTATGCCTTCACACGGCAGGGGTCGGAGGTTCAAATCCTCTCCCGCCTACCAATAGTTTCAAAGAGTTAGGTCGTGTAGTTACACGGCCTTTTCCTTTTTCGGGGACGTTTGTTAACGCCCTGTTAACATTTTTCTCAGAGGGCACCCTGGTACCTTTGCGGGCAACGATAATCTCGGTGTCCCCGTGGTCGAAGGTCATCTTGTCCACAGCCTCGATGAGTTCCTCGTCACTGATCCGGCCATAGCGTTCCGCGACCGATTTCTGGCGAGTGGAGTGCCCCATGATGCTCTCGCGGATCTCAAAATCCACTCCCGACCGCCGAGCGTTTGTCTTCCACGTGTGCCGCAGGTCATGAAATCGAGGACGTGGGTCGGTCAAGCCCAATTCTTTCATGGCCCTGCGCCATGGATTCTTGGTTGATTCATCGCAAGGCGGCCTCACTCCAGCGGCATCCCTGATCAGGAATACTCTCTCTTGCCCGAGAAGTCTCACCTTCATGGCCTCGCGCAAAGTCGGCAGAAGATCCATGTGGATGGGAATCCTTTTGGGATGGCCCTCTTTCGTATCTCCGGCAGAAAGGACGATCAACCCTCGTTTCAGATTGACCTGGCTGCGCGTGAGTCCGAGGATTTCCCCTCGCCTCATGCCCGTGCAGTAGGCCGTCCAAACGATGGGCCTGAACCAGTCGGGAATCACATCCATAATTCGCCGGACATCTTGAAAGCTCAAGTAGACTTCGCGTTGACCGGATTTCTCGGACAAGTTCTTGATCCGTTCGCAGGGATTTTGGTCAACCATCTCCAGCTCCATGAGGACCTGAAAGTATCTGGAAAGCGTCCCTTTCTCTCGATTGACCGTGCCTTCGGCGGCTCCCCCTTTAATCCGGTCAAACATGTACCGTTTGACGTCAGGCACTCGCATAGAGCGGATCGAGAAATCCTTTCCGAAGTACTCGGCCAAGTTTGTCAGACAAATTTCGTGACGATCTCTGGTCTTGGCATCCGAGATACCTGGGTACTTGAGAAAAATCTCTGCCCCTTCCCAAAAAGTGAGTTCCTCTGCCAGCCGCTGCGGAGAGAGACCTGCTGGGAGTTCTTTTCCCTGATTGACGAACATCCTCAAGCAGAGTTCCCGGCTTGTCGGGTCCAGAGCCGAGAAATCTCCCGACTTGCAAGCAGACAAAATCGCTCGTTCGATGAGTTTTGCTTCGGTTTTGCATCCAGAAAAGGTCTTGATCCCGACCAATTTATCATCAAACGGTCGGAATAAGATGTAAAAGACCTTCCCCCGTTTCATCACCGCCATGAGCGGAGCTCCTTTCTGAGCTCTGCTCTGGTAACCCCAGACGATTTCGCACCCCCTTTCTTAGGGGCAGATGATACGGGTGTGGGGCTCCTCTTGTCAACGCGTACTTCTGTGCTCTGGGAGCGGATATAGTCTTGGACCTGCTCGTGCGTGAACCGACGTTGCCGCGCAGTCACTTGTACGCAAGGGAGCTTCCCCTCACGAACAAGCTTATGCACAGCTTTGACGGGGACCTTTAATACCGCCGACACCTCCCGAGGATCGAGCAACGCTGTTATCATCTCCAAGTTCAGAGCGATTTCACTCTTCATGTCTCGATTGTCCATTGCTCGATCCTCTATCACTCAACACTGCGGTCGGAATACTACGGCCCCGTCGGACAATCCCGTTCGGCTTTGATTTGATCCAGTATTTCTTTCAGGTCGCTCGGTAGGCCTTGGCTTCCGTAACTAGGACGAATTTTCTCTGTAAGACGGTCGAGGACGTCTATTCCCGTCTCACGGGCCAATTCTCTGATTTTACCGGCAAGCCACCGTATGAGCCTTCCCGCGTCATCCAGTCTGCCGAGTACCTTATGCAAACCAATAACTATGACGATAAAGTCTGTTGCTGCCCTCGGGTGGGATTCCCAGACCTCCTCGGCCACCATCTGGGCCTTCCGGCTCACCTGAGCAAATCCTTCAATATCCCCAATCTGTTGGAGAAGATGAGCGGAGTCGATCAGGGTTGCCAGAAGCGGGAGTTTGTCTGTCTTAGGTGCCTGTTCCAGAATCTCGGTTGCTTGATCGATAAACATCCGAGCCGAGACAAAGTCACCCCTACGGATCGCAATTCCCGTCAGTGTTGAAAGTATCCTCGGAGCCACAGCCGTCCGGACATCGGGATCGGATTCGCATATGGTCAATGCCTCTTCAAGACAAGCATCTCCCTCTTCGAGCCTTCCCAGCGCAGCGTAACGCGATCCCATGTCAGCGAGCACCATTACGAAGGACCGGTGATTTTGGCCGAGATGAGTCCTGCACAAATTCAGCACTCGTTTGCTCATAGCTTCCCACTGGGCTGGACCGGCGATTTCTCCGTAATGCCTAGCCAAAGCGATAAGCGTATGTACCGCCGAATCAGCATCCTTGGGATTTGTTTGGGACCAGGTGGGAATGGCGTATACAAAAGCTGTCTCGATTTGGGTGAGACGCTCCTCCGCCAAAGACGGATCACCAAATATGTACCGATCCATAATTATCGGCGACGCGACGACATGCCCGCGATTGGTGGGCATTACTACCTGCATGAAAGTGTTTGAATCTTTGTCGCAGCTTATTTCGAAAATGGCTCCTGCTATTTCGAGGAACGCTTCGGCAACCTCCATGCTCTCAAGCCCGAACCGGGCAATTTTGTCCTGAATTGGGTTAATTATAATTTGAAGAACGTCTGTTGCCTGAGCCGTCTTTTTCTTCTTCCTTTTCATGTCCTTTTCCTTTCAGCATTCAAATACTGGAATATTCTGGGGTTTGAGGTTCGACTCGTGGGCGTCAGGAATGCGACCGCTACAACAACTCGAACCACTGCATTCCCTCAACCTCACACTGCAATCAATTCTTGGGGTGTACTTGGGCCACGTGGCCCAAGTACGATTTCTGCTCAGGTTACGCTGCGGTCTCCGACTCCACTTCTTTGCCGTCGAATGTGTCCATAAGATCTTCAAGGAAATCGATGGACTGCTGAAGGCCCTCCAACCTATGTTCCAGGTCGCTCTTCTCCCTGATTCTCTGCTTCTTGATCTTTTCGGCCTTGTCGTAGATTTTCGATTGCTCACGGAAGTTGAATTCCGTTCGCACTTGGGCTGAATCAAGAAGGATCTCGCAAAATTCCGGATCTTCACTGAGGAAAATCGGATCGTCCAATCTCTGAATCACGGTGCGAGCGAGTTCGCACAGGTCTGTGTCGGCATCCGTCTTGGCGGCCTTTTTCGTTTTAGCAATCTCGGCCTGTACTGCCTCTATCGTCTGTTTTACGGTTAGGGACTCTGCAACGATCCGTTTTCCTACAGAAATGCGTCCCGCAAGCGTGGGGACCTTCGCACCCTCCCGGCAGTGAGAGTAAGTGGCCTTGTCAGTGTCTACTCCGGCATTTGCCCACTCCTGCCAGGTTGCTCCCGCTGCAACCCACCTCCTCAACACGGGTCCCTTGAGATCCGGGTGCAAGTCTTTGCTATTCGCGATCTTGTTGAACGAGTCGTCCTTGCGTGGATTCTTGGAATGGGCAGGCTCCAGATTGTTCTTGAG
>Ga0172371_10003915_pt1 | contig 22905 bp, 19 predicted proteins | sample Lak12m_FD_114543 | JGI IMG/M metagenome (GOLD analysis project Ga0172371, IMG submission 114543) | Freshwater microbial communities from Kabuno Bay, South-Kivu, Congo - kab_022012_12m | ecosystem: Environmental > Aquatic > Freshwater > Lake | place: Democratic Republic of the Congo: South-Kivu...
GTCGGATTGAGGTGGAGATGGTGAGGGGTGTGAACATGAAAAAACTGAGTCTTTTCTTTTTGATGATATGCGCGGCGGTCACGGTCTCTTTTTCCGCATCGGATATTGTGCCTAGGATAGACCGCGAGACGGAGGTGTCTTCCGTAACGGTGGCGGAGGAGAAACTTGAGATGGTCCAATTCACCAGTCTCAATCTATACTGGACCTACAAAGACAGTTTCAGGCCCTTGATTCTGAACACCAATGATGTCCCGGCCTTCGAGTACGCTCCAACCAATAACGCTTGGCATGTGATCGTGACGGGCGTAGTGGATAACGCCACTCAGGGAAGGGTGAAATTCTCCATTAACCCATCCGAGGTGAACACCAATGGAACATTCAACTTCAACGTCTACGTCACATCTTCGGATGGTCTCAGTGTTCTCTCCCGGACGAGAGGGAGTTTTGTTTTGTGGGCTAAGGCTGGACAAGGTTCCACGAATGGACTAACCTCTGTGATTGGAAAGTCTGTCACGGCAACTTGGGTTGACGTGAACTACATCACCAACGTTCAGGAGTTTCTGTATGGCGCTCTGACAACATGGACGACAAACGGAGTCAGTAGGTAAGGGGAAAGGGACTGATATGGTAAAGATGTTCAAACATAACGACGACGAAAATGCTCCCAAAGAACTTTCCGAGAACTTCAAATTCTCCGTGACTATTGGTACGGCCATTGCCGTCCTAATTTCTGTCTGGACGATGGCGTGGTCTTTGCGTTCAAAAATAGCAGAACGCGATACCTTCACTCGTAATGAGATACAGGAAATCGAGAGCGCGAAAAGGAGTCTTGCCGACCTGACTGATGTAGTCGGGTATCATCATAAAACCGATTGGACTTTACGGGAAATGGTGTCATGGGTCAAGGAGGCTAGAATACAGAATCCAACGGCCACAATGCGACTTCCTGATCCCGTCGAGGTAAGTCGGGAGACGCACATTGTAAAGGAGCAAAACTGACATGCTCCTTGAATACATGGGCCAGACTAAATTCTCGAAATGTATCAGGTTCTTCAGTGTCCTTCGGTTCTGGGCAAATAAAGCCAAGGACTACTCTCACACGTCTTGGTCTTTTGCAGTTGTTGAGGACGGATACTTAATTGGTGATCTCTCCGAGTGGGAGTCGTGGTATAAGGGAGTTGAACACGTTGAACTTATTGGAACCAACCATTCCACGGGTACTCGTGTTGACTTGTATGAACTCAGGAATCCTATCACTGAAGATGAAAAGAAGATCGGTGTTGAATTCCTCAAGAAACAAGAAGGAAAAAAATATGACTGGTGGGGAATCTTCGGTTTGCTCTTCCGGGTCAAGACCGAGGAGACTGATAAATGGTTTTGTTGTGAACTGATCCTCGCTTTCCTTCGTAAGATAAACCGAACGATCCTTCAGCATATCCATCCTTGGCAGACTGTTCCCGGCGTTCTCCCGATGTCTCCCGACTTCATTCCCTGTGGATATATCATTGTTGGCCGTTCCATTATCTACGACATGACCGGTTCCCCTGTAGCGATCAAAATTCATCAGGAAGTCGAGAACATCGTGGGATACAAAGGCGTTCTTAAACACGCATAAGGAGGAAACATGATTACGGCTGGAAGCATTCTAACGGCAGTTATGGAAGCCGTCAACGAGACTGATCGGAACGTCTATGGACCAAAAAATCTTCTGGCGGTAGCGAGAGCCTATAAGATGGATGTCGTCAACGAGCACTGGTGGACCGAAACACTGAGAGACTTCACTCCCGCTGACTCGATTGTTGCGTCCTCTCTTCAGCCCGTCGTTCTTCCCGCCGACTTCAATAGAATGAAGTCAGTCAGGGATGCGAGTTTCACTTACTACGAAGACACGTCAAGAGGTAAACATCCCATTCATCCTTACAACTGGTATATGTCGGAGCCGGTCAAGACGCCTCTCCAAGAAGGGGGGGGTGCTGTTGCTGAAAACGGTTCTTCCATAATCGACCTGAGTGCGGCAGGAGTAAATGTTCATGCCTCGGCTGCTGGAGAATGGATTCACATAGGACAGAGCGACGATGTCTACCAGATTTCAACCAGAGACAGCGATACTCAAGTAACGTTGACTCGTTCGTTCAGGACGAAGGAGTCGATACGGGGCGCTCGGTGGCAAATCCGACCTGTTGGGTGTAAACGAATTTCGTTCTGTGACGCCTCCTCCACTGCCGTAAGTCCGACAACTCTGACGTGTGTATATCAATGTTCTCCTCTGAGTGTGATTTCTGAGGAGGACATTTTAGAGTTGCCGGATCAGGCCGCAAATGCGGTTTTGTTCAAAGCCATTCAATATGCCATGAGAAGGAAGGGCTGGAACAATGTGGCCGACAAATTGGGAGGAGATTATATACACGCTCTCGCCGTGGCCAAGAGAGCTTGTCCCTCATCGAAGGACGCCATAACTCCGAAGCGAATGTTCAGAAGGCCATCTCCGACTGACATCCTGGCCAACATTAGGGAGGACTGATATGGGCGAAGAACTTCTCAACCCGAATGAGTTTGCCCTAGGAGAGAGCGAGTTTACTCTGGTGGATGAAGTTCAGGCCACCATGAGTCCGAACCATGATCGTCTTCTCATCAGGAAGATTGACGGGATAGACCCGACCTACATTAACCTGTCCGTTTCCGATCTCAGGCAAAGAACCAGCATCAAAAATGAGAAAGGAAAAACCTGCAACTGGGTTGATTCTCCTCGCGTTGGAGACAAGGGGCCGGGTGCTGGAGGAAGGGAGTTTCCGGGAGTGTGGAGGGGGGTAAGTGTCAGGGGATACATAAGAGCCGGAACATCATCGGTCGTCCAGACCCTAGCCTTCGGTCTTATTCGTTCCGCAGAGGACGTGTGGCCTTCCCCGGAACTCGTGAAGACTGCCGACCGACTCTTGAGGCCACATGCCATCCAAGACGATCCTACCATGACTCAGAAGGAGGTCCGTTACCGAGGGTTCGATCCTTCCTACGTGGACGCCGCCAGATCGTCCATAGCCCTTACCGCAGGTGTCGTTGATGTCCGGTCAGTGAGAATGCAAGATGGGTCATACAATATCCATGTATTGACCGAAACGCCGTCATGGGCAACCTTCGTTGTCACAGCGCCGGACACTATTTCGAAAAAGAACTACAATACCGACTTCGAAGAGATTGTCGAGGTTTGGAATAGTATCAAGAACGATGATTCTCTTACCGGCCTTTATACGACCAACACTACCGGGTACAGGATAACTGACGTTGAGATTTCCGACGAACTGGACGGGAGCATCAAGGTGGTCAGGACCGAAACAAAGACGAAGGCTTTCGACGCCAATAATCCCGATGTTGTATGGTACGAGAACAGGTATCGTGAACGCGAGGTGATGCACGAACTGTGGTATGGCATAGACGCCGACGATCCCTTCACTGGACTATGGAACCATCCGCCTGGATACAGTATTCTTCGCGCTCCAAAGTCAACGGGTCAGAATGGTATCGTGAGTGTCGAGAGGGAATCTGCTCTCAAGAACGATTGGTATGTTGATGTTCTTCTGTTAGGGGGTTCAGGAACTCGCGGAGACGTTTACGTCTCCTCCAACTCCGGCGCGACGTTTACCGCCGTGGCGAAGTCTCTCAACTTCTATTCGGTTGCATCTTCGGCGGACGGGACTAAACTCGTTGCCTCGGTTCTTGACGGTCAACTCTATACCTCCACCGATTCAGGGGCTACATGGACGGCAAGGGATTCTGTAAGGAAATGGACAGGAGTATGTTCATCGACCAATGGAACCAAACTGGTCGCGCTTGATGCTGGAGGCCACATCTACACCTCTACTGATTCGGGTGTGAGTTGGACGGCGAGGGAAATGTCCAGGGCGTGGAGGGCCGTCGCGTGTTCTGATGATGGCACCAAATTGGTCGCCGTGGCTTACGGGTGGCAAATCTACACCTCCACGGACTCAGGTGCCAACTGGACGGCGAGGGATTCGAGTAGGAATTGGTATGGGGTCGCATCTAATACGGATGGTACCAAGTTGGTCGCCACAGTGGATGGGGGTCAAATCTACACCTCCGTAGACGCTGGAGCAACATGGACTCCGAGGGATAGTGATCGTTCGTGGCGCGGTGTTGCCTCCTCGTCGGACGGCGTCAAATTGGTGGCAGTCGATTTCGGTGGTCACATCTACACGTCTACGGACTCGGGTGCGAATTGGACGGCCAGATCAACCAATAAAGACTGGTGGGATGTCTCCTCGGCCTCGGATGGCGTCAAACTGGTGGCGGTTGTCAAGGATGGCCAAATCTACACCTCGACCGATTCGGGGGCAACGTGGACATCTTCAGATTCGAACCGTTCATGGACTTCAGTGTCTTCGTCTACCGATGGAGTGAACATTGTGGCCGTGACGGGCGCATCGAATGAGGTAAAGTCTTTCGGTTACACTCGCTCCGGTGTCATTTCAGGTTTCGAGAACTTGTCGTTCGTGTCTCAGCACATCCCCATCGCTGATGCTGAGGAAATCGTCAAATCTCTGATGAAGGGAACCGGGATAACGGCATGGTCGAATGGTGTCGATTACGTGGAGGGTGACATTCGGACGGCTTCGGGTCATTGTTACCGGGCTAGTTCCAACTTCACCTCAAAGGCAACCATGATCCTCGATATTGCAGAGGGAGTGTGGGACAGGATCAGCGCGGCGAACTACAGTAACTCTGACGGGAACGTTTGCACTATAGTCTTCGATACTGAACCGGCTCTGGAGTACGGATTTTTGGAAGAAACAACAGATGCCACGGAACACACCCCAACCAGCGACACTTATGTCTGGACGAATGTGGACCCTGTCAGATTGGATACCGTATGGGCCTTAGCCGTCGCTTATGTCGGAACGAGCCGAACAATTACACACAGGAAGGCGCATAAGACGTTCGACGCTCGCGGCATTGCCACCATCACGGCGGAGGCATGGACTCCGGTGGATGATGAAGATGGTTCCGGGGCAGGGAACTGGGAGGGTTCAGCAAATCTCAACCACACGAGAATAGAAATTGTTTATAGGAAATCCGAGTGGCAAGATGCTGGAGATTGGTGCTACAGAACTATCACGTTTGACGTGAAGTACTTTTGGGCTGTCGCTGAAGCGTGGGACGAGATAGATGGTGGACTGGAAGGAAGCACTGTTGATGCCGTCCCCGGCGTTCGACACATCTTCAGGTCTATCAGGATAAAATCTATCGTTGATGGAGCGTGGCAGAATGGACCTTTGAACGCTGCTGCGTCTTGAGGATTTATGACAGAGATAGAACTACAGAACTTCAAGAGGGGAGTTGAGGACTCCATAGACGTCCTGCGGAAGAAACTGGACGACATCAATGTATCGCTGGAAACTTCCATCGAAACGACTGGTTCTTTGTCTGTTCCTAAACTCAATGTTCACGAGTTTCAGGAGAGGGAAGGAGTAGAGAGTTTCAAACTAATCCATCGCGGAACAGGTTCGTACTCCAATCACTTTGGAGTTCATTCCGGGAAAGTGTTTTTGGACGGAACGGAGATAGCTCAGTCTGGATCGTTCTCTTTCTTCACGGCCAGTTTTGCTGTATCCGCAACAACATACGGATATATCGACATCGACACCACTCCCAAGCCAGACAATCCTGCTACTTGGGATTTGGCAACAGGCGCTTCTGTTCCCGCCGCTTCAGCAGGACATAAGATCGTTCCTCTGTGGAAGATCAACTGGGACGGAACCAACAGCAAGGTCTCTTCTGTGGATTTCTACAACCGAGGCGATGTCTACGCCACCTCCAGCATGGAGATAACGGTCATCACGGCGATGCAGTGGGATTCTCCGAACCTCCAAATCAAGACTCGGAAAATTCGAGTGGATACTGATGCCGAGTCGGAAGAATGGACCACAATTCTCACCGCTGAGGAGTGTCCGTAATGCCGTTGCAATTCAGATCGGATACAGGCGCGTTACTCATGGAGGGCGACGGAGGACTGATGAACGACTGTTGTTGTGGAGAAGGTGGAATCGCTTGCAACGATTGTTCTCCATCCCTTAATGACACATACTCAATAACGTCCATTGGTTATCCTACAAGGGTTGTGGATTGGTCAAGTGGTTGCACTTGGACGGCTGCTCCGTCCTATGAATTGTCTTACTGGTCTGGCCGATGGCATTGTCTATACGATGGTGGAGGAGGAATGGTGTGGTATGATGGTCCCTATGATCCCTGCGAACCAACTGGAGTTTACACGAGCGGGGGGGTTCTGACTTGTGTGGTGTCCTGATGAATGAATTCTTCACATCTAAACATTGCCTGTCCAAAGTCCACTGCAATAGGTGTAGGCAACTCATTGACGGAAGATCGTTCCGTCACTCCCTTCGACTTTCTTTCAGCGACATCGCGCAGGATGACTTTCCTTGTCCCCAAGGACTACCATGGGAGAAAATTCTTTCCGCAGGAGAGATTGACGATTTATACGAAGTGGTTCGAACAGAAATCCTGTTAGCTCCCCCTGAAGGGTTGTGGAACGATCTGAAGGAGGAACAACGACTGCTTGACGGATTCCTTGAACTTCACTCCGCCAAGACTCCATGCTGGAAACGGAGACAGAAAGAACGTCTGATTTCGTTTGCGAAAACCGTGAAAGCAAAGATGGTGACTCATGGCTGATTTGAGAGACCCGTTGAATGAGAAAATAACTGCGTCTAGGTCGTCCCGTTCTCAAGATCAAATTGGGGGGGCGAGTATATTCCTGCCCGAGCAGGCATGGATGATAGATCAGGCGGACATGGATATTGTTGACCAAGAGAACGATAGTGTGATACTTAATAACGAAGGAGAAAGACATGGACTTCTATGATGACACGAGTAAATCTGAGGTCGATCCTCTCAAGGTGAACAAGGACGTTGCAGTGCCTCCTTCAAGTCCTGCTTCTGTTCCTGTTTCCGAGGATAGAATAAGGGAGTTATCCATCCTTCAGACTGTTGGTCGAGACCCTCAACTCGGGACTCCTATCTCGGAGCAGGTTAGTGTTGACAGAGAGGGTCGCCCAACTGTTCAGCAGACTTTGAGGTGGGAACAACAGGCAAAAGAAGTCGGACAAGTATATCAGGGTTGGTCCTACGGAGTGGGTGGGGCTAGACCTAAGTTTGGTCCGAAAGTACCCGTCGAAGATCAGGAGATCGTCGATCAGAGTAGAAAAAATCAAGAAGCCAACACTCAGAAGTATATCGACGCCAATAGGGAGGTTCAGAACCGAGCCAAACAACGTCGAGTCGATACGGCTGTCAAACTTGCTACAGATGTCGTTGCTAAAAAGGAAGCCGGGTTCATTGATAGGACTGGGACAACAATGGATGATGTTGTCTCCAAGGTGATGACGGATTCTCAGATCAACAATGATCCGTACTTGGGTTATTCCGATTATGACCGGAAAAGATTCGAAGCAGCCATGGCTGCTCAGACTCCCGGATCAAAGGTGATGGTGTCCGGTCTCAAACAGTATATTGCCGCAAAGAACGCATTTGAGACTCGTGTAAATTCCAAACTGACTGAACTCAAGGGTCAGGAGTGGGAACGGAAGAAGTTTGAACAGGCTGACGCCGCGTTACGCGAGGCTGAAGATAAGCATTGGGCGGCTGTTCAGAACATGGACCTTGCTGAGCGAGGGATGAAGGCTGAAGAACAGAGACTCAGGCTTCAACAGGCAGAAATGGGACTAACTGAAGCTAGACGCGAATTGGAACTAAAGAACAAACTGAATACCGCACTCAACAAGGAGGGAATCACTGGACCCGAGGTTGTTGATCTCGTTTTGAAGGGCGGAGGTTTTAGTGAGGAGAAGTGGAGGCAGGTCAAAGACCTTATCCCCGAAGGTAGCCAGAAGAAGATTCACGATATGGCAATCGCCAACATGGAACTCTTCAATAAGACTCCGCAGGAGTTGTATCAGGATTGGATGTCAAAGTCGGCTGGCACCGAAGTTGTCTCCGTGGAAAAGAAGAGTGCTTCAGAACTGAAGAAAGAAGAGGAGGCAAAGACTCAGTCCGCCGGTGAGATTGACCAGATTAAGGAAGACGCTTCCAAATTTTTTTCCAGCACATCTAACGCTGTGAAAGATATTATCGACGGAGTCTCCTCCGACCTGAAGAATGGAATCAACAAAGTATTCACGTTCAAGACGGACGCCGAGATCAGGGATTTATTCTCTCGCACGAACGACTCTGATCTTGAGGCTTTGGTCGCTAGAAAATTGACCGATCTCATGGGCGGAGACAAGGCTAAACTCGCCGTGTTGAATTCTGAACTTTCGCGTAAGACTCCCGGAATCAATACTCCTGCTCAGGATGTTGTAGACCTTGCCGTGAAATATCTGAAGGGAGTTCGGGACGAGGGAACCTTCTCGAAGGCCGACAGAGAGGCGAGAAGGGCCGAGGCTGTAACGTCTCTGTATAAAGGTCTTCCGCGAGGAAACATTAGCGTTGTGACTCTCAAGGATAAAAGTATGGTGGCTTACTACACGGCTGGAGAGGAAAACTTTGGTCGTTCGTTCAGGAAACAGATCGAAGACGCTGACGCCTCGGGACAACGAGAGGAATTGGAGGCCATTGTCGGAAAGGATTCGGCTGGAACCCTCGGGAAGAAACTCGTGACTCCAAAAGCGAGAGAAGAGTTCGCTCGTAAGCGTTGGGATGTTCCCGTCGGTCTCGACGTTGCCTTCAAGGGTGCCGATGAACTCAAACAGGCTAAGGACATTTACAAGAATGGAACTCCTCATCAGGCGGCGTTGATACAGAGCGCAGTCACCGGAAAGATAGATGAAGTAGAAACGCAGAGAGTTGGCAAGGAGAATGCTGGCTTTTATTTTGTTGGAGATGCCAGAGGACGTGGATACGGAATCATTGTTACCGGAGATATGGTTACAGCATACGGGGCGAAACCTGTTGTCCTCGATCCTGATAAATGGACGGAGAACGTTTCGGCTTTGCTTGGAAAGATCATCGACAAGACGAGTGACCTTTCCATTAAAGTTGAAAAGGGACAATCTCAGGGTGACGCCAAAAGGAATGCAATATCATCGGCCTTGGATGATGTTAGGAAGATGGACTTGGGAGAGGCTGGATTTTTGGAAAGGAAGTATCGCGGCATTCAGCTGGAGAAAGTGGGGGAACTTATTGCCCAAAGGATCAAGGATAAGTTCCCTGAAATGTGGTTGTCCGGTAAACCCGAAACCATGAAGGCTGCTTTCTGGCTCGCGGCAGACAATATTGCGAGCGATGAGAAGATGAATATATTCGACGGGGACAGGGAAACTGGTTCAGGGGAGATAAGTAAACTCTACAGGATCAACAAGTATTTTGAAGACCAACTCAAAACTTTCGGAATGAGTTACGCTGAACTCGTAAATGCTGTCCATAATGATTCTCTCTATATTTCAGAGGAACGTCACGAGGCGTTATCCGCCATGCTCGACGAGTACGAGAACTTGGCAAGTGACAGTATGGAGAAGATTTGGAACAGCCAAGAGAGACTATCCACTCTGGGATACTCCCTTACAATGGAGAATAAACCATCGAAGAACTCCGCTTCAGTGTCTTGGGCCAACAGTGTTCTCCGAAGAAGGGATGAGATAAGAAGTTTTAAGACTATCCACTCGAAACCCAAAGGACTGAGAGGAGCTTTCAGCCCCGACTGGATTCCTCCTGAAGAGTTTTATCGTCGCAATGGTTACATGCCTTCCGATTGGCTGGAAAAAAACAAAGGCCACTACCCGTCTTGGTATAAGGGAGAACGCTAATGCCTAAAGTCAATCCTTTCGATGTGTCCTCGTCTGACTCTGTGTTTGGTTCATCTCAACCAATGAGTCTCTCTCAGCAATTCGGAGTAGAGACTCTCGATCCTGTCGATAATCAGAGTCCACTAGAACCTCAACTAAAATCCTTCCCGCCTCAAACTGAAGATTCTCTCGTGAGTACTGGAAGAGAAGGATGGCATTCTAAAGACCCGTATCTATCTGAACGATCCTTGGCGAGAAGGTATCCCGGATATTTCAGAGACCCGAATATCGAGGAGACTGGAGCCATGTCTCAATTGATGGGAAGTCTTGTTGGTTATCTCTCTGGAACAGTAAATACAATATCCAAAGTGGCTAGTGACGTAGGATTGATTGATGAAGGAATTTCTCTTCATCTTCATAGTGGAGTTCAGAGTCTTCAGAGATTCGGGCGGGAGATTCGCGGAAGCGAGGCGGACTACGATATTGAACATGGAGACTGGGTGAAATGGTTGACCTGCAACCTCGCTTCCGGTATCGGAAGTTTCGCGCCTCTCGTGCTTGAAACGGCGGCAACAGGAGGGGTCGGCAGAGTCCTTGGAGCTGGAGAGAAGACGAGACAAATCCTTCGCGCCTCAACTATGAACACCGGAATGTTTATGCAGTCCTTTGGGGATAACATAGATTCCTTCAGGCGTAATGCTCCAAAAGAGGATGAGGCCGTTATAAGGGGTGCCGCATTCTTGTCCACCGCCATTGAGACTGCCATATTCACTGCTGGCGGTCCTATCGGAAGAGTCTCGAAAGACCTTGGTGGAATCTCAAGGTTGGCTGGCAAGGATGCCGTAATCGAAACTATGAAATCTGATGGCGGCAAAGAACTTCTCAGCGAGGTTGGAAAACAGTTTATGGGGGGGTATCCACGTACCATGGCTGAGAGCGCATTTACTCTTGGTCTTCAAAGCGCGGCGTCAAGTTTGGTAAACGAAATCTTCATAAAGGCACAGAACCCAAATCACGAGATGCCTTCTCCGAAAGACTTTCTTTCAACATTCATGGAATCTCTTCCCATGGGGTCTCTCTTTGGTGGGTTCCATGCTTTAATAAAGAATCATCAGGACAATGCCATCAAACGTATCGTCAAAATCTCCAATAAGACATCCAGCGACGAGACGATGGAAGTCTTGAAAAAAATCTCGGCACAGGAACGGTCCGACTTCGATCTATTAGTCAACGATCTTTCCGTTAGAATGCGTTCCAGCGGACTGTCCGAAAGGGATGCTCAAGAGGTTGTCAATCAGACCATGAATCTTGCCTTGGGATGCTCCTACGAGACCGGTCGTGCCCCTGCCGAATATCTCCAAGACTGGAGAATGCAGTTCGCCAGCCGGAATCTCACTGAGGCTGAATTATTGAAGTACAAAAATCTTCCAGAACAGGAACAGATGAAGTTCCTGAATGATGTTGGGATATTGGAACCCGTCAAGCAAACCATTGTTGAACGTGCTAACGAGACGGTGATGGACTCGGCGAAAGCGGAATCTGAACAAATTAAGGATAGTCTAAAGGACGGAGAGAAGAGTGTTCAAGCCGCTTTTGATTCCATTCTTACTGAAGCCAAGAACCAGAAACCGGCAGAAGCAAAATCCAAGACAGAGAAATCTTCCTCGTCAAAGGCTGGAGAAAAACCAATTCAGAAGGAACTCGACCTTGGGGGTAATTCCGCCACGGTTCCTGCGGGGACCATTATTCTTTCTGACGGCGTAACTCCATTCGCCCCCGGAAGATGGGTTTCTCCAGAGGCGTTAGGAGCAGACATGTTCCGGTATCTCTACACGCTTCCGGGAGCTGAGTTTGATGCTCAGAGAAATCTTCTGAAGATTCCCAAGAGTCTTCCCTCAGTGAGGGAGATCGTTTCGGCTGGAAGAGAAAAGGTGGAGATTGCTAGTGAAGATCAGATGAGAAGGATCAAGGCCGAGGGAATCCTTGCCATCCAAAAGAACAACGATGTATCGACGAAAATCTCCGAGGCCAACGCTATCCTCTCTCGGCTTGGCCTCCCCTTGTACGCTCGGGATAGAAAGGTGTCGGTATCCGATCAGATCAAAAAAGGCGCGAAAGTCGTAACGCTTACTCATTGGTCGAAGAGGCCGGGGTTATCCGTCTTGAGTCCATCCTTCGAAGGTGAGAGATTTGTTGGGAGGGAATCTGAACGCAAGGCCAACTATCCTGACCATTGGGTTTCCCGGATTCACATGGGCGGACCAAAGTACAGCGAGGAAATGATTCAGGATGCCCCTTATCGTTATACTGCCAATGTTCCATCAAACAGACTCTACGACATGAACAATGCGGCCAAGGACGGAATGATGGATAGGGCCATGTCCATCGCCAAGAGGGAAGGCATAAGCCAGTTCGATCAGGCGGCTATCATCACGATCTTGGAAGAGGTAGTAAAGAAGTCCGGCAAGTACGATGGTTTCTATTTCGGGAATGATGGTTCTGATGTTGTCCAGATGTTCAAAAATGTTCCCGTATCCAAACCTCTATACTCCATGGAGGAGAGAAAAAGTCCCATCGCGCAGGTTTCCGTAGAGTCTGTTCACGGTGGAGATAAAACGTCTCGGCTGAGGTTCATGCGTGAGGCGGGTTATGAATTTCTTGACCGTTACAACTCCGCCATACAGAACGCATTCTTGGATGAGGCGGGCGAGAATAGATTAGCCAAGGCTGTCGGCCTGAAGATTGTTGGAACCCATAACGGCCCCGGTCTTTACGGGACTGAGAACAATCCCTCCACGCAATATCTTTTCGACGCTAGGGGAGGTACAAATCCTGACGGGACTTTAACTGAAGACTTCAAACAGAAGATCAGACTGTTCTCTTCTGCGTATGGCAAGTTGACAAATCAAGACTCGGTTGGCTGGCACCATATCCTTCCTAGCGAGAACATCCCTGACAACAAGAGGAATGGACACATCATTAAAGCTGACGAAGGAAACAGGGCGCTTACCGTGGCGGAGAGGAAGACTCTTCAGGACGCCCTAGACGCTACTGAGTGGAAAGGCAAATACGCCTTCGCCTCGGACTCCAAGGGCCTGCACGTTTTCGAGTTCATGGGTGCCGAAGACTACTCAGGGTTCCATTCCGTCATAGAAAAAACCTTAAATAGTTTGACTGGAAAGTTCTCTGGTGATAAAGTCAGGGTAGAAAGTGATTTGGTGCTGGGAGCGGCAGAAGGAGGCGCGAGACATGGCTTATACGAGGATACACTTAAAACCGGACGACCCGATCTTCTCGCAAGTATACGTGACTTCGAACCCCGGATGGCTAAGGTCAACGCTGAGTACTCCACTGAATTCGCCCACACTCAAGACCTCTCAGGCGCAACCCCCGACTCCCAACCAGCCCTCATCCAAACCTTCGGAAGCCGTTCCGAAAATCTCCTAGGTCTCAGGAAGACCCTCAAGCAGATGGTAGCCGACGCCGAGTCCATGAAGGACTGGAGAGATTGGTACGAGAAACATCGCCCCTTGTTGGAAGAGTTCTTCGGTGAAGACTCCGCAATTTTCTCCCGGTTCATTGCCGCCACATCTCCCCGAACCAAGGTTGACAGCGAGAACGTAAAGAGGGCCTTGGACGCCTACGAGGAGTGGAAACTTGGCCTCCAGAACCAGAGTACATTCGGTTCTCACAGAGGGAACATAGAACGTGTCAGGCGCGGAGAACCCCTAAGCGGAGTCAAGGTCAGTCAATTCGATCAGGCCATGAGGGGTGATCCCAACGCCGTCGCCATCGACGTGTGGATGGGACGTTACCTTTTTGGTGAAGACAATCCTTCCGATGCTCAGAAGCAGGTGGGTATCAAAGTGGTTTCTGAAGTATCCAAGAAACTAGGAGGGGACTGGACTCCTCTCAGGGTGCAAGCGGCATTGTGGTGTGCCGAGAAGCAGATTGAGGAAACTCAAAAACTTCAAGGTATGATGGGAATAGGTGGTCAGGGGGAATTGTTCGCGGCAGATGAACTAGCACAAGCGAGGATAAAAACGTATGAAGACGGTCTCCGGCTCCACGCAGACAGAATCAAAGCCTTTCGATCCGCATTCGCTCAATCTGGAGCAAAAGGAGGCCGCGCTCAGAGACGCAGCCGACTTCTTGCGGAATCTCGGTCAGGTGCTCAGGCAAAATCCAGAACTACTCAAGGAAGTCTTTTCCAAGGAGTCGTCCGGCCAACCGACGCCTTCTTCGGAGAAATCGACGGAGAAGGTTCAGTAGGAGGGAAGGTCGCTCCTCGCACAAGTTCTCACGAAGAACTCATCGGCCCCGAGTCTGGAAAACTGAGGTTTCGATACGACTCCAGAACGAGAACGGTCTACTACCGGGGCGACACTCCCGACGAACTGATACGGGGGAGAGTGGATGAAACCTTGTATGACGCAGGGTTCAGGTCCAAGGATGGGTTTCGTCACAAGTCCTACACGGATGCTATGACGTTCGATTCTGCTGCGGACGGGTTCTTGATGCAGGACGATCCAAACTCCGACAGGGTGGACTCCGTTGACGCTAACAGCCAGTCCGATGCCGGTAACATTCTCGGACAATACTTCAGGGCCACCAAGACCGCCGTGTTCTTCAAAAACGCCGGACCTGATACCTTTCTCCACGAATACGTTCATCACCTGAGAACGAACGGTCTCCTTCCCGATGCGGTGGAAGCGGCGTTGCTGGACGCGAGCGGCGAGAAGACGTGGACGACTAAGGCTGAAGAGTTTGTGGCGGACTCCCTGTTGGCCTACTTGGATCATGGCCAACTCCCCGAGAATGCTACAGGCCCTTGGATTGAGGCCCTGAATAGTATGAGAGACGTGATTGCGAAGTCTGTCCCTGTTCTTCGGAGGGAAGGCGTTGAGGTGAGTCCTGAAGTGGAAACGTTGTTCACGCGCATTCTTCAACAGGCCGACGCCATGAAGAAAAATATGGATTCGCTTCCCAAGGAACAAAAGGACGCTGCCGCCAATAAGTCGTCTGCCGACGATGCGGTTGCTCGGGCCGTCGTTTCCCTGATGCAGAACGATGACTCCAAACCCATTCAGGGAGGCCTGACGGATCGTAACATGGCGAGACTATCGACCCTGATGAGGATATACGCTGAAGAGACCAAGGCCAATCCTCACGATCTTCTTGAAGAGAACGGGATTCGAGGCTACGTATTTTCTGACGAGGCGAAGAAGGCGGGATCGAAACAAGATGGAGACATGACGAACGACGATGCTCGCAGGGCCATCAAACTTCTCGGGGATCATCCTTCCGTGTTGCCTTTCAGTATCAGGACGGCGGAAAAGGCCGTGGCCTCTCGTAAGCGAGAGTTGAAACGTTTGCGAGCCTTGGCTCCAGACGAACTCCAAAATGAAGTCGAGAGAAGAAAGTCGGAAGCCCAGGAGAACGCCGACCGTCTATCTCGATACGCAGAAAGCATGCCGGATTCAGAAGAGGTCCGTTATCGTTCTGAAGGAGGTTCTTTGTGGTTTCACAAGATGAGATCGAAGGGAGATTGGCTCCTGAAGCGAGTCACGAGCGCGGAGAATATCTTCAAGTCAATGGACGGAGGCAATGAGGATGGACTGTTCACTAAGACGTTCTGGACGCGAATGTGGAAGGCGTCCTCGCGTCAGGCCGACAGAATCAACATTGCTTCCGATAAGATCACAGCCACCATCAATCGCTTAGGAGGCATACCCGATAACCTGAATCACGTCATTAAGTTCAAGGACGGTCAGGTGTTGAGAAGGTATTCTCTTTCAGAGATTATTGGAATCTATATGCACTCTCAGGCTGGAGACCTGAAGGCCGAGAGCACCAAGGCTCTCATGGAGAGAAACACCGACATCTCGGAACGTGTCATACGAGAGGCCAAGAGGATCGTAGAGACAAACGGCAAGGCGATGAACTTCGTCCGCGTCATCCAAGACTACATGAACACGGCTCAAGAAGAACTGAACGCCACTGTTAAGTTGGTTCATGGCCGAGAGATGGGTAATCGGGGAAGGTTCTACCTGCCTTTTGTTGGTGAGGATGGTAACGTTATGGAGGTTGGGGGCCTCGATGTTCTAGAGGCTCTTACGCCCCAGTCTGCGTTACCCGAACTCAAAGGAGTGTTGAGGTCTCCGAGCCAGATTAAGGAGCGCGGAAAAGTCATGCAGGGAAGGTTGGACACGGATTCCTTAAAACTGTTCCTGCGATACATGGAGTCCACGGAGAACTTCAACGCCAAGGCTCCTCTGGTGCAGGAGATGTTATGGATGTTGAATGATCCGACCCTTTCTCGCGTAATCTCCGACAAGTTCACTCCTTCCACCTTGGGAATCATTCGAGACCTCGTGGCCAAGGAAATGTCTCCCATCGGTAGACTGGGTCAGATGGGAATGTTCGAAGCTACGTTACAACAACTCAGAAGCAAGGCTATGGCCTCTTTCCTCGGCATGAACCCAATCACTATTTTGAAACAACCTGTCAGTATGTTCAACGCTTTCACGGAGATAGATGTGGGCGCTGGAATAGGAAACTTTTTCAAGAGTATGGGATATGCCTTGGCTCATTTGAATATGAAGGGAATGCCCGAGTATGAACAGATGGTAAAGGAGAGTCCGATTCTTCGTCTCAGAACCCAACACGCTCAGATTGATCCTGAGTTCGAAAAGATGACGAGCCAGAAATACGGAGGACCACTCGCCAAGGCCATATCGTCGGATAGTGTTTTTGCCAGACTCCTGAGAAACGGAATGACGGGAATCAGGTTGTTCGACAGTTTCACCATCGTAGCTATTTACACGACGGCGAAAAATATGGCTCTGGCTGACGGGAAGAGTATGCAGGAGGCGATACTGGATGGAGAGAGGGCCGTCAGGAAAACTCAGTCACCCACAATGACATCCGAGAGAAGCGCCATCCAAGGAGGGAATGAATGGATCAAGGCCACCATGTTGTTCTCGGGCCAGTTGTTCAAAAACCTCGATCAGATCAATTACGACATCGTGGCTCCTATCTTTCGTGCCTACAAGAAGGGCGGAGTGACCGAGATGAGTAAAGCGTTGTGGGACTCCAAGAAAAACGTCATGTTCGTTATTGTTCTTCCGGCTCTCGCAATGGGGATGATAGCCAGACGGAGACCGCAACAGGACAACAAGGAAATCCTCCTAGACCTGATGGCTAATAATTTCTCTTCTATTCCTCTGGTTGGAACGTCTATTGCTGGAGGAATTGAAGGGTTCGATTCTCAGGTCTACTCCGCTGTGTGGGCGGACATTATATCTGCTCACACTAAGATCGCGGCAGAGATCATTAAAGGAGATCAGTCTTTCTCGGGTAAGGATATTTGGAACGACACAAAGAGCATGGAGAGGGCATGGCTCACCATTATGGGTCTTCCCCAGTACCCGGTTCGCGTCCTGAATTCCACCTTGGAAGAGATGCAGAAGTCAGGAACCGCCTCAGCACAACCAGACCTTGTCCACTTCATCCGAAAGGTCATCCAGCTCCAACCGAAGGAGGGTGAGCAATTCAAACGGTAGGGTTCCCCGTCGGACCCGAAGAGAAGATGCCGGGACACAAAAAAGGGCGGAACAGCCATTTCTGGCCATTCCGCCCTTCGTGTTTACCGCCAAACCTACGCTATGAGCTGCCCGCCATGCCTTCAGAAGCCTCCCGGAGGTGTCCTGACACCCCTCAACTCGTAAACGTCAAGGTGGAGGGTTTCTCATAATTGATATAACCCTTGGGATTGTCCATGTCCAAGGCCATCTGCACCAACCATCTGACATTGGGTATCACATCCCCCTCGGGGATGTCGTTACTGATGACCTCCCCGATGTTAAACCAGTGAGGTTTCTCGTCCGTGACTTTCCTGAGCACAATAGCGTCTGAAGAGTCAAACGCCTTGAACCATACCACCAGCCATCCGTCACCCCCCATGGAACAGAAGTGTTTCCATGGAATGTCGCCTGTCCATCCCGTCTTCTCCGCGAACTCTCGTCTCATGGCCTTCAGTGGGGATTCTCCAGCCTCAATTTTCCCTTCTATGCCATTGAGTCTTCCGGCCTGCCACGCCGGACGGTTCTTCAAGATTAGAGCAACCTGTTTCTGGTCAGAAGAGAACAGGAGTCCGGCCACCATCACCAAGATTTGTTCAGGCATGTCATTCTCCGTTGTTAGTCGATACTCTGAACTTCGAGTATCAACTCGTTGATTCTTTCCTGCTTCTGTTCATTAACCTCCGACATGATTTATTCCTTTCTGTTTATCCGACTATCCAACACAACACTTCCACGACTACCATGAGGTACACAACGAACATGGTTGGGTTCTCAATGAATGCGTTCATGCCTTTATGCTGAATTTGAAGTTGGCCCTCATCCATCGAAGAATGGAACTCCGGTCAATGGGACGAATAGAGTCGTTCCCGTCGGACACGTCCGATTCGAATGCCACCATAAGTTCCGCCAGCCTGCCCTCCACGCGGCGGTTAGCTTCCTGTGCCACCCTGAGACTCTTCATCGCGTCCTTCTTGTTCGCTCGTTCCCTCTGAAGTTGGGAGTACAGTTCCATACTCCTGTTCTTCAAATCCGAAAGTTCCTTGAGTATTTCTTCCGGTGTCGGAACTGGAACGGGAGACTTGTTCGACTGGTACTTTAGGAGCGTCACCATATCCCTGCTGTACCCGTTTTTGCTCAAGAACTCCTGTTCCAAAGGGAACCCGCACTGGGGGCACGTAACCCTTTCGCTCGGAGGTTCCAAGAAAATACCTTTTGAATTTGACTGCGTCCCCATATCTGTTTGTCCTTTCTACCCACTCCGATTCCAGTTCGATTCCGTCAATCCGCTTTAGGTCGAATACACAACGAGAAAGGCGCGTGATGCCAAACTGTTGAATGGCCTCCCACGTCGTAATCCCTCCCTCTTCGCGGATATACCGAAGCACCCTCGATCTCTGACTTGGCTCCTCCGTCATATCTTACTCCTTATCCACTCCTTCAGAAGTGATTCAAACTCGTCGAACGTGTACGCATACCCAACCGTGCCGGACTTCATGTGCGACAGGATGTATTTCTGTTCCGGGGAGAACGTTCCCCCCGGACGTTTCAGTTCCACTTCCAAGTACGATCCATCCTTATGCAGGATGAGCAGGTCCAGCATGATCGGGTTTCCCAGTGCCCGGTGAACGTGAATGTACCACCCGCTCCGAGGGGTAGGACAAGGTTCCCTGAGATGCAGGGGAGTCCTCGGACTGAACCCATGAAGCGCGAGAAGTCTTTCACAGGACAGTTGCAGTTGTTTCTCCAGTTCCACAATCGGCATGTTACCATCCCTCCATATCGTTCTCTTCTTGCTTCGTGGGAATCGTCACCCTGACAAGGTCTCCGCTGAACTTTCCACGGAGTATATCAGGCTTTCTGACGCAGTCATCAGGAAGAGTCAACACCCACTTCTTGTATTTCTCAAGTATTTCTCCTGTCTTGGCTCTGTCAATGTCCTTGGCGTCGATACGGCTCAAACCCTTGCCGCATAGCAAACATGGCAGAGTCATTTTGCTGTGGGGTTCTAGGTCCAACATGGATACAGTGGCGTTCTCAATCGAAAAGTGAGGCCCCTTCCAGACTTGGGTTTTGGGAAACCTCCAACTGCGTCGATTCCCGACCTTGTCTTCGACGTAAGGAACGTAGACGTACCCCTTGTCCATGCAGTAGGGGCAAGCGACGGTTCCCTTTCTTCGGGCCGAATCGTTGCCCATGGTCTCTTCGATTTCCTTCTTGCGATTGACGTTGATCGCGTCGATCACCTCGCCAATCTTAGGCTTGAAGGATTTGTATTTCTTGGAGACACCCAACTCCCTGAGTGCCTTGCATATCTCGGACTCATTGAGTTTCACCGACCCGTCGCAAGGGCGGACTCCGAACACGTTTCCGAATTCGGAGTCCCACTGCCGGATAAGATTCTCCTCCATGGGATTCCAGTACATAGCCCAAACTTCAGGCCACGTTTCAACGTGTACGTCGCTCACTCCTATCACCTCCTCTTCGCACGTTGAACTACCAGTCTCCACCTCCGTCTCCGTTAGCCGGTGGTTCATCCGGGCTGACTTCAGGCGCGGCGTTCTCGTTGGCGTCGGAAGGTTCCCCGTCATGGCTGGAATCTTGGCGCTGCTTACTGACGAGGTTTATCATTCCGTTCTGGCCGATCTCGAAGAAATGCACATCCGTTTCCGATCCGTCTTTCTTCGTGAATCTCTCCACGTTGTAGGCGGCTCCCGTCCAGATGACCAAGTCCCCCTTCGTGGCATACTTCCCAAGGAATTCAGCCTGCTTTCCCCATACGGTCAACCGTATCCAGTTTGGTTTCTGTCGGTTTCCCCAACCACACGTCATACACACCGAGAGATCGCATACGGCAACCCCGCTAGTAGTGTGACGAGTCTCGGGGTCTCTCCCTATTCTACCTGTCCCGTTGTGACTATTGATGTCTGCTGATGCCATGTTGTCGCTCCTTTCCTGAGTTTACCATTCATTCGTGCCATTGCCCGGTTGCTGGTCCTGCTTCTTGCAGTACGGACAGAACTTCGCCACATCGCAGTACTCCTCACATCGCCGCGCCGACGATTTTCTCAACTCAACAGAACATCCATCCCGCTTCGCCATGGAGTTGAGATGATTCACAGCCGCCGCTTCCGCTTCTTGCGAGGAAGGATAGTCGTTCAGCTTGAACAGTTTGACGGCCTTGCTGTTCCCCTTCTTCACGACCGCCCACGACTCGGGCTTTATCCATCGTTCCTCCTCGGAACACTGAGGTGGCATTTCGTTCTTTTCCTGCGCGTCCCGATGAAGCTGAATGCGCTCCCTGATGTACTGTGTTGTTTTCAGATCAGTCCACACCGGGATGCGTTCAGGTTCGACTCCCTTCAGGCTGTCCCAAATTGGGACATCCATCATCTTGACCTGTACGGGGAACTCTTTCTTGAACCGAGGCCCCCAGTCGCGGAGCATGGCGCAGATTTCCAGACTATCAATGGTGTAACCCATCTCCCTGTCCAGTTGGTTCTCGGAGTGACGGAGCAAGCCGAGATAGACGTTCTCCTGTCGTTCCCATTCCACCTTGACTCCGCCGGAAACCGCGAACAGACTCGTGAACTTGTAGTCAGTCAATTTCGACGCTGTCTTAATTAGGTCAATTCCGCCCGACACGCGCCATTCTCCGAACGGCGCGACAACCTTTCTCTCAACATGTTCCTCGGTCTTGTCCCCAAACTTCTCCACGATCATGTGGGCGATAGTTCCGAACAGTGGCCATAGACGACTGGCATATTCCAGCACGATCTGATCGGAGTACACGCGCCACAGGTATCTCACCAGAGGCGAGTCGATCAGGGATGTGCAGGAGATGTTGGCATTCCCGACGATGTGAGCGTTGGACTGCCATTCGATAGCCCTCTTCAATGGTCCGGGCAGACCGTAACTGTCGATGAACTTCATTTTTGATACTCCTTTGGGTTGTAGTACTTGTCTTGATTGACATCGAGTAGCGCGTTCTTCATAACGAGGAAAACTCTAGACCTGCTTTCAGCGATTGTTCCCCTGAATACCTTGGCCTGAAAAGTTCCAACCCATTCTATGAATACACCAAGGTCTCCGTCCGGCAGGGTTACATTCCTTCCCCGGACGAAGAACTCTTTGGCGTTTTTCGCGCAGGCTCTTTTGTCAAAACTTGAACCTGATCCTTTCATGGCTAGAACGGCACATTATCGTCGTCTTCGGGAGCAGGAACCGTGCAGTATTTCTCCACGGCGTTAAGATAGGACGACTCTTCATGTTTGCTGGCTTCCCACAGCTTGAACAGTTCGCCGCCCATCGTCTTCTTGTCCACACTCCTCATTGTCATATACGTCTTGAGGATAGGAGCGTGTTTCGGACTGTTCAACACAAGGGCAATGTGTTTCGGGGGGGGCGGGGGTTGCGCGGGTTTGTCAGTCGCCGCCGGTTCCGTCTTGGCCGCAGGAGTCTCCTTCGCTGCCTTTGGAGCCTTATCCTTCTCCGGGGCCTTTTCAGTACGAGCCTTTTTCGTGCTCGGAGGATACGCCGTTCCGTCAGGGTCTTTCGGGTTGGCCGGATCAGTGTCGGCGGTAGGAACGCAGAACGTCTGAAGCAGGGCATACTTATGAGCAACAGCCATAGCCTTGTTGCTGGCCTTGTCCCCGCTGTCCATTGCTTCCCCTATGACGCGAGCCAAGATACTGCTTCCGTCTTCGGCGTAGAACGCATACTCCATCGTGAGAATGCGGTAGATCAGGTTTCCGCCCGTCTTCGTCACTCTCTCTTCGGCCTTGTCTGAGACTACGCAGGGTATCGTCACGATACCGGCGTCGGCCAAAAGGTTGTGAAGGTCGTTATACACGTCGTCGATGCCACGGTAGACGAACCCCTGTTGCTGGTTCTTGCGGTCCTTTCCAATGGCTTCCACTCCGCGCATTACCTTGACCATCGCGGAAAAAATTAATCCCGGTTTCTTCTGTTCTTTTTCTTCGTTCATAATCTTCTCTATCCTCTGTTTTGAAAACGGAATATGGCGGTTAGCCGTCTGCCCTCGCCGCCATATTCAAACACTCATCTGCTTTGCTTATCGTTACAGTACCGGCCCGCCAGCCGTTCCGCCGGATTGCGGAGGAACGCTACCAGCCTCCTGCCTCTTCGGGTTCGGCTTCTTGGCCTTCGGCTCCTTGGCCTTCTGCCCGGTGATCGTGACAACGTTCTTCGTCACAGTCTGCGAGGCAACCTCGACAACCGCCTTGCAGTCAACGATTGCGACCTTACCCGCGATGTTCGCTTCCTTCAGGAAGGCGATTGCATCAGCCGTGGAACTCAACTCTCTCGACGGCTTCAGGGGGATGAACGTGATCGACTTGTCTTCGCCCACCACGACCTGAAGCAACTTGAATTGTCCTTTACGTGCCATAACTTCTCTCTCCTTTTTTCTGCTCTCGGGAATCACCAAATGTCGTTACCGTCTTCCGGCTTGCTGTCCGGCTGCTTTCCTCCTTCCTTCTCCAGTTTACTCA
>Ga0172371_10003919_pt1 | contig 22885 bp, 14 predicted proteins | sample Lak12m_FD_114543 | JGI IMG/M metagenome (GOLD analysis project Ga0172371, IMG submission 114543) | Freshwater microbial communities from Kabuno Bay, South-Kivu, Congo - kab_022012_12m | ecosystem: Environmental > Aquatic > Freshwater > Lake | place: Democratic Republic of the Congo: South-Kivu...
CTATTGATGGAATGGCTCATCTGGTACAATACCAGGAGACCCCACCATTCGCTCAACCTTAAAAGCCCAGTTAATTATCTAATTTCTAACTACGGATTTTCCAAAATGTTAGGAACCTATACAAATTATTGCTGAAAATATAAAAACGTACTCTTGAGCTTCTTTCCAGATAGAAACACATTCTTTCCTTCTATTAGTGTTGGCTTTTGCTAGCATTCTTGCCCAATGCATGCTTTCTTTGGATTCTTTTCTGCAGATTGCCACTTTATGTTGAAAATCCCTTTTCGATTCTGCTGCGTCAGCTTCTGCGTAATTAGCCCCTATGCTGGTTGCCGATCTCAAAAGTTGGTTTGAAAGAATTCTATTCTTGTCATTTTTTTCTAAAGAATCAACAAAATCAATGATTTTTTCTCCAAATTCAGCTGTTCTTTCCAGAAGGTCATATTTTTTGGATTTTGGACTTGAGGCTTTGTTTGGCATTTAGGTTTTGGATTTTAGATTTAAAAATATCAATATGCCATTATATTACCAAAGCCATTATTAAATTCTTATTAAAAAATTATTAACCCAACCTCATAAAAGATGACGAGCAAAAGAACGTTGCGAAAAGCTGTCGCGGTTGTCGGTCCGACGGCGGCGGGAAAAACCAAGCTAGGCGTCGCGCTAGCTGCAAAATTTGATGGCGAAATTGTTTCGGCCGATTCGCGGCAGGTTTATAAATATTTGGATATTTCTACAGGGAAAGATCTGGAGGACTACGGTAATGTTCCCTACTATTTGATTGATATTCTCGAACCCAACGAGGAAATAACCGTGGCTGATTTTCAGAAGAAGGCTTTCGCGGCGATCGATAAAGTTCTCGAAAAAAATAAACTGCCCATCGTGGTCGGCGGCAGCCCTTTTTATGTTTATTCGGTTACCGAAGGCTGGCAATTCCCTAAAATTGAGAGGGACGAAAAGTTAAGAAAGAAGCTTAATAAGCTATCTTTATTAGAGTTAAGAAATATCCTACGCAAGATTGATCCGGCCGCTTTTGAAAAAATCGATCAAAATAATCCGCGGCGCTTGATTAGGGCAATAGAGGTTTGTACGGTGTCCGGCCAGGATTTTGAAAAAGCCAAACCGGCTTCAAAACCCAGGTATAAATTTTTATTGCTGGGAGTCAAGTTTTCCAACGAGGAGCTGAAAAAGAGAATCCAAACAAGATTGAAGCAGCGGTTAGAAGGAGGGATGATAGAAGAAGTAGAAAATATTATTTCGAAAAAGTTAGCTGATTATGCCAGCTTGGAGAGAATGGGGCTGGAGCCAAGATTCATTGCTTACTATTTACAGAAGAAAATAAACAAAGAAGAGCTGGAAGACCTGCTTTTAAAAAATATTTACCACTTCGCCAAACGCCAGATGACTTGGTTTCGAAAGGACAAAAGAATTAAGTGGGTTAAAAATGCGGAAGAGGCTAAAAAACTTATCAAGAGGTTTATTGCCGGCTAGTTTACATCTTACGACTTACGTCTTATGACTGGATTAGTTTTGCATCATGCGGACGACGCGGCGCAGGATACTCCCAAGCACGCGTTCTTCGCCGACGAGGTCCAGCGCCAGATTGGCCAGCCCCATCGGTGTGATATCTTGAAAATCGTTTAATTCTCCGGTTTTGTCCACGATATTAATGACGTCTTTGGGATATATGAAATCGACCCGGACCGAGTTGCTGAAAGGCAAGTCTTCCGGCCATTGATTTTTCTCCAAAACTCTTTTTATTTCCGGCAGGTGGGCGCCGCCGCCGCACAGCAAAAATCGATTCGGCAGCAGATCCTGACCGACGAATTCACCCAAAGCCAGTTCCACGCCGGAAAGCCATACTTGGCAATCGTCTTCCAAAATGGTGCGTAATTTTTGCATCAAGTGCGGCCCTAAATCATTATTTGAATAGCGAATTTTCAACTTCTCCGCTTCTTCAAAACTGATTCCCAATTCGGTAGCCAGCCGTTTGGTGAAAGCCCGGCCGCCCAAAGCGAACATCTTGGTTCCTTCAATGCCGCCGTTGCGTACCACGGCGATATCAGTGGTTCCTCCCCCAACATCAATGAAAACGGCGGAAAATTCCACGGCGTTGTCGGTGCCCAAAGAGCGAGCCACGGCATAGGGTTCGGCGGCGATTGAGAGCAATTCCAAATTCAATTCAGTAGTGATGCTTTGAAGTGCTCCCAAGTGTAACATGGGGGCGTAGGAATTAAATACGGATACCGAAACCTCTTTTCCCTGAAAGCCCAAAGGATTGGTTACCCGGTAGCCGTCAATGCGAACATCAACAATAGCCGCATTAATCAATTTGATGTCAATTTCAGAATGCCCGGTTTCCCAAGCCAGTTGCTGTCTGACTCGGTCAAAGGCCTTCCATTGCACTTTTTGGACAATGTTTTTGAGCTCCGGCATGTCGATCTTTAGCTGAGGGCGGGTACGTTCATATCGAACGGTCACCGTGGTGCCCTTTACCAATTCTCCCGCGATCCCAACTATACATTGTTCCGGAACGAAGCCCAACTCCCGCGCGGATTTTTCGATGGCCCGCTGACAAGTGGTTACGACACCGGCGATGTCGGCTACCGCTCCAGAAGTCATATGGCCAGGTTTTTGCTGTTCCCTGCCCACGCCAACCACAATCCCCTTTCCTTCTTCGCTGTCTATTTGAAAGATGAGAGCCTTAACGACCTCGGTTCCAATGTCGAGAGAAAGGGCGAAATTAGCTTTAGGAGTTTTTGGTTTAAAGATATAATCGAATATGCCCATTTATTTTAATGCCGGATAATTGTAATATGTACGGCAGACAATGAAATCCCAAGTACCTAAATCCAAATGTCAATTAAAATCACAAATCTAAAAAACAAATTGTAACTCAGGAGCTCGATCTACAAATGATTGGAATTGGGATTTTATTTGACGTTTGAGCTTGGGGTTTGGGATTTATGTCACCGTTACTGCCTTATCGGCATTACGATATACAAAAAGTCATCCGTCTCTTTTTTGCTTTGATCGTCGATGCCGCGTATCGAAGACGGTCCTTCGCTGCCATTTAACTGGAGAATTATCTCCCCTTCGGGTATGCTGGCCAGCCCGTCTTGCAAGAACTGATGATTGAAAGTGACTTCCAGTTTCTCTCCTTCAGTTTCGGCTTTCAGGATCGCGTGGTGCTCTCCAAGCTCTCCGCAGGTAGAATGCAAAGCAATTCGGTCTTCTTCTAATTTTATCCTGACGTCCTTAGTCTGGTTGGCGGAAAAGATTCCGGCTAGCTTCAGGGAGCCCATCAGTTCCTCTTTCTCTATCTTGACCCTGGCCTTAAACTGATCGGGAATTATTTGCCTGTAATCAGGATATTGGCCTTCGATCAGCCGGCTAACCAGATACACGTCTTCGTTCTGAAAAGCGATTTGATTTTCCGAAGTGACGATAGTGACGTCTTTTTGGTCTTCCGCGAATATTCGCTCGACTTCTTGTATGCTTCTTCCGGGAACGATAAAAACAGCTTCTCTTTCGGGTTTTTGGGTTAGCTTAATTTTTTTCTCGGCTAATCGGTATCCGTCGGTGGCCGCTATAGCAAGACCATCTTTAGTAAAAGTGAAGCATACTCCTGTGAGTTCCAACTTAGTTTCCAAGGTAGCCAGGGATGGCACGACCATGCGCGCTGCCGCGGCCAGAACTTTACCTGGTATTTTCCACTGTTCCCCTTCGTCGACTTTGGGAATCAAAGGAAAATCTTCAGCCGGGGCGGTACGTAGCTTCGACTCCAAATTAGAGCTGGAAATTTTTAGGGTTTGTCCAGAAACTTCCAGAGTTATTTGCTCGTCTTTTATATTGTGAATAAGCCCTGCCAGTAATTGCGAAGGAACGGTAATCTTGCCGTCTTTCTCGACCTTGGCTCGCACATAGCTTGTAACGCCAATCTCCAAATTAGTGGCGGACAACTTCAAAAGACCTTTTTCGGTTTCCATGAGAATGTTGCCCAGTACCGGGAGAGTGGGGTTTTTACCAACCGAACGTTCGCAGCGGTTGATACCTCGCCTGAGATTATCGCGGGTACAAATTATCTTCATTTGAATATTAATTTAACGAATTTAGAGAGGTTATTATTGTTAAGCACAGAAGTATGATTTGTGAAATGGCCTACGTTCATTAAATCTGAAATCTAAAATCCAAATGTCAAATAAAATCACAAATCCAAAATCTAAAATTTACTTGGTATACGAGAATTTATTTGAGCGGGTTTAGGTTTGGGATTTTGGGTTTACCCAGTTAGTCCCTATTGCACTGCCCACTTCAGCGTCTGTCCCGGCTCTAGGATTTCCAGCCAAATCTGACCGGGAACGAATTTCACTTCCGTTCCGTCGTCCTTTAGAAACTTCAGCTTGCTGTCGGTCATACAGACCAGGTCATTTCCGATTACGCAGTTTTTCTTTTCCTTTTCCCATTTACCGACAATTTCCTTACCGTCCATGAAAGCGTGCATCTCGCCGCTTCCCTCGATATCAACGTCGTTATATTGGCCCTCTATCTGTCGCGAGGCGGCAAATACCACTACCACGTTCTTAGGCGCCAAGCGCTGACCGTTGCTGCTGTCGGTGTCGTCCTTACTGCCCCAAGTGCGGAGGTAAGTGTTGGTTTTTGGATCATAAGTGTAGTTGACTCCGTAGACTCCGGCAAACCCCACGCGCAGACTTCCTCCAGCGGGGCGGTCGCCAGGGGCCGATTCTTGCTGATGAGGGTATCCTTCGAAGTGGTTTTCTAGTCGATAACTCAGCTTGGAAGCGGCGTCATAAAGTCCTTGGTAAGTGGCGAATCCGTTATCGGGCGCCGGTATGCCTTCTTTGCGGAAGAAAGCGCCGTAAGGGTTCGACATGGCATCCAAATCCGGTACCGTGTTTTTGTCTTTCAGCATATCCAAAGCGAAACGGGATCCTCCCCAGTGAGCCAGCATGGCATCCAAACCTTTCGCGATAGTGATGTAGTCGTGGCGGGTGCTGCGGATAGAGCCGATTTCCTTGGGCGAGTTACAAACGTAAATTCCCATTAATCGCGTGATACTGGCGGTTATCGCCGGCATCTCCACGACCATGTCGGCTTCGGAGAGTCCCGAAAGCGGCCGAGTGGAAACGTCGCCGGCTTCCATGACGGCAATGGCCCGCCGGTTATAGTTGTCGCAAGGAAGTCCGGTAAGAAAGCTAACTTTGTCAGTGTTAAGTGGAGCTTGAGAACCCATAGCGGTTCCCTCTCCCGGCTTGGTGGCGCTTGATCCTTCTCCCATCGGGAAGTCCGCTTTTTTAGGACCCAGTATTTTCCAGAGCACCAGGCCTCCAATAAGGATTCCGATAGCTACGGCGACAACCATAACCCTGTTTTTTTGAAGCCACTGAATGGCTTTTGCGTTAGTCATTTTTTCTTGATTAGTTAAATTTTTTATTGGAGGAAGCGAGTTTAGCTCCGGCTCCATTTTTTTATCTAGTTCTTCGTGGTTCTTAGATTTTTTGAATGGCATGGCTAATGAGTTAATATTTTACAAGTGGGGGATTTAATTTATATTCTGAGATATTTTTTTAATAAAGAAAATAAGTAACTTTAAACGACCTCTCTTCGCAAGTGCTGAGGAATATGAACTAGAATGTCATAAGGAATGGTATTGCATAATTTCGCGACGCGCCAAGCAGAGTTTCTATCTTTCTTTGAAGAGCTTATTAATGTTACCGGATCGCCAACTTTAATACCCGGGACTTCGGATACGTCGATAACGCTTATGTTCATGCTGACTCTTCCCAGAATGGGGCAAAAACGGTCTTTGATTTTATAACAACCGCAGCTGGACAGTCGCCGGTCGACTCCTTCAAAATAACCGGCGGGCACGGTAGCCACCTTTATTTTTCTGTTGGCCTTAAAAGTAAGTCCGTATCCTATGTATTCGCCTTTCTGAATCGTTTTTACTCCGCTAATAATCGTTCTCAGCTCCAGAGCGGGTTCCAAGTCAAGGACGCGGTTGGGCGAGGTGTCCAAGCCGTAAAGACCGATTCCTAACCGAATGACGTTAGTGTTTTTTTGGGAGTAATGACTGGCGGCTGTCGCCGCGTTGTGAAAGTATTTGATTGACGGAAAGCGATCTTTAAATTTCTTAACCGCGTCATTCCAGTTTTGGATTTGCATTTTGGAGTATTCTGAGTCGGTACTGTCAGCGTGGGCGAAATGCGAGCAGATCCCCTCCAAGACCATTTTTTTGTTTTTTTCTATTCTTTCTATCGACTTTTCGATTTCTGAAGCCAGGATGCCTTGTCGGTGCATGCCGGTATCAATTTTCAGATGAAAAGATTGTTTTGTTCTCAATTCTTTAGTTAGTTCCCTCAACTGGGTAAAATTCGTAACGGTGAAGGAAACGTTTTTGTAACGATTGCTGCAAATTTCCTGGGGTTTGGTGTAGCCGATAACCAAAATTTTTGACTTGATTCCTTCTTTATATAAAACTGCTGCCTCGAAAATCGAATCGACGGCCATAAAAGCGATGTTCTGTCGGTCTAAAATCTTCGCTACCGGAACGAGTCCGTGTCCATAGGCATTGCTTTTGAGCACCGGTGCGATTTTACGGTCGGGATATTTTTGCTGAAAAGTTCTCAAATTGTGTAGCAAGCGGTCCCCGTGGATAAGGACTTTAATCAGCGGCTGGTGAGGCGAGAAACGTTTTTGATATTGACGCAGAAAGGAAATTATTCGCATAAGTAACATTTTACCGAAAATAAATAAACTACCCAAAATCCAGAGCTTCGGTTCACGCATATAAAAAACTCTAGCGTTATTTCCACCTTTCAAATCTCTTTGATTTGTCATTCCGGAAAGTATAATTTCTCGACGAGTCCGTCCGCCAGAGGCGGACAGGCGAGTCGTAAGAAATTAACTTATCCGGAATCCATCTTCTATACAGATACACAACATCTTTTCCGGGATGACAGAATCCGGAAAAAACGAAAAAAGTGTGGGTAACACTCTAATTCTTACAAAATTTTGGTCTGGAATCAATTACCGCTGAGAATGACGAATTTATCAGGATCAATAAGGTTTTTTATCTCGCCGGGGTCTTTTTTGTCGGGATTTTCGTTCGTGGTGTAGCGCTTGTTCTTTTCTTCGACCTTGGTTCCGTTGGGGACTTTGATGCTCTTACTCTTGTCCAAGCTTTCCATCGCTTGTTTGAGAGTTATTATCTTTTTCTTTTCAAGCGCGTCGGTAACCATACCTTTAGGAGGCAGCTTTATTCGAAATTCTGTTCCTTCAATCTTTAGGTTTTTTTGCCAGTCATCCTTTAAATTAATGTCTTTGGTTGCCGAATCATATTCGAAATTTCGGGCTATCGCCTCATCCGTCCAGTTAGAAAATGGCTCTTCGGGAGAACCATTGCCGAACTTGAAATCTTTAGCGTAATCGGGCAGATTAGTAGTTTCGTTGGCGTATTCATCGTCGCTGGCCGAATTTCTTTTCAGTTCATTCCTTCTAGACTCTTCGAATTTCAGGTCTCTTTGGATTTTTCTGTATTCGTCGCCGTCGAAAATAAGAATTCCTTCGGCTAATCCTTCTCTTCCGTAGCCATATTTTTTCATAATTTCTTCTTGTTTGCTTTGAGCGTCTCGGACTTCTTGAGAGTCTGTGTAGGGATTAGGTTTTCCCGCGTCTGAATAGACATCGGACATAATCCCGCTAGCGGCGATTCGGTTATCGGAGGTCTCAAAATTGTTTCTCAAATCTCCGAATTCCTGGTCGCTTAAGCCGGAGAAGGGGGTTCTAATAGTGCTTTTCACGCTATCGCTGGGGATCGGCGGCAAACTGGAAGCAGTTTCTGTTTCAGCGGGAGCGACAATGTTCTCCGACTGCGCCGTTTCTGTGGGTCTGGAATAGCGGTAGTCATCCTGTTCCCACACGTCCGGATATTCTTGGGTTAAGCTTCTGTCGGCTTCCTGTTGTCTTTGGCCGGTGGTTCTCACGTTGGTATCCTTCCCTCTATCCGCCTCAGAGGGCGGACCAATCACCGCGTAGTCAGTAGTATCAGAAACCCAGGGACCTCCTTCAATCAATTGACCTTCTTCTTTTTCTTGAACAACAGGGTCGCCGTTGCCATCGATCCTATGTCTATTTCCTTCCGGGTCGTAATAGCCGAGCGTGGCTATTTCCTCATCTCTACTGCTTCTGATTGTATCTTCTGTTTTGGCGATAGCTTCTGCTGCCGCTGTTTCCAGTTCAGCGTTCTTTCCTTCGACAGTTTTTCCAATTACAGGCAGTTTTTCCCACCAGGAATCTCTGCGGTCAACGTTCGGATCCATTATATGACGACCGGTTTCCGGATCATAACCTGCCGGAGGATCTATCACCTTGACTTCGCCGGTGTTCTTGTCGAAAGTCACGAGACCGCTGTTAACAATCTCACCCTTATCATCATAGAAAGGCTTTGTGTAGGTGAATATGCCACTCTCCGGAAAATCTTCAAACTTCACTATTCTGGGCACCGATTGGTCCTGGCTATCCGGCCTTTCGTAAACAACGTACCCCTCTTTAGTATTAATCTCCGCGTAGGGAGACTTCGAATCCACCTGATCGGGTAAAGGAGAAGTAGATCCGTCCGACAACTTATATCCCTCATCCCAAGAATTAAGGCCATTGTCAATTTCCTTTCCTTGCTGGTCTGCTGCCGGAGTTCCACCCGCAGGGGTGGCGTCGGACGCGACCGTCTGCTCGTCGGGCCCCAGCCCTGCCTGCATACCCGAGGTATTTAAACCAGCTCTTCTATTGCCACTCGTTTCTAGTTCACCGTTATCTTGCAACAAGCTTGATTGATTTGTTTCCCCGCCTAAAGCTTTTCCAATATTCTCGAGATTTTCGAGCGATTTATCGTATTTCTTATTTTTTTCTTCAGACGGATCTTTCTCTGAACTTTTTAAGTCTTCGAAATATTGCTTGGCGCGATCAATTTGTTTTGTCGCGTGGTCCAAAAAAGCTTTTTCAATGTCAGTTCTTTCTTCTGGCGATTTTTTATTTATCTCTAAGGCTTTATTTAAAACTTCTTTGTACTGCGAATTAATTAAATTGTTGTTTGTGAGAGATTCTGATTGACCAATATGGTCTGTTCCTGAGGAAGGCAACATTTTGGCAAATTCTCTAGCCATTCCTCTCTCGTAAGCAAACTCATTGGCATTCTTACTTTGAGGACTAAGGCTTCTAAAATCTTGGCTAAGGCCGTAACTGCCGAAACCTTCTTGTAAATCACTTCTAAAAAGAAATGCTTTCGAGGGATCCATCGGATAATCAGGTTCTTTTTGAGTCTTGCCGGGACCTAGTGATCCTAAATACTCACCTTCCATTTCGAGTGTCTTTGACGCGGTTTGGTATAAGCTATCTATCTTGGTGAGATTTTCACCGGATAACTGAATCTTAGGGGTTTCTCCCAAACTACTGCTATTTTTACTAAGTTCATCTTGGCTTTTGTAGTAGTTAAAAAGAAAAGTGGCTTTATCGGTGCTGTCGAGCGGTTCTTCTCCGCTTGAAAGTTTCTGCGCCAGACTGGTTAATTGCGGCTTAACCTCGTTAAATTCTTTGAGCAGTCCATCTTCGTCAATTGTTTGTCCCCTGACTATAATTTTATTTTTGTTCCCGGCGCCCATTAACTGTAACACCTTATTGCCACTAGCGGTTTGATAGCTGTTGAGTAACTTGCTTAAAGTGTAAGGATTAATTTTGTCTATAGGTTCTTTTTTTTCAACGGAGGTTTCTGACATAAGCTCCGATGGTTGTATTGCGCTTGGAGGGGGAGATACCAGATCTTTTGTTGGACGAATGTAAGTCCAAAGAGCGAGTGATATTATAATAAAAACAATTACGGCAACAATTATTGCCGCCGCAAACTTATTTTTTTTTGGTTCGAAACCCATGCTTTCTATTTATTTTTATTTTCCTGACCGACTATCAATCAAATTATCAGGTTAATATAGCATACTATTTTACTCTGTCGTATATCCGGTATTCATTATAGATTATTGTTATAGGTTATTTTTAGTTTCCGCTGACGACGTTGTTTTTTTCGGGGTCGATAGTGCTGCCGGTTTCGCTGGGATGTTCTTTGTCGGGGTCGTCGAAAGCGTAGCGGGATTGGTTTTTCTCGTCCTCGACTTGGGTACCGTTGGGCACTTTGATGCCCTTGGGATCTTTTCTGAGCGATTCTTCTTTTTGTTCTTTGGTGATTTTGCCTTTTTTCTCCAACGCTTCCAGCACATCTTCTTTTTTAGGAAGCTTGAAGCGGGATTCCTTCCCTTCAAATCCGGTGGTTTTTTGCCAATCTTTTTTCAAAACGACTTCACCGGTTTCCGGATCGTAATCAAAAACTTCACTGATCAGATCGGTGCCTTCTTCTCTGCCATTATATTTTATTTCAAACGGATCCCCTGGCGTCCCGTTGCCATTATAAGTTTGTTCATAATCCATAGGTTCGCGGGTTTCTCCGCCGGAAGCGGTGGATCCACCATTAAACTTATCTTCGGGTACCGGCCGGTCAGGCTCGGCCATTTTGATCTTTTCGTCCGCCGCGCGGTCTCCCAGTCCGAAAAAGTTACTCACCCCTGTTTTAATTTCTTCCCATAAAGAAAGCTCGGGCGTGGAAGCCGGTTCTCCCATCCTCGAACCCGAGGAGTCTTCCGTTGGACGAGAAACTTGTTCTTGTGGGTATTCTTGGTCTGTGGGGATTTTATCCGCGGGCCAAGCGGCTGGAATGGAATCAGCGGGTTGAGCAAGGTTGCCCGAACGATCGCCGGTTCCGTTGGCCGCGGGTGGGCCGTAGGGCGGAGTGGCGTCGGAAGTCACGTCTTGAAAACCGGCATCAAGGCTGGCCCGCCTATCGTCGAGGCCATTGGCCCGCCGGTCGTCGAGGCTGGCCTGACCATCCGATTCGTCAAGACTACTTCTTTGATCACTTCCGGTTCCGGGACTGCTGTTGTCTTGCTGTCGGTCCGGTTGTAGAGGAGGCGATTGGCCGGCAATCTCTCCTTCCGGAGGTTTTTCTTCTGTCGACTGAGAGGTTCTCGTGTCTTCTTTATCCATAGAAGTTTTTATTTTCTCCACCTCGTCTCTCGCCTTCTGTTCCTCTGTTTCTCTTCTGATTCTATCTTCTTCAGTTTCAGGCTTGGATAAGTTTTGAAATTCTTCCATGGTTCTGATGTTTTTCTCGGTTTGGCTTTTTAACTCTTCGAGATAAGTTTTCTTTTTTGTCGCTTCTTCTGAAAGATCGTCTCCTATTTTAGCTATTTCTTCTTCTATTGACTTCAAATATCCTTTTTCAGCATCCAAACCTTTTTGATTTTGTTCTCTATTCTCTTTGACTTTTTGTTCTTGGGCGGCCAATTCCCTCTTCTTAGCTTCTTCGTAGACGTTGGGCGTTTGAAAATAGCTGCCGACATAATCCCTGGCCGTGTTAAAAGCACTTCCGACTGATCCCCAGAAACCAGTGCTGCCAGCCGGGAATCCTCCCGCGGGATAAGCGTCGGAGGTAACCGTTTGGTCGTTTAAGCCAGCGCCGGCTTGCATGTTGGATCTGTCAGGGGCAATTGCTCCGGTCTCGTCCTCAGGTTCAATCGCCGATTGGCGGTTTAGGTCCGGCATAATTCCTTCGATATCCGGTGTAGGTTCGTTGGAATTGGTATTTTGGCTATTTCTGTTTATGTCTGGCATGGGAAAGTTATATTCGTCTGAGTTGTCTGGCTTTGATGCGCCGGAAGACGTACTTACTCGGTTAGGGAAAGAACTATTGGTATTGGAAAACGCGGAATAGTTGTTTACGCGGTTGGAACCGAGAGGCTGCGAGGCAGCCGGATTGGCGGAAGCGCCGCTATTGCTGCTGCCGGTATTCGCGGTGTTTGTAGTGCTTGCGGGCGGAGGGGCAGACACGCTCTCGCCGGGAATGGAGAGAACCCAGGAGGGCAAGGGTTTTCCCCAGGCATCAACGTATTTTCCCGTCTTTCTATCCCATAAATTGATGGGAGTTCCGTCGCTCTCGAGTGGCCGTCCGTATTGGTCGGTTTTAACCTTTTTTATTTGATATGGAGTTTCTGTCTCGGCAAGATCCAAGCTCTGGCCGCTGCTTATAATCTCTGTCATTTTCCAAGTCCCGTAAGACGTGGTTTTGGGCGGCAGTTTTTTTGTCCCCGTTCCGGAGATGGTTTTGGTTTCTTTGGTTAGGTTGGCTTCCTGTGAGGCTGCGAATTTGTGGACTAGAAAAAAAACCAGCAACGAAACCAGCGAGATTACCGCGAAAAGCGTAACGGAAAGTAAAACTATTTTAGCGAGTTTTCTGGCTAAATTCGGATTTTTATTTATCTTTGTTTCTTCTGCTAAATTTTGCATAGGTGGTCACACCTGGACTCGAACCAGGGACCTCCCCGCCGGTCGCGACCAGCGGGGCGCTCTAAAAATTAACACGAGTGGGCTTGGGAGGACTCGAACCTCCGACCTTACGGATGTGAACCGTACGCTCTAACCAGCTGAGCTACAAGCCCTAAATTTCTCCCCAATTCTCCCCTATCTCCACGTCAACCTTGAGCGGTAAAATGTCGGAGGCGACATTCTCCATAATTTCCCGAACCTCCCTTGCAATCTTTTCTACCAGATTATTTCGCACTTCCAAAATTATTTCATCGTGGATGCTTAAAAGAATGCGGGCATCTGTCTCTGTTGTAGAGCCGCATTGCAATGCGTCTCTACATAGATGCAATGCGTCTCTACAGAGAGTATTCTTATCCAAATATTCCTGCACTTTCACTAAAGCCAACTTCATGATGTCCGCCGCTGTGCCTTGCAAGGGCATGTTGATGGCCATGCGCTCGCCCGCTTGGCGCAGAATTCTATTTTCAAGATTTACCTCCGGTACATAGCGCCTTCTTCCGAAAACAGTTTCCACGAATCCGTATTCGCGGGCGAACTCTTTAGTCTTGTCTATGTAGCCGGCGATGCGGGGAAATTCTCGAAAATAGTTTTGGATGAAAGCTCTGGCCTCGTGCTCCGGCAACTTGCTGGATTCCGAAAAACCGAAAGGGCTCATGCCGTACATTATGCCAAAGTTAAGCGCTTTAGCGGCATTGCGCAGATTAGTGGTGACCTTTTCCGGCGCTATCTGGTTTACGAAAGCCGCGGTCTGCCGGTGAATGTCTTCTCCTCTCTCGAAAGCTTTGATCAGTTTTTCTTCCCCCGAGAGATAAGCCGCCAAGCGAATTTCGATTTGAGAGTAATCCAGAGAAACAAGTTTGAAACCTTTTTCCGCGACGAAAGCGTGGCGCAAACCGATATTTTTTTCCTTATCAATTGGCTGCAGCGGAATGTTCTGCAAGTTTGGGTTGTTTGAAGAAAGCCTTCCGGTGGCCGCTCCCGTCTGGTCAAAAGTGGTGTGCAGCCTGTCGTTTTCTCTGCTCACCAGCTTAGGAATAACGTCCAGATAGGTGGTCTGGAATTTGCGTTGCTCGCGGTAATCAAGCAGAGAAGAAATAATCGGATGTTTGTCGCGAAGTTTTTCCAGGACACCCGCGGCCGTCGAATAATGTCCGGATTTCCCCCTCTTCGAGTCCGCCGAGGAAATATCAAGGTCACGGAAAAGTACGTCGGCCAGTTGGGATGGTGAATCCAAATTAAACTCCTTGCCGGACAGTTGGTATATTTTTTTCTTTAAACCATCCAAACTGCGGGCGTTTTTCTCGCGTAACTCTTTCAATAGATCCAGGTTTATTCGAACTCCCGCCATTTCCATCAGACCCAGGACCCGGCTCAAGGGCTTCTCGATGTTTTTGTAGACGTAATCTATTGATCTCTTCTTAATTTTATTTTCAATTGCCGGAAATATTTCCGGAATGAAACTGCTTTGTTCCTGGAAACTAATTTGTTCCCGAAAGGCACTCTCTACTTCTAAAGAGAGCTTTACGAGCAAATCCAGCATCTCGCCTATTTTTTCTCGATTGTATCCTGTTTCGCTTTGTTCCAACAAGTTCATTTGTCTCTTTGGTTCTTCCCAGCGCTCTTTCAAAAAATGCCAAACGATTTCCTTGAAGCCAAATTTGCGGATAAGCGGCGGTTGGATAAGATAAGCCTTTAGTTTCAAGTCTTCCGACTTCTTCAATATTCTTTTTGCCGGAAAAATATCCTTACCGACTTCCTTCAGGTCGAAACCGAATCCCATCGACTCCTTGGGCAGTGATTTATCCAGTTCCGGTATCGCGTCTTGCGTGACGAAATATATTTCCGCTAATTTTTTATCGCTTATTACTCCTATGGCCAACCCTTCTTTTTTTTCGCACTCGCCGGACCAAAAGACGAAGTGATTGAGTTTGAGTTTTTCTAAAGCAGCATTATTTTCAATGTAGGTAATTTCTTTTCGGACCCCTCCGGCCCCCGCCATTTGGCGGGCTTGGCCACCTCCCCTTTTGAAGGGGAAGACATTGTCCCCTCCTTTCAAAGCTTCTGTTGGTTTAAGTCTCTGACTGGAACCTTTCATTCTAGAATTTTCTGGTTCAGATTTCAAATCTGAACCAACAGGGGGAGGGGAAAGAGGGGAGGTTTCTTCCTTGGTGATTTTTTGACCCAGATTGTGTACCCTCTTCGCCAACGAATTAAAGGATAGTTCTTCAAAATATTCTTTTTTTGATGCCAGATTTTCCAGTGAAAACCCCGTTTTTTCCAGATCCAAATCAAGCGGTACGTCCTTTTCCAAAATAACCAATTCCCGACTCAAAAAAGCTTGTTCTTTTTCTCGCTCCAGAATCTCTCGCAGGCGGGGCTTTAACTCATCCAGTTTTCCGTAGATTCCTTCCAGGGTTTGATATTTCCGCAACAGCTCCGCGGCGGTTTTTTTACCGATCCCCTTGACCCCTTTGATATTATCGGAAGGATCACCGAACAGAGCTTTGAAGTCGTTCATTTGATCGGGATCCAGCCCGAAACGCTCCCGCACGGCTTTTTCGTCGTAAAGTTTAGCCTCGGTGATACCCCGACTCAAGGCGAATACTTTGGTTCTGGGGTCCACCAATTGGAGAGTGTCGAGATCGCCGGTTGCCACCACCACTTCACCCGCCTCGTGTTTTTCGAGAAATCGTTTCGCACAAGTGGCAATAATGTCATCGGCTTCAAATCCGGCTTTTTCCAATTCGGTAAAACCTAGCTTTCTGACCAAGTCTTTCGAGATTGGAATTTGCGAATATAACTCATCGGGCGCTTTTTCCCGGTGGGCTTTGTATTCGTGGTATTTTTCTTTACGTAGAGTCGGTTTAGGCGAATCGAAAGCGAACACCACGTGATTGGGCTCGGTTTGTTTCAAAACATTCAGAAAGGCCGACATAAAACCGTAAACGGCGTTAACCACTCTCCCCTGTTTGTCGGTAAGGGGCGGAAGAGCGTAAAAGGCCCGGTAAATAAGAGCGCTGCTGTCGATAAGAAGTAATTTAGGTTTTTTCATGGCGACTTCTATATTATGTTGACAGCATAAAACAGGAGAACGTTATAGAAAAGGCCTCTAGCTATTGCCAAAAATTAAATTGTTTGCTTCAATTGCGCGTTAAGGAGGAAGTAGTCTTGATTGCTTAACCGTTCTCTAGTTGTTCGAATATCCGGGTTTTGTACCTTAAATCACCAAAATCGAATCAAAAAAGGAGTAGATGATGGAAACAATTCACACGCTGTTTTCCGCGGGTTATTCATGGATAGTGGTCCCACTGTTAGTGTTCCTCTACGCTCTCCTCTCTCTCAGATTCATTCTCCACTCTTTTACCACAGAAGGTTCTCCCATAAGAGATTGGTGGGGTAAAAATCGTGGCAAATGGAGAAGAATAACAAAGGCCGCGTTGATAGTCACAGCTATTTTCATCCAGTCTCTTGCTTACTCAATGGTTTACGCGGAAGAGACTTGCGATAGAATTCCCCACGTGATGGATCGAGAAACGGAAGTTGGTATCGCGGTGGTAATTTTAATTGCCGCGGCCGTGGCAGTTTACTTTTGCCGGGAATGGAGGAACCGAGGAAAAAGTTGATGTTTTGCTTCTTGTTCGGCTAGAGACCCCGTCAGGTTTATTTTTACTTGGCGGGGCTTTTATTTTCTAGTTTTTTTTCTTGGAGGAGTTATTGTTTTTATTGGAATTCGAATCTTTGCTGTTGCTATTTTTGTTGCTGTTCTTGTTAACATTGGTGTTGCCGTTGGAATTACTATTTTTGTTAGTATTAGCGTTCGCGCTCTGAGCGTGGACCGTATTATTCGTGTTGCTATTGGAAACACTTTCATTATTGTTAGCATTCTTGTTTTTGAGGCTCTTCTTCAAATCTTGCGGTGTTTTCGGTTCTTCTACGTGCTGATAGCCGTCTTGAGGCGGAGCGATACTTTTCACGGCCTCCTCGTTGAAAATGTTGGCGCAAACTTCTTTTATCTTGTCGAAGTTTCCTCCTTTAGGAAGTAGGATGTAGGCCGGACCGTCGCTCGTGTCGATTGTGGTGGAATAAAGCAGTCCGTCTTGCCCGTTATCGAACACTTTGTGAATAACGCCAGGATTATCCATCTTCTGGTAAATGCCAAAAAGTCTTTGCATCTCCCAAGGTTCCATGGTGGTGAGAATGTTATCCCCCACGACATTAGCCATATCGTTTACCTTGGAGAAGTCGGCCAAAGTGCCGATAGAAAGGGCTTTGTCTTTTATAGCCAGCAAAACGTCTTGTTGGCGTCTGGCGCGGGCGAAGTCGCTGGAATTATAGCGGGCGCGGGAGTAACAAAGAGCCTGATCCCCGTTTAGTTTCACGTCTCCCGCCGGCAGTGAAAATATCCCGCCGCATTCGTTTCCGTCGACGAACTGGGAGGTTTCACTGAAGGGTTGGTCCAAGTGGACGGTGACCCCATTTAAAGTATTGACAATTTCCCGAAAGGCTTGAAAGTTTCCGCTCACCACATAATGAATCGGCAAGCCGGTAACGTTTTCTATCACCTGTTTCATTAAATCCATTCCTTTTCCTCGCCCGGCTTCTTCCCCTAAGGCGTTGGCAGCATTTATTTTACGGGTTCCGTGTCCGGGAATATCCACGTGCAAGTCTCGCGGAATGGAGACCATGGCTACTTTGTTATCGTCGGGCTTGATACTTAGAATCATTATGGTGTCGGCGAGATTGCTGCCTCCCGGCATGTTAACACCTCGGATCCCCAGAAGCAGAATATTAACTCTTCCATCCTGCATTCCCTTGATATCCTCATCGCTTTTCAGGAGGCCGGTGAACAAACCGCTGTTGCCGGTGGATATTTTACTCAAAATAGTCGAAGCCTTGTAATAGAACACCCCTCCCAACGCCAAAAGAAGAATGGCGCTGACAATCAAAATCTTTTTCAGTTTTTTTCGACCATCAATCTTACCGCCCAGAATGCCGGTTGACTTTTTTTCTTCAGCGCTGTCGAGAGAATAATAAGCCATGGGATATTTATTACTTTATTTTAATTCAAGAATCACTTTTTGAGAGTAATGGGATTTAAAAAAGTTGGCAAGCAGAACTCCTCTGTCATTCTCCGGTTTAACCGGAGAATCTAGATCCCCCGATCAAGTCGGAGGATGACAACAAAGAATAATTTAATTCAAATTTTAAATTTCAAATTAAAAATTCATTCCACGTTGTTCTCTGCAGCTCCTCTTCGATGATACTCTTTATGTATCTCCCGCAAATGTTTGTCGGTGATATGCGTGTAGACCTGGGTGGTGCTGATGGAGGAATGGCCCAACAAAGCCTGAACCGATCGAATATCCGCCCCATTTTGCAACAAATCGGTGGCAAAGGAATGACGCAGGGTGTGGGGATGGATATCTTTCGTTATACCGGCGCGCGTGGCATACTTTTTCACGATTCTCTGAACGGTTCTGACGCTCAAGCGCAAATTTTCGTTATTCTTGGCTTTGTGGTGGCGGATAAAAAGGGCGGGATCGGGATCCTGCCTTTTCTTTAAGTAAAAGTAAACTGCCTTTTGAGCCGCTTCCGACAAAAACACTATCCTTCTTTTATCACCCTTTCCTTCTACTGTAAACTCATTTTTCTGCAGACTAAAATTTTCCCGGTTCAGGGAAATCAGTTCCGACACTCGCAAGCCAGAAGAAAACAATAGTTCCAGGATAGCCTTATCTCTCAAACTTTTCAAGCCGCTACCCTTGGGAGCCTCGAGCAGTCTTTCTACTTCATTTTTTTCCAGGAATTCGATTTCTTTGCGGTGAGTTTTCCCCAACTCGATTTTGTCCGGCGCGGGCACGTTTATTTTATGTTTGCCCAGGAATTTTAGGAATCCCCGCAGGGCGATAATGTGGTAATCTTGGGTAATCTTTTTTAACAGCTTCGCGCCTCCTTGTAGAGACGCATTGTAATGCTTCTCTACACAATGCGTTTGAACCGTGGCACGGTTCAGGTAAACCCGGTATTTTCGAATATTATCTTCCGTAATGTCTTTAACTTCAACTTCAGCCTTTTTCAAATAATCTTTCAACCAGCGAATAAATTTTTCCAGATACCGATCGTAGTTGGTCAACGTCCGTGCCGCCCGGTTGCGTTCGATCTCCAAATATTCCAGGAAGTCATTTTTAAGCTGAGTAAGATTTTTAGTTGGCATATTTGTATTTAAATGCAAGTAACTCGTAACTCGTAATTCGTAATTCGTAACTAGTAACTCGTAATTCGTAACTCGTGAGAGCGATTTGAGCGGGCCGCCTTGCCTACGGCGAACGAGCCTCGTTCAAATCGCAGACGATTTTGAGCGGGTAACGGGATTCGAACCCGTCTCACCAGCTTGGAAGGCTGGGATAATAGCCACTATACGATACCCGCGTATCCAATGTTGATACTACCTTATCGTTTATTTTTATATTCCTCAAGAAACCCTGTACAAATTTACAATTTACAATTTACAATTTTCAATAAAATTCAATTTTCAAGGTTATTTAACTTCAAATTTCAAATTATTAAATATCTGTCCTAGAATAAAAACATTATAGTAACCGATAATGAAAGAGAAACAAAAACTAAATTTTGTGGGCTGGCTTAAATGGCAGAGAGTCGTTGTGCTTTTGCTGTTTTTTCTTATGGTTCCCACCTTTGCTTTGGCAGACAGCATTATCCCCAACATCAATAATGGCGGTTGGGATCGAAGCCTTGTTACGGCCGGCAACGATCAATTGATCGGCTTGACCTACAGTCTCAGGACTTTACTCTGGACGGCCGGCGTAGTTTTGGAATCTTCCCAAAGCATTCTCACCCGGGTGGCCGATACCAGCTTTTATCAAGACCAATTGGGCGGCTTTTACAGGAAAAAAGAGACCGGAGCGAGTCCCAGCAGCAGCGGGAGCGGTTGGGTGGCGATAAAAACCATCTGCAATACGATTCTTATTATTATTCTTCTGTTTATCGCTTTCGGCACAATTCTGAGAGTGGAAAGCTACAACTACAAATATCTTTTAGTGAAGCTGATAGTGGTGGCGCTGCTAGTGAACTTCAGTGGATTGATCGCGGGTGTGGTACTGGATTTCTCCCACATCATCATGGGGATGTTCTCTGACCAGATAGCCAATATCGGCAATAGTATCCAGGAAAACTCGAATATTCTGAAGGAGTTTTCCAATAACGTAGACCTGAGCAACATGAACCAGGTCTCTTCGGATCTGGCCAACAACATGACCAGGACTATCTCTCGAGTCAATGTTAATTTGATCCTAGCTTCAATTTTGATGTTTGTTCTGGGAATAACAGTACTGGCGGTGGCAGTTTTCTTGATCGTGCGAACGGTCATTCTGTGGCTGCTTTTCACCCTTTCCCCCATCGCTCTGGCTTTATATGTTTTGCCTCACACCAGAATAGCCAGCCTTAAGTGGTGGGACGCTTTCTTGCGCTACGCCTTTACCGGTCCCCTGCTCTTCTTCTTCCTGTATCTAACGGTTATCATTTCAAGGGGTCTTTCGGGAAACAGTGGTGGGGGCATAGCCAGCCAATCCGCGGTCGTGGGAGACCAATTTATCATGTTTTCCGACTCGGGCAGCTTCCTCAGTTATCTTTTCTTGGTGGTACTGCTCTGGGCAAGCATCTTTTTGTCCCGCTCTCTTTCGATAGCGGGAGCAACCCAAGTGGTGGGCTATTTTAAGGACATTTCCAAGGGAAACAAGGGCATGCGGGTGATAACCAAACTGATCGATTCCGGTGGAGCGGCTCTGGAAGGTTCAAAGTATGGTCAAGTACTTCACAAATGGACGGGTGCTCCCCTTCAGGTTAAGGGAGATATCAAAGGAGTGGCCGGCGCGGCTTTTCCAGGTGGCGGCAAGGGGGTGACAAAGGCTTTTCAGCCGGTACTCAAAAGTCAAACCGAAGCCAGTAAAAAGGCTCTGGAGTCTTTACTTAACCCATCAGCGGTCGGTCGGGTGCTTTCTATCGTTGACTCCAAAAGGAAAGGAGCTAACCTGGGTCAATTGGGGGGCAATCTGGGCGGCATGAGCGAAGTTGCCGCTATGAGCGCCGAAAACCCCAGTGAATTCTTAAGAACTTTGTGGCGCCGTTTTGAGCCACAAGTGGCTCCCAGCGGTAGTTTTTGGAAAGACGCCAAGACTCTTAACGAAGAAATAAACAAGCAAATCGATAACCAGGAAAACGTGCGCCGTGCCTATAATGAAATGGGATTGCAGGGAGATAAGATAGTCGACTTTCAAGCCAAAGATCTCAATGAAAAAGAAGCCCAAGTTTATAAATTGGCTTGGACGGGAGAACTGCCGGAATATCTCAATAAACAAGGAAAGGCTTATAGTCCCGAAAATATTGCCAGTTATCTAAAAACCAATTTTGGGGAAATCCGTGGAGGGCAGGTGGCGGAGAAATTGAAAATGATCGGAGAGGCCAAAAAAGATCCCAGCCTTAATGTTGCCTCCTGGAACGAAAAGAAAGAGAAATTCGAAGTTAGCAGTAAGCCCGGTGAAGCGGCAAAGATAGAATCGAAAGACCTACGCACCATGGCTCCCCAGAGCTTGCTGGTTAAAAACGAAAAAGGCGAATATACCGGCTTTAACGAAACGGGTAAGCAATTCCTGGCCCAGATATCTCAGGATTACATGAAAGAAATCAGAAACATGCGTCAGGATACGGTTCAGGCAATTGGGGAAGCCTATCGCAATTCTCACAAAGAACTGGGCAAAGAGTTAGCTAAACAATTGACCAGAAAGGGCGGCATAGGAGCCGTTCAAGCGGAAACCATTAAGGCGATTGGTAAGGCTCAAATGCGCGGTCCTTTCCATGTGGAGGAAGTGCAAGCGCCTTATTCTCAAATTAGTCTTGGACAGGAATTCTTGAATAAGATAGCGGCCAGAGCTTTCAAAGGCAAGAAGATAGACACCGGAGAAATACAAATCGTTAGCGCCGGCGCCAAGAAGGAAGACATGCTATCTCCGGAAATGAAGGTTGAACAAGCCAGAGCTGCTAGCCGTTCTTTCGCGGGAAAGAAAACCGGCGTGGAAAAAACGGGACTGACAGCTGAGGTCTCTGAAAAAGTGGAGGCTGCCGCCGGTCTTAAAGACAAGCAGAAATTTTTGATGCTGGGAGGACAGAAAGCGGAGTAAAATTTGAAATTTGAAGTTTAAAATTTGAAATGAATTTTTAATGACTAATTTGAAATTCAGCTTAAGTTATGGACATTATAGTTCTTTTTGTCTTACAATTTAATATTGAAACATTTCAAATTCAATTCAAATTGAAAATTTAAAATTTCAAATTCATAACTATGTTAATTATCGTCAATATTCCCGCCTACAACGAGTCAAAAAAAATCGGATCGGTGATCAAAGCCATTCCCCGTGATTTTAAAGAAGGAGTGCGGGTAAAGGTACAAATAGCGGACGACGGTTCAGAGGACGGCACGGTCACGGTGGCCAAAGAAGCGGGCGCGGACTTTGTTTACCAGTTCCCCCATCGGGGTCTGGGCCTTACTTTTCGTTCGGGAGTGGAAAAGGCTTTACAGAATGGGGCGGACATCATGGTAAACATCGACGCTGACGGACAATTTTCTCCCGAGGACATTCCTCGAATGGTAGAACCGGTGCTGGCCAACAAAGCCGATATGGTGGTGGCTTCGCGTTTTTCCAAAAGCAAGGAGCATTACCCGGAGAACATGCCGTGGATAAAAAAAATATTCAACCTGGCGGGCGCTCGCGTTGTCGGCTTGTTTTGGGGTCAAAAAATAGATGACCTCACTTGCGGTTTTCGAGCCTATAGCCGCGAAGTTCTGCTCAGACTTAATTTAAACCACCCTTTCACTTATACCCAGGAAACGATCATTGACGCTTTGAGCAAAAACTTCAAAATAATTTGGCTGCCAGTTCGGGTGGTTTATTTCGAACAGAGACGCTCGCGCATGACCGGAAAGCTGGGACGTTTTATTTTTCAATCCACCAGAATCATCGTGAGTATGCTGAGAGACACCAAGCCACTGAAATTTTTTGGTATCCCGGCGTTGGCCTTGATCATTTTTTCTTTGGTTACTTTTGTGATCTTCCTTTACTATTATTTTCAAGATTTTAAAATTACTCCTTACCGCAATTGGCTGGCCTTCGCGAGTATCCTGCTTATTTTGGGAATCCAACTGTTAATTTTCGCTTTAGTCGCGGACATGATCCGCAGCCAGCGGCAGATCAGCGAGGAGAATTTGTATTTGATCAGAAAGGAAAGATACGCTAAGAGAAAAGGTTAATTTTCAATACTCATCAATACTTATCAATTTTCATTCAATTTTCATTTATCAATTTGCGATTTTCAAGCCTATGCTGGTTTTAAGATTGAAGAATTGTTTATTGTAAATTTGATTGAAAAC
>Ga0172371_10003922_pt1 | contig 22864 bp, 22 predicted proteins | sample Lak12m_FD_114543 | JGI IMG/M metagenome (GOLD analysis project Ga0172371, IMG submission 114543) | Freshwater microbial communities from Kabuno Bay, South-Kivu, Congo - kab_022012_12m | ecosystem: Environmental > Aquatic > Freshwater > Lake | place: Democratic Republic of the Congo: South-Kivu...
AATCTTTTCTATCAAATTAGCTTCGGAATTAACGGATACCTTTACCTTCTTTTTAAGCAGGTATTTCCTTATGTTCTCAACCAAAGAATAAGCCCCTTCTCTTCCCCAATGTTTAATGGGATAAGGAATTAATTCAAGCCCTGCGGAATTTGCCGTTTTTATAAGGGCTGAAATGTCCCTTTCGTTTCCGATTTTCCTTTCTTGCTTCCCGCCGAACTTCTCAAAAACCTTATCCACATATTCCATTAATCCGTTAAATTCTTTCTCCTCAACGCATCCTCTTTCAATAAGCTGTCCGCCTGTTTTATGAGTCATAGTAAGCTTTCCGTCGGAGAACGCGCCTGCTCCTCCCCAGCCAAAAAGATTATTTTCTTTTTCGTCTTCTTTTCTTACCGGGCCCTTCTCAAGCATTAAAATTTTCAACCCTTCGTCTTTTTCAATCAGTTCCAAAGCGGCAAACATGCCGGCTGGACCAGTCCCAACTATAATTACGTCGTATCTTTTCATTTCTCCTCCATATTGTGAAAGAACTTTACATCAAGAAACTATAACATCTGTTTTTAAAAAATCAACCCCGTTAGAGGCTTATTCCTAAAATCTTAGCAAAAGTTTTTTAATACGATTTTGTGTACTTACAAAATTATTATAAAGATATGGCAAGCCTCTAACGGGGCAAACCAAAAAACAAAAAACCTCCAAAAAAGAGGCCTCAAAAACTCAAAACAAGAAATTATTTTATGCTCCGAATCTTCTTTCTTTTCTCCGATATTCTTCAACCGTATTTTTAAACTCCAAATTACTAAAGTCCGGCCATAACGTTTTTGTAAAATAATACTGGCTGTCTGCCGTATGCCACATCATAAACCCGTTGGAATTATGCGGCTCTCCTCCAGTTCTTATTAAAAGATCAACCGGCGGTAAATCTTTCGTCCAAAGATTATTCTTAATAATTTCTGGGGTGATTTTTTTATCATTTGTTTTATAATCTTTTGCAATTTTTTCAACCGCATTAATCACTTCATCAACTCCGTTATAGGCGACAAGAACTGTCAGAAAATTCTTTTTATAGTTTTTTGTCGCATAAACCAACTTTTCTATCGCGCTTTTAACTCCCCTTGGAGCTATTTCTTTCCATCTACCGACAATATTGACCCGAACTTCATTTTTGTGAGTTTTTTTGTCTTTTGCAAGTTTTAAAAAATACTCCTCATATAGTCTGAAAAGAAGTTTTATTTCCTTGTCCGTTCTTTTTGTAAGATTATCATAGGATCCGGCCCAAATAGTAAAATAAGGGATTTCAAGCCTTAATGCTTCTTCTAAAATTTTTCCGATTATTTTTACTCCGGCAATATGCCCTTGCCATGGCAAAAGATTCTTTTTCTTTGCCCAGCGCCTATTGCCGTCCGGAATAACGGCCACGTGATTCAACTTGCTTAATTGCATGATTCAATAAAAAAGCTCGCCTTCACTAATACTTCGGCGAAGCAAAAGCGGGAGTGGCAGGAGTCGAACCCGCAGTCCCGGTTTTGGAGACCGGTGGTTTGCCATTAACCGACACTCCCACGATTTTTGTAAAAAGACAGCGCCAAAATTTACCACTTGAAAATTACTTCTTTGATTCTTTGTGAGACACGTGCTTCTTGCACCATTTGCAGAATTTCTTCATTTCCAATTTTTTCTCCGTCGTTTTTTTATTCTTTCTGGTAAAATAATTAACTCTTTTACAAGCAGTACATTGAAGTTTTATAAGATTGTCTTGTGACATACTATACTTTGCAATCAATCTTTAATTTATTCGCAATAATCAACGAATCTAATTTGTGACTGATCGATTTAAAATACTTTTATCTTTTTTTCCAATTTTTATTTATATCGTCCCACTCATATAAATCCCCTGTTTTTCCGAAATACGGATCGTCTCCTTCTTTCAATATCCACTCATCGCTCCCCGGCTCAAAATATCCTATGACTTTGTAATCAATTTTCCCACCGTCGGCTTCCTTTGATTCCACCAATATTTGTCTTAAAATATGTCCGTCTTCGTACTCCACATAAGCAATTGACTCCTTAATAAACCAGAATCTGTTGACCCCCCAACGCCCCCCTAAAACCGGAGGTTGCGGCGAAAGAGAAGAAATATTTTTACTTACATAATCTATAAAATTATTTATCGTATTCGGAGTCTTCTGAGCCTCTGTGCTCGTGGGACTTGGGCTTATTATTTCTTTTCCTTGATTTTCATTACCGTTATCTTTCTTCCAGATTTCTTCGCTTAACGGTGAAAATATTTTTTTAACATCCTGCCAATAAAAAACTGTTCCGACCAGAACCAATACAAGAAATAAAAGCAGCCATTTTATTATTTTTTTCTTTTTTGTTTTTGGCATAAAATTATTATATTATTTTAACTTTTACGCCCCAACCCTTTGAGCCGATGAGCGGGATTGAACCGCTGACCTCGTCTTTACCAAAGACGTGCTCTACCAACTGAGCTACATCGGCACCAAATAAATTCAAAGTTCAAAACTCAAAATTCAAAATACCGTAACCCCACAATACAACCCTCTTTAATTATGCGGCGGGGAAAACCGTCGCGAATAGCTCAATTGTGATTTTGACTTTTTATTTTTGATTTTTAAATTTGTTTCGACGACTTAGTCGAAACTCTAGTGGGTAGGGAGGGATTTGCACCCCCGAAGGCCGGAGCCAGCAGATTTACAGTCTGCCCCAGTTGGCTGCTTTGGTACCTACCCGGTATAAAAACCAAGCCGAGGAGAGGATTCGAACCTCCGACCTAATGTTTACAAAACATTTGCTCTGCCGCTGAGCTACCTCGGCATTCCTGTGCTCTGATAATAAAGATGTCCTTTCTTATTTTTTTTGCTGACTGCTGTTTTTAAATTTCTCCCAATAATCTTTTTCCACCTCCGAAAGTTTTTTTGCCCTTTCCTGAAATCTTTTTGAAAGCTTTGCCGAAGAATTCTCAAGCTTTAATGCAAAAATCCTTAATTTTTTAAACATTTTTTCAAGAGAAGCAGAAGCTCTTTTTTCTAATTGCTCAACGTCTATAATTTTTTTCTTTGGAATAATCGCGTCCTCTTCTGTTTTTAATTCTTGAGAAAACTCCAAAAGCTGAGGAATCTTTTTCAAAACGATTCCTAAAATTCCAAAAAAAGAGACAACAAAGATAATTTTAACCAGAATCATAATTTTCGTTATATCTGAAATATTGAAAATCTTTTTACCGCAATATTTTCCCCTATTTTCAATATATAGTCGTTGATGATATCCTGAACGGTTTTTTGATTATCCTTGATAAACGGCTGCGTAAGCAAAGAAATCTCTTCGCAATATTTTTTAATCTTTCCCTCAACAATTCCGCCGATTAAATTTTCCGGCTTTCCGGAATTTTTCAACTGTTCCTTATAAATTTCCTTTTCACTGTTTAAAAAATCCTCAGGAACTTCTTCCGGCCTTATATATTGAGGAGACATAGCCGCAATCTGCAAACATAATTCATGAGCTAACCCCTCAAACTCTTTATTTTTTGCGACAAAGTCCGTCTCGCAATCAAGTTCAAGCAACACGCCTATTTTTTTATTTGGATGAATATAGCCTTCAATAATTCCGGTTTTTGTTATTCTTTCGGCCTTCTTTTGAGCCTTAATTTTCCCCTGCCTGTGCAAAAAATCAAGAGCTTTATCAATATCCCCTTTTGATTCCTCAACGGCTTTTTTGCATTCAGCCATTGAAATTCCCGTAATTTCTCTCAATTGTTTTATTTTATCAAGCATTTTATTCTTTATTTCTTTACGCTTAAAACGGCTTCTTTTATCTTGTCCAGAATATATTTGATTGAAGAAACAGAATTATTGTTTGCCGGAATCATCCAATCGCAAAGACCAGGATTAACATTGGTGCTGCAAATTCCTGCTACAGTCACCCCGCTCTTTTTTGCTTCTTTTGCCGCAATCTCGCTATCCCTCGGGTCAAGCAAAAAAACTATTTCCGGGATTCTTCTTGCCTCCTTTACCCCGCCAAATTTCTCTCCAAAAGTTTTTAATTCTTTATCTATTTTAATTCTTTCTTTTTTTGTGTATTTTTCAAGCTCTCCAGACTCTTTGTCCTTCCTTAAAGACTCAAATTTCTCTATCCTTTTTAACATTGTCTGAAAGTTTGTTAAAAACCCTCCAAGCCACCTTTCGTTAACATATGGCATAGAAAGTTCTTCCGCTGTTTCTTTTGTAATTCTTTTTGCCTGGGCCTTTGTGCCGACAAAAAGCATTTTTCCTCCTTTTTCAACGGTCTCCTGCAAAAATATTAGGAACTCCCGAAGCTTTTCTGCCGTTTGCTGAACATCTATTATATCAACGTCGTTTTTCACTGCAAAAATATACGGCTTCATTTTGGGATGCCTTTTTGATTTTTTATGGCCAAAATAAACGCCAGCCTTCACCATCTCATCTATGTCGATGACTAAGTTGGAGGAATTTCGGCTTGTCCCAGCCTCCCCTTCTTCTTTTCCCGTTTCTTTTTTATTTATTGGTTCTTTTGACATTGTTTCAAATATATCACAACAAAAAAATTAATTCAAGAGAATAAATATAGGCCCCCAATCCTTGATTTTAAGCGGGGTTCTGGTATATTAAGAATGTTATTCAAATTTTAAATCGCCAAATATTACTTATTGCGTTATAAAACAGCAATTCGTAAATTGGCCTGTAATTCTCTAAATTATGAAAAAAGATATCCATCCGAAATATTTTGACGGCGCAAAGGTCAAATGTGCTTGCGGTAATAAATTTACCGTTGGCTCAACCAAAGAAGAGCTTGAGGTTGAAATTTGCTCAAACTGCCATCCTTTCTACACCGGCAAAGAAAAAATCATTGATACCGCCGGAAGAGTGGAAAGATTCAAAAAAAGATTGGAAAAAAAGTCTGCCAAGAAGAAATAATAGATGGGAGACCTCAATCAGATAAAAAAAGAATATGAGGAAACAACTCAAAAACTCGGCGACCCTGAGCTGATTTCGTCTCCGGAAAAGTTGGAAGAATTATCAAAAAAATACAGGACGCTGAAAAAAACCATAGAAAAACTTGAAGAGATAGATGAAATTAAAAAAGTTATTTCAGAAAACGAAGAGATAGTAAGGGCAAGGGAAGATTCCGACCTCGTGACGCTGGCCGAGCAAGAACTAACAGGTCTTTTCTCAAAGAAAGAATCGCTTGAAAAGGAACTGAAAGAAATTTCGTCCGACGAAAAAAATGGGGAGAAAGCGCTCAACGGACCGGCAATTATAGAAATCCGAGGCGGCACGGGAGGAGACGAAGCGGCTTTATTCGCGGCAGAACTGTTCCGAATGTACACAAAATATGCCCAGAAAAACGGGTGGAAAACAAACGTATTAAGCCTACACTCTTCTGACCTAGACGGAATAAAAGAAGTCATTTTTGAAATAAACGATAAAAACGCTTTCTCAAAGCTTCAATTTGAAAGCGGAGTCCACCGGATACAAAGGATACCGGAAACCGAAAAATCAGGAAGGATACACACCTCCACCGTAACCGTCGCCGTTCTTCCGAAGCCAACACAAACACAAATGATTTTAAATCCTCAGGATTTAAAAATAGATACCTTCCGTTCATCCGGACCTGGCGGACAATTGGTCAATAAAAGAGAATCCGCCGTAAGAATAACTCATCTTCCCACGGGAATAGTGGTTGCCTCCCAGCAAGCAAGAACCCAGGCAGAAAATAGAGAATACGCGCTAAGCGTCATAAGAGCCAAACTTCTTGCCGCAAAAATTGAAGAAGAAAACGCAAAGATATCAAAAACCAGAAAAACGCAAATCGGAACTGGAGAAAGGTCGGAAAAAATAAGAACCTATAACTTCCCCCAGGACAGAATAACCGACCACAGAATCAAAAAAAATTGGCACCACATAGAAAAAATAATAGACGGAAATATTGAAGAAATAATTGAAGAGCTGGAAAAACAAAATAATCAGTAAAAAACACGGGCATCCCCGTGTTTTTTTTATTTTATTCCAAAATACTTATGCTCAATCGCCTAACAGCCCGATACAACCAACCTATTTCCCGTCTAAAATATCAATTTGTTTTTGATATATTTCTGCCTGACGCATAACATTTTCGCCGTACCAAGCGTATGCCGAATTATTCCAATTACTTCCTGCAAAAAACTGCAAGACCGATTTTCGTTCTCCTTCATAAGTTTTGCTGCTTGCTCCCGCCTTTGAAAGTTTAACAGCGGTCGCAACAAAAGCATCTTTCAAATCCCAAGGATTCGGAGGATTATGCCCTGTCAATTTTGCCACTTCTTTTTCATAAATCAACCAGGTTCTTGGAAGAAACTGACCAGGACCCATTGCCCCTCCCCAACCATAAGAAGGTTTTTTTGAAACCGGCATTAAGTCGGGGTCAAGGTTTAATTTTTCGCATATTTGCCGAAAAGCCTCCCTGTCTCCCGACTTCATATCTACTTTCCAATTTCCTCTTCCAAGGTCTGTTCCTAATTTTGTCTCTATTGTCAAAACCGCGAGCAAAAGAGCGGCGCGAACCCCTGTTTTATCAGATGAAAATTTGGCATAAGACAAGGCCTCTTCAAAAGTTATAGACATTCCTTCAAGCATAAAAAGCTGTTTTTTGATTTCAGCAACGGTTTTTTTTGTATTCTTCAATAAAGTTTGATAGCTTGCTTCCTGCCCTTTTGTAACCTGCAAAAGTCTTTTTCTACCTTCAATTTTTTCTTTTAAATCTTTTTGTTGAATTTTTTGAATTGATTTTAAAGCAAGCTGTCCCTGGCGCTCTTCCTCATACGCGGTTCTCTCAACTTCAGACTCCTTTTTTGAATCTCTAAGCTCCTGATAAATGCTTTGGAGCCGGTTATAAATATCTTGAAGCCCCTTGATTTCGCTGAAGAATTCAGAAAACTGTTTTTTGTCTAAAATTATTTCCAGCAACGAATACCCCTCACTCTCCTGCATTTCTCTTAATGTCTCTCTTAAAAGAATCTTTCTTTGCGAAAGAAAACTGTCTATTCCAGAAATTTTATTATTTCTTATCTCAATTTCGCTCTCCATTTCTTTTAAAATAAGGTCTGTTTTTTTAATTTCCAGTTCAACTTTTTTAATGTCGGCGTCCATTCTTTTTATTTCATTTGAAAGGGTCTGAGCCTCGTTTTTCTTTGAATCCACTGCCGCCTGATAATCTTTTATTTGTTTTTCTATCTCTTCAATCTGGCTCCTCAATGACTCCTTTATTGTTGCCGTATCTGTCGCAGCAAAAGAAATAGATGCAGAAAAAACCAAAAAGAAAATTAGGCAAAACCCAAAAAGCCAGAAAACTCTGGCTTTCCTATAAAAGAATTTATTTTTGGTAAACATTATCCTTACCTTTATTTTTGCTCTTTGGCTTCTTCTGTCTCTTCTCCTTCTTTCACCTTCTCTTTTTCAACTTTTTGTACTTCCTCAACTTTTTCTTCCGCTTTCTCGTCAAGCTCTTTTAATTCCTCTTCTGTTCTTGGAGGAGAAACCAAGGCAATGATTTCTTCAGGACTTGCCATAATCTTAACGCCCGAAGGAATCACAATATCTTTAATTTTTATAGTATCTTCAAATGTTTTTAGCACGGTTATGTCAACATCAACTTCAGTTGGAATGTCTTTCGGCAATGATTCAATCTCAACTTCAAAAATATTTTTTACCAATATCCCGCTCAAATTTTTTACAGCCTCCGACTCTCCGATGAACTTCAACGGAATGGTCAATTTAATTTTCTCCGTCATCGGCACCTCATAAAAATCAACGTGCAAAAAATTTCCGCTCATCGGGTCTTCCTGAACATCACGAATCAAAACGTCTTTTTCGTCCTTGTCTATTTTTAATTTTATAAGAGAGCTTCCTCCCGCCTTCTTAAAAACATCTCTGAATTTTTCATATTCAACCTCTAATATTTGAGGTTCTTTAACTTTCGGGCCGTATAAAACAGCGGGAATAACTCCCGATTCTCTTAAAGATTTTACTTTTTTCCCAGAAATTTTTCTATGTTTTGCCTCTAATTTATTCATATTTTAGTCTTTCCAAAAAAAGAGCATAAATAAGCTCCGTTTTAAAATTTTATATCTATCTTTCAACGACGATTGCTCCAACCGGACAAACCTCGGTTGCATCGGAATTGCATCCAAACTCATCGCTCCATTCAAAAGAAACTTCGTATTTTGCAGTTTTTGGGTTTAATTTCCCCTTTTTTAAAACCGCCTTTCCGTCTTTTTCTATATCCCAGGAATCCGAGCAAACAACGGAGCAAGACCCGCACCCTATGCATTTTTCCCTGTCGTAAATAACTTTCATTGAAATTTATACTTACTTTACCGGATTAATGGGCTCTTTACCGTCAAGAACCGCCAATATATTGCCTGCCGCCATTTCCGACATCTTATTTCTTGTTTCATCGGTCGCAGAAGCAATATGTGGAGTTAATACGACATTAGCCAGGTCTTTCAATCCGGGAGCCAGCTCCGGTTCCTGTTCAAAAACGTCCAAAGCCGCACCTCTTATTATATTATCTTTTAGCGAAATTACAAGAGCTTTTTCGTCAACCACCGGACCGCGAGACGTATTTATAAGATAGGCCGTCTTTTTCATCATTCTCATCTCTTTTTCTCCTATCATATGCGTTGTCTCCGGAAGTAAGGGAACATGAACACTTAAAAAATCCGATTCTCTAATTAAGGTTTCAAAATCAACATAAGTTATGCCCCATTGCTTTTCAAATTCTTCGTTTCTGTTTTTATCATAATAAATCATTTTAACATCAAACCCCTCGTGCATTCTTCTCGCAACCTCCATACCTATTCTGCCAAGCCCTAAAATACCGAGCGTTTTTCCGATAATACTTGAACCCAAAAATAACATAGGAGCCCATCCGACAAATTTCCCCTGTCTTACAAATTCATCCGACTCAACAATCCTTTCGGCTATGGCGAAAAGTAAGGCTATTGTATGTTCCGCAACAGCTTCGGTCAAAACCCCGGGCGTATTTGTAACGATTATGCCTCTTTCCGTAGCGGCCTTAACGTCTATATTGTTGTAGCCGACCGCATAATTAGCGATAACCTTTAACTGTTTGCCTATTCCGTCCATAACTTCCGCGCTCATTGAATCAGTCAAAAGGCTTAAAACCGCATCCGACCCCCTACCCATTTCTATTATCTCTTCCTTTGTAAGAACCCCATCAAACTGGCTGACGACAACAGTATGTTTTTCTTCTAACATTTTTATCCCGACATCGGGAATTTTTCGCGTAATAAAAATTTTTGCCATATCTTCTTAAAAAATACGAAAAATTAATCTTTAAAATTAGAAATCAACTTTATTTTATTGTATCATTAAAAAATAACCATGGAAAGAGTTTTAAGAACGTTTATTAAATCCGGAATATATATTTGCCTCTTTCTGCCGCTTCTTGTCGGAAAGGGTTTTTTTCTTTTCCCGTTCATTTTTCCGAAAACGACAGTCTTCCAAATCATCATAGAAATAATCTTTTTCCTTTGGATAATTCTGGTTTTTCAAAAAAAAGAGCAAATTAATCTGTCCCCCGTTTTTTTATCTGTTCTGGGACTGATCTTTATTCTGCTTCTTACATCAATTTTTGGCCAAAATTTCCAAAGAAGTTTTTTTTCAACCCAGGAAAGAATGACCGGAATTATTACGCTTATACATTTTTTTATTTTCTTTATAATCCTTGGGGTTTTTAAGAAGCCCTCGGAATGGCTGAATATTTTTAAGGCTTCGGCTGTCTGCTCTTTTGCCGTAAGTCTTCTGGCCTTATATCAGAAAATTAACCCATCTTTTTTGGGTCCGATGCCCGATGCAAAAATTTATGGAACCACGGGAAATTCAATACTACTTTCCATTTACCTGCTTTTTAACGTTTTTTTATTGTTGTTTATCCTATCAAAAGAGAACAATAATCGGGATAAAAAATGGTGGCTCGCAATACTTGCCACAAATATCCTTGCTTTTTTCTTTGCCAAAAGCGTTTCGGCTTATATCGGATTACTTTTCGGGATGTGCGTATTTTTATTTTTTAAAGCAAAGAATGGTCAAATTTTTCAAAAGAATAAATTTTTAGCAATTACTCTCGCCGTCATAATCGTTTGTTTCGCGCTTTATGGAATAATTATTGTCTCCCAAAAAACATCCTCTCTCACCGAAAGATTTGATTCCTGGAAAATGGGAATCAAAGTTTTTTTGGAAAAGCCGATGGTTGGCTACGGTTGGGAAAATTTTAATTTGATTTACGATAAATTCTACAACCCAAAATCATTCGTAAGCGTAACCAAGGACTTCCACAACGCCCATAATAATTTTGTGGATTTTTTAAGTCTTTCCGGAGTTTTTGGATTTTTATCATACATTCTGGTAATTTTTTTATTTTTTATAGCGGCAAAAAAATCAAAAAATTCCGAAATTTTCATCGGGCTTGCGGTTGCCTACGTTTCAACTATCTTCTTCAATTTTGACACTTTTTTAAGTTGGTTGATGTTTTTCCTGACGCTTGGCTATCTTGCCAAAAAAGAGGAAGGCGACAATAAAATAAATTTGGCTCCAGCGGTAAAATATTCCGCCTTTTTTGCGCTTGCCGCTATTATTATTCTTTCTCTAAACCTTAATGTTCAATCTGTTTTTGCAAATTTCTATGCCAAAAAATCTATTAAGTCAACAACCCCCGAGTCCGTCATAAAAAACTTCAAAAAATCGGAGGCTTTCAAAAGTTATGATAAAGCTTCCACAAGAATTGCCTTATCAAATTTTCTCGCGATAATATCAAGACAAAATACGCCAGAAGACTCAAAAAAAATATATGAATACTTGGAACCGCTTCTGACAGAAAACGTAAAAAATGACGGAAAAAACCCGAACAATTACCTTATTCTTGGCGTTTTTTTCCGCGACTTTGGAGCAATAGATAAAACAAAACTGGAAAGTGCCGGCCAAATTTTCCAGCAAGCGATAGAAAATAATCCCAAAAAACAAGGTTTTTATTTTCTTGAGGCGCAGACAAAAATACTGCAAAACAAAAACGAAGAAGCCATTGTTTTTGCAAAAATGGGAGCGAGCCTTTATGAAAATTCTCCGCAAGCGCATCTTTTTCTGGCCATCGCCTATCTTTTCAACAACGATGAAATAAATTTTAAAAAAGAAATCGACGCCTTTAAAAAACTAAAGGGTCCTTCAGAAAAAATTCCCCCGGAAAATCTTTCTGACGGAAAAAGTTATACTGCTGAATATTATATAGAAATTTTTGATATTTATCTGCGAACCGGAGATAAACAAAAAATAATTAAATTGGCAGAAGAAATATCAAAAATTGAAACAGACCCGTATCTGCATCAATACTTAGCCGGGCTTTTTCTTGAATTCGGGGAAAAAGAAATGGCGAAAAAAGAAAACGAATGGATACGCCAAAACTACCCCGGACTTGAAAAAAAATCTTCAAATTTTTAAATTGTTCTCAAAACAAAAACCCCTTTTTGGGGGTTTTGTTTTTTTGTTTTTGTTCTTTTTATTTTATTTTGAATTCAACGTATCCAATGTCCATATTCTCAACAATCGTCTTTTCTAAAACATCTTTTCCAAGATATTCGCCAAATATCTTATTCCATAAAGCTTCCTGCCTGTGATAAAGAAACCTTGATTCAATTGGAGCGGCATTTGTCAGAGAAACCATATTGTCTATCAAGTCAAAACTTATTAAATACTCCTTGTTGTTTTCTCCTTTAAAATACTCTCCCACAAAATCCATTCCTCCAAAAAACTCCAAATCAATCATCCTAAAAACCTTGCCCATCTCCGTTATGTCATTTTCCGCCTTGTCCCAATGAAGCGCTTCCGGATTAATGTGGGGCAAAATAAGCCTCGGGTCGTTTAAATCGTCCTTTGCCAAATATCTTTGAATCACCTGCCAAATCATTATTTTTTTATCCATTTTTGGCGGAATTACTATGTCCCCTCTTAAAGAATTTAAAATTCTTTTGCCGATTGAATCAGGGGTCTCTTTGGCATATTTCTCAAAAAGCTTGGAATAAAAATCAACTTCGTGGAGATAATGCAAAATTAAGGTAAAAACCTGCAAGGTCGCTCCGGGAAAATATCCGGCAAACGGTATGACGAAAACAACTCCAAGCTCTTTTAAGTGGCTTATGCAGTGTAATTTTTTCGTTATAAACTTCCCCGTATATTCCGTCCATGTTTCAGAAAGAACCCTCACATCTATCGTTCTCTTTTCAAAATCAGCGGCAGTTAGATTCTCATACGGCTTGAAGAAAACATTATTAAGCCATAGCTTATCTTCGGCAAACCTAAGCCCGGAAAAAGCCTCAAATAATTCCAGTTTTTTCAAAAGTTCGTCAATGTTTTGAGAGCCGAATAATTTTAATATATTCTGCGGAGGATTGGTCCTCAAAAGCTCTTCCGCTTTTGATTTTGATAAAACAAAAACTTCCTTGCTTTTTGCTATATCTCTGGCTTTTGCAACAAGAACTTGGCAACCGTTGGAAGTATTAAACTCCGGCGTTTCAAAAAATTTAAACAGGTTTTCATCTTCTTTTTGAACCTTATTTAAAATCCCCTGATAAATTTCTTCCGCTTTTTCCTTCCCGGTTAAACCAAGTTGCATGAGACTTGATTTTACCTTTTGATTGTTTTCCTCAACAATTTTCTCAAGTACGCCCTTTTTTCCGGTGGCTTTTTCCATTTTTTCTTCCAAATCCAAAATTACATCTTCTTTTGCCCCGAGAAGTCTTGCGATTTTTTTGTAGGCTTTTTCTTCAAACATAATAATAAAAAATTAATGCTTAAATTTTAGATTTTGTGATTTTAAGCTTTCCTCTTTGATAAATAGAATCCCCCTTCTTTAAAATTCCGTTCTTGGCTCCGAATTTTTCTATGCATCCTGTGGCATTTGCAGACCCAAACTGAATAGCATAAGGAATATCTCCGCTTTTCCTGATAAATCCGGACAAAAATCCCGAACCAAATGCATCTCCGGCGCCGGTTCTGTCAACCATGACTTTTTCCTTTAAAATTCCGGCTGAATATTTAAACTTTCCGTCCGAAACAACAAGTCCTGCCGGACCCTTTGTCATAACAATAATGCTTTTTGACATCTCGCTTAATTTTTTAAAAATTCCGCTTTCGTTCTCAAATTTAGCTCCGGTAAGCATTGCCGCCTCTTCCTGATTCAAAATCAAAACGTCAATTGATTTCAAAACCGTTTCCCAATTTTTTTTCGGAAGCTCAAACTGCGTATTGCCGGGATTCAACGCCACTTTAATTTTATTTTTCTTTGCGAATTTTATCAGGGGTAAAAATATTTTTACAAGCTCTCCCGACAACGGACAGATATACATCCATTTTGTATTTTTTACTTTTTTCCAGGGAATATCCTTTATCCTCAATTTTTCGGAACAATCACGGAAAACGAGAATAGTTCTTTCTGTCCCCGGCACCGAAAGAATAACCGAACAATTTGTTTTCTTTTTTTTGTCAACAACGATAAGTTCCGTTGAGGCGCCAAGCTTTTTCATTTCATCAATTATCGCCTGACCGCTTGAATCATTTCCAACTTTTCCGCAATAAGCGACTTTGAACCCCTGATAAGCAAAAGACGCGGCGGTATTTGTTCCTCCGCCACCGGTTGCGTATTCCAGGTCCTGAACCGGAATCTTTGAGCCCAAAGACATGCAAAGGCCGGAGCGAGTAATAAATCTTTTTTGCGCCACCACTTTAAATTCTTTGCTTTTTAAGAACATGTCGTGGGTGGCGGATCCAAATGTAATTATGTCGTACATACAAAACAATTTTAAATTTTTAATTTCTAATTTTCAAGCAATGCCGTATTACTCTATTGCTTTAAGAATTTTTTCTTTGATTGCTTGCGGATCAAATCCGGCAACTTTATAAACTTCCGACGGCGACCCTGATTTTAAGAATTCTTTGATTCCCAAGGCCTTTCTATTGTAGTCTGTCGGCAAAATAAACGGATACAGAAAACCGGGCCAACCGTTATGCAGGGTCACAACATATTGTCTTTCATCATCCGACAAAATAGTTTCAGCCTTTTTTGGGTCATTTTCTTTCAACTCCTCATATAATTCTGGCGAGGTAACGGCAATAATCTTTACGTCAAGATTGTCTTCAAGTCCTGGTAAAATTTCCAAAACGTTCGCCAAAACCTGCCCCCCGCAAAGAGCCAAAACGATTTTCTTTTTTCCGTTTTCCCTGAACGGCTTGAAAACGTAAGCGCCGTTGATTGCCTCTCCCGCTTGCGGAACATCCTGCCCAAAACATGCTTCTTTTCCTCTTTTAAAATTCATTGTCGGAGGCCTCATGACGGAAAACGCCACTGGCTGTCCTTTTTCCATCGCATAAAAAAGCATTTCAATTGTTTCGTTCGCATCCATCGGTTTGTAAACCTTTATCCCTGGATAAGCGTTATAAAGAGACATCCAAAAAAGTCCGTGGTGCGTCGGCCCATCCTCTCCGGTTTCCGGTCCGTCGTGAGCCGCAAGCATAATAAAGAATCCTTTCATCTTCGGATTAACATGATTATTTATTAAAGCCATTCTGACCGGATTTGACATTATTGAGGTAAAAACGCCATAGGTTGAGAAAACGCTTGCCGCCTGAAAGCCTCCCGGTAGAATATCCTGAGTCATGGTCGTTGACATCATTGCCATATTTTGTTCGGCAATCCCAAAACGGATGCCTCTTCCCAAAGGATTATCTTTTGAAATTACTCCATAAACCTGCTCGGCAGCTCCTGTTAAAATAGATTTTGCCAGGTCTCCGGAACCGGCATAAAAAAACGCTGTTTGTTCCATTAGCCACTTAAACCATGCTTCAGTAGCTTTCCTTGTCGGAACTTTTTCTCCTTCTTTAAAAATCAATTCCGGCGGCAATGTCTCCGGTCTTTTTATTTTTTTGTAATCAACCATCGGCCTTCCCTGCATCGCCTTTTCCATTATCGCAACCAATTCTTTTTCAGGCTTTATCCTTTTTTTGCCGATTTCAAGCCTTTCAAGAAGATATTTTATATCATCACCGCTTAATTGGGTTGCTATTTCTTTTATATCCTCAATCGCCTCCCCCTCAATCCCGGGAATATCAAATTTTAGCTTTTTTATGGCTTCAACATACTCCTGGTGTACAAGCGGAGTTCCATGCGAATCACAGGTGTTTTCCAGTTTTCCATAGCACCTGCCTTTTGTCGTGTGATAAATAATCGCGGTTGCTTTACTGTTTCCGAAGCCCTGGTCTGCTTTATAGTAGGCATATGCAAGCTCCAGAACATTGTGTCCGTCAACTTCAATAATATTCCATCCGGGCCCGAACCAATGGTTAATATATGGAGAAGAAACAACTTCTGTTATCGGTCCGTCAATTCCAAATCCGTTATAATCAAGGCTCACGATAATATTATCTATTCCCAAAGTATTTATAATATTACGCGCTTCATAGCTCATCCCTTCTTCCGTTTCGGCATCTCCGGAAATAACAAAAACTTTTGAATTCAATCCGCAAGATTTTTGAAGCACTGCCAAGCCAAGGGCCGAAGAAAGCCCGTGTCCTGAAGAACCGGTTGAAACGTCGGCAAGCGCGTATTTTGATTCTATGTGGCCGCTTAGTCCGCCGCATTTTCTGAAAGTAGCAAGACATTCCGGCAAAACAGCGCCAAGTTCTTCTTTTTTTTCTTCAATTTTATTACCCTGTCTGCGCAAGGATTCATAAATTAAGGCGAGAGTCGCAAAAAATAATGGAGAGCAATGCCCCGCAGACCAAACCACTCTGTCTCTGCCCGGATTTTTTGGGTCCAAGGCGTCAAAAGATAAAATTCCGGTTAAAAGCATAGCTAAAACCTGTTCAACCTTAGAAGATGACCCTCCGGGATGTCCGGATTTTGCTCCATTAATGGCGCTAAATGTAAAAGCCCTCACGAATTTAGCAAGGGTTTCAATTTTTTTAACATCAATTCCGTCTATCGGAGACAAATCAAGCCCTTTTAAATTCAAATAAAAGCCTCCTTCCGCCAAATACTGAAATCTTTTTGGCTCTTTATCTTTTAAATCGCTTAACTCCTTCTGATTTAAAATGTTGTACATATTTTAATTTGCGCTCTTGAAAAATATAAAAGATTTATGCCAAGACTAAATAACCAATTATATTAATTTATTCTTGGCGTAAAAAACAAGTTTTAAATCTCTTACTTTTAAGGTTTATGGACAGCTTGATGCGGCAGCCGTTGTTGTTCCGGCTCCATTATTGGCGACATAATATGCCGCTGTTGATGCCTGCAAATTCTTCGCTATAAGACAAAACTCTTGGGTATCGCTTGAATTGGTTTTCGCCCTATAGTAATAAGTCGCATTTTGGGCTGGGTCGTTCGGAAGAGTAGAAAGCCAGGTGGAAACAGATATTCCGGCGGGAGTCCAAGTCGTTGCGCTACAACCGTCAGAGCCCGCATAAGAGCACAAATCACTGCTGATAGTCGGATATTGAGAGTTCGTATCATAATACATCTCAAAAGCATTCGCAATCTGTTTTAAATCCGCCTTTCTTTTTGCATCATAAGCCGATTTTCTCGCGGAGTTTAATGAAACCAAAACAACCGCAGACAAAAGACCTATAATTGCAACTACGACTAATAACTCAATTAACGTAAACCCTTTATTTTTCTTCATAAATTAATTTGACTTCAAAAGTTAATCTTTTGACAATTAATATATATATATATTAATTTAAAAATTACTTATAATAATTTTTAAATTTCAAACGCCTCGCATCGTTCGACCTTTTATTTGAATATAGGAGGCTATTTTACTTTTTTTAATTTTAACACAAGTTGCTTAAATTTTGTATAGCTTTTTTAACCCCTTCTTTGCAATCTAATATAGCCGAACCGACAACCAGAATATTCGCGCCGGCAATAACCGCAAATTTTCCCGTTTTTCCATTTACTCCCCCGTCTATTCCTATTTTAATACTTTGGGAAAACTTTCTCAAGGAAGCAATTTTATCCAAGGTGCCTTTTTTAAATTCCTGCCCGGAAAAACCGGGCAAAACCGACATTAACAAAACCAGATTAATCTCTTTCTTTGAAATAAACTCCTTTGCTTCTTGCCATGGAGTTTCAGGATTAAAAGCAAGACCTATTTCCCTTTTTGCCTTTTTTGATTTTTCAATTATTTTTTTAAGTTCTTCTCTTTTATCAATTCCGAGGCTTTCCCAATGAACAATAACTCTCTTGCATCCGCCAGCTATCCATTTTGAGAAAGCCAGGTAAGGATTTTTTACCATTAAATGCGCTTCTATCTTAATCCCCAAAGGAAGCTGTTTTAAAAGTTTTTTTAGCTTTTCTGGCTCATTCCATGTTTCGTTTGGAACAAACTTCCCATCCATCACATCAATCTGTATCCAATCAACATATGGACTGACCAATTGGGCTTTCTTTTTTAAATCACGAAAGTTCTTGGCTATTATGGCCGGAACGATCTCTGGACTCATAATTTATTTTTGTTTTTCAATTTTTTCTATTTTCTTTACTCTGCGGACATGTCTTTTGTCTTTGCTGAATTTTTCCAAAAGCCAAGCTTTAATTATTTTTTTCGTTTCTTTCTCGGTTAAAAAATCTGACGGAATACACAATATATTTGAATCATTATGCTGCCTGGAAAGTTTTGCTATTTTTTCCGAGAATCCAAAAGCCGCTCTTATCCTCATAATCTTATTTGCAGCAATCATCATCCCGGTTCCAGAACCGCAAAACAAAATTCCTTTGTTGTTTTCCCTCGCGCTCACTCTTTTTGCGACTGCTCCGGCAAAATCAACATAATCGTCTTCCTTATCAAAAATTTTGTTTCCCAAGTCTTCAAATTTATAGCCAAAACCAAAGAGATATTTTTTAATTATTTCTTTCAATTTATACCCCCTATGGTCAGCGCCAATATAAATCATCTTAAAATCAAAGTTTAAATTCTCTTTCCTATATATTCCGCAAATTCCGCAAGTCGGCAACTGTACCCCCATTCGTTATCGTACCAAGCAAGAATTTTCACTAAATCATCGCAAACTTTAGTGAATTCCAGGTCTAAAACAGAAGAATAAGAATTACCGCGGAAATCAATCGAAACCAGCGGAGCCTCCTCAACCTTAAATATCCCCTGCCATTCTTTTGCCATTGAAGCTTTTTTGAAAATCTCATTAACTTCTTCCGCCGTCGTATTTTTTGAAACGTTAACCGAAAAATCAGTCAAAGAAACGGTTGGGGTCGGAACTCTAACGGAAATACCGTCAAGTTTTCCTTTAAGTTCCGGGAATATTTTACCTATTACCTTTGCCGCTCCGGTTGAAGTCGGAATTATGGACAATGCGGCGGCCCTGGCTCTTCTCAAATCTTTATGCGGAAGGTCAAGAATCTTCTGGTCGTTTGTATAACTATGAATTGTCGTCATCAATCCCTTTTTAATTCCAAGACTTTCGTGAAGAATTTTAACAATCGGGGCCAAAGAATTTGTAGTGCAGGAAGCCATTGAAACTATATTATCTTTTTTTGCGTCATATTTTTCCTGATTGACCCCCAAAACAAAAGTTGGAATGTCATCGCTTTTCGGAGGCGCAGAAATAATAACTTTTTTTGCGCCGGCATCCAGGTGCTTTTTATTTGATTCAACGTCCGCAAAATTTCCCGTACATTCAAGAACAACATCAACTCCGAGACTCTTCCAGGGAAGATTTAACGGGTCTTTCTCGGCAAAAACCGGAAATTCTTTTCCGTTAACCTTAATTGACTTTTCCGTGCTGCTTATTTCCTTGTCGTATATTCCATATAAAGAATCGTATTTCAAAAGATGCGCCAAGGTTTTGCTGTCGGTTAAGTCATTTATTGCAACAATTTCCAAGTCCGGATGATTATCACTTATTCTCCTGAAAACCGGACGACCTATTCTGCCAAATCCGTTTATCGCTATTTTTGTCATAAAAATAAATCTGCGTCAGCCCGAATAAATCCGTAAATACGGATAAAGCTGGCTAAACGACCTTTTATTACATTTTTAATATTTCCGATATCTTATCCCTATCAAAACCAACAACAATTTCCCCGTTGATATCAACAACGGGAACGCCCATTTGCCCCGATTTTTCAATCATATCTTCCCTGGACTTTTCATCTTCGGCAACATCAATGTCTTCAAATTTTATATCTTTGCTCTTTAACCACTCCTTTAATGTTACACAATATGGGCAAGTCGGCGTGCTATAAACCTTAATCATAATTTTTCAAACCTCAAACTTCTCGCAAACAATCAATATCGGCAAGAAGATTTGAAATTTGCATTGTTTATATATATTTTATCACGATTATATCCTTGATTTCAAATAGGAAATAAACGGCTCTATCAAATCCTGGTGAGATTTGGTCAGAATCAACGAACAAGTTGAGTTTCTGGCCACCGTTTCGGCAGTGCTTCCAAAAATCATTTCTTTAAATATCCTTCCTCCAGCCGAAGCCATAACAATAGAAGTTGAGTCCTGTGATCTTTGAACAATCTGGCAAGCAACCGTATGTGGAGAAAAATAATCAACAGACAAGGCCTCGCTTTTTAAGTGATGCCAATCGCTGATTTTCAACGGGGAGATTATTCTCCTTAATTTTTCCCTTGTTCCTTTCTGTCCTTCTTTTCCAATTTCATTTTTTGACGAGACATAAATAACGCTTATTCTGCTGTCTAATTTTTTTGCCAAGGCCAATGCAACTTCTCCGGAAAATTTTGTGTGAGGCCCGCCATTACTCGGCAAAAGAATATTTTTGAAATCGTTGATGTCGTTAATTCTTGCGACAATCAAATCGCACTTCGTTTCGCGCAAAACCATATCCAAATCGTTTCCGAAAACTTTCCCGCTCGTTTTTACCCATCCTTTCCACCCTAGTATCAAAAGATCAGGATCCTCTTTTTTTGCAACCTCAATAATTGTTCTTGAAATGCTTCTTGCCATAAGCATCATCACTTCAAAATTCGTCTGGCAATCTTTGCAAAAACTGGAAACTTCGTCCAAAAAAACTTTTTCCCTGTCCAAATCTTCTTCGCTTATCTGTAAGGGCAAAGACAAATGAATTTGTTTTACGTACAAAATTGAAAGTTCGGCATCTTTTTCTTTTGTCATAATCAACGCGAGCGTTAAAACATCGCGCCAATTTGAATCTTGAGAAATCGGCAATAAAATTCTGTATTTTTTCTTTGAAGCCATTCTTATTTTTTCTTCAAAAACAATCTGCTTTTCAACTTTTTCAATTGCAGTCGGTTTGGCATAAACGTAATAAATAACAATTCCGGCAAGCGTCCAAAACAAAACTATAAATATCCCCACAGGACTTACATGAAAAAGTTGAAAAACTAAAAAAACATACGCAATCATTGCAATAAGTGAAGGAGCTGGATAAAACGGCATTTTAAAAGATCTTTTCGTGTCCGGTATTTTTTTTCGCAAGGCAATTAAAGTTATGTGCAATTGTGCAAAAAGAAAAATAAATAAAAGATCAACTATCGTAGCTATGTCTTTAAGGGGTAAAAATAAAACAATAATCAAGACGAATATGGTAGAGATAATTATTGCTATATAGGGAGTGCGTTTTTTATCATGAATCTTTGCCAATAACTTTGGCAAGAAACCAGCCCTTCCCATTGCAAAAGAAACATGAGAGGACGAAAAAATAGTTGAATTCAGGGCGGCTAAAGCGGCAAAAAAACCGGCAATAATGATTAGCCATTCAAATCCCGGCATAAAATAACCGGCAGCCCTTATCAAAACGCCCTGCCCCGACTTTGCCATCTCTTGCCAGCCTTCATTGCTTCCGCCAACAACACTAAATACGGTCAAAAAATAAAGAAAAACAACCACGGCCAAAGAAATAAATATGGCTCTTGGAATATTTTTATTCGGATTTTTTATTTCTTCCCCTGATTGAACTATGATTTCCGAACCCTCAAATCCGATATACATTAAACCCATCGCTGTTAAAATCCCAAAAACTCCATTCGGAGCAAATGGCAAAAAATTAGCTGCCATATCAGGTTTTTTAAAAAAAGCAATGAGGCCGAAAATTCCAAACAGGAAAAGAACAAATATTTCAAAATAAACGAATATTTTTCCAAAACGGCTCGTACCGGAAACCCCACCATAATTTATATACCCGATAACAACAATCATCGCTACAGAAAACATCTTTTGGATAAATCCTCCCTCAAAAAAGGAAACATTTATTCCAAAAATCGGCAAAACCACAAAAAATAAAACGCTTCCAAAATAAAAACCGAAGCTTAGGGCGTAAAGAGAACAAGCAACGGCTTGCGCAAACCAAGAAATCCATCCAAAAATATAACCGGCCAAATCCCCCAACCCCTTTTTTACCCACGCGAATCCACCACCAGCCCCAGGAAAAGTTGAGCCTAGTTCCGCATAAGCTATTGCTGTGGTTAGGGCTATTATTCCATTAAGAATTATTACTAAAACCAAAGAAGGGCCGGCGTATCCAAGCCCCAATCCGGTAACAGTAAAAATTCCTCCTCCTATAAGAGAAGCTATACCTATGAAGGTGGCGTCGGAAAGACCCAAAACTCGGGCCAATCCTATTTTTATTTTTCTTTTTGGAGTTTTGTTTTTATCCGGAATCGCAACAGAGGATTCTTCAGTTTTTATAGCATTATCAATTTCCATCGTTTAAAATTTTAAACCCTTTAAAAACCCTTTAAATTCCTTATTCAGTTTTCCGTCTTTCATGCCAAATAATACGGTTGTTTTTAAAAACCCGAGTTTGTCTCCGCACGAAAGCCAATTTCCTTTGTATTCAAGTCCGTAAATCGGTTTCCCTTTTTTTACCATTACTTGCAAGGCGTCGGCTAAAATTATTTCTTTTCTTGGCCCGGGTTTCATTCCGCCTAAAACATCAAATATCTCCGGGGACAAAACATATCTGCCGACAATCGCCAAGTCCGAAGGAGCCTCGCCTGACAAAGGCTTTTCAACAATCCCCCTGATTTTTGAAAGCCTGCTTGCTGTCCTTTCTATTTTTACAACGCCAAAAAGATGGAGTCTTGATTCCGGAACTTTTTCCAGCGCTAAAATTGGAGACCTATATTTTTCATAAATTTCCGACAATTGCAAAAGCGCCGGTGTTTCAGAATCAATAATATCGTCCCCGAAAAATAATCCGAACGCTTCGTTTCCTATCAGATTTTTTGCTTGCAAAATAGCATGCCCGTCGCCGAGCGGCCGCCTTTGCAGACAAATTTTCAACGAAACATCTTTGGGAAAAATCGGAAGGTCTTTTATGAGATGCTCCCTTTTTCTTTTTCTTAAAAACTTCTCCAGCTTTGATGACGGTTCCAGATATTTTTGTATTAACTTCTTTTTTTCCGGAGAAGTTACCAAAATAATCTCTTTCATTCCGGATGCTATCGCCTCTTCAATCAAATAATGAAATACCGGCTTATCTATTATCGGAATCATTTCTTTTGGAACGGCTTTGGTTACCGGCAAAAACCGGGTTCCCAACCCCCCAAGAAGAATAACGGCTTTTTTTACTGAATGCATAATATTTATCTTTAAAATTAAATATCTATTTGGGAATCTTCCCCTATGATTAATTTACAAGAGGAAGTCTTCTTTAAAGATGGATTAATTATGGCTCCATCTCCTATCAAGCTCTCTCTTATTTTTTTCCCGTTAGATTTTATGAAAGCGTTCCCAAAAATTATTGAGTTTTCTATTTTTGTTCCGATAAT
>Ga0172371_10003924_pt1 | contig 22860 bp, 21 predicted proteins | sample Lak12m_FD_114543 | JGI IMG/M metagenome (GOLD analysis project Ga0172371, IMG submission 114543) | Freshwater microbial communities from Kabuno Bay, South-Kivu, Congo - kab_022012_12m | ecosystem: Environmental > Aquatic > Freshwater > Lake | place: Democratic Republic of the Congo: South-Kivu...
AAAAGTCCACCAAAGTTGTCACCCTGAACTTGTTTCAGGGTCTCTATGAAAATATATATTACTAAATAACAAGAGATTATGAAACAAGTTTAAATGATAAATTATGGTAAATTTTACTTTTGCAAGAGGCTCATGTGATATAAACTAAATAATTTTGCTTGTCAATCAGCTATCAGACACCGCCATCCGCTTCTTCCTTTCAATGAAAATTTGCCGCTGATTTGTACTTGGCGGAACCGCGGACGGGTTTTGTCATCGCCGTGCGTTTATCGAAAAGCAATTCTTTAGTCAATTCCCGAATATCGCGGGTGACGCCGGAACGGGGATGCAGGTCGACTACGGTACGGAATTTTTTTCCGGCGGTTTCGTAACGGGTATCGAAACGGATTACAGTATTGCATAATGAGACGCCGGCGGATAAAATATCGGAGTTCTTGGTAATCGCCGAGATTTTAAAACTTCGCACGGCTAAATTATTCGCCAGAAAGATATGCTTCAAATTGACGCCGGAATTTTCCGCTTCTACTTGACGAATTAATTCCATCGTGATGCGGACAGCTTGAGCCCCGGTAGTGGGTGTCACGGGGATGATAATATCCTGCGCCGCCAGAATGGCGTTTTTCATTAATATATCGGGCTGAGAACTGACATCCATCACGATTAAATCGTATTTACTGCTGACTTTCCGCAAAGCATTCTGCAGTAAAAATTCGCCGGAAGCGCGGGAATTGAGTTCGAGGGAAGCCGGGGCCAGCATAATATTGCCGGGCAATAAATTCAGGTATTTATTGATAGCGATGACCGCTCCGTCGATGGCGCCGTCAGCCAGCAGAATTTGCCCAATGGTGGTATGAAGTTCGCCGTTTTTCGGATATAAGTAAGCGGAGAAATCGCCTTTTTGATCGAGGTCGATAGCTAAAGTGCGTATCCCCAGACTGGAAGCGTATTGCACATAATTGGCGGCGAGGGAGGATTTGCCGGTGCCATGCTGGCAGGAAAGGAAGAGTTGGATGCGTTTGCGCTTAAGAGGAGGAGAGGTATTAAGTAATTTTCGATAGCCAGGGATATCTTCATCTAAATAATAGCGGTAAGAAGTGGAGCCGCGGACTTCCCGGCCGGGTTTAGGCAATACACCCTTGCGCTCTTTATCCAGCAGAGACGATTTGCTGATACCCAGCAGACTGGCGAATTCGGCGGCGCTGTACTTCCTGGACATTTTCCCCGCTGCTAATGACTTATCATCATTATACACTTTTTGTAGAAAAAAAACGACAACCCTATAATAATAAATTTAAGTGAAATATGCAAGCATAATTAGCAAAAAATGACAACTTTTTTACAATTATTTGAAAAGAAGCAGGAATTAAGCGCTTATGCTACTCATATCGACAAAAAATTGTCGATAATTCAACTATCTTTGTGGTGTCAGGCGCCCTCGCCTGACACCACTAATATTGTTCAGATGGATTTAATATTATTATAAAAGAGAACTATCCATAAAAAAAGGCTATATACAAGAGCCTTTAATATAGTTATTGGTTTCTTCCACAGCACTGTATATATTTTTTCCCGCTGCCACAAGGGCATGGTTGGTTTCTACTAATCCCTAATTTTTTAAAGATTGATATTATCCCTTTTATAAAAATCTACTGCTTCAAAGGAAGGAAATCTTAAAAAATTAGTCTCTTTGTTGGCATTTGTAATTGCAAAATCAACAAGAGATATAATATCCATACCTATTAAAACATCAGCGCCTTGAATATCCCCTGCTATTACACTAATATTTGAATATATCAAGTTATTTGGAAGCCATACTGCGGCTTTAAATACATAGCTTCTTTGTTTCCATAAAGTCCTTTGATCAAATCGTTTTTTGAGGGCGCTGTCGACTCTCTGCAGTCGACAGCATTTTCTTAAATATCAAGGACATTGCGTCGACTACGGAGAGTCGACGCCACGATTTTTGGTGCATTTTCCCGAGAAATTACGAACTTTGATCATATAACTTTATAGATAACGATGAACTTGTTCAGGTATTTTTTTACCAGTTCATCCTGATGTTTGACATAGTAATCGAACTCCTCTTCCAAAGGCTTTTTCATTTTTTGGCTCCTTTAGATTGTTATTATTCTATTTAATATACTATCTCAAAATAATACTTGTTTCTTACAAAAAGGACATTCAGAGCAGCAGGAAAACTATATACTGTTTTTCTTCATTAAAAACGCATTCAATTCCTTCACTATTTCCTCGATATTGCTAATATTTTTCCTTGCGGCGGCTTCCGCCAAAGTGCCCCACACCGGTTCGCCGCATTGGATGCAGATGATGCCTTTTTTCATCAGGAAGCCGACGGCGGAAGGATATTGCTGGACTAAGTCTTCGATGAGGAGGGATTTATCAATCATTATTAATCTTAATTTTAAAAGTTGACGAAAAATAATATGGAGATTCTTTATAAGGCGTCGGACTGAAGTCCGACCTCCCATATTTTAGAGGGATTGCATTTCCCTAATCCCTAATCCCCAATCCCTAAATCCTGTTTTTCTACTCCTTCCCAAATACATTCATCTGCCCCAGTAAAAATGAGGCGAATATCGTTATGACTCCCATCGCTATGAGTAGTACTCCCAGGAACGAAAATCCGGTTACTCCCATCGCCGCATCGGACAGTAAGACTATTCCTACCACTGTAGATACTATCCCCTTCCAAATCCCCTGTCCCGACTTATAATTCCGGAAAAATTTTTCCGTAAACTTTTCCGCCTTAGGGAAATGTCCGGTGTAGTTTTTGGCATAAGCGATAATTCCCAGCAGATACAAGACAAATCCGGTGAAACCTGCGGCGGCGAAAGCTGTTCCCCATAACATCGTCCGGGGATTTTCCGGGTACTCCGCTAAGGAATTGATGATATGTCCTAATAATCCTCCGACTCCCAGCGCCAGCAATATCAATCCCGGCAGGAAATAGAGGAATCCGGGATGGTAATTCAGCATAAATCTTACATGCCGCCAGCCGTCGGTGAAAGATTTCAAATGCGGTTTGCCCGGCCGGCCGTCAGGATGCAAAGTGATGGGGATTTCCGCGATTTTCAACCCGGCTTGCTTGGCTTTGATGATCATTTCCGAAGCGAATTCCATCCCGGTGGTTTCCAAATGCATTTTATCGTACGCTTCTCTGGTAAAAGACCTCATCCCGCAATGCGCATCGCCGATTTTCCCTCCAAACAGCACATTTAGCATCGTAGTCAACACCGGCACTCCGAAATAGCGGTGCAGGAAGGGCATCGCGCCTTTAATTATCGTGCCCCCGACCCGGTTGCCTATCACCATATCCGCGCCTTCCCGCAGAGGCTGAATGAACCTCTGCAGGTCAGTCCAATCGTAACTATCGTCGGAATCGCCCATTACGATATATTTGCCCTGAGCGGCGGCGAAACCCGCCATATAGGCGCTGCCGTAGCCTTTAACCGGCTGATGAACAACTTTTGCCCCGGTTTTTTCCGCGATTTCCACGGAATTATCTGAGGAACCGTTGTCGGCGATGATTACCTCGCCGGTAATTCCCAATGCCTCCATCGTCTCTTGGGCTTTTGCGATGCAAATCCCCACCGTCGCCGCTTCGTTCAAACACGGCATTACTACGCTGACTTCAATTTTATTCATAAGAATTTTAGCTGCGAGTTACGAGTTGCGAGATGCAAAATGTGAGAAAATGATTCTGGCATTTCAGTTAATTATACCGGTTTCTGACGACCGACCACTGACCACCGGCGACCGGAATTATAAAATTAAACAACAAAATTCTAAAAGCCAAATTTAACCGGCAAGTCATTCTTGATTTTCTCTAAGATTATTGCTAATTTTAGGGTTTAGGGAAAAGCAAACATAAGCCGAAGGAAACGCTTTTCACTTGAACACTTGAACACTTGCTCACTTGAACACTGCTTTTACTGACGACTGGCGACTGGCCACTGGCGACTACTTTTAAAAAATATACCATCAAACATAAATCAGAGAAAAAAAAATGAGCAATACCATCGAATCCTTCATTGAAAGCAATCGCGTGCGGTTTCTGGAAGAATTGAGAGCTTTAATCAGATTTCCGTCCATCAGTTCACTCAGCGAAAATAAAGAGGAAGTGCAGAAATGCGCCATCTGGCTGAAAGCGCATTTGGAGCATATCGGGATGAAAAACTGCGCAGTTTATCCCACGGACAAACACCCGGTCGTTTACGGCGAATGGCTGGAAGCGCCGGGCAAACCCACTTTACTGATCTACGGTCATTACGATGTCCAGCCGGTCGATCCGCTGGATTTATGGGATACTCCGCCCTTTGAACCGGCTTTGAAAGGCGACAAGCTTTACGCTCGAGGAGCTACCGACAACAAAGGTCAGTTTTTCGCGCATTTAAAAGCGATTGAAAGCAGCCTGAAAATCAATAATTCCTTGCCCATCAATGTAAAAATCATCCTCGAAGGCGAAGAAGAAATCGGTTCGCCCAATCTCAATAAATTTTTAAAATCGCATACCAATCTCTTAAAATGTGATTTGGTGGCGGTATCCGATTCTCCGATGTACGCCAAAGGAATGCCCACTATATGTTACGGACTGCGGGGACTGGCTTATCTGGAATTAAAAGTCACCGGCCCTAGTAAAGATTTGCATTCCGGTTCTTTCGGCGGGGCCGTGGCCAATCCCATCGAAACTTTAGCCAAAATTATCGCTCAGCTCAAAGACGATAAAGGCCGCATCACCATCCCCGGCTTCTATGATAAAGTTTTGCCTTTGACCGAAACCGAACGCGCTAATTTCGCCAAGCTTCCTTACAATGAAAAAGAATATATGACGGAAATCGGCGTCCCCGCTTTAACCGGAGAAGAAGGCTATACGACAATGGAACGGACTTGGGTACGGCCGACATTGGAAATGAACGGGATAGTGGGCGGTTTCACCGGCGAAGGCGCCAAAACCGTCATCCCCTCTCACGCTTCCTGCAAAGTCAGTATGCGTCTGGTGCCTAATCAAGACCCGGAGGAAATTTCTCAGCTTTTTGAAACTTATGTGAAAAAATTGTGCCCGCCAACGGTAAAATTGGATATTATCCGTCATCACGGCGGGATGCCTTACATCATTCTGCTGGACAGCCCGGTGATAAAAATGACCGCCAAAGCGCTAAGACGCGGATTCGGTCAAGATCCGGTGTTCGTGCGCGAAGGGGGTTCCATACCTATCGTTGCTTCCTTCAAGAAAATCCTCGGCGTGGATACGGTTTTACTGCCGCTGGGATTGCCGGACGAAAACACGCATTCGCCCAATGAAAGCTTCTACCTGCCCAATTTCTATAACGGCATTAAAACATCGGTTTATTTTATGGAAGAGATGAAAGCAGGATTTGGGAATTAGGATTTGGGATTTGGGGAAAAGCATTAAAAGCCGGAATTAGGAATTGGGAGTTAGGAATTAAGGAAAACAAACATAGGTTTCAACTCGTTCCCACGCTCCGGTGTGGGAATGCAGAATAGTTTTCTGATTAATAAAGCGACAAACGAAAAAAATGAAGATTATCAACTCGTTCCCACGCTCAAGCGTGGGAATGCAGAGAAATGTGAACATTGCCATGAAATTGAAAACTTCAATCTATTTTATTCTCCTGCCGCTGTTAATAATTTGCGGCTGTGCCCTCGAAGAATCGGAGGCGCCGGACACCGGCTACATTTATGTGTCGGCGGAAAATCAAGACGGTGATCCTTTAATCGGCGGCAAAATCTACATCGACAATGTCGAGCAGGGCGTGACCACCCCGGATACGGTGAAGAATGTGCTGACCGGCGAGCGCGTTTTGCGGGTGAAAGTTCGCGGTTATACCGCAGTAGAAGAGACTATTTTAGTGGTAAAAAATGATATTGCCTATAAAAATTTTACTCTGGATGTCGCCGATATCGGTTATTTAAATCCAACTTTTATACCGGTGGAAGCGGAATTAATTCTCGACCAAGATCTCTTCGTTCCTGACATGATGCCGCCCTATCCGATTGAAGTGGGCTGGCATTCGGTTTCCGCATTTATCAATGGCTATAGGACCGATTCGCCGCCGTTGGATTCCATTTTTATCACTCCGGATGATACCTTGGATATTACGAAGACTTTGACAGTCGGAACTTTGGGTTCGATGGTTGGCGCGATCGCCCCGAATTTTACTTTGCAGGACGATTACGGCAACACGATTTCCCTGCACGATTACCGCGGCTATATCGTGCTGCTGACATACTATTATTCCGGCTGCCAGCCTTGTATGGCGGAATTCCCCGATATCAATCAAGCCTTCCTTGATTATGCGGATTATGGCGTGCAGGTGATGGGCATCGATCCGATGTATCCCGATGATTTGTCGGATGTGCAGCAGGTGCGGCAAAACCTGAATCTGCAATTCAAACTCCTGCTCGATTACGGCCACCCGGTCAATACCGCTTACGGTGTCAGCCTGTTCCCCACCAATATTATAATAGCCCCGTCAGGAGAAATCGCCGCCCGCTGGCTCAACACTGATTATGAGCAATTATCCGATTTGTTCGATACGCTGATTGCGCAGTATTATTAGTTAGATGCGAGGTGCGAGATGCGAGTGTTCCGACCCGTAAATGATTATATTAGGTAAAATCTCATTATTCAGATATTCTTCACTTCGTTCAGAATGACCAGTACATTGTGGTGTCAGGTGTCCTCACCTGACACCATTAAAGCGCTGTCGATCCTCTGTGGTCGACAGAAGGGTTCAATAATAAACGACATTTCTGGTTGTCAGTATAGTAGGGGCGTTCAATTGAACGCTCCTACAGAGAATTAATGTCGCTCATTATATATCGCAAGCAATTGGTGCCGACTACAGAGAATCGACGCCATCCTTAAATATTTCCAAGGATTGAATAATGACCATTAGAGAAATATTCCCGGAAATCAATGAAATCCGCGACCACATTTTGCAGGAGAAAACCGTCCATTGTCTGGAAATGGCGGTGGATAAAGGCGGGTGGTCTTATGAAGATTTACCCCGCATCCCGTTCACCCTGCTTATCCCCAAATGCCCGGTGTCTTTAATTCAGCATACCCGCGCCGTGACCCGGCTTTCGATGCAGGCGTATGACATATTTGTCAAGGAATACGGCAGTATCCTCAAATTGAACCGCGACATTCTCATTTCCGGAGCGATTTTGCACGATGTGGGGAAATTTCTGGAGTACCGTAAAGACGGCGAAGGTTTCGCCAAGAGCGCCAGCGGCGCGGTGCTGCGGCATCCCTTCAGCGGCGCTAATGTTGCCGCCATCTGCGGATTGCCCGATGAAGTGGTGCACATCATCGCGGTGCACGCTCACGAAGGCGACGAAGGTTACCGCACTCCCGAAGCCCGTATAGTCAATCATGCTGATTTTATGAACTTTGAACCCCTGAAAGACGCCCTGAAAAAGTGAAAAACAATTTACTTCCCCGCGCCGTCCTCTTCGACCTCGACGGCGTGCTCATCGATTCCATTAATTCGCATATTATAGCTTGGCGGCGGGTCTTTTCCGATTTTGGCGTGGATTTAGATCCGTTGGAAATCAAATTACGCGAAGGCGAAAAAGCCGAAGTTTCCATCGATTTTTATTGTAAAAAATACCGGCTCGATTTGAATGATTCACAGAAGCAAGATTTGATCGAACGGAAGCGCGGGATATTTTCCCGGAATGCGCCGTCATCGCTAATCCCGGAAGCTTCCGCTTTACTGAGTAAAATAAAAAATCACGGGTGGAAAATCGCTTTAGTCACCGGCTCCGCCGCGGACAACCTGAAGCTGATAATGACTCCCGAAGAATACGCCTGTTTCGATGCGCTGGTCACCAGCGGTGATTACCAGCATCCCAAGCCGCATCCGCAATGCTACCAAATGGGATTGGAAAAACTGGGGCTTTCCCCGGAAAATTGTTTTGCCGTGGAAAACGCGCCTTTTGGGATTGCCGCGGCTAAAGCGGCAGGATTGAAAGTTATTGCTATTACTTCTACTCTGCCGGGAGAATATTTGAGAGAGGCGGATTGGGTAGTGGGTGATTTTACCGAAGTGGAAAAGCGGTTGTTTTATGATTTACAGTCTTGATAATTGTCTATAACGGGGGCAAGCGGTCGTTGCAGTGGTGTCAGGTGTTCTCACCTGACACCAATCTATTTTTGGATATTATAGTGTATGGATTTTAGTAATTAGGAAATTTGGTAATTTGGTTATTCGGAAACGGAGCTTTTACTAAAGCCCAAAGTCTTGAGCCTTGAGCCTTTTTGGTTCCGGCTTGTCAGGGTTAGGATATTATAGTGTCAGACGAGGGCGTCTGACACCACAAGTAGTTTTTTTGCAGGAGCGGACGGCCGTTCGCCCCAACTATTGTCATTAAAAATAGGAGCCCTCTATGCAGGCGCAAAAACTGGTCACCATCGAGCGCCACATCATGGAGCAGGAACGCAAGCACCCATTAGCCACCGGTGAGTTTTCCAGCCTTCTGACCAACATCGCCATCGCCGGTAAAGTAGTTTCTCGGGAAGTCAATAAAGCGGGATTGATTGAAATTCTGGGATTCACCGGCGACAGTAATGTGCACGGCGAAAGAGTGAAAAAGCTGGACATTTACGCCAACGAAGTTTTCAACTACAGTATTCTGCATTCCGGCTATATCTGCGCAATGGCCAGCGAAGAATACCGGGATGTGCTGACCCCGTCCGGAGGCTATAAAACCGGGCGTTACGCCGTCAACATCGATCCGCTGGATGGTTCCAGCAATATCGAAGCCAATGTTTCCATCGGTACTATCTTCGGGATACATCGGAAAGTCTCCGGCGGGGCTGTCGGAGGAGAACCTGATTGTATGCAAACCGGGCGGAAATTAGCCGCCGCCGGATATATCGTCTATGGTTCTTCCACGATGATGGTTTATACCACCGGCAACGGCGTGCACGCCTTCACCCTCGATCCCTCCGTCGGCGAATTCCTTTTATCCAATGAAAATGTGACTACTCCCGCCAAAGGCAAGATTGTGTCGATCAACGATGGGAATTACCGCTATTGGACCGAAGGCACCCGCCGCTACATCGAATACCTGCGGGAATTGGATTCCGCTACCGACCGGCCTTACACCGACCGTTACATCGGTTCTTTAGTGGCGGATTTTCACCGCAATCTGCTTTACGGCGGGATTTTCCTCTACCCCATCGACTATAAAAATCCCGCCAAACCGGAAGGCAAATTACGGCTGTTATACGAAGCTCAACCATTGGCGATGATCGCCGAACAAGCCGGCGGAATGGCCATCGACGGCCGTAATAACATCCTCGACATCGTCCCGGAATCACTGCATCAGAAAGTGCCGCTGATTTTAGGCAGTAAAGAAGATGTGGAAATGTACCGGGGATTTGTGGAAAAATTTGATTAATTTATAAGTGTGTTTACTCTAACTGCAACAATATGACTAAAGCAACACGATAGATATGTTTATTACTAAAAAACCAATAAAATTTACATATCTACAAAGTCCTTTGATCAATTCGGCTCCAAACAGTGCTGTCAACCCTCTGCAATCAACAACATGTAACTAAATAACAAGCAAATGGTATCAACTGCGGAGAGTCGACACCACACATTCTGGCTCGTTTAGAAGGATTTTATAAAATGTATCATTTTCGCATTATCCAAAACCTTTCGTAAATGGTCATGCTGAACTTGTTTCAGCATCCAGTGCCTTAAATAGTGCACTTGAAGCAAAACCGCTGGATTCCGAACCAAGTTCGGAATGACCCCTTTTTCATAGAGTTTTTCGAAATGCTAAACTGTTACGATAAAATTACTTTACAAATACAAATTTACTTACAAATTTACAATTCACAAGGAGCGCAATAATGTATGTCATTAAAAAAGAAGAGATTAAAACCTATATTAAAAACAAAAAAATAATATTTTCTATATCTAAGAATGATATACAGGATATTGCGGAAAATACTTTAGACAGAAAACTGAGCCTTGAAGAAATGTCTGAAGTTTGCCAGACAATTCTGAATGAACTTATTATCTGGGAAGATTGGATTTCTGAAATAATCACTATTACAGTTCCGCACAAATGACCTATTATATATATATACTTAAGGATATAATATTATGCAGAATTTAATAAAATCAGAGAGTATAATTAAGCATGAATATGCAACAATAAAAATTACTCGGAGCCGAATAGAAAAGGGATTGATAGCAATTCCACAATCGTTAATTAGTTGGTTTCCTGCTAGTAATATGGAAATCAAAATATATTTAGGTGTATCAGGAATAATGCAGCTTAAGCAGTATTCATCCTTTTCAAGCAGTACTAGAGAAGCAAGAATAGGAGGAATGAAACAATGGTTTACTGATATGAATTTTTCCGATGGAGATGAAATTGTCATTCAAATTCTTGATAAAAATAATAATATATATAGAATCATCAAAGAAAAAGATTTTATTGATAATGTCGGCTTTTTACGGCAAAATTTAGAAAACTCTAAGGATGATGAAGAAGCTGCGACTGAATTACTCTCACTCTCAAATTTGGTTAACAAGGATATTTATGAAATAGCAATTAGTGAATACGTACACTTATTAACAGTTGAAAATGAAACAGAAAGAGAATTAAAGACCATTGATAGAAGAGTCGCAAAAGGGAAAGTGCCCCCAAATATTAAGCTACTCCTAGGTACAATTTATTATGGGCATTGTCAATTATGTAATTTTAACTTTTTAAAGAGAAACGGCAGACCATATTTTGAAATTCATCATATAAAACCCAATATGGGTAACTTCTTAAGAAACCTAATACTAGTATGTGCAAACTGTCATAGGCAATTTGAGTATTCGAGAGTGGGTCATTTTTTTTCCGATGATAGATGGTTGACTAAAGTGACCTTCAATGAAAGGGAATGTTTAGTAAATAATATTGTAAAAAAAGAAACTATTTCGATCCCATTCAAAATTACTCATATGATTACTAGTTAATTATATTTATATGCTTAGCCTTTTATATTTATATTGATAGTAATTGACTAAGGTCTCTTTACAATTGTTATTTGTCTTTATTTCAGCAGTTTCTGCGAGAAAAGTCGGTCATCCTGCGCCTTTTCCCATTGAATTACCTCGACGATTGATACAGCTTTATACTTTTGAAGGCGATATTGTTCTTGATCCGTTCTGTGGCAGCGGTTCGACACCGATTGCCGCTATTAAGGCTGGTAGAAATTATATTGGCTATGATATTAAAGAAGAATATGTTGAATTGAGTGAAAAAAGAATAAAGTTACACCGAGCCAATCCAGATTTATTTGAATAAAATATCATTAAACGCGTTCTCCATATCAACAGTTCGCGCGATTTGCGCGGCGGCGAGCGGCAGACCCGGCTGTTAATCGACGGGCTAAGCCGCCGCGGCTGGGAAAACTACCTGGTCACCCGCGCCGATGCGCCTTTCAGCAAGACTAACGGTCTGCTCATCAAAGGCAATTTCCCGCTGAAAATGCGGGGCGAATTCGACCTTATCGCCGGTTTTCAGATTGGCAGAATCGCCCGCGACTATCAAATCCCCCTCATCCATTGCCACACTGCTTTAGCGCACAGTCTGGGGATATACGCTCAAATAGTCAGCGGAGCGAAATTAGTGGTGACCCGGCGGGTGGATTTTCATCTGCGGGGAGGGGCGGTCTCGCGGTGGAAATACAACCGTTCCGACCACATCATCGCTATATCCCACCGCATCCGGCAAATCCTGCTCGACAGCGGCGTCCCCCCCCGGAAAATCTCCCTCATCCCCAGCGGCGTTCGGTTTCCTCAGCCGCCTGATAGTTCCGTTATCGAAAAACTCCGCGCTGAGCTTAAACTGCCGCCGGAAACGCTGGTCATCGGCACGGTCGCCGCATTGGTGGGGCATAAGGATTACCCTACTCTTTTGCGGGCTTTCCGGCAAGTAAGTGAAGTCTATCCGCAGGCAATTTTACTCGCTTTAGGCGAAGGCGATGAGAGACCGAGGCTGGAAAATCTGACGCAGGAGCTTAAACTGACGGATAAAGTTAAATTATTGGGCTTCCGGGACGATGTCGAGGCCTTTTTTCCTTTGTTCCAAATTTATGTCCAGAGTTCGAAGTCGGAAGGATTGTGCACTTCCTTGATAGAAGCGATGTATTGTGGACTGCCCATCGCCGCCGCTTCCGCCGGAGGTATCCCTGACCTCATCGAAGACGGCGTAACCGGATGGCTTTCCCCGCCGGAAGATCCTGCCGCATTGGCGGCGTCTATTATCAAACTTCTCCACGACCGTAAAACCGCCGGAGCCTTGGGCGAAGCCGCCCGGTTGAAAGCGCAGGATTTCTCCGCCGATTTAATGGTCGAACGCAACGAACAAGTTTATTTAAAATTATTGGAGGCGGAAAATGCGTAATTTATGGCGGCTGTTCAAATATCTGCGCCGGCATTGGCAGATGTTTAGCCTGGGAATATTATTGATGGTCATTACCACCATTTTCGGCAGTGTGACTATAATGATGATTTATCCGGTGTTCATACAGCTGTTTGAAAAACCGGCGGTGGTAGTTACCGAGGCAAATATGGATCATCGCCCGGTTTTTACTCAAGCCCGGGAAGCAATTTCCCTTTCCCAAGTATCCGGCTCTATCTTAAAAAAAGAAAATTTCCGGCGGTGGACGAAAAACCTGCAGGAAAACTTCCAGGTGATTTCCCAGCGTAACCGGCCGATGAAAATACTGACGGCTTTATGTATCCTTTTTATCGTTTTACTGGTGTTTAAAACCGTGTCTTTCTTTTACTATCATTATACTTTCGGCATTCTGGAAGAGCTGTTCTCTAAAGAAATGCGGGATGAATTGTTTCAGAAGATCAATCAGCATTCTTTGCCATTTTTCGACCGTTTCCGCACCGGCGATTTGATTTCCCGCGTGATTGCCGATGTGGAACAGCTGAAACATGTGGTGGTCGCCAATGTGGCGGAATCGATCTATAATATTGCGCAGATTCTCGTGTATTTCACCATCGCTATGGTGATTAATTTCAAATTGACATTGTTTGTGATAATAGTCACTCCGCCGATAATTTTCCTGCTCGATTTCATCGCCAAGAAACTGAAAAAATATTCCTACCGTTCGCAGGTGGAAGCGGCGGGAATGGTCAATGTGCTGGAAGAAGCGGTGACTTCCGTTAAAGTCATCCTCGCATTTGTCAAACAGAAATTCATAACTGATAAATTTGCGGGGGAGACTCACAAATTCTTCCTCTCCCGCCGAAAAATGGTGAAATACACTCAAGTCAACCGTCCAGTCAGCGAATTCGTCTCCTCCGCGCTGGGAGTGATCATAATATGGTCGGCGGGAAATATGATTACCCAGTCGAAGCTGGATTTAGCCGGATTCATCCTCTATTTCGCGGTACTATATTCCACTTTTCAGCCGATGAGGACTTTAGCCGGGATTTATAACAATATCCAAAGAGGATTAGGCGTTGCCGTCCGCTACTTTGAAATTTACGATTTGGCGCCGGAAATAGTTTCGCCGGCGGATAGTGTTCCGTTCACCGGGCTCAAGGAAGCCATCAAATTCGATAATGTTAGTTTCAGCTACGACGGCGGCAAAGAAGCTTTGCACGGGATAAATCTGACTATCAAGCGGGGGGAACTAATCGCATTGGTCGGGCCTTCCGGTGGGGGGAAGACTACCATTACTAATTTGCTTCCCCGGTTTTACGATCCAACGGAAGGCGCGATAATCTTCGACCGCGTCGATTTGCGGCAACTGGATTTGAATTCACTAAGGGAAAAAATCGGCATCGTCACGCAGGAAACGGTGCTGTTCCACGAAACCGTGTTTAATAACATCGCTTTCGGTAAACCGGATACTCCGCCGGAAAAAGTCTATTCCGCCGCCCGGACCGCTAACGCGCACGATTTCATCACCAAACTCCCTCAAGGATACGATACCATCATCGGCGAGCGAGGCTCTCGCCTCTCGGGCGGGCAGAAACAGCGGTTAGCTATCGCCCGGGCCATTTTGCTGGACCCGGAAATCATCATTCTGGACGAAGCCACTTCTTCGCTCGATTCCGAAGCGGAACTGCTTATCCAGCAGGCGATGGACAATATCGTAAAGGGGCGGACGGTGATAGTGATAGCGCACAGGTTATCCACCATCCGCAACGCCCACCGGATTTTAGTGGTGGAAAAAGGCCGGATTGTGGAAGAAGGAGTGCATGAGGAATTGATGAAGAAGGGGGGGGAATATAAGTATCTGCATGATTTGCAGTATGGGAGTTAAAAGCAGGGATTTAGGATTTAGAAAAGCAATATATGATATATGATATGAGATATATGATATATGATTTAACGGCAAAAGCGATTCACAGCAGATTAAACAGATTAAGCAGATATGTGAATGTAGTGACAGAACATTGTTCTGTCACACTAATATCTTGTAATCATAATACTAAAATATTTATCATAAGGGGAAGGTATGAAAAGAAAAGTCTTAGTATTAATAATGCTCTTGACAATAGTTTCGGCCGGGATCGATCAGGAAGCGCAGACCTACAATGTGGCGGTGGTGGATATGAAAGTGAGCGGGGGAATACCGGAAACCTACGCGCTGGCTTTCACCGATAGACTGCGGCATGAATTGTTCAATACCGGGGTGTTTTCCGTGATGGAACGCAGCGAAATGGAGGAGATTTTAACGGAACAGGGATTTCAATTGTCCGGCTGCACCACCGACCAATGTTATATCGAAGCGGGGCGGATTTTGAATGTGGACCATATTGTGGCGGGGTCGGTGTGCCAAATCGGCAGTTTGTATTCCATCAATCTGCGTCTGATATCAGTGGAAACTGCCAAGACGGAAAAATCGGTGGTGGTGGATTATCAAGGGGAAGTGGAGCAAGTGTTGGCAAGTCAGATGAAGGAAGCGGCGCTGGAATTGGCGGGGAAGGAAGGAGGGGGAAAAGCCAGCATAGTATCCTCTTCTTTATCACTGCAAACCATTGACGGCCCTCTCCCCGGTATGACCTTCGCTAAAATCCTTGCTGGATTCTTTATTATGGGATCTAATGATGGAAACAGCGATGAGAAGCCGGTGCATGAAGAGCATATTAAGTCGTTTTATATGATGACAACTGAGGTTACGCAGGATCAATGGTTTGCTATAATGGGTAGTAATCCATCTTATTTTAGAGGGGATAATTTGCCAGTGGAAAATGTATCTTGGAATGATTGTCAGGAGTTCATTAAAAAGTTGAATCAAAAAGACTATGGCAAGAATTATCGTTTGCCATCCGAAGCAGAATGGGAATATGCCTGCAGGGCAGGTACGACGACTAAGTTCTATAGTGGAAATAGTAACCTCGATTTAGACGGAATCTCATGGCACTCCGGTAATTTCGATGACAAAACACATCCAGTCGGACAGAAACGCGCCAATGCTTGGAATTTGTATGATATGAGCGGGAATGTGTGGGAATGGTGTCAGGATTGGTGTCATGACAGCTATAGCGGGGCGCCGAATGATGGGAGTTCCTGGGGGTCTCCTAAAAGTGATTCTCGTGTTTTGCGGGGTGGTTCCTGGTTCCATAATCCGAAGGGTTGCCGGTCATCGTATCGCTATGGGGTCGACCCAGATGGTCGGGGCAACGGCCACGGCGGGTTTCGGTTGGCGCGGGATTTGTGATGGGGAAGGGATTTTATTCATTTTCTTAGTGGTAGCTGGTGCGAACGGTAGGGGCGAACGGCCGTTCGCCCCTACATATTCTTTTCGATTATTCGCCCTTGCCTTACATAAATGCCCATTATCCAGATTAATCAAAACAGAATTATACAAATATGAAATATAATCCCGACATACACCACCGGCGGACTATCCGATTAAGGGAATATGATTATTCGCAAACGGGAATATATTTTATCACTATTTGTAGCAATAGAATGGAAAATATATTCGGCGATATAATCAACTTAGAAATGGTTCTTAATCAATATGGGGAAATTGTCAAAGCAGAATGGCAGTACTCTGTAAAAATTCGTAAAGAAATCAGCTTAGATTGTTTTCAAGTAATGCCAAATCATTTTCATGGTATTGTTATCATCAACACGGCGGCGAATGGCGTAGGGGCGAACGGCCGTTCGCCCCTACAGATGCGACCGAAATCATTGTCATCGTTGATTGCAGGTTTTAAATCATCGGTGACTGTCAAAATTAATCAATTGCGCAATGCTCCAGGCATGCCAATTTGGCAGCGAAATTATTATGAACACATCATCCGAAACGAAGTCGAATTGAACGCAATCCGCAATTATATTGATAACAATCCTATAAATTGGGAAAGAGATAAAGACAATCTTAAAAATGTGAAAAATATCAATTCAACTGTTAAGGTGTAGGGGCGAACGGCCGTTCGCCCCTACAAAAGCATTCACCACAAACCCCCAAATAACTTTGCGCATCCTCTTCAAAATCGGCTACCTCTACCACAAAGCGGCGATGGACCCGCTCATCGAAGCTTTCGCCGCCGACAAAAACTACGACATCGCTTTGTCTTTGACCGAAGAAACGGTGAAAAAATGGGGAATTTTCAACCGCAAGGTCACCGGGCAATTCCAGCCTGTCGCCGGAGACCCCCGTTTCCGTTTCACCGATGAGAACGAAGCTTTCGATATCATCATCGTCGGCGACACTATCCGGGAAGCGGAAAAATATGGTAAGGCTATGCTGTGTTTTGTCAATCATGGCACCGGGATAAAGAATATCTTATACCGCAATCTGCGCCGCCACGCCGGGACGAAATATATGATTTTCGTGGAAGGCGATTACCGGGTGGAGAAATTGAAAGAGTCCGGCTCTTTGGGAGAAAGCGAAGTTTTCAAAGTCGGATTGCCCAAATTAGACCCTTGTTTCAAACCGGATTATTTCAGCCGGGAGAAGATTTTACGCGATTTAGGATTGAACCCGGCGAAAAAGACCGTATTATTCGCCCCGACTTATAAACCGACTTGTATGTATGAAGTCAAAGACGCGCTGTTTGAACAGACTAAAGATTACAATCTCATCATCAAACTGCATCATTATAGTTGGATGGGTAAATACGCCCCTCACAATCAGCATCGAATTTTTGAAAAACGCGTCTCCCGATACCCGCATTCCAGATTGATTCCCTTGCAGAACTACAACATCATCCCCTTGATGTTCGCCGCCGATACTTTACTCAGCGAAGCATCCAGCACCGTATTCGATTTTCTGGCGCTGAGTAAATTTGGGATTATCTACGACCTGGAGTCGGATAAATTGAAACATTCCGACGGGGAAAAACTGCTCACTACCGACAACCGCGAATTCCTCAAGGGCGCGTTTGTGCACATCGACCGCCCGGAACAAATCGGGGAGGCGGTGAGTAGAGCTTTAAATCCCACTGCGGAAATGGTAAAACTCGCCGATGAATACCGAAACTATTTCTTTTACGGATTGGACGGAAATGCTTCAGCAAGGTTGAAAGCGGCGGTGGAACAGAGATATGAACAGTGGAAAAGGTAGGCAGGAGGTTTATCCTCCTGCATAGATTGTCGGGGGACAAACCCCCGACCTACCATATTTGTTTTTCCCTAATCCCTAATTCCGAACTCCTAATTCCGAATTCCTACTTTATGAAAGCTGTCATCATCGCCGCGGGGATGGGCACCCGCTTAAGCCGGATTTCCGGCGAAGTTCCCAAACCTTTGACGCCGGTGTGCGGGACGCCGCTTGTGGAACGGATTATCTGTGTATGCCGGGAAGCGGGGATCCGTGAATTTATCTTTGTCGTGGGGTATCTAGCCGATGCCTTAAAAAGCTACTTCTCCGATGGCAAGCGTCTTAGCGTGAAAATCGACTATGTTTTCAATCCCGATTGGCGAAAACCTAACGGTATTTCCGCCGGGAAAGCGAAGGAATTAGTGAGTAATGAAGAATCGTTTCTGCTGCTGATGTCCGACCACTTGTTCAACCGGCAGATGCTGGAAAACATCCTCGCCGATAAGTCAAAAAAGAATTTGCTGGCGGTGGATCAAGCGGTGGATAACATTTTCGACCCGCCCGACGCCACTAAAGTACTATGTGAAGGGACGGCGATTAAGGATATCGGCAAAGAAATTCCGCATTATAACGGCATCGATTGCGGGATGTTCCGGTTGAAAGCGAATTTTTTCTCTGCGATGGAAAGAGCGATGGCTCAAGGTAAAGAAACCTTATCCCACGGCGTCAAGGAATTAATCGCCGAAGACGATTTCGCCGCTTCTTTCATTTCCCCGGAGGCCCGGTGGCTGGATGTGGATACGGAAGAAGCGTTTCACTATGCGGAAGAACATACAGATTTATTTGTTTAATCGTAGTGACAGAACAATGTTCTGTCACTACAAACTTGTCAACTTATAAACTTGTAAACTTTTTATTAGGAGTATAAATGTTAAAAGGTAAAGAAATTCCCCCGGCTCAAGGTAAATTGGGGATTTTGATTCCCGGAATGGGGGCGGTAGGCACCACTTTCATCGCCGGAGTGGAAATGATCCGGCGAGGATTCGGCAAACCTATCGGTTCGGTCACGCAGATGTCCACCATCAGGTTAGGTAAACGCACCGACAAGCGCTCGCCGATGATCAAAGATTTTGTCCCATTGACCGATTTGCAGGATATTGTTTTCGGCGGCTGGGATATTTTTACGGATGACTGTTATACGGCGGCTTTAAAAGCCGGAGTATTACGCCCCGGCGATTTGGATAAAGTCCGGGATTTCCTGCAAAGTATCCAACCGATGCCGGCGGTTTTTGAAAAGAAATATGTTAAAAAACTGGACGGCCCCAATGTTAAAAAATATGCGTCCAAGATGGACGCGGCGAAAATGCTGATGGAAGACATTGCCCGGTTTAAAGCCGAAACCTCGGCGGAGCGTTTGGTGATGATTTGGTGCGGCTCCACGGAAATCTTCCTGCAGAAATCGGAAGTGCATCAATCCTTAGCGGCTTTTGAAAAAGGATTGCGGGAAAACCATCCGGCGATTGCGCCCAGTATGATTTACGCTTACGCCGCTTTAAAATCGGATATCCCTTTCGCTATGGGCGCGCCGAATTTGTGCGTGGATTTTCCCGCCATGTGGGAATTGGCGAAAATGCAGAACCTCCCCATCGCGGGGAAAGATTTCAAAACCGGGCAGACTTTGCTTAAAACTATCATCGCGCCGGGATTGAAAGCGCGGATGTTGGGGCTAAAAGGCTGGTTTTCCACCAATATTTTGGGCAACCGCGACGGGGAAGTTTTGGACGATCCGGAATCGTTCAAAACTAAGGAAGAAAGCAAATTGTCGGTGCTGGAACAAATCTTACAGCCGGAAAAATATCCCGATTTGTATGATAAATTCTACCACAAAGTCCGTATCAACTACTACCCTCCGCGCGGCGACAACAAAGAAGGCTGGGATAATATCGACATTTTCGGCTGGCTGGGTTATCCGATGCAGATTAAAATCGATTTCCTCTGCCGGGATTCGATTTTAGCGGCGCCCATCGTGTTGGATTTGGCGCTGTTTATGGATTTAGCCCACCGGGCGGGGATGAAAGGGATTCAGGAATGGCTGTCCTTTTATTTCAAAAGCCCGATGTGTTCGCCGGAACTCTACCCGGAAAACGATTTGTTCATTCAGCAGAAAAAGTTGAAAAATACTTTGCGGCATCTGATGGGAGAAGATTTGATTACGCATTTGGGAGTGGAATATTATGATTATTAGGGGCTGGAGGCTGGGTGTTGGGGGCTGGGGAAAAGCAAAAGCGAATTGACAGGGATGAAGGGGATAAAAGGCAAATATCTAAAATCTAATATCTAAAATTTAATATTAAATCTAAAAGCAAAGGCAAAAGCAAAAGCAAAAGCGATTTAACATCGGATAGACAGGATATTCAGGATTGTAGGGGCGGCGTTCCGCCGCCCCAATTTAATCAAATTTTTTATAGTTTGCGTAAGTATTATTTGCCGGGAAATTTTAGGCTCCAGATGGAGGATCTCCTTCTATCCACTTATTTTGATTTTTATCCCACCACATATGAAGTGTTTTAATGTTAAATTCGAAATCGAAGGTGACTTTTTCAACCGGATTCCCTGCAGCATCAGTTTTGGTAGTTAAATCATAGAATTTAATATTGGCTTTACTATATTTGTCGCTGGTGAGAACCGTAGGAAAAAGCAAAATGCCAGTATAAGTATCACCCGGAAGAATTTCAGTATCGACATCGGTAATTAATTTGTATTTTCCCTTATTCTGCAATATGACTTGTGAAGCCAAACCGACAGGATAAGGATATAAAATTATACCTTTTTGATTGCTTTTAAAGACATTTTCCAGATAAGTCACCCAATGTATTAAAGACTCATCTCCTTCTATGGCGCTCTTAGGGAGTACATTCCCTTTTTGATCGATAATTTCCAGAGAAGGATTGCCTAATTTTGTGACAGCTTTTACTGGGTCTTCTTCCTGTAATCTTAAATATATTCTCGCGTCTTTCATCCTAAGAATATGGTTTGTATTGTTGGAAATCTTGACCAAAGCGGCGGTAAGATAATAGTCTCTAATCCCAAAAGTATAACAGTATCTTTTACCATCATTCTGGACGGCACAGTAATTTTCGGCGTTTAACTTGAATTTTTCATGCAGGTTTTTACTATTAAACGCAAATAGTTCTGGATGTTTCTGAAGACATCCTAAAGATGGATCTAACATCTCCAAATCCACGGTTAAACCTCCTTGCGACTGCGTCAAGGGAGATTTCATCTCGTATTTTGTCAAGGAGATTGAAGGAATTTGAGAGGCGCAAGATCCCAAAAAACAGATCATACATATTGCTACAATTAGCAGCAATACCGTTTTGTAAAGCTTCTGCATTTTTTGTACTCCTTAAATGGAATTATGATTAGGTGTAATTATGGCGGGATTTATTGGAAGAAAGATAGAGAGGAAAATCCGCAACAATAAACCCCTGAAAGTTTCGGGCGTTATTAGTTGCAGACTAGATAACTCCGAGTGCCGCAGCACTACAACTTCCAGGGGCTAATGTTTCCATTAACCCGGTGTAGTACTGCGGAAAAAATGGGAGTACGCCTTTTAAAGGCTCTTTTGAGGAGCTATCTAGTCTGCAAAAATAAGATATGGATATTTTTTCTAATTGTCAAGTATTTTTAGTATATTTATACAATGAAACTGTTGATAAATGTCATTCATTGGAATGCTATGTCATTGTATATTATAATCATAGAATATGTCATTTTAAACGAAGTGAAGAATCTCCATAAATCTAATTCCTTATTTATTAAGGATATTAGCTATTAGTGAATATCTATTATTGGACTTTTTCAACACTCTCATACAATATTTCTTGTAAAAATATTAAAAGCTGGATTCCGTCTTTCGCTCGCAATGACGCCCTTCAAGCTGTTTGGCACCGGCTTGCTACCTCACCCCTACATTAATATTTCTGTTTTAATCGCCATAATAGCTATAATATCCAGTGAATAATCTTGGCTTTTAATCCTGAATATCCTGAATATCCGATGTTAATTTGCTTTTATATTTGCTTATTATCCCTTAACATCCCCTTCATCCCTGTTAATTCGCTTTTGCTTTGCTTTTTCGGCTTTTATCGGTTTTAATCAGCTATTATCAGCGGTTCAAATATCCATAATTTCCATAATTCCCAGTGAATCTTTATATTATGAAACATCTTCCCCCCTATTTCACCGCCGCCTTAATCTTAGTCGTCCTCGCCTGTTCCCCTTCACCGGAAAAAGCGGCAACTTCCGGCAAATTACGCATCGCGGTGGGCCTCGAACCGGCGCGCTATTTGACCAAACGGCTCGCCGGTGAACAGGCGGAAATCTTTGTCCTTTTAGGGCCCGGACAGAACCCTCACAGTTATGAAATCACACCGGCGCAAATGAAAACTTTGACCGCTTGCTCCGCCTATTTATCGCTGGGAATGCCGTTTGAAGAAACGCTGGTACCACGATTGCAAAAATCCGCTGTCGATTTGAAAATCTTCCCGTTGGACAGCGGTATCGTAAAAACCGCCGCCCCGGAGCACGAGGAAACTGAAGCTGAGGCGCATCATTCCGCCGAAGAACTCGACCCGCATATCTGGCTGTCCCCGGCGAATTTGCAGATTATCTCGAAAAATATCTATCAGGCGCTGACTGTTTTGCAGCCGGAACGGACCGCTTATTTCGACTCCAGTTTGGCGGTTTTGCAAGCTGAAATCGCGCAGACTGACAGTATAATCCGAACGCAATTAGCGCCTTACCAGGGTTCAAGGTTCTATGTCTATCACCCCGCTTTCGGCTATTTCGCCCGCGATTACGGATTATTGCAGATGGCGGTGGAAACCGGCGGCAAATCCCCTGCGCCCAAAGCTTTGGCGGAATTGATAAGGCGGGCTCGTCAGGACAGCGTCAAAGTGATTTTCGTTCAGCCGCAGTTCGATGCTTCGGCGGCGCAAAAAATCGCCGAAGCTATCGGCGGGCGGGTGATTCCATTGGATGGCTTGGAATACGAGGTGCTGGAGAGTTTAAAGAAGATTGCGGGTGAGATCGCGGCGGCGGGGAAATAGAAATACTGAATACTGAATACCGAATCAGGTATAGATTTGTTAATCCGAGCGGAAAATATTTTACATTTCAACCTTATGAATTATGCTCAAATCCCGGTACTGTCATTCCCGCGAAAGCGGGAATCCAGCCTTTTTTATCAGATGTGGAACTGAACACGATGT
>Ga0172371_10003926_pt1 | contig 22842 bp, 22 predicted proteins | sample Lak12m_FD_114543 | JGI IMG/M metagenome (GOLD analysis project Ga0172371, IMG submission 114543) | Freshwater microbial communities from Kabuno Bay, South-Kivu, Congo - kab_022012_12m | ecosystem: Environmental > Aquatic > Freshwater > Lake | place: Democratic Republic of the Congo: South-Kivu...
GATTAAGGTGGGGGTTAAATCGGAGGCCGAACTGCTGCTCCCTTTCTGGAAGACGGTCTTATTATAAAACTCATCAATAAAGTCCCGCACGATCAGCATCTGGGTATCAAGGCTGCTCTTTTTTTTCTTTTCCATATTCCCTGCTTCTTTGCGGTGCGCTGTATTTGCCTTTTTTCCGTATCCGGATATTCCGATTCCGGAATATTAAAACAACAGCATATTCCTGTCAAGGAGTTTTTTTAAAAACCGGGGGCCGCCGCCGTGCTGAAACGGCACGGGGGCGGGAGTGACAACCGCGCGTTAATCCGCTGCGGTCGTGGGGAGATATGGCTGGTTACGGCTCATCATCTGCGCCCTTCGGCTGAGTATCCCGAAGCGGCGTCGAGGCAGAAGAAGCTTTAAATAATGCCGCGCCTTCGGCGACGGTCACAGTCTTTACCCCCTTCTTTCTGAGCCAGGCTGAAAATTCCTCAAGGTTTTCAAGCGGCCAGGGCTCCCACCCGGTGTTATCGCCGATGCCGTGGAAGCAGAACACTACCCAGCCGTCATTTTCAATGGCGTAGCGCTTGACCAGCTTTTTCAGGGTGCTGACTTTGTTGTCGCTGCGCACCACGAATCTTCCGATGGCGTGCGTATCAAAATTTTCCCGCCAGTTGGCGTGATTCCCGCCGCTGGCTATCACGCCATAGTGCCTTTCGCCCAAGTCCTGGAGCCCGGCCGGCCAGCTGTTATAGGGGGTGATGTAGGTGTCTATTTTACACCCCATTTTTTCCAGCTCTTTTTTTGAAAACTCGATTTCCCGCTCGCAGGAAACCGACCGGATATTCAGCTTGCCGGCCCGTCCGGGGGCGGCCGGCCGCACATACAGCTGCCTGCTCCGGTCGTCAAAGTAGTAGCAGCCGGGCGCATTGCCCAGGGCACTCAGTGAAGCTGCTGCGTTCATGACGCTGCCGCCATCCAGCAGCCCGGCAATATTTTCATGCGCATACGGCGCCCGGTAAATATTCAGCTTTTTATCTTCTGTTTCCCAGCCGGTTATCTTTTCCTCGCTGTATAATTTCGGTATTTTTTTCGGATTGCTGTGTGTCAGCCCGTGTGACGCCACTTCCCAGCCCTGCTCCTGCAGGGCCAGTATCTGCTTAATGGTCATGAAGTCCTTGCCGCCGTATGCGCAGAAGGCATAGGTAATGCCGATGGTCGCTGCCTGGCGGTTGCGCTTCAGCACGGGAAACGCGCGTGTATACACGCTGGCTAAACCGTCATCAAACGTAAAACTGACCATTCCTGCCTGGCAGCGCTCAACGGCCACAAGGGCTGAAAAAGCTGCGAGCAGGACCAGGATGATAGATAACAGTTTTTTCTGCGCCATATAACGGATAAACTCCTGCACGGTGAACGGTTGAACAGAATGCTGCTGCATGCGTTTTGCCGCAAGCCGCGTAAAAGGTTATCAGGCAGACGGCGGCCGGTCAAGGGAAAAGCGGCAGCGCAACGCTCAGGCTGTCGAAAAGAATGATTTTTAAAAACTGCACGCCCTGTTAAAAAAAATTATCGTGACATACAGCGCCTTACTTGGTATATATAAAAAAGAAGCCGGAACAAAAAAGGAGGTGGATATCAGTGGCGTCAAACACGATAAAAACAAAGGCCATTCGCAGGCGGAAGGCTCGTCCCAACGTGGTAAACCTGAAGGCAGACCAGAAGCGCCTGAAGAGTAACCTGGTTACCCTTGCAAAATTTGCAGCAGAAGATAAGAAATAATTTTGCCGGCGCACAGCGCGGGGCTTCCCGGCGTTTCTATGCGGGAATTCATCGGATGTGCGCAATTTTTTTTGATATTTTGCCGGAGATACTGCTGGCACAGAAGGCGGATATCTGCGCAGAGACTGTCACCGCGCGTTTAATATGAGAAAAAAGCCCCCTGGAAGACGTGTCTTGCCAGGGGGGATGGTGAGTGATGGCGTTTGTGCCAGCCGCTTTATATATCGGAAGACCACGGAAAAGATAAAGTTTTTTCTCCCTGAATATCTTTATGCACGATCTAACAAGTTGTTGAAAAAGTTTTTCCTGGGCTGGTCAAAAATATCCGGATGCAAGGCGCGCGAAATCCTGAGGAATGAGTCGTACTTTACCGTACGTCGCAATGACGAAGGATGAGCGCAACGCAGCAGACGGGTGTTTTTCAACAGCCTGCTAGTGCATTGTCTCAGCTGAGGACTATCATGGTAGCAGTAAAAACCGCAGAGGAACTCATTAAAGCCATTAAAAAAAATGAGCGGGAAATATTAATTGATGACGAAGAACTCGCGCGCAAAATTCTTAGTTACCGGCGCGTAAAAACCTTCACCCGGCGGCTGCTGGCCGGCGTTGCTATTGCAGCGTTCGCGGGCATACTGCTGTCATTTTATTTCGGCGAGGTTCCAGCGCTGATGGCGGCGGCCCTCACATCATTTGCCGTTGCCGCCCTTATCATTGAAATATTCCTGGGGATGCGGATTATCGGCTTCGCGTGCCTGTATACACTGGATAAAAACTATACCATTGACCTGGTAGGCTGTTCAACGCTTAAGATCCGCGTCAACAGGGTACGATAGCAGGTCCCCTGCCGCGCCGCTCCCTTCAGCCTGAGCCAGCTTATTTAAAATCTTCCGCTTTCAATCCGTATTTTTTCATCAGACGGTAGAAATCCCCCCGATAGCGCTGCGCCAGCTTTGCCGCCTGCACCACATTGCCCTTTGCCTGCGACAGCAGCTGTATCAGATACCCCTTTTCAAAATCTTCCTTTGCCGTTTTATACGACGGGCAACCCTGGTCTTCTGCGGGCTGCTGGACATCTCCGGCATGCGTCATATGTATGAGGTCCTGCTCATCAATGAGGCTGTTCGTGGTGAGTATTACCGCCCGCTCGATGACGTTTTTCAGCTCCCGGACATTGCCCGGCCAGTGATACAGCATCAGCTTCTGCATGGCCGCCGGCGTCACCCCGGTCACATCTTTCCCCATCTCCGCGCGGTACTGCTGCACAAACAGATCGACCATCAGGGGTATGTCTTCCCGGCGCTCGCGCAGCGGCGTCAGATATATGGGCACCACGTGAACGCGGTAAAAAAGGTCCTCGCGAAACGCGCCCCGCTCCACTGCCTGCCGCAGGTCCCTGTTCGAGGCGACAATTACCCGCACGTCAACCTTGATGGCGCGCTCGCCGCCCAGGGGCCTGAGCTCTTTTTCCTGCAGTACCCGCAGCAGCTTCACCTGCAGGGCCGGGCTGGTGTCGCCGATCTCATCCAGGAAAATGGTTCCCTTGTCCGCCTGCGCAAACAGGCCCATCCTGGTTTCCCGCGCGTCGGTGTAAGCACCCTTCGTGTGGCCGAAGAGCTCATTCTCCAGCAGCCCTTCCGGCAACGCCCCGCAGTTGAGGGCGATAAACGAGCCCCTCGAGCGGCGGCTCTGCAGATGGATGATCTGGGCAATCAGCTCCTTGCCGGTGCCGCTTTCGCCGTAAATGGCAATCGTCGCCTCAGTCTGCGCGGCCCGCTCCACCTGGCCCAGCACCTCTTTCATCCGCGGGCTCCGGGCCACGAAGTTTTTCCCCTGGAACCGCTCCTGGAGCATGGTTTCCAGGCTCGCAACCCGCTGCGACAGACGCTGCTTTTCCAGGGCGTTTTTTATATGCACAGCCAGCTCTTCAGGATTGTACGGCTTGGTGAGATAGCTGTATGCGCCGTTTTTTACCGCCTCCACCGCATTTTCAATGCTGCCGTGCGCGGTAAGGATAATGACCGGGAGCCGGGGATTAATAAGAAACAGCTGCTCCATGACTTTCAGGCCGTCTTCTTCCGGGCCCAGCTTCAGGTCCACAATAGCCAGATCAAAAACGGTCCTGTGCGCTTCGCTCAGCGCCTCCGCGCCCCCTGCTGCAGCGATGACGTCATAGCCCAAGGAGGCAAGCCGCATCCGTATCAGCTCGCGGATGTTCGGCTCGTCATCAACCACCAGAATCCTGGCGCCGCCTGTTTCATGGCTTTCCCGCATTATGCATGTCCTTCTTCTGCTGCTGGAACTGCAGATCCGCATTTTTAAAAAGCTCCAGCTTTTTTTTGAGCCGTCCGATTTCAGCCGCAAGCCCGGCTATCCGGCGGTCTTTTTCATCTCCTGCGCCGCGGCACCCAGCAATCCGCGCCTGCTCGTCCTGCAGCTCTTTCTCCAACCGCAGCGAGCGGGAAAGAAGCTGCACCCAGGCCGCGCTTTCCTGCGCGAGCGCGCTGTCCGGGCACTCCTGCTTCAGTTTCTGAAAATAGTGCATCGCCCGGGTGTGGTTTTCTGCGCCGCTTCCCAGCTGCACCAGGCTGAGTCCCGCATAAAAAAGGGCCCGGTCATAAAAAACGCCTCCCGGGTGCTGCGCGATGCGCGCTGTGCACTGCTCCAGGCAGCGCTGGTACTCACCCTGCCGAAAGCTGCGCTCAATCTGCTCAATGGGTTTGCTGTCGCTGCCGCGGAAGGTGCCGGTAATCAGGCTGCAGCCGGCGCACAGCGCCATCACAAGCCACACGGCAACTAAAGCCCGGCTGCTTTTTCTGTAAAAGTTCTGCATGGTAAAATCCTTTTGGCCCTGCCCTGCCGTGACAGCCGGCATGCGTCAGATGCCTGCCGGCGCTGCCCCCTGCGTGAGCGGCAGCAGGATATGGAAGGTGCTTCCCCCTGCAGCTGCGCTCTCCGCGCGGATGACGCCGCCGTGGTCCTCTATGATATGCTTGACAATGGCCAGCCCCAAACCGGAACACCTCTGGTAAACGCCCGCGCGGCCCTGATAGAACTTGTCAAATATCCGCGGCAGGTCTTCCGGGGGAATCCCCACGCCGGTGTCAGCGACCGAGATTTCAAGAAATCTTTTATCTGTCGCCGGTGAATCAGTTTCAGCACTGGCTTTTTTGCTGTTCACGGAATATTGTTCAGGGTCAACTGCCCGGGCGCTTAGGTGCACGCTGCCGTTCTCTTGCGTGAACTTTATAGCATTGCCCAGAAGGTTAATCAAGCCCTGCACCAGCTTTGCCCGGTCAATCGCCGCGCGGGGCAGATCGGGGTCCGGTGCGAAGGAAACGGTAATCTTTTTACGTTCCGCCAGCATGCGCACGGCGTCGATGGCCTCGGTGATAACTGCGGGTATATCCGACGGCACAAATTCATAGATGAGAAGCCCGGACTCCATTTTTGAAAGGTCGATGATGCTCTCAATCAGCCGCAGCAGACGCGCCGCATCTTCCCTGATGATGGCGAGCAGGTGCTGCTGCTCCGGGGAGGGGCTGCCGCCGATTCCCTCGGCAAGGAGGTTATTGGCCTCGGTAATTGATGCCAGCGGGGTTTTTAAATCATGGGTGATATTGGAAATAAAATCCGTCTTGAGCTGGTCAAGCTCCCGCAGGCGATCGCACATCTGGTTGAATGACGCGGAAACCTCCCCGATTTCATCGGCGCTGCTGATCTCTATTTTTTTAAAAAAATCACCCCGCGCTATATCCCGGGTACCCTGCTTAAGCCGCTGCAGGGGAATATAAAAAGCCTTGGTGACGATAAAGCCGAAAGCAACCCCGCACAGTATGGCAAACGCGGTTATAAAAAGCGCAATCCCGGTCCCCCCTTCGCTTATCTTCTTGGAGGACAGCATCGTGTTATCCAGAGAGCGCTGGGCCGCTTCGTTCAGCGCCCTTAGACGCGCGCTGATATCATCTATCAGCTTTTGACTGCCGCCGGCACCGGGAACGGTTCCCGGCGCGGCGAATTCCCGCTCAGCGAGGTCCGCGTAGCGCTGGTACGAGGCCCGGATTTCACTGATCATATCCATGGTCTTGCTGTTGTCACTGAGCGCGGCCAGGGCGTCAAGCCGGCCCAGGGACTCCCGGACGCTGTCGGTAAACAGTTTTTTAAAGGCAGGGTCCCTGGTGATGATGAATTTTTTTTCATTGCCTGCCTGCGCCAGCAGCGCGTTCAAAAGAGACTCAGAGCCCTTCAGTATTTCAGCATCAACGGCGAGGGCAGTGGTTATCAGCCGGTCGAGACGGTCAAGCTGGATAATGGCATAGAGGCTTATTATCAAGACCGATAAAAACATCAATGCCAGGCCGCTGGCAAGTTTTTGTCTGATGGTGAACTGCGCTGATTTCTTCATCCCGGCTGATCCCCGCGTTGCTGCGTGGAAAATACTACCATTGTGCGCTGAAATAATCAAAGCATCTTCAACCAAAAAATGTCGCGCACTTTTTAATTTAATTATGTTATAAAATATCGTTTTATTATTAAGGTTACATCCATAGCAAAGGAAGGAGTTAGTGAAATGTTAGTGCTTGGTTTTTTAGGAAGTCCCAGGATCAATGGCCACTGTTCAAAGCTGCTCAAAAAAGCGCTCGAGGGAGCTGAAAGCAGGGGAGCGGTTACCAAACGCTATGACCTGATAAAAATGAATATTAAATACTGTATGGGCTGCAGCACCTGCTTTCGCCACAATCCCGAGTTGCTCATCGGCAAGTGCCCGCTCAAGGATGATATGGCGTCCATACTGGAAGAGTATGTGAAGGCGGACGGCTATATCTTTGCCTCGCCCGTCTATGATGCCAATGTGACCGCGCTGATGAAAACATTTCTTGAGCGAAAAATCATGCTCTCCTATAAAGCGCCGGACGCGTTCGGTAAGCTTCCGGAATCACGCTGCCCGGCAAACTTTAAAAGAAAAGCCGCCTTTATCATTACCGGAAGCGCCGTGGATGAATACAAGGAGGTTATGGCAGACCCGTGCTTCGAGGCCATTGAATCGCACCTGATGCTGGAGCAGGTTGATACCGCCCATGAGATATATGTGGGCGGTCTTGAAAATATAACCGAAGAGCGCTTTGCGGAACGGCTCGAGGAGGCGTACCGGCTCGGGGCGCACCTGGTTGATGAAATTGATAAGGAGCTCAAGGCGGGCTGAGCACAGCGCGGCACGCACAGCAAAACAGACGGGTGTTTTTCAACCGCCTTCTAACACCTTCTTTATAGTCCGCAATACTTCCCTCTGCGGATCAGGCTGCAGCGCCAAATGGTCCCGCAGGAACTTCTCTATGTCGCGGGCCATCTTCTGGGGCGGCAGCTTCCTTGCAGAGAGATAGGAAATAAGTTCAACCAGCTCATCTTGCAGCCGCCGGTCAACCCGGGCGCCGGAAGAGATAGCCCCCTTTTCCTGTAGGGCTTTTACAATTTTTTCCGCCCGCTCTGCCTTTGAAGGCGCTTTCGGCCGCTGCGGCGCCGCGCTTCTTTTCGCGATAAAATCAATAAAGGAAGCGCTGTCCTGCCGGTCGCAGCCCGTGACCCGCACTTCCCGGTCTGATGAAACAATGCGCGCGGGTATGTGCAGCGCCACGGCGTCCTCGCCGCACTCCCTGATCACCTCATCCGCCGTGCGCGGTGCGGAGAACCGCACGCTGAGCTTTCCCCCGCCCGCAGCGATAGCGGCAGCGTCTCCGTCCCCGTCAAAAACCAGCACCCATTCCTCCCCGCTCGCGACAGCAGCCCGGCACGCGCTGATGAGCCAGTCTCTGGCCCTTTGGTTTCCCTGCACTGCCTCAATGCGGTTACTCGCGGGGTTGGTCCTTATGACATTATAGGCGTCAACAATAATGCGCATATCATTATCTCCCGGTAAGCCGGCTTTTCTGGTCAGAAGAAAAATAATATCAGCACTGCACTATAATAAGCAAATCTTATCAGTAGAAACGCAGAAAATTATCGCATACGAAAAACGATATTATTTAGCGGCAGCCATAATAATTTTTCTTGCTTTTTCTATATAACCATGCTAAAAAATGCATCCAGTACACCGAGTTGAGTTTTTAGTTGACCTGTAGAAGCTGTTTTTTTGGTAACGATGGCGCATAAAACCGGCAGAACAAAAAGGTAATCGCACCAATGGTGTTTCGCTCGAACCGTGGCTGCGATTTTTTATTGCCGGGACTCACGTGGGCTGTACACAATCAATTCCGCTTCAGTGCGGATGAGCAACAACATGTAAGAAAGGATTTTTTCATGGAAAACGGAACAGTAAAATGGTTTAATGGCAAAAAGGGGTTTGGTTTCATTGAACGGCAGGGCGGGGACGATGTGTTCGTCCACTATTCTGCCATAACCGGCACCGGGTTCAAAAACCTGAACGAAGGTGACCAGGTTACCTTTGAAGTAGAAAACGGCCCGAAAGGTCCCCAAGCCGTTAACGTCAGTAAAATATAATCTATTATACCGGCATTAAAATCCCAGCCTAACGAGCGATAGGTTGGGATTTTTTATTTACGAGGAAAAACCGCTGCTCAAGCGCGCCTGCTGGGTGAGCAAAAATCTTTCATGAAAAGAGCGGCCGTGCAGGCCTGCTAATCGGTGGAAAAGCGATATCATTATCTATTGAGGTAATTGCAAAAGTATTCAAGAATGGGATTGCCGCGCTTCGATCGCAATGACAAATGGCGTCTTTGCGGTCATTGCGAGGAGCGTAGCGACGAAGCAATCTCAATAAATTCAGACTTTTGCAATTGGCTCTATTATCTCTAAAATGTCATTTCCGTGGAAACGGGAAGCATAATAAAATTATCGCGGAACCCTTCAGCATACTATGACCGAACATTATTATCTGATACTGGCGCTGATTCTGCTCATCCTGTCAACAGCGCTCTTTCTGCTGTTTCGCCGGGAGCGGGCGAAGGTGCGGAAGTTTGAGCTGGAACTGACGAACCTGTCCGGGGTGCCGTTTGAAAAAGTGCCGGAGCCCACCCCGCAGGATGAGGAAGCGTATGCTCTCATAGAGGCGGAGCGCAGCAGGGTCTGGAAAAATTTTTCCCCGGAAACGGTGCTGACGGCTGACTATGTGCTTGCCCAGGCGCGGGGGCTTGTGGCAAAAATCGCGGCGGTCTATCATCCGGACACTGAAGAGCCGGTGTATCAGGTGACTGTGCTGGGACTGCTGCGCCTTGTCAAGCGTGTTGCAGAACGCATTGAAGGCTATCTCAACAAGTTCCCGCTCACGGTCCTGCGGGACCGGACCATCGCCGAGCTGCTGCTCCTGCACAGCGGGTATGTAAAAGTAAAAGAAAACCCGGTGGTAAAACTGCTGGGGAATAAATTTGTCGATACCGCGCGAAAACTTCTCTGGAGCGCCTATAATGTTTCCAACCCCTGGTTCTACGGCAGGCAGATTGTGTGGGCGGTGGGCAGGGAACTGGGGACGCGCTATTTGCTGACACTCATACTGACCATTGTCGGCGAGGAAGCAGTACAGTTATATCGCAGCAAATCATCCCGCACCACTTCCGGCTGAGCGCTCACTATGTTGTAAAGTAAACGTTTTTTTCGGGCTGGTCAAAAACATCCAGATGCAAGGCGCGCAAAATCCTGAGGAATGAGGCGTACGTTCCGGTACGTCGCAATGACGAAGGATGAGCGTAACGCAGCAGATGGGTGTTTTTCAACAGCCTGCTATTTCCCGTTTTCCTCAAGCTCCATCTTCAGCGATAAAAACTGCAGCAGGTCTTTCAGTGTGACAATCCCCAGCAACTGCTCGCCGCTCACCACCAGAAGACGTGACACCCCGCTCTGACTCATCCGGGCCAGCGCCCTGGTGGCATCAGTATCCGGCAGTATGCAGTTATCGGCTGAGCGCTGCTCCATGACTGCGCTGACCGGGGTCACTGCCCACTGCTCGCGCGGCAGCTCTTTTACCTGCCGGGTGCTCACGCAGCCGACCAGCTGTTCGCCCTCCACCACCGGAAACATTTTATAATGATAGCGGTACATGTAGTCTTCAATAAGTTCCTTAACCGTAATGCGGGGCGGCACGGTCACCGGGTCGGTGCGCATGAACTTCCCTACCGGCTCGCCCTGCAGGGCCCGCGTCATGATGAGCTGCTGGTAGGACATGTCAGCCGCGCGCTTCATGAACATGCCGATCATGATCCACCAGAAACCGCCGATAAAATTGCCCTGCACCACCTTGAGCACGCCGGAAAGAATAAGGAACAGGCTGAAGAGAGAGCCGATGCGGGCTGCAACCCGCGTTGCCCAGCGCAGGTTATCCCGCCACCACCACAGGGCCGCCCGCAGGATGCGGCCGCCGTCAAGCGGGAACGCCGGCACCAGGTTGAAGAGCGCAAGCAGCACGTTGAGGGTGATAAGGTACCCGGTCACCGCCGTAACAGCGGTCGGCCAGGAGCCTGTCATGCCAATCATATTTATCACATAAAAAATGAGCGCCAGCACCAGGCTCGAGACAGGTCCTGCTGCTGCGGTCAGAAATTCTACCTTGGCGCTTTGCGGCTGTTCTTCCATCTCGGCCACGCCGCCGAAAATAAAGAGCGTGATGCCGCTTATGGGCAGCCCGTACTGTTTTGCAACCAGCGAATGGGAAAGCTCATGAAAGATGATTGAAGCAAACAAGCCGATGGCTCCTGCCGCTCCCATCAGCCAGTAGTAGCTGTCAGGATAGGTTTCCTTCAGGGTAGACGGGAACCACCCTTTGGCGAGCGACCAGGTGACAAGTACCGCAAGCACCACCCAGCTTGCGTCAACTCTTACTTCAAAGCCAAACAGCCTGAAAAGCGTAATCCGGTTACCGAACATATAAACTCACCTTTTTTAGCGTTCAGCCGTCAGCATTATCCGTAACCCGCCTGCCGTCGCCCGGGGTTTGGGGTTCGGGTTTCGGGTCTCGGGGTTCGGGTCTCGTGCCCCGTGACTGGTGATCAGTGAAACGTGGAAGGTGAAAAGTGAAATTCCGACTCACCCACTCGCCGCGCTGTCGCTCTGGCGCAGCGGGTTCACCGATTCACCGACTCACCGATTTACCTTTGTGCCTTCTGCCTCTGTGCCTTTTCCGCATTCCGCAATCAGCAATCAGCATTCCGCGATGTCCTCACGCCTTCCGTACCCTGCACAGTGACGACTTCAATCCCGGGAATCCTGAGATAGGGTCCCGCTTCTCAAGGTCGCTCAGCAGATTACAATCTGCCTGGGCCCAGCCGTGAGGAAGATGCACCACGTCTGGGAGGATCCCGTCCGTCACCCTGACCTTTATGAAGATGCTGCCCCGCGGGGATTCCACGATCGCCATATCATCGGTATTAATCCCGCATGCACTGGCTGTCTGCGGATGGATTTCAAGCCAGGGCTCGGGCAGGAGCTTGTTAAGGCTTGCAATGTTTCTATGCTGGGAGTGCAGGTACATGGGCTGCCGCGCGACGGTCGTGAGCGTGAGCGGATAGTCCCGGGCAACCTCGGGCGTGCTCACAATGCTTTCCATGGGCTCGCAATACACGGGCAGCGGGTCATAACCATTTGACGCCAGCGACTGAGAATAGAGTTCTATTTTTCCGGAGAAGGTGTAGAAGCCGTTTTCAAGGAGCTTCCCGGGAGGGGCCTCTTCCATAATGCCCTGGGGATGTTTTTTGAGCTCTTGGTAGCTGCAGCCGGCTGACTGCAGCAGCAGGTCCGCCACCTCTGCAAAAGTTTTCCAGGGGAAATACTTTTCATAGCCCATGGCCTTACCCAGTTCCCACCAGATTTTCCAGTCCGGCCAGCACTGGCCGCCGTCCACCGCCCGGTTCTGCAGGTTGAGCGGCATGGTCGCAATCTCATCGCGCTCCAGGAAAAAGGCCGCGGGCAGCACCAGGTCGGCATATTTCGCGGTCTCGGTCATGAACTGGTCAATCACCACCATGAACTCGAGTTTTTCAAACGCCTTTTTCACGCTGCCGGAATTGGCAAGCTCCGGAAGCGGCGCGCCGCCGGCAACGATCATCGCCTTTACCGGACTGTCACCTTCGGCAGCCATTTTTTCAATGACCACCAGCGCCTGCGCCTGGTTAATCATGCTGACAAACATCGGGTGCTCATCCATGCCGATGGGGCTTGCGGTCGGCGCTGGGATGACCTCGGGCTCGTCGGGATTTAAAAAAACCGGACTGAGAAATGTGTTGCCGCCTTTCACATCGATGTTGCCGGTGATTGACAGCAGCAGTGCAAGCGCCCGGAGGGTCTGTACCGTGTTGGTGTGATGTTCAAGGCCGTTGCCGTTCATGATGCTTGCCGGCCTGGCGGCGGCAAACAGGCGTGCTGTTTTTTCAATCTCAAAGCGCCGCACCCGGGTGATCTTTTCTACTTTCTCCAGGTCATAGTCCCGGATCATTTCAGCGAGCTGCTCAAAACCGGAGGTGTGTTTTTCAATATAGTCCCGGTCATACAGCTTTTCATCAATTATGACCCGCATCATGCCCAGGGCGAGCGCGCCGTCCGTTCCCGGACGGGGTTTCAGGTGAACATCGGCAAGCTGCGCCACGTCCGGTGTGCGCGGATCAATAACAATAAAGCACACGCCCTTTTCCTTCATCTCCTGCAAAATCCGTATGCTGCGCGTGTTGCAGCCTTCAAGGCTGCCGCTGGCAAAGGGGTTTGCCCCCCAGATAATGACGAGCCGGCTGTTCTTAATATCCGCCATGGGCAGGCTGCCAAAGGTGGTAATGCCGCTTAAAAGCTGCGGTATAAAGCATTCGCTTCCGGCAGAGCAGAGGTTTGCCGTTCCGTACAGCGACAGAAAGCGTTTCATGGAAAACATGGCAACGCAGTTCTTGAGGTAGGTCTGGCCGTGATATACCGAGAGGCTGTTGGGCCCATACTTTGCTTTTAGGTCATTGAGCGTGCGGGAAATTATCTTCAGGACTTCTTCCCAGCTTATCGCAACCCACTGCCCGGCGACTTTTTTCATCGGGGTTTTCAGCCGGTCGGGGGCGTAGAGAATATCCCGGGCAGCCCTGCCCTTCACGCACAAATCGCCGCGGCTGCGCAGGTGGTCTTTAAAACCTTCCACTTTCCGGACCTCTTTATCGCTGACCGTGACCTGCATGCCGCAGGTCTTTTCACAAATGCCGCAATAGGTAGTCACTACCTGTTCCATAGAGCCTCCGCGTTTTACCGAGCTGGAGAGTCCGGTGATTTGCCAATCTCTGCTGCTTCCCTTTTTTTTGCAGCAAGCCTGATTTCCCGGCGCGACTGCGCTTCCTGGTTGCGCCGCTGCTCTTCCTCGGTCTCAAGGATGAGCGGCGACACCTGGGTGGGGCGGCCGTTGCGGTCAAGGGCCACAAAGGTGAGATAGGCTGAAGCGGTGTGCCGCTTCTCTCCGGTATACAGGTTCTCCGTTTCAACCCGTACCCCGATCTCCATGGATGACCGGGCCACCATGTTCAGGCTGGCTTTGAGCGTGACCAGGTCCCCTATAAAAACCGGATAGTGGAATATCAGGCTGTCGATTGAGGCGGTGACCACGTTGCAGCGGGCGTGCCGCATGGCCGCAACGCCGCCGGTCATATCGATGTGCTTCATGATGATGCCGCCGTGCACATTGCCGGCAGGGTTTGCATCCTCCGGCAGCATCAGGTAAGAAATGGTGACGGCGCTGTCCCTGACGTTTTTTCCTTCCATAGTACCCTCCCCGAATGAGCCAGATATTGTCATAAATTAACCACAGTCCCGATAAATCGGGAACACAGAGAAAATATTTTATTTCAAGAAGTTGACTGCAATTCTGTTACCTCCCCTCTGTGTCCTCTCAATTATTATTCTCTTTTTCCCCCCTCTTTTAAGTTTGACAAAGTCGTAAAAAGTCAATTTCCCCTCCCCTGGCGGGAGGGGATTAAGGGGCGGGGGAGCAATAATATGGTAATTACTTGTTTATCACCCTCACCCCAACCCTCTCCCTTCAAGGGAGAGGGAGGTTTTTCTACTTTTTACGAGGCCCTCAAGTTTGTCTCAGCTACCATGTAACCGTAGAGCCATACATAACTGGTAGAAGCTTACCTGTGGAACTCAGGAACACATGAAGATTAAAAAATCCTGATTTCTTGAGTTCCAGATTTTGCAGGATATTTTTTTGGAGAACACAGAGTATTTCTCAGGGCCGTCAGTGGTTCCATAACAGCTTCCTTTTTTCATAAAACTTTTTACAGTACCATGAGCCATTCGTGCTGCTGTCAGCTTGTATGCTGTGTAGACTGTATCACTAAATTTTTCTCACTGTCAAAGATTAATTGAAAGGCTGCAAAATACTGAGACCGGGTGACGCTGTCTATTCAGCGACCAACCGCGGCACAGGCGCAAAACAAGGTTCAAAAGATCCCGTTTTTTTATTTGACACCGCGGGCTCTTCCCCCTATACTCAGCCAATCTTGGAACCAGGGCACAGAGTATTACCGTGTGTTTTCAAAATAATTTATACCTACTGAGTACTTTGGAATTTTACAATTCTTCTTTCATGAAGAAAAGCAGCGCAAAGAAGCTCAATGGTACATCTTGCACTCAGAAAGGGAACAGCAATGGGATCAAATGTGAAACAGGTACGGCAGGCGCAGCGGGAAACATTCCTGCGCAAGCTCGCGCAGCGCAAAGCAGCGCTTGCAGAACAGGGCGTCACCCCGGATAAGATTAAAAAAGACCGCATGGTCAAGCACCTGCTCTCTGACATCCAGAGAACCGCCCTGGCAATCGCCTCCATAGAGAAACGGGCAAAGACCATCGAACAGGCCCAGCAGCAGAAGCAGGAGCGCGCGGCACAGGCTGCGGCAGCCCCCAAAGGCAAGAAGGGGAAAGCAGAAGCCCCGCCGGTGAAAGAGGGCAAAAAAGAGAAGAAGGAAAAGAAAGATAAAAAAGAAAAGAAGGAAGCCGAAGCATAAGCTTCTGACTTCCCGCGGAAGAACGGAAAGGATTTGCGCTGGCGCGGGCAGATCCTTTTTTTTACCCATATAGTTCAATTTATAACTTTTTCGAAAATAACATTTAATTAAAAAAATAATTTGCTGGCTATTTATTTTTCATTAAAGTAAAATAGTTTTTAAAACCAAGGCCGGCAGCCGCTCATTCGCAGAAAAAATACCTGACCGTAGCGGGTCGGCAATTTCGGGAAAATGTTTTGCTAAGAGGGTACAACAAAACGCAACAGCCATCTTTTTAATGTTCAACCATTTTTTCAAAGGAGGAGTTGCAATGCAGGACAATAAGATTCAAAGAAGATCGTTCCTTAAAATGACGGGAGCTGCCCTGGCGGGCATGGCTCTCCCCTTCAAATCCACCCAGGCCGGCGCCGATATCGGTACTAATATGGTAAGCGGAGGCAAATTCTGGATCAACCCCGGTACCGCGCAGGAATATTTCCGGCACAAGGTCGTTAATACCAAGTTTGTGCAATCTGATAATATAATCTGGGCCAAGGTAGACGGCTGGTGGCAGAAGTATCAGGTGGCCGGGTATAATTCCGATTTTTTTAACTGGTTTGTCGATGATTTGTTTAAATGGTATGAAATAATTTTTGACGAGGGAAAGGTCCCACCCAACGGCGGACACCATACGCCGGCAATTTCAACCTACAGCCGCCGGGGAGTCGGTCGCGGTGATAGCAATTTCCATCTGAACAGCGCGTTCAAAAGCACGACATTAGCCCCCAAAGCCGGAGAGAATATGGATTATTATCTTCGGGTTTATAAGCAGGCTCTAAGCGGTGATATGAGCACCTATTCGCTTGAATGGAAAAAGAATCTGATGAGGAATGAGGATTTCTGGGATCACAAACTTATTATCGCTACAGACCTCTATTCCGGACAGGGTCCGTACTCAGCTACACCAAGCAAGGGGGAGGTTGATGTGGAAACTACCTTCGGCTTTAAGGAAAGTCACTATCTCCTCAATACCATGGTGAACCCTGTGGCAAACATGATTTATCTGGACAGCTTCACTGCCACTGCAGCACCCGTCTGGGATTTTCGCGGCATAGTGGCCAATACCCACTGGAAGAATCCTGATAATGATGAACAAACGCTGTTGTATCAACAGTACCGGGAATGCGTGATGCTCCCCCACATGCTGCAGCACGGCCAAACAGCGAATCACATCGGGGTGGTCTTCCACATTGCCGAACAGTTTGACGACAAGGACAGCGACGTCCCTCCAGGCCGGGGCGTCAAGGTATTTCCCAGTTTTAACTACTTATCATCCCATGCGGAGTACAATGTTAAAAGGATGATAGGGAAAGTCTGATCCGAGCAGAAAGATTAAAACACCTTTGTAGAAAATATTTTCAAAAGAATGCCGGTCCTGCAGCAAAAGCGGGACCGGCATTCTTTGTGAGCTGCGGCAACTATTTTCACTTGTTCGCAGAAATAAACTATTTTTGTTTTTGACGAACGGCCGGATATTTTATAGAGTTGTTTCATGAACGGGCTCGAGGATTATTTTATTTGAAGGATAATCAAAAAACTATTCACGCGAGGAGCTATGAGCTGGTTCGGAAAAATAATGGGTGGAGCAATCGGGCTGCTGTTCGGTGGCCCGCTGGGCGCAGTGGCAGGCGCGACACTGGGACATTTTGCGTTTGATAAAACTGCCGAAGCTCCGGAATATGGGCAAAAAAAGCTCAACCGGACAGAACAGATTCAGGCCGCCTATTTCATCAGCCTGTTCTCGGTGCTGGGGAAATTTGCGAAGATTGACGGTGTCGTCACCCGGGCTGAAATTGCGGTCATTGACCGGTTTCTCCAGCAGATGGGGATAACCGGCACGGAGCGGGATTTCGCCATCGGCATTTTCAATGATGCGAAAGACTCCCCATACACGATACAGGATTTTGCCGGCCAGTTTTACGAGGTGAGCAGGCATCAGCGCGCGCTGCTCTATTCTTTCATAGACCTATTGTTCCAGCTGGCTCTTGCCGACGGCAGGGTGCATCCTGAAGAGGAACATGCCATTGATGACATCCGGCGCATCTTCGCCATCAGTGAAACTGAATTTGCCGGCATACAGGGCAGGTACATTGACGATGCGGAAAAATATTACAAGGTTTTGAACTGCACCGCTGCCTTCACGGATGAGGAAATCAAGAAGCAGTATAAAAAGCTGGCCAAAGAATTCCATCCTGATACGATTATAGCCAAGGGGCTGCCCGAGGAATTTGTAGCCTTCGCCACGAAACGGTTTCAGGAGATTCAGGAAGCATACGAGAAGGTTAAAAAGAAGCGGGGATTCTAACCGGTCATTGAAAAATTTGTTTTTTTCAGGCTGGTCAAAAACATTCGGATGCAAAGCGCGCGAAATACTGAGGAATGAGGCGTACTTTTTGGGGTACGTCGCAATGACGAAGAATGAGCGCAACGCAACAGATGGGTGTTTTTCAACTGTCTGCTAATTTTCCGCAGGGTGAGTGGAAAACCTGTTCCTAATCGCACTTATAAACAGAGCACAGCAGCACAGCCCCGGAGGATAAAGCAAATTGCTCAGTTTTTGAGCACTCCCCAAACACGAACAGCTGCCCCGTCGCCGCGCACTTGCGGGAAGCGCCAAAATGTTTTACTTTTATACAATGAAGCTCTTTAACCTTTTATTTCTTCTCATCGCCGTTATGTTTCTTGGCTGCTCCCCGCAAACGACAATCAGGGTGGACATTGATACCTACCTGCGGAATACCGGCCAGTACAGCGGAAAAAATATTATTATTACCGCATCTATCGAAGACCTGCAGAAACGCTGCGAGCTCTATAAAAATAAGGACGTGGAAACATCCGGCGGCGTCTTATATTACGGCAGCAAAAGTTTCTGGACATGGTACATCCTGCTTCAGAAAAATGGTAAAACCGTGCGCTGCTATGCCCACCAGTACAAGGTTGAACCGGGCCGCGATGCCCTGCACATGGTGCGCTGGGCGCAGAGCGAAAAGGGGGAACTGACTGTGCAGGGCAAAGTCAGAAATGACGGCATTGAGATTGTATACATGAAGTACAAGGGAGATACCGTCACACCGTATTACAAGCCGACGGATCATTACCGGCTGCCTTTCAACGCCGTGCCGTTAAACAGGTAGGCACATGAGGATGTACCGGGAATTGCCTCTGCACAGTCGGTCGGCAAGTAAGTGTATAGGTGTTTTCAATAGTTTATTAAAAATGAAACCACAAACGACATCTTAAATTCTCTGTGATACGAAAAATAAGGCTCTTAGCTGATGGCTGACAGCTGATACTATTGCTCACACAAGGGGAGATAATTATGAACAGCAAAAACGCAATACTGTTATTCCTTCTATTATTCTTCATGGCAGGGTGTTCGGTGGAAACAAAGAAAGAATTTTATCCCAGCGGCAAGGTAAAGGCGGAGAAGCGTTACAAGAAGGGCAAACTGGAGGGGTTGGCAAAGGAATTCTACGAGAGCGGCAAATTAAAGGCAAAGATATATTACAAGGATGATAAGCCGATGACGTCAACCTGCTATAATGAACAGGAAAACATCATTCCCTGCCCGCAACAGTAGGATTATATATCAGACGCCAGTCACTAAAGGGTCAGTTCGAAATAAAAGCGCTTAGTCGTTACTTCGCCAAGTGCTCGAATTTACCTGGTGGGTCATCGGGGACTCGAACCCCAAACCTGCTGATTAAATAAATCTCTTGTCCCGCCATCCCGGAAAGCCGGCCTAATCCCGGCGGGGTTTCAGCTGCGGATAGAGGGCATAAAAAACCAGGCAGCCTTCTTCCGTAGTGTAATGGACCCGGCTGCCCTGTTCGATCAGCACCACATCCCCCTTTTGAGCGGTGAAGCGCTCCCCCCCAAAGCTGTAAGTTAGAGAGCCCTCCAGGAAAAGATTGACTTCTTCATATTCCGTGGAAAGTTCCCGATCATATCCCGGTTTTAACTCCAGATAGCCGGCGGTCATGTACTGACTGAGGGGTTTGTCGATGGCCTTTGTTATCAGCGCCATATCACTGACCGTGCGGGTGAGATCCGAAGGCTTTAAATCCATTGCCTCTTGTTTGGGAATCCGGTGACATGCCATGGCGCACACCTCCTTAATCATCTTTTTGATTTGATAAGAATTTATTTGCTTCGACGGACCGGAAATCTGGGAACACCACTAGTTTTTCTGCTTCTTTTGTCTCCCGCCTTTTTGCGGTATACAATTACTATACAGTAGAAACAAAAAAAAGCACTCAGGAAAATTCTAAGTGCTTAATATTTCTTATGGGCTATCGGGGACTCGAACCCCAAACCTGCTGATGGGTTATGTTTTTTGTATTTCTGCGCTTTCAAGAAGTTTTTTTAATGCTTCATCAAGAGTCGTGATTATTATTTTCGCTGACCGAACTGCCTCTTGTGCCTCATCTTCATTAATTTCAGAAAAGTCCTGATAATCTGCTTCATGCCTCAAATCCATAAGAAGCTGGATTGATTTAAAGCTCACCTCTGAAATAATACCTGTTTTTATAAAATCTTGATTAAAAAGAGACACCGGAATGTTTCGACGAATCTTTAGCAGCCAAAGCAAGGAGTGCCCGCATAGCATAAAAAATTGCATAGTATGCTCTGTTGACGCTCAGCCTTAAATTCTTACGTAAGAGCTCTTCCTGTGCCTCCCCTAAAGCTTCCTCTGCCCTCTGGAAGCGGTGCAGCGCCAGAGCCTATTGTTCTTTCGTTATAACCATATCCCCTCATGTTTTACTGCCTGTCCGAAAGGTGATGCCTGAATAGCGGGATTTCCCCATGTTGCGGTACCATAGCGTATGGTCGATATAAGAACATCATGTTTTATGTTTTGCTCCGCTGCCAGCTCTGAGATAGCCTTTTTTATTTGGATAGATATTTTATCAAGTACAATTAAAATATCTATATCGGAGAAGCCTTCAGATTGCCCCCGTGCTTTTGAACCAAACAAAATGATTTCTCGAATCCTCTGACCAAACAACGCTCTCAAGCGAGAAACGAATTCAAGAACAGCGTCTCTCTCGTCAATGGTTAGCCTCGACAAATTATTTTGCTGTTGATGTTCCATAACACACCCAGTTGTATATCAAGACCTGTTAATGATCAGCAAGGCATAGAGAGATTAAAACAGCGGCAGGAACGGTATGGCAAATTACATGGAGACGGTCTTGCAAACCTCCAATATTTTTTCAACATGCAGGAAGAAAAGTATTGGGTTTGGTGGGCCATCGGGGACTCGAACCCCAAACCTACTGATTAAGGGTGGGGATGAAGATTGAGGCTCCCTTTGCCCAGTGTTATTTGTTGTTCAATATATCTTGAATAATTTAAAAACGCAAGGGGGAACATTGTATGATGTTCTCTCTTGTTTTATCCTGTCTACTGCACATTTACTGCACACCCCGGGGGTACGGGGTACAGTCGCCAGGGGGCAGGGTTTATACAGGGGAGCATCTTAGTATCTTTATGTATCACCCGCCTGTTCCTTTGAAAAAATAAAAAAAATAAGGAAGCAATCCCCTTTAACTCTTTACCCATTTATTGCGTCCGATACAATAAATAGATAGCTCTTGACTCAAATATTTCAGGGGTATATAGAGAATTAAATTGGCACAGAACTCGCCGGTAACTACTCACACGGCTATCAATTTACTTCGCGCGTTGTCTTGGTTTTCCCGACATAAATCTGTCGGAGCGTAAAAGGAAATTGTAAATTGAGTGAGAGAACATCTGAAAAGATATGTAAATGGATACTTATTGGATTAGCTTGTTTGTGGGTAATCGGTGTATTTATCGCTATGCCGGATATTGTGCGCAACATCCTTCGCGAACTCGAAGAAACACTCCCTAATATTCTCAGAGTGGGGATGGTCATTGGAGTATTAGTTGTGATAGCAAATAAATATGGTAAAAAAGGGGAGGATGATAAAAAATAATCTCCGCCATTCTGCCCAGATACTTCCCCACGTTCTCCACCAGCAGGGTTTCAACTTCCCCTCAACAGCCAGCTTCTTCACCGCCGGCGGCACGGATTCCTCCCATTATTTCCTGCTTTGGTTCAAAATAACACTTTGTCCATCTTGAATTTCTGGTAAATAAGGGCAGGGCCATCTCTGACCCCACCTTTTATTGACAGCAAGTCTATTGCTCTCAAATAGAAAAGGGATATTGGGCGTTGACCTCTATTTCTCCTGTTCCCCAAATTACCTTACTTATTATTTAAATAAATCTGGTTATCTCCAAAGCTGAAGTTACAGTTATTGGGCCTCAGCGCCAACGATAATCATTCTGTAGGGCACGGGATCTGTGCGCATGGCTTGCTCTGCAATGCGCATGAATTTCTTACCAACAAAAGCCACTGATCTGCGATTAAAACGGAATACAAATTCATCGAGGTAGCCTTGCAGGTGTTTTTTATGAAAGCGTCCTTGAAAAGTGCCCAGAATAAGTCTTTTGACCAGCGCTATAACAAGATGCGCTCCGGGCAAAACACTGGCCTTATCCGGGGCTTCTTTTTGAAGTTCTCGATCATGCTGGTAGCCTTTTCCAGCAAGGCCGGCATATCCACCCCAACTATCGGTAATAATGGCGCTTTGTTCTTGAACATGCTTGTTAATAAAATTGTGCAAACTGCCCTGAGAGCAATCAGCTATAACCTGCAGCCGTATGCGGCCAAGCTTTTTGCCTTTCTTTTCTACCGCAATGGCAACAGCACTTTTATGCTCTGTTGCCCGTCCTCTTTTGCCTCCGCTTTCTTGTCCACCAAGATAAAATTCATTGGCTTCAACTTTGCCGGCAAGCTTTTCGCGCCCTTGACATACCGTACAGCTTCTCAGCTTTTGCAGCCAACTCCAGGCAGTTTCATAGCTGCCCAACCCCAGGAGGTCCTTTAAGTTGATAGCATTCACGCCACTTTTGCGCGTGGTGAACCACCACATTGCTTTAAACCAGCTGGTTATCGGTTTTTTGCTGTTTTGCAGTATGGTTCCGGCAATGAGCGAATGCTGCTGTTCGCATTTTTTACAGATATATAATCGCCGGGAGCTATACCAATAGTGTTCATGCCCGCATCTCTTGCAAATAAACCCGCTCGGCCAGCGCAATTTGAAGAGATACTCAAAACAGGCATCTTCGGTAGAGAATCGTTTATCAAATTCAGCTTCGTTTTTGGGGAAATCTTCAGTTAGTATAAATTCGGTCATAGCTGGTCTCCTTTTTGTGGGTTTTTTACCAGTATAACCGAACAGTTTGTCAGATACGGTCAAAAGCTCTCGCTACTTCAGCTTTGGAGATAACCAGATAAATAAATTAAAAAACAAGGTTCCCAAAACTGATATTAGCAAAAGAACAACCGACCAAAGCATATATTTGGTGTATCGTTTTGTACAATTCGCAGTTTCTTGTATGGCCTGAGTTTGACGTCGTAAAAATTCTACTCGACCCTGGTAATCAACTTCACTGGTTGATAAACCTCTAAGCATATAATCTGCAACTTCTTCATTAGTTTTTGTTTTTAAATCTTCTGGCGGCATAAACATTATTCCAAAATAGAAAAAGATTATATTAATATACTAATCTTCGAAAAATCCATCTGGGCGTAGTCTTTAGGGCTAAAAAAGGTACTTATCCCATTGGTGCTTATATCTCGACTAAGTTTATTTCCCCACTCCATAAATCCATCGTGGCGTTGCCTTCACAGGTCCATGAAACGTGCTGATGCCATTCGTGTCAATGTCCTCAAGGAGATAGAAGTACCGCTTGCCATTCAGTACCCACTGGTCAACAAAGTCGTATTCTGAGCCTGAAACAGAAGAACCTAATGCTGGGATTAGTGCATCATTCATTTTTACAAAATTATCTGCCCGCCAGACATTGAAACCTACATTTCCAGTTTCAGTTTCTGTTTTCCACTGAAGTATTACTTTTTCGTTTGAAGGAGTTGCATCCAACATGGAAAGTTCAATTTTTGTGGGAGGATTTAGGCAGGCTTGCAGTTCTGCCTGACATTGTTGCAGTTGGGCCTGAGATTGCTGATAAAGATTTTGCC
>Ga0172371_10003928_pt1 | contig 22837 bp, 19 predicted proteins | sample Lak12m_FD_114543 | JGI IMG/M metagenome (GOLD analysis project Ga0172371, IMG submission 114543) | Freshwater microbial communities from Kabuno Bay, South-Kivu, Congo - kab_022012_12m | ecosystem: Environmental > Aquatic > Freshwater > Lake | place: Democratic Republic of the Congo: South-Kivu...
GAAAGTGGTTGTCTAACCTTTATACCCGACTTCTGACGAGCTTCTAATCCTAAAGTGATAAACTCTCTAGTTTTTTCCATCTCTTCTACTACAGAATTTTTTGAAAGTTTACCAAAAATTTTATTTATTAAAGATGAATGAACTTCTGGCCAATCTGACAGATGAACACTTTCTTCATCAGTATTATTTTTCAATTTTTGCCAAATATCTTCAGCAGCAAATGGCGCAAAAGGAGCAAGAATTTTAGATAAAGTCTTAAGAACCACATAAAGAGTTCTTTTAGCATTCTCATCTCCATCTTTTATTCTTTCTCTTGAGCGACGTAAATACCAAGTAGATAAATCTCCTATAAAATCTCTTATTTTTCTCACTGGTTCCAAGAGTTTGTAATTGTCTAAATTATCTGTAGAAATTTTTATAAGTTCACTTAATTTAGTTAATATCCATTTATCTAAAATATCAGGACTTTCAAAAGTATCACTACCTAATTCTAAACTTTTATCTCTATAAAGTTCGTAAAACGCTAAAACATTATAAAGTAGCCCAAACACTTGTCTGTGCAACTCTAAAACAGTTTTCTCGTCGAAATTTTTTGACTCACCTGGTTGATTAACTGCATACATCCAAAGTCTGAGAGTGTCTACACCGTATTTATCCATCATCTCCCAAGGATCTATAACATTACCTATAGATTTAGACATTTTTTTACCCTTTGCATCAAGTAAGTGTCCTAAACAAATTACATTTTTAAAAGCTCTACCACGACCCATAATTATACCTACAGCATGAAGTGTATAAAACCAACCACGAGTCTGATCTATTGCTTCTGAAATAAAATCAGCTGGATAACCTGCTCCTTCTATCCATTTTTTGTTTTCAAAAGGATAATGATCTTGTGCGAAAGGCATAGCACCAGAATCAAACCACACATCCATAACTTCTTTAGTTCTCACTAAACTTCCACCACAATCACATATTAATTTTATCTCATCTATATATGGTTTATGTAAATCAAGTTCATAATTTTCATTATGAGGAAGAGGAATAAAATTAAATTCTTTAATTTCAGCGTTTTTAATAGGATTAAATGGATCATTCTCGGTTGATAAAGAATCTAATGACAAACCTTCTATCACAAAACTTAAAGCATTTGTTGCACTTCCATGACCAAAAATTAAAATATTTTTATCAAAATATTTTAATTCTAATTCATAAATAAATTGACCAACTCTTTTTACTAACTGAGCAAAACTCTCACCATCAAGTAAAATTTCAGTTGGATTATCTAAATAATCCTTATCATAATATTTATTAAATACATCTCTATCTTTACCATTAAAAAAAGAACTGGTTTCCCATTCTCGAATACGTTCATCATAAATAATTTTTTCTAACGAAAAATTAATTTGCTCACAAGTTATCTGTGCAGTTTCTTTTGCTCTCTCAAGTGTAGAAGAAATAACAATATCAATTTTTTCTTTAAAATTTTTAGAACTTTCTACTGTTTGTTCTTTACCTTTTTCTGTTAATTTAGCTTTATATCCAAGATTCTTATAATGAATACCTTTTTTAATATTATTTTCTGCTTCTCCGTGTCTCATAACAAAATATCTATTCCTAGATTTTTTGGTTTTTTCTTTTATTTCTTCTAAACTTCCTAAGACTTCCACTTTTTTACATTTGGAACAAGTCCAAACAGGGAGAGGTGTCCCCCAATATCTTTCGCGTGAAATTGCCCAGTCTTTTATATCTTTCAACCATTCTCCAAAACGGCCTTCTCTTATATGAGATGGTTCCCAATTTATATCTTTGTTTTCTTCTATGAGTTTAGTTTTAATCTTTTTATCTGACATTCTTACATACCAAGAATCACGAGCATAGTAGATAAGTGCTGTCTTACATCTCCAGCAATGCGGATATGAGTGTTCATACTTTTCTTTTTTCAGTAATAACCCTCTATGAGCTAAATCTCTTACTATTTCTACTGCTACTTCTTCATCTCTCACAAATTTTCCTTCCAAAAATTCTGTACCAGCTAAAAATTTACCATCTAGCCCAACTAGGTGATGCTTTGGTAAACCTATTTCGTTCCCCAAAACGAAGTCGTCTTGCCCATACATAACTGCAGTATGCACAACACCTGTACCATCCTCCGTGGTAACAAAATCTGCACTATAAACTCGAAAAGCTTTATTTAGTTTCGTTTTTTCGCTTTCAGAAATTGTATTTTGTAAAAATGGATAGAGTGCCTCATATTCTAAACCAACTAAATCTTTTCCTTTTAATTCTTCTACAATTTCATAATTTCCTTCAATTATAGAAATTCTATTTTTTGCTAAAAAGAAAAAATTATTTTCAATTTTTATTTTGACATATTCAATATCTTTTCCGATAGCTAAAGCAACATTGCCTGGTAATGTCCAAGGAGTCGTCGTCCAAGCTAAAATAAAAGTATTTTCTTGGTTTTTTAATTTAAATTTTACATAAACAGATAAATCTTTTACATCTTGATAACCCTGTGCGAGTTCGTGTGAAGAAAGAGCTGTGCCACAACGAGGACACCAAGGTACAACTTTATAATCTTTAAAAAGCAAATCTTGTTTATTTGCTTCTTTTATTACATTCCAAACTGATTCTATAAAAGTATTGTGATAAGTCACATAAGGATTTTTCTGATCAACCCAAAAACCTATTCTTTCTGTGAACTTGTTCCAATATCCTAAATATTCCCAAACACTTTCACGACACTCTCTGTTAAATTTAGCTATACCGTATTCTTCAATTGCTTTCTTAGAATCAAGACCTAATTTTTTTTCAACTTGAAGTTCAACAGGAAGACCGTGCGTATCCCAACCACCTTTTCTACGAACATGGTAGCCTCGCATTGTTTTATATCTAGGTATAGCATCCTTAAAAGCTCTCGCCTCTAAATGATGTATTCCTGGTTTACCGTTGGCTGTAGGCGGACCTTCATAAAAAATAAATTCTTTTTTACCATTTAATTGATTAAGGGATTTTTTAAAAATTTTATTTTCGCGCCAAAATTCTAAAATCTTTTCCTCTCGTAACGCTGTTTCTGATTTATTTTCTTTTTTTTCTTTTTCTAACATAAATATTAAAAATAAAAACTCGTCTATATACAACAATAAATTGTTATACAAGGACGAGCTTCTCGTGGTACCACCTTGCTTTATTCTCATTACAGCTATAATGGGCTTACCCACCGAGGTCTACAAGCTAAAGCTTTCTTCTCGGAGCTCAGAGGTGATTTCCTCTTCAATGCTTATCAAAATATTATATCACAAATAAAATTTTAATTAATTAACATTTTTTAATATAAAATGACAATGTAATTCACTACCTCTTTTTTTTTGACTTTTTAATTCATACCCCATTTTAAAAATAAGTTTCTCAAAAGAATTTTGACTCTCACCTAAATTTTTTAATAAATTTGGATGAATTTCTACAAAAATATCTTTAGGTCTTAAAGTACCCATTCCAAGAAGTACTTTTTCTTCATATCCCTCGACATCTATAACAAAAATATTTGGATTACCTTCTAATATTTCATCTAATCTTAAAACAGGAACTTCTATCTCTCTATTCTGTTTCGCATTTTTTATAAAACTTGGTGCAGATTTTTGTACATCATCAGTAAACAATATTTTTTTTTCTTGTTTTTCTCCAACCGCACATTTTAAACACTTTATTTTGTCTCCTAAATTATTAAGCTCAATATTACTTTTTAATGCATTAAAGGTAACTAAATCAGGTTCAATTGCTAAAACTTTATTACCAGCTAATGCTGAATAAATTGTGTAAAAACCTTGAGCTGCACCAATATTTACAGTAATACCTTTTTCCCCTAATTCTTTAAAAGTTTTTATTATTTCTCGTGCATACTCACCTTCAAAATTTTTATTCAAACGATATAAATCATTCTTGTTTTCTATTTTAAAACGAGCAAACAAACCTTCAATTTCTAAAATTTTTTCCCCACGCTTTAATTGCAACTCCACTTTCTTAATTATACTTTTAAGATTTTCTTTTAGACAACCAGCAATTTTATTGTTGGGATTAAAATTTTCCATTGATTAATTTAATTAAAAATAATAAATTAAATCACATTTTTTCTGGTACTTCAATTCCCAGTAAATACAATCCATTTTTTATAACAATAGAGAAAGCCATAGTAAGAGCTATCTTATAAGATGAAACAAAATTATCTTTATTTATAATTTTTGTATTTCCATAAAAAGTATTATACGCACGAGCAAGTTCTATTAGATAATTTACTATATAATGTGGTTCAAATTCTTTAGCTCCTCTAAAAACTATCTCGGGAAATATATATAATAATTTTTCTATTTCTGTAGTAGTAGAATCATTTATTATAAAATTTGGTAAAATATTTTCTTTTTTTGCTTTTTCTAAAACTGAATTGGCCCTCACAATACTATATTGTAAATAAGGGCCTGAATCACCTTCAAAAGAAATGGATTTTTCAAAATCATAGACAATATCACTCCCAAGAGAAGACTTAAGAATCGAATACTTTAAGGCAGCAACACCAACCTTTTTAGCAACACCTAAAACTTCTTTATCAAAATTTTCATCTATTTTTTCATTAGTTTCTCCTGTTTTTAAAGTCTTATCTCCTAGTTTTGAATTAGACATTATTGAAGCCACTTTTTTAAACGAATCATAAAGTAAAGATTCTCCTGTAACCACATTCCCTTTTCTAGAAGACATTTTACCACTTGTGAAACGCATCATACCGTGAGTGATATGTTTCATTTTCTTTTCTAATTCTGGATACATAAGAGAAATAGCTTTTTGAACAACTTTCATATAGTCTGCTTGTTCTATCGCTGTTGTGACAAGAGAAATATCTAAATTTTCTTTTTCAAATTTAGTTAATGTCAAACCTATTTCTTTGGTTTCATAAGTAGGCATACCCTGAGAAGTAATAAAAACCCTAGTATGTAATTTTGAATCATATTTTTCTGCATGAAAAACAATAGCTCCATCACTTTTTTCAAAAATACTATTTAATTTATTTTCATTACAATTTTCACGAACTATTTTTTCTCCAATAGGAGCCATAACACTTTCAAAAAAATAATAATTAAAATTCGTACCGAGAACTTTATAAATTTCTTCAAATGCTTCCAGTGTGACCATTCTTCCCCAATCATAAATTTTATTTATTTCTTTATCGCTCTTCTCATATATTTTTTTATTTATTTCATCTATTTCTTTTTTAATTTTTTCATCATTTTCATAAACATCACTACCCTCTTTATAAGATTGCCCTATATAATTAGCTTTTTCACTCAAAGATATATTTTTTGTCATAACAGAATTCGTGCTATTTTTATTTTTTAACATTTGATAAATAGCTTTCGCTACATGAGGGCCCACATCACCCTGGTAATTTGCACGAATAACCTTTGCTCCAGAAAACTCAACTATACGAGAAATAGATTCACCTATCGTGTTACTCATCAAATGCCCAATGTGAAAAGGTTTAAAGGGGTTCGGTTGTGTATATTCTACCATAACTTTTTTACCTTCAAAAATATTATTCCGCCCAAAATTTTTATCTTCTAATATCTTTTTTACAGAATTAATAAAAAAATCCCGTGATAAGTATAAGTTTATAAAACCAGGTCCGGCAATTTCAACTTTTTCTATTTCTTTTGGTAAATTTTTTTCTAATTCTATTTTTATTTTTTCTGCTAAATCTTTAGGATTTGTTTTGTTAGATTTAGCATAAACCATAGCAACATTGGAAGAATAATCTCCATTTTTATTGTCTTCTGGGTGTTCAATAGAAAAAGTATTCTCGTTTTCAATCTCAAGATTTTTTAAAATTTCTTTTATTAAATTTTTTATTTTAGATTCCATCTTAATTATGCCCTGTACTTCCTTCGCGACCTTCTCCACGTACTGTAGAAGAAAGTTCTTCACACTCTAGTATGTCACAATGTTCAAATTTTTGAATAAGCATCTGAGCAACCTTATGCCCTTTTTCTAACAAAACTGGGTTTGAGCTAGTATTTAAAAGATTCATTATTATTTCTCCTCTATAACTAGAATCAATAACTCCACCCATAACCTTAAGACCCATATTAAAAGAAACACTGGATTTATCCCAAATTAGACCAACATGTTCTTCTGGTATCTCTAAAGCAACACCAGTATGAACTCTCATTTGTTTTCCTGAAGGAAATAAAACACTTTCAATAGCATAAAAATCTATTCCAGCATCACCTGGATGCCCGTGAGTGGGTAATTTTGCATCTTCTTTTAATTTTTTAACTTTTAACTCCATTATTTTATTATTTTCTTAACGTCTTTATATACTAATTTATGAACTTCTTCTCTAGATAAAATTTTTCCATTTTTAGAACATTCAATCCTTTTAAAATTTTTAATTTCTTTTTCTAATTTTAGAGCACTTTTTCTAGAATTAATCAAAAAATTAACATCACTCTCGTGCACATCTTTACCTTTCTTTAGATATGCTCTTTTCATTTTACTACTTTCTCTATCTTTAAGTAATTGCAAAGTTATACTTATCGGCAGACTCAGATAAAGAGTTAGGTCTGGTCTTGGTATACCAAAAACTTCATATTCCATTTTATCGAGCCACTCTAGAAAATCATTTCTTCTTTTAAAATCTCTCGTTTTGCCTCCTTGATGAATTTGGTTAGCAGACACATAGCGATTTGCTATAACTATATAACCTTTCCTAAGCCAATCTGTTAATTCTTCCTTTGATTCCCATCTGTCTGCTGCATACAAAACTGACGCAATCTTTGGATGAACATCTAAAAAATTATAATATTGCTCACTCAGACAGTGACCAATAAAAGCGCCAAAGAAATTTTTATAATATTCTGGGAAATCTATCACCTTTATTTTTTTGCCTTCTTTTTTTAATTTTTGAGAAAGCAAATCAACTTGAGTAGCCTTACCGCTTCCATCTGTACCATCTATGACTATAAGAGTGCCTTTATATTTTTTCTTGATCATAATAATTTTTACCTGATTTATAAGATTCTACTACTAATTTTGAAGGGTAAAAAAGTGGCTCGGGTAAATTATTTATATCATACCAACCCCAATCTTTTATTCTTTCTCTTGAATCTGTTTTGGGCTCTCCACTATCAAGTAAAGCTGTAAAATGCACAGACACATCGTGTCTGTATTCATACCTATTAATATTTGCGACATTTAAAAATTTTAAATCTTTTATTTTTATTCCTGCCTCTTCTAACACTTCTCGTTCGATAGAATCTTTAAAACTTTCCATATATTCTATTCTTCCACCCGGCATAGAATACTCTCCTGGGGCATGTCTGCCACACCTTTTGCCAAGAAGTATTTTCCCTTCCTTATTAAATACCATTACACCCACACAAGCTTCTGGTCTTTTTTTATTTTTAAATCCTAAAATATTTATTCCTCTATTTATCACCACAAAACCATAGCCCCACAAAAATGGAAGCCAGAGTGGCATAAGTCCAAACAGGGTGTCTCTTACAAAAACTTCTACACCTGTACTTATAAAAACCATTTCGGACAAAATCATTGCAAAAAAACCAAATAAAAAAATTATCATATCTCCTTTTTCCCTTTTTAGATAAAAAGAAACAGAAATTATGACAATATAAACCAAAGTAAGTATATAGTCGTTCCAGATAATGGGAATTAGTCCAATCATAAGTAAAATTGGAATAATATTTAAAATAATTTTTTCTATTTTATTTTTTAAAGACATTATTTATTTTTCCCCTAATTCTTTTAAAGCTTCTGTGGCATAGAATAAAATATTTGGTCGTAAATCCATTTTTTCCAATTCTTCTTTTGTTGCCCAACGAGTTTCTGTGCGTTCATGTTCCATCTCTGAATCATAAATTCTATCTGTATCTGTTTTTGCAAAATATACAAATACAATATGTTTATGTGTATTATTTACAGTATGGCTTCCGAGATATCTAGGAACAAGTAATGGTTCATAATCGAACTCTTTTTCAGGTAATTTTTTTGAATCTAAAATTTTAATATCTAAACCAACTTCTTCTTTTACTTCTCTCATTGCAGCTTCTATTGGGTTTTCGTCTAATTCTATGTGTCCCCCAACAGATAGCCAAATTTTATATTTGTCATGCATACGAAGAAGAACTTTGTTTTTATAAACAATAAATACTTCTACTGTATAATCTATTTTTTCATGAATATGAGGCATTATTATTTATTTCTTCAAAATTTTATCAATCTTTTTAGCAATAGCAATCATATCTTTTTCTTTCTTACCTCTAGTCGTTTCAGCACAAGTGCCTAGTCTTATGCCTGAAGGATCTAGCACAGTTCTTTTGTCTCCAGGAACAGTATTCATATTTACTATAATTCCATTTTTTTCTAATTTCTCACTTGCTTCTTTTCCAGATATACCTTTTCCATCCATCCAAGTATCTACTAATATAAGATGGGAATCAGTACCATGCGAAACAACGTGCCAACCTAATTTTTCTAATTCTTTTGCTAAAGTTTTTGCATTTTTCACAACCTGCTTTGAATATTTTTTAAAAGAAGTAGAATCCGCTTCTTTTAGAGCTATTGCAACTGCTGCAATATTATTCTCGTGAGGTCCACCAAAAAGTCCAGGAATAATCATTTTGTCTACCTTTTTATCAAAACCTCTTTCGTCTTTTTTAACAAATAAAATAGCTTGTCTTGGACCACGAAGACTTTTGTGAGTTGTTGTCATAACCGAATCAGCATAAGGGAAAGGTGAAGGATAAGCACCGCCTGCAACAAGCCCCGCAAAATGAGACATATCTATATGAAGAAGTGCGCCACAAGCATCAGCTATTTCTCTAAATTTTTTGAAATCAACAAATCTAGAATAAGCAGTAAAACCAGCAACTATTATGTTTGGTTTTTCTTTAATCGCTAAATTCTTTAATTTATCATAATCTATTACTTCAGTTTTTTCGTCCACTTCAAATTGAACCGATTGCCATAATTTACCAGTCATAGAAAGAGGATGTCCATGGGTCAAATGCCCCCCAGAAGAAAGCTTCATCCCCATAATTTTACCCCCTATTGGCACCAAACTCATATAAAGAGCAAAATTTGCAGGAGAACCAGAAAGCGGTTGGACATTTACATGCCAATTATCTTTTTTTAATTTAAACAATTTTAAAGCTCTTTCTTTACAAAGATTTTCTACCTTATCTATAACAGTATTACCACCATAATATCTCCTGCCTGGATAACCTTCGGCATATTTATTGGTTAGCTTTGAACCTAAAGCTTTTAAAACATCATCGGAAACATAGTTTTCCGAAGCAATAAGATTTATAACGTTTTTTTGTCTTTTTTCTTCTGCTGTTATTAACTTTTCTATCTGCTTGTCTTTCATAAATACATGATAACATTATTATTTCATAAAAGAAAAAGTTTCTTTTATACCATCAGATTTCACAACAATAGTACCTAATAAATCAGTTCTGAAAATTTTTACTCCAAATGACAATAAATTATTTAAAGTATCTTGGTGAGGATGACCATACTTATTATCTTTACCGTCTGAAATAAATGCATACATAGGAGAAACAGCCTCTACAAAAGGGAGAGAAGAAGAAGTACGTGAACCGTGGTGACCCACTTTTAGAATAGTGCTGTCCAAAGATGTTTTAGAATTTTCATTCAGAATAATATTTTCAGTTTTAGTTGTTGCATCTCCTGTAAGCATTATAGAAGTAATACCATAAGAAAGACGAGCTACAATAGAACCATCATTAGTAGACCAAGTAGAAACATCACGGTCTGGAAATAAAATATCAATAAAAACCCCACCACCTAAATCTAATCTCATTCCTTTTCTCGCTAAAATATCCGGAATATTATTTTTACTTATTTCATTTTTTAAATTTTGATATATTCTAGTATCAGTTAAGGTTCCTGGTTCAAACACTTCCCCTACTTTATAAATTTTTAAAACATCCAAAAATCCAGCAATATGATCTTGATCTGGATTTGTAATAATAAAAGCATCTATAGTTCTATCAAAAGAAGACATTACTAAAGACAATTGACTTAAAATTTTTTTAGGTGGTCCACCATCTATCAATACCTGAGTGCCTGTGGGAGATTCAATAAATAAAGCATCACCTTGACCAATATTTAACATTGCAAAAGTTAAAACTCGATTAGAATTTTGCCAATCTAAATAAAAAAGAAAAGTATTTACTATTAAAAGTAAAAAAATAAAAAAAAGTAAGTAATATTTTTTAACAATCAAAAACATGATATAATATTATAATATTAACATTATTAAAAAAATAATTAAACAAAATATGAAAAAATTTGAAGAAAAAAAGTTTAATATAGGAGAACTAAAAGGTATTTCCACTAAAAATATAGAAGAGCATCTAAAACTTTATGCAGGTTATGTAAAAAATACAAATACAATCTTAGAAAAAATTCCTGAATATCAGAGTTATGAAAAAGAAGATGCCTTTGCCTCCTATGTCGTAAGTGAAATTCAACGTAGATTTAGTTTTGAATTTAATGGAATGCGAAATCATGAATATTATTTTCAATCTTTAGAAGGTGGAACAAAACCATTACTAAATGATTCAAAATTTAAAATAGCAATAGAAAAACAAACACCTTTTGATATTTGGTTAAACAATTTTAAAACATTAGCTATGACACGTGGTATAGGTTGGGCAGTATTGTATTATGACAAACAGACAGAACAATTTATAAATACTTGGGTGGATGAGCAACATTTAGGACAATTAAATGGGCTTAAGTGGATTTTAGGTATTGATATGTGGGAACATGCTTATATATACGATTACCCAACTTCTGAGAAAAAAAAATATATTGATGCTTTTTTTGAAAATCTAAATTGGGAAACAATAGAAGAAAATTTTAAAAAGGTTCAATAAAAAAATTTTTTATACTCTTACCAAAAAGTATATAAATAAAATAAACATAAAACATTAGTGTCAAAATAAAAGGAAAATTTGGTACAGATAATGAAGCAAATGGAATATGAGAGAAAAAATTTATTACAGCAAGTTCGTAGTGCAGAAAAAAGTAAGAAACATAACCTAGAGGCACAGAAAAAATATACCAAATCATCCCAATAAAACCAGTCAAAAAACCTAAAATCATAGTAAACGGAATAAATAACAAAATTAAAACATTTGCAGGTAATGCAACAAGAGAAAGATTCCCCATTTTATAAATAATAAAAGGTAAAACAAAAATATAAACCGCACAAGTAACTGAAATGATATCCCTTAATCCTAAACGAGAAGTAACCCATAAAAAATATTTTTCAAATTTAGGTGCAAAGAAAATCACAGCAATTGTCGCAATAAAAGAAAGTTGAAAAGAAACATCAAAAGCTAAAATAAAAGGATTAATTAAAATCATAACAACACAAGTAAGTATCAAAGCCCGAGAAACATCATAGTTTCTTCCTGTTAGACGTGCAAACAATGCAAGACTGGCCATTATTCCCGCTCGTACTGCTGTGGAAGATCCCCCTGTCATTAAAACAAAAAGTAAAATAGAAAATATACCAGCTCCTATTCCTATATTTTTAGGAAAAAAATAAAAAATTTTCATAATCCATTCTGCAACTATCGTAACATTATACCCAGAAAGTGCGATAATATGTATCGTTCCCGTATCCACAAAACTCTGTTTTAAAGATTCATTAAAAGAAGATTTTTCTCCTAAAATAAGACCCCCCATAAGCAATGATTCAGGTTGTTTAATTGCAGAATTTATTTTAGTTAAAAATTTATTTTTAATATCAAATAATAAACTTTTTACAAAATTTCCATTATCACGAGAAATTATTTCAATTTTGGGATATTTCACAATATAAAATACTCCATCCTTACGCAAATAATTAATATAATCAAATTTTTTACCTTGGTTTGTTAAAAAATTTTCTGGTTTTTCTAGTTTTCCTTTAAAATTTATTAAATCACCATATTTATACTCTTCATCAAAATTAGCGATTATTAAAACTTTAGTTTTTTCTTTTTCATTTTTAATTTTAACATTTAATTTCTGATTATTTTCTGTAATACTTGGTTCATCTATAATCTGCCCCAAAAAAGAAACTTCTTGGCCAATCTGTGATTTAAAAATATCAGGAATAAAAATATTAGATACTTGAAATCTTAGAACTCCAAATGAAAAAACTAAAATAAAAATCCAAAAAATAATTCCCCATTTATTTTTTGAAACGAAAGTATAAAACAAGATAATTGCAAAAGCAATGATTCCTATTAAAATAATAAAATAAAAATTTAAAGAAACAAAGGAACATAAAAATACCCCAAAAATAAAACCAAAACAAACTGCATAAAAAATTCTGTCTTGCATTAAAAAATTAAAATAAAATCATTCTTTATTTTTAAGTTTTATTTTAATACCATCCGCAAAGTTTGTGGCTATTTCATCGGCTCGTTCATTATATTTATTACCAGTATGTCCTGCCACATAAGTCCATTTAATTTTAAATTCACGAGAAAGTTTATACAACTTTTCCCAAAGTTCTTTATTTAAAACAGGTTTCTTTGTAGAATTCTTCCAATTATTTTTCTGCCAATTAAATATCCATTCTGTAATTCCAAGAATTACATATTTAGAATCAGCAAAAATCTCTATTTGTGAATCTTTATCTATTATTTTTTTATTTTTTAAATATTTTAATGCTTCTATTGGAGCAGTCAATTCCATTTGATTATTTGTAGCAAATTTAGAATTACCACCAATCTCTTTTATTTTTTCTCCCATAATCAAAATACTTGCCCACCCCGCTAACCCAGGATTCCCTCTAGCCGCGCCATCAGTATAAATTATTAGTTTATCTTTTTTCATTTACATTTATTATACCTATAAGTAAAATTAAGTAAAAATTTATATTTTTAAATCAACTATTCTAAGTCTCAGCTCTGTTTTACCACCAAAACGAGAAAGATCGAAAGTTGCATAAACTTTTATTAATAAATCTTTTGACAAAGTAAAACCAAAAGAACCTTCTCCTGAAAAGAAAGAAATAGCTTTTACTTTACTGCCCGTTAAATCAGACAAAGTTAACTCTATATGTTCGCCACCATTTTTACCAAATTTTTTTATATTTTCTACTTTTAAATTTTCAAAAAGGAAAATCGGTTTTGGATTATCTAGTCCAAAAGGAGCCAATCTTTCTATTTCTTTCCAGTTTTTTATAGTAACTAAACTTAAATCCGCCTTTATGTCATAGGTTGTGTCTTCGTTTAGAACACTTCTTTTTACTTTTTTATATGAAGAACTTAATGCATCTTCTAAAAAATGAATTTTATCTGGTAGGACTGTAAAACCACCAGCAAATTCATGTCCACCAAAATCTGAGAAAAAATCTTTTGTTTCGGTCATCAGCTCAACTAAAGAAACAGACCCATCGCTTCTACAAGATCCCTTTATGCAATCATTTTCATCTTTACCCCAAACAAAAACTGGTTTTGAATGTTCTTCAGAAATTTTATTTGCGACTAAACCTAAAACCCCAACTCGCCAGTCTGGACTACCTATCACTATTACTTCTTTCATTTTTCTTTGTTCGTTTTTTTTAAATTTTTTAGTTATTTCCCTCATTATTGAAGCTACCATATTTTTTCTATCATCATTTATTTTAGTTAAGTAATCAGCCAAAATTCCACCCTTTACTTCATCATCAGTAGATAATAATTCATAGGCTTTCATTGGATCATCCATACGAGATGCTGCGTTTAATTTAGGAGTAATCATAAAACCTATATCATCTTCCGTTAGATATTTTTGATCTATTCGCATCTTAGAAAGAAGTTTTTGGAAACCTGGACGAGGAGATTTCCTTAAAACTTTCATACCAAAATAAGCAATAGCTCTATTCTCACCAATTAGTGGAACCAAGTCAGACAAAGTAGCAAGTCCAGCCATATCAAGCATCCATTTTTCTTGTCCTTCTTTTATTTTAAAATATTCTCTATATTTCAGTAAAAAACCTTGAACGAATTTGAATGCAACTCCAGCGCCACATAACATTTTTTCTTTATAATCATCAACTTTCGGATTTAAAATCGCATAAGCTTTTGGAAGTTTCTCGTGTGGTAAATGGTGGTCTATTACTATTACATCTATACCACCAACTTCTGCTTCACCTATCTCATCTACTGCAGTTATGCCTAAATCTATAGTTATGATTAACCTAACTTCTTTTTTTATAAAATTAGAAACAGCAAAAGAATTTAAACCATAACCTTCACTATTTCTCCCTGGAATATATATTTCATAATTCTTATAACCAATTTTTTTAAATAAATCCTCTAAAAGCACAGCACCAGGGATACCATCACAATCATAGTCGGAATATATTATAGTCTTTTCATCGTTGTCTATAATTTCAAAAAGTTTAACACAGGCACGCTCCATATCTCGCATTAAAAAAGGATCAAGAATATCTCTCTCATAATTTGGATTTAAAAAAGAATTAATTTCCCCAACTCCTTTTACGCCTCTGTTTTCCAGTATTGTTTTTAATAAATCTGAATAAGAATGCATCCCATTAAAAAATTAAATAATAAATATGGCTTTTTAGTGCTTTCCCATAATTTTTAACGGGATAAGTAATACAATTTTAACATATATGTTAAAATATATCTTATGGAAAAAGAAAATTGTATTTTTTGTAAAATAATAAATGGCGAATTACCAAGCAAAAAGGTCCATGAAGACGATATGTCTATAGCATTTTTAGACATATCTCCTGTCCATATTGGACATACATTAGTAATACCAAAAAAGCATTTTGAAAATATATATAACATGCCAGACGATACAGCATCACATTTAATAAAAATTGCAAAAAGAATTGCAAATGCATTAAAAAAATCTGGTGCAGATGGAATAAATATAACTATAAATAACGACAAAGATGCTGGACAAGTTATATTCCATTCTCATATTCATATAATACCTAGATTTAAAGGTGATAATATACCTATGTGGCCAAACAAAAAGCCAAAAGAAGAAGAAATGACAGAAATAGCAGAAAAAATAACTTCTGCTCTAAAAGATTTAAGATAATGCATCTATCGCAGGCAAAGTACCCTTTGTAAGAAATTCTAATGTGGCTCCACCACCAGTAGAAATAAAAAGATTAGATTTATTTTTATTGTTTTTCGATTTTAAAAATTTATTTGGAACCAAACTTACCAAATCTCCTCCACCTAAAATTATTTCTTTTCTTAATTTATTTTTTAACAAAAAATTCATTGTTTTTTTAGTAGCCCCGTCTCCCTTATCTTCATATTTTCCAAGTGGTCCATTCCAAAGAATTAAATTAGATCTTTTTATCAGAGAAAAAAGTTCTTTTACGGAACCACTACCAATATCTAATATAATTTCTCCTTTTTTTATATCTTCTAATTTTTTGTTTATTAATTTATTTTGAGAAAAAACCAAAACATCTACTGGAATAGATATATTTTTATTTTTTAATAAACCCTTTGAAGAAAAGTTTTTGTCAATCAAAGACCCACCTATTTCACAACCTTTTGCTTTTATAAAATTATTTGCTAATGCCCCACCTAAATAGATAAAATTAGCTGATTTTATATACTTTTTTATTAAAGGTAATTTAGTAGAAAATTTAGAGCCACCTAATATAAGAAGAAATGGTTTTTTAGGGTTTTTTATTATTTTTGATAAATTATTTATTTCTTCTTTCAAACCCAACCCTGCAAAACTTGGCAATAACTTTGGTAAAGAAACAAGTGATGCATGTTTTCTATGCGAAACAGAAAAGGCTTCATTTACATAAATATCACCCAATTTTGCTAATTTTTTAGCAAAATTGGGTTTATTTTTCATTTCTCCATCAAATTTTCTAACATTTTCAAAAAAACTTATTTGTTTTGTAGAACATTTTGAAATTTGAAAAAATCGCTTAATAACTGGCTCTAAACTTTCACTACCATCCTTACCTAAGTGTGTAATCAAAATTATTTTTGCGCCTTTTTTTTCTAAATATTTAATAGTTGGTAAAGCCTTTCTAATTCTAAAATCATCTAGAACTTTTCCATTTTTTATAGGTACATTAAAATCTATTCGTATTAATACTTTTTTACCTTTTAAATTTTTTATTTGTCTAATATTTCGCATATTTCTACAATTTTAGAAAACTTTTTTGAATTTAAACTCGCACGGCCTAAAAGAAAACCATCAGTTCCTCCATTTATAATAAAATCTTCAGCATTTCTTTCATCAACTGACCCACCATAAATTATTTTAATTTTTGAAATTTCTTTTACTTTAAATTTATCATTTAAAATTTTTCTAATAAAAATATTCATTTCACGAAATTCTTCTGGTGTCGCAGGATAAGCTCCCTTACCTATAGCCCAGATTGGTTCATAGGCAATAATAATTTTTAACAAAGAATCTTTTGAAATTCCACTTAAACATTCTTCAATTTGTTTTTTTATAAAATTTAAATATTCATGATTTTCATCTCTGATACTTTCTCCAATACAAAATATAGGCAAAAGTCCAGCTGTAAGTGCGGATTTTATTTTCTTATTTATATCATTATTATTTTCTCCCATCTCACGCCTCTCCGAATGACCTAAAATAACATATTTAACACCAATGTTATAAAGCATATTAGCTGAAATTTCTCCAGTATATGCACCTATATCTTTCCAAAAGATATTTTGTGCACCAAGTTTTATTTTTTTAGTTCTATTTTTTTTTAATTTCCATAAATACAAAAATGGTGGACAAATCACGATTTCAGTTTTTTTAGCATTATAAATTCCTTTTATAACACTAAAAAACAATTTTTCTGCTTCTTTTAAAGATAATGGGTTCATTTTCCAATTACCAACAACAATTTTTCTTTTAAACATATGGTAAATTATATCATAATAAGTTAAAATGTAATTAATGAAGTTTAGTGTAAACAAAAAAAAGCTAGTGGGTGGGTTTACTCTAATAGAAACTCTGGTTGGTGTTACTGTTTTTATACTTATAGCTATTTCTGTATATCAAGCATTCGGAACATTAATGGATGTCGCTCAATTATCAAAAGCCAAAATTGCAGCTACAACGGTTGCTAATGAAAAATTTGAAATAATTAGAAATCTGCCATACGAAAGTGTTGGTATTCCGAACGGAATTCCAGATGGAGTTGTGGAAAGAGATAGCACAGTAGAACGTGATGGATTTTCTTTTGATATTGTAACTACAATAAGAAATATGGACGATCCATTTGATGGAACCATTGGGGGATCTCCTAATGATACTTCTCCAGCTGATTATAAGTTAGCAGACTTAGACATCAATTGCTCAAACTGTAAAAAATTTACTTCACTTAAATTTGTTACAATAATTGCACCTAGATCTCTTGAAACAGCTTCTCCAAACGGAGCATTGTTCGTTAGAGTTATTGATAACTCTGGCCAACCAATCCAAGGTGCTGAAGTAATTATAGAAAATATACAAACTAACCCAAACATACTAATAGGAGAAACAACCGATAACGATGGTTGGATAAAAATTGTTGATGCCCCTCCAGGTGTTAATACATATAATATAATTGCTACTAAACTAGGATATTCAACAGATCAAACTTACCCACTCGGTGGTATAGCAGGAGACAATCCACTATTACCAGATGCTACCGTTGTAATTCAACAAGTAACACAAACAAGTTTAATCATCGATAAATTAAGTTCTCTTTTAATATCAAGTACAGATGCTTTGTGTGCTCCACTTCCTAGTATTAACTTTTCTTTAACTGGAATAAAAACAATAGGCACCCCTTCTATTCTTAAATATAATACTCAAAATTTTACTACTAATGTTTCTGGAAATTTAACAATATCAGATTTAGAATTTGATACATATCAATTTAGTTATGGCTCATTAGCTACTTATGACTTAGTAGGCACAAATCCAATTCTTGATATAGCGCTCGCCCCAAATGAAAATAAAAACTTTTCTATTGTATCTACCACTCATTTAGATAATGCAATATTAGTATCAGTTAAAGATGATATGGGGCTCCCAGTAGATGGGGCAAGTGTAAGACTTGAAGGCAATTCTTTTGATGAAACAAAAACAACAAATTCTGGAACTTGTCCCACCCCAGGACAAACTTTTTGGAATGGTTTAGTTAGTGGAACTTATACACTAACTGTAACACAAATTGGGTATCAAACATTTTCAGAAAGCATAGACATCACAACAAGCTGGCAAAAAAAGGATGTAATTTTAACTCCATAATATGAAAAAAATAAATAATAAATACAATAAAGGTTTTGGTATTATAGAAGTCTCTATCGGAGTTGTTGTTTTTAGTCTTATAATAGGTGCAGTTACACTACTAACAAGAAATGTATTTTTTTACAACTCATTTTTATCTGTTGGATTAAATGATGCAGACCAAGGTAGAAACTTAATGAAGGATATGACCAGAGAAATAAGAACTGCATCCCTCGCCGAAACTGGAGGATATATAATAGGGACTGCAACTGATTCATCTTTCACTTTTTATTCCGATATAGATAATGATGGATTAAAAGAAAAAGTTAGATATTTTAAAAATGGCACACTTCTACAAAAGGGAATAATAGAACCTACTGGTTCACCATTAAATTATAGTGGCATAGAAAATATAAAAACTGTTATCTCAAATGTAACAAATAGCACTATTTTTGAATATCATGATAAGTACTATTCTGGAACACAGCCAGCTATGACTATACCAATAAATATACCATTGGTTAGATTAATAAAAATAACTGTAATAATGGATAAAGACGCAAATAGAGCTCCAGCACCTATGACATTTTCAACTCAAGTATCAATAAGAAACTTAAAAGATAACTGGAATGAATAAAAATAAAAACAAAGGAATAATTATAGTACAAACTCTAGTCTTCGGAGCAGTGTCTGTCGTTATTATGGGAGCACTTTTAAGCTGGGCTGCTTCAGGAGTAAAAGCTGGTAAAATGGCCTACAATAAAGAACAAGCATTTCAAACAGCTGAAGCAGGAATAGATTATTATAGATGGCACTTAGCTCATACGCCAACTGATTATCAAGATGGTACAGGTCTGTCTGGTCCATATGTGCATCAACTTTATGATAAAGATGGTAATACTATAGGAGAATTTTCATTAGAAATAATTCCACCCATAACTGGATCTACTTTAGTAAAAATAACTTCAACGGGGATAGCAGAAGCAGCAGCTGGTGTAGAGAGAACAATATCTAGTCGTGTAGCAAAACCATCAATCGCCAAATATTCTATAGCAGGAAACAATGCAATGAGATTTGGTGAAGGAACAGAAGTTTATGGACCAATACATATAAATGGCGGAATTCGTTTTGATGGACTTGCTCACAATATAATAACAAGTGGTGCTACTACTTATAATGATGCGGACCACACAGGGAATAATGAAATTGGAGTTCATACTCATGTAAAAGTTCCACCATTAACTGGAATTGATAATACTTACAGACCAGATGAAGCTAATCCAAACAACATACCAAACAGACCTGATATATTTGAAGCTGGAAGATTAATAAGTCAACCAATTATAAATTTCAGCGGTTTTACAGCTGATTTAGCAATACTAAAATCTCTTGCACAATCAACGGATGGTTTTTACAGAGGAGCTTCTGGAAGTGGTTATGTAGGATATTATATAGTATTAAATACTAATGATACTTTTACATTATATAAAGTAATAAACTGGTCTAGTCTAGGAAATTGTTATACTCAATCTCCAAATAATTCAAGTTGGAGTATATCAAACTTAATAACACAAACAACATTACAAGGAACTTATGCATTTCCGCAAAATGGAATAATTTTTATAGAGGATAATGTACTTATTAAAGGACAAATAAATGGAGCAAGACTTACTGTTGTAGCTGCAACACTCCCAGTACCATCTAACCCATCAAATTATAAAAATATAATTATAAATGATGATATTTTATATACTAACTATGATGGAACTGATTCACTTGGATTTATCGGCCAAGGTGGTATTATGGTTGGAATGATAAGTGATACAGATTTGAGAATTGATGGGGCATTGATTGCGCAAAATAAATTAGTTGGAAGATTTTACTACGGCGGTGGATCTTGTAGTCATAAATATAAGAACTCTCTTACACTTTTTGGAATGATAGCTTCATATGATAGATATGGCTTTGCATATACAGATGGAACTGGATATAACACTAGAGATATAACTTATGATACAGCATTACTTTATGCCCCACCTCCAAGTTTTCCGCTAACATCTGATCAATATGAAATACTTTCTTGGCAAGAAGAAATATAATATGTTATTTTATATTATCCATCACTGAATACATAGGAGATATCATAGATATAGCAAAAAATCCAACAGCAGCACCTATAACAACCATTAAAACTGGTTCTATTACTGTTGAAAGATTTTTGGTTTTATTTTCAATTTCATTTTCATAAAAAGTAGCTACTTGAAGCAACATATCTGATAACTTTCCTGTCTCTTCTCCTACTTCTATCATCTCTGTCATCATAATTGGATACAAATCAGAGTTTAGTTCAAATATTTTTGAAAAAGATTCACCTCTTTCTATTTTTTTTATAGCTTCAATTAGAACTTTTTTGTAATAAACATTTTGAACAACTTCGCTAGTTATTTCTATAGATCTAGTTATTGATACACCTGAAAAGAGCAAAGAAGCCATAGTCCTCGTAGTGCGAGCGGTATTTAATTGTTTTGCAATTGGACCAACTATTGGTAATTTAATAGTTAAAAAATCTATATATTTTTGAGTAAATTTTGCTTTAAAAATATAAAACATAGAAATACCAAAAGATATTAAAAGTAAAAATGATAATATTAAATATTCAGAAAAAAATTCACCTAATCCAATAATAAATCTAGTAGAAATAGGAAGTTCTACACCAAGCTCTTTAAAGGTCCCTGCAAGAGTAGGGACAACAAAAGCAAACATAAGTATTCCTATAACCACCATAGCTGACAGAATAACCCCAGGATATATCATCGCTCCTTTAATTTTTCTAGTTAGAGAATACGCTTTTTCTAAATTGGCTCCCACTTCACTAAGTGAGCCCGCCAAGTCTCCAGATTCTTCACCAGCACGAGCCATAGAAACAAACAAATTAGAAAAAACTTTTGGAAATTTTTTAAAACCACTAGAAATAGTTCCACCTGAATCAATTTCTTTATTTAAAGATTCCAATATATTATAAAATGTTTTATTTTTTGTTTGTTTTTTTAATACAGACAAAGCTCTAGATAAAGAAAGTCCTGCTCTTAGCATTCCACTTAAATTTTTAGTAAAAATAATTAGTTCAGCAATTTTAACTCGTTGAAAAATCCCTGAAAATATATTAAAAATATTGATTGAGCCTATTTTCTTTTCAGTTATAGAAAGTGGAATATTTCCTTTACTTTTTAAATCACGAGAAAGAGTAAAACGATCAATCGCTTCCATTGTACCTTCAAAAATTTCTCCATTTTTTAATTTTGCTTTGTAAGAAAAAAGCATTTTATAGTCTTAAATTTTTTAAAATAATTATTCTGAAACAACACGGAACACTTCTTCTAAACTTGTATTCCCCAATACCGCTTGAAAAATACCATCTTCAAGTATAGTCATCATTCCTTCTTTTTTTGCTTGTGCTTCTATTTCATCCTGAGAATTACCACGAAGAATCATTTCTTTTATTGTAGCTGTAACTTTTAAAACTTCATGTAACCCGACTCGGCTGGCATATCCATCTGGAGATTCTTCACTTTTTACTGGTTTATAAAAAGAAACATCATCCCACATATCATTCGGACCAATTAATTTTTCTTCTTTTAATAAGTTAAGCATTCTATCTAGATCTACAACTTTGCTCAAATTATTTAATTCATCTTTTGATAAGAAATATTTTTGTTTACTAGAAACAAGTTTTCTAACTAATCTTTGAGCAATTATAACTTTCACAGTAGAAACAATTAAAAATGGTAATACTCCCATATCAGTAAGTCTTGGTATTGCACCAGAAGCAGAGTTAGTATGTATAGTAGAAAGCACTAAATGCCCAGTAAGGGAAGCGTTTGTTGCTAAACTTGCTGTTTCTCCATCACGAATTTCTCCAACCATTATTATGTCTGGGTCTTGTCGTAATAGGGTTCTTAAACCATTTGCAAAAGTAAGACCTATTTCTGGTTTAACTTGTGTTTGATTTACTCTAGGCATTTGATATTCTATTGGGTCTTCTACGGTAGAAATATTTACTTCGGGTTTGTTTAGAATATCAAGCATAGTATAAAGTGTAGTAGTTTTACCAGAACCAGTTGGTCCAGTTGCAAGCACCATTCCTATTTTTTGTTTTAATGCATCATGAATTCGCTCGAGCCCTACACCATGAAAACCTAAACCTTCTAAGGAAAATCCGTGAGAACTTTCTTTGAGAAGTCTTATAACAGTTTTTTCTCCATAAAAAGTTGGAAGAGTGGAAACACGAAAAGAAACTTTCTCTCCGTTTTGATCTATTTTAAATCTCCCATCTTGTGGCAATCTTTTTTCGTCTAACTTTAAATTTGCTAATACTTTAATACGAGTTGTAATTCCTGGAGCTGTATTTTTATCCAAAATCATTGCATCGTGCAATATGCCATCTATTCTATATCGCACTGTTAATTCATTTTCTCCAGGTTCAATATGTATATCGGAAGCA
>Ga0172371_10003929_pt1 | contig 22837 bp, 19 predicted proteins | sample Lak12m_FD_114543 | JGI IMG/M metagenome (GOLD analysis project Ga0172371, IMG submission 114543) | Freshwater microbial communities from Kabuno Bay, South-Kivu, Congo - kab_022012_12m | ecosystem: Environmental > Aquatic > Freshwater > Lake | place: Democratic Republic of the Congo: South-Kivu...
AAGTTGTCACAATTACCTCTGTTGGTACACCAGCATGGAGCGTAATCGGGACAATAGTTGGATTCCTTATTATTGGTCTTCTATTTTAGGTAAGAATTATCGTTGTTGTATATTAATTTTTTTGTTAACATTGTTTTTATGGATAACGCCACTCCTTTAAAAACAAAAAAACCAATTAATAAATTTTTTTTAATAGCTAATATTGTTTTATTATTTATTGTTGTTGTAATCGGTGCTTATTATTTAACAATATATAAACCATCAACAACTAAACCTAAAGCAGGGAGTTGTAGCCCAAATCGATTATATTGCAAACGAGATGATTCGAGTGTATGCCCTGGCCTCAGTAGTTCTTTAGCTGGATATTATTGTAATAATTCAGGTAATCCAGGTGAATGTACAGGTTACCATGGATGCGCTCCTTTAGTCTATGAGGGTCAAAGCTGTGCTGGTCTTTCAGCTCCTGATTCAAGATACCCAAATTTTGTTGGTTGTTGTGGTCACCAGAATGCTTGGTGTTATCCACCAGGTGGATCCCAATCAGTTCAACTTGTTGATAATAGCGGTGGAACTTCGTGTGGATATAATTCTGAAGGATGTGGAACTCCACCAGCCGAACCTTCACCAACACCAACAACACCTATCTCAACTCCCACCCCAACCCCAACCCTACCTATCTCAACTCCCACACCAACTGAAACTCCTATTCCAACTGTTACAATGACACCAAGTCCTACTGTAACTCCGACTCCAACTCCAACAACTATATTAACCCCAACCCCAACCGGTACACCTGGCCCGACAAGTACACCTGGTCCAACATCAACTCCTGGCCCAACTGCAACTCCTATACCAGTACCATGTGGTACAAAAGACTGTGATGATAGAACTAATCCTTGTCGAAGTGGATATATTTGTGTCCAAGGTCGTGATGGATCAAACTATTGTACCAGTCCAGATTTTGCTGAAGCTTGTAAAGCTAATCCATCATTTAACTCTTGTTGTACTGCACCAGGTGCACCTACTGCAACACCAACAACAGCTCCAACCACAGTTATCGCTAAAGAAGTTGTCACAATTACCTCTGTTGGTACACCAGCATGGAGCGTAATCGGGACAATAGTTGGATTCCTTATTATTGGTCTTCTATTTTAGGTAAAAACTATATTTATATTTGTTATACTATTTTTATATAAATTATAAATTTCGGCTTTTGCCGAGTTTCAAAAATTAATTAATATGAAAACCGAAAAAACCGGTAAAACCAATGATTTTTCTTCAATGATGAAGACGCTCGATGATACTCTTGAGCTTTATTTAGTAAAAAAAGCCCCAAGTATTCCTGAAAATATTAAAGAATTTATTGTAAAATTTTCTCCTTGGATTACTGTTATATTATTAGTTATTTCATTGCCTGCAATATTACTAGCACTTGGAGTTGGCACAATTGCAACGCCCTTTGCATATCTTGGCGGACTTAGATTTGGTTTTAGCTATACAATAAGTTTATTATTTACAGCTGCTATTTTAGTGATTGAAGCAATTGCTATTCCAGGACTTTTCAAAAGAAGCATGAGCGCCTGGAAACTATTGTTTTATGCATCGCTTATCAGCGCCTTACAATCTTTAATAAGCTTTAATCTTGGTGGACTTATCATCGGAACAGGATTATCTTTATATGTCTTATACCAAGTAAAAAGCTACTATAAATAAACCTTGATAGATTAAAATAAGAGGATGATAAATTTAGAAGATTACGATTATTTATTGCCTGAAAAAAATTTAGCATTAGAGCCGGCTATGCCTCGTGATTCATCTAAACTTTTTATCTATGATACGATCGTAGATAAGATAATATTTGATAGTTTTAGTAATTTAGATAAATATCTTCCTAAGAATTCATTTTTAGTTTTGAATAACACAAAGGTTTTACCTGCCCGGGTAACAATGAAAAAACAAACAGGAGGAAAGATAGTTACATTATTTTTAATTAATGAATTAACGGAATCACAAATTGTAAAAGTAATCGTCGATCGAAAAGTCAATGTGGGGGATAGATTATTTTTTGATGATGGAAATTACATCGATTGTATTTCTCAAAAAGAAAATATATTTGAATTTAAATTTAATTTTCCCAAAGAAAAATTATTTTTACTTTTACAAAAATTTGGGGTAATGCCAATACCTCCATATTTAAAAGGATCTCCGCTTAAGCGAGATGAATTATTAGAAAAATATCAGACAGTATTTGCTAAGATGACACCTCTGAGGTGTAAATATAAACTGGCATCTAGTGCAGCTCCTACTGCGTCTTTACATTTTACTGATTCTGTTTTTGATAAGCTAAAACAAAAAGGTATTGAAAAAACTTTTGTGACACTACATGTTGGTCTGGGTACTTTTGCACCTATTAATGAAGCTAATATTAAACAAAAAAAACTCCACGAAGAATATTATGAGGTTAATAAAAAAACCCTACAAAAAATCAACAAGTTAAGAAAAGAAGGAAAAAAATTAGTTGGAGTTGGAACAACGGTTGTTAGAACTCTAGAATCAATTGATTGCGGATCGGCAACGCGATTCTTTTCACATAAGAGTCTCACTTCCTCTTCGCGGGGTCCCCTCGAAAGTGAAAAGAAATTACTTTTGCCTCACCAATCAATATATGGAAAAACTGATCTTTTTATCTTTCCTCCTTATGATTTCAAGTTAGTAGATGTGATGATTACCAATTTTCACCTGCCAAAATCATCACTCATGATGTTAGTTGAGGCATTTTTACAACACAAAAAAGCTAAAAGAAGTTTAGTCGAACTGTATAATATAGCTATTAAAAATAATTTTCGATTTTATTCATTTGGCGACGCGATGCTTATAATATGAAAAACTTTTTTAAAATTGATTATCAATCAAAAAAATCTAAGGCTCGGTTAGGAGAAATCAAGACAGATCATGGGATTATAAAAACTCCCTCATTTGTCGCGGTCGGTACTAAAGGCACTATAAAATCATTAACTCCAGATTTGGTTAAAAATATTAAGACACAAGCAGCTTTTGTAAATACCTATCATTTAGTTACTCATCCTGGCGCAGAAATCATTCAAAAAGCAGGTGGAATTCATAAATACTCAAATTTAAATATACCCTTAATGAGTGATTCAGGAGGATTTCAAGTGTTTTCACTAGCAAGAAATCAAAGAGAAAATGATAAATTACAAATAACAAATATTAAATCAAACTTAAATAACAAATTAAAAAATTCTAAACAAGAAAAAAGAACAGCAGATATTAGAGGAGACGAAAACCCATTGTTAGTCAAAATTTCAGAAGATGGGGTAAGGTTTCGTTCAACATATGATGGATCTTTAATCGAATTTACTCCTGAAAAGTCAATGGAGTTTCAGCGACAGATAGGCGCTGATATTAATATGGCTTTTGATGAATGCACATACTATCCTGCGACTCATGAATATGCGGAAAAAGCAATGGAGAGGACGCATAGATGGTTGGAGAGATGTATAAAGTTTAAGAGTTTGAAAGTTCAAAAGTTTGAAAGTGAGAACCTTCAAACCTTAAAACCTTTTAACCTTCAAACAACTCAATACCTTTATGGTGTCATCCAGGGTGGGACCTTTGAAGATTTACGAAAAAAATCAGCGGAATTTGTAATAGCTCAAAATACGCCTGGCGTTGCAATTGGGGGAGTGTCAGTTGGTGAGACAAAGAGTGAAATGAGAGAACAGGTTAAATGGGTTTCAGACTATCTACCTACTGATCGACCAGTGCATCTTTTAGGAGTGGGTCAGATGGATGACATAATAGATTTAGTTAAATATGGGATAGATACCTTTGATTGTGTTGAACCGACAAGACTTGCGAGGATGGGAATACTTTATAAAATTTCAAATATTAAATCTCAAATATCAAACAAATATCAAGGATCAAATAATAAAACTAAAAACGATGAACTAGATATAACGAAAATAATATATAGAAATAATTTGGAAAAAGTTGATAATGATTGTAATTGTTACGTCTGTTGTAATTTTACAAAATCATACCTTCATCATTTATTTAAGCAAAGAGAAATATTAGGATACACACTTGCAACATATCATAATCTTTGGGTGATGGAGAGGTTATTTGATAAAATAAGAATTGCTATTAAAAATGATCAAATATAATTATGTCACGAGTTGATAAAGCTAGAACAGGTTATCTAAATAAAAATTTAGAAGAGGTAAAAAAAGCTCATGAACGAGATATTATTCATCATTCGATTCATCATGAAACACATAAATCTTCTTTTAATCTTCCGGAGATTATCCTTGGTGGACAAGATGGATTGGTTAATGTTTTGGGAGTTATTTTAGGAGTAGCAGCCGCGACTGTCTCATCCAAAATTGTTATTGTTGCAGGACTTGCGGCGACATTTGCAGAATCTGTGTCAATGGCTGCAGTTGCCTATACTTCAAAAATAGCTGAGGCTGATTATTATAAAAGCGAGTATGAAAGAGAAAAATGGGAGATAGAACATGTTCCTGAAGGGGAAAAAGAAGAGATAAAGGCTCTTTATGAAAACTATGGCTTTAAAGGAAAGATACTTGATGAGATCATTGAAAGAATTACGAAGGATCCAAAAATTTGGTTAAAGGTCATGATGGAACAAGAACTTAAATTAGAAGAAATTGATCGAAAACAGGTTCTTCCTGATGGGGTCTTAGTTGGAATATCAGCCTTAATCGGATCTTTTATTCCACTTCTGCCCTTTTTCTTTTTTAAAGTTCAATCGGCAATATATATCTCTTTAATAATTACCTCAATTACCTTATTTTTAATTGGATTTTATAAAGCAAAACAGACGCTTGGTCGACAATTATTACAACAAGGATTAGAGATGATGATAATTGGTATGGCTTCAGCTGGTGTAGGGTACTTGATCGGTTCTTTCTTTAAAGTTTAGTCTCACTTAATAATATTATCATGACAATCTAAATATTTTTTTGTATAATATGTTCTTCAATTATGTCAAAAGAAAGATTCACTCCAAAATTAATTGAGCGGTATTATCAATATATTAACTCTTTATTTAGATCACAATTAATAACAACCCTAAATAATCAAAACAGGTTATTAGAGTCTCCTAAAGCAGGCGATATAGCTATTGAAAAAGTTCTTGGGTATTTTGATAGCAATAATTTAATGTCGCATATTCTCGCTGATAACGAGTTTATGAAAATTGAAAAACGTGAAAAAGAATTAAAAGGAAATTGTAAATTAGGAACAGTTTTCTGTATTGATGGCCGTATCTCAGCTCTTCATCAATTTGGAAGAACAGTAAACTCTTGGGAGATTGCAGGTTCTCTGATGCCTTTTGAGGAAAAAGATGGTAGAAAATATTTAACTTCGAGGCGATTAATAGGAGCGATGAAAGATACAGCCAGTGAAAAAGAAGGAAGAGAATTACTTGAGATTGTGACTGCTCATACAAGTACTCATGATAAAAAACATCGTTGTGGACGAATTACACTCGGAGTGAATAGAGGTGAGTTTGAGGGAGATGTTGACGAAGTAGCTTTAACGGAAGCTGAATATAGAAGAGAGGCTTTTGAAAATACATATAATGGTATTTTGATAAATCAGGGGAAAAAACCCCAAGATCAGGTTGCTATAACCGCGATGGTTGATACAGATACAATGGGTTTTATATTAAACTTTGGTCAAGACAACGAACTCTCAACTACAAATGTCTTAATGAAAGATGGATTAGTTGAAATTATAGATGGAGCTATAGGACAAGAAGTTGGTAAGTTTGGATCAATGCGCGATCTATTTACTAATCCAAAGTCCTTTATTGAGTATTCTAATCGTGTAGAAAAAATTACCCGTTATTTGATGACTAAAGAAATAGATAATTCAAGTTCTGGGTTATCATTTATTAGAGAGGTTCAAACTTATATAGATACTTATTATGAAAAATTAACGCCAAGTCAGAAACAAGCATTGTTGTTTACTTTTTGCCGAACAATTGCTAATCAATATGTCACTGGATTAGCCGGTGACGAAGAAATTCATCATCCATATTTACATCATAATGAAGACTATATTGTCATCTCACCAAACGGAAAACCTTTTGGCCGATATGATATTAATCGTCAATCTTTTGCAAGTACCCCTCAAAACAGAGAGGAAATGTTAACTCACACGAAGATAAAGTTATCAATTCTTGATGGTAATAGAAAAAAAGATGATAGGGGACCAGATGTTATTTTGATATCAACACCAATTAATGAAAGAATTGCAAATCAAGCCAGTGGCACAACTTTTCATGCAGCAGAAGATGCAGCAATTGCTTACTATAATCGTTTAATTAATGATGCAGAAGTGGCAGATAGAATAAAAACAGGGAGGTTAATTATAGTTCCTATTATTATTGATGAAGATAGTGGAAAAATGCTTGGAGTAAGAGACTATTCTGACTACGTTTTACCCAACAAATAAATTTAATCTGCATCAAATATTTTATAAGCCTTATTAAACGTTTCAAAATCTACCTCATTTTTTCCCTCAAGTTGAACTTTATTGATAATAAGTTTTCCACTTTTAAAAGACATTTTAGTTATTTTCAATCTTTTGCCAACCTCGCGGAACCTGCGAGGTTCCGCTACTGGCAGAATGGTCCAGATTCCAGGCCAAGGATAGAGACCTCGAAACAGGTTATAGATTTTTTCAGGATAATTTGGGCTTTTTAACCCTTTTATCTTATTTAGGGCAAGTTTTAAATCTTCAAATTTTATAAATCCATCTTCCTTTTTTAATTTTTTTGTGTAGGTAGCTTCTTTATGATTTTGTTCTTTCATATTTAATTTGTTAATCTGTGAATTTTTTAATTCGTTAATTATCTTTTTAAATAATTTAACTCCTAAATCTGTTAGATTTCTCTCTAAATCAGGTCTTAAATCATTATTTTTTATTGTATAACTTACTTGATCAATAATAGGTCCATGGTCTATCTTATCGTCCATTTTCATAAGGGTTACTCCAGTGATTTTGTCTCCGTTTATAAGTGGTGTAGCAATTGGTGAGGTCCCACGATAATTGGGTAGAAGTGAGGGGTGAATATTCCAAAAACCATATTTTGGAATACTTAAAATATGATTTGGAATTATTCCACCATAGGCATAAAGCAAAACTAAATCCATATTTTTTAATTCGTTAATCCGTAAATCTGTTAATTGGGTAATGACCTCAATATTATATTTTTGAGCGATAGTTTTCACTGGAGTTGGGGTGATAATTTGTTTTCTTCCTGTTGGTCGATCTGGCTGAGTAAAAACATACTTAATATTAATTAAGTCTTTAATTGTGTTATCAGTAATTATTTTTTCAAGATAGTAGGCTGAGAAGTCTGGAGCGCCAAAATAAGCTAGAGTTAACTTTTTCATTAATTAATATTATAATATATTCTCTTGTCAATATGAGAAAAGAAAAAGCGTTTATTAGAGAAGCAAGACCAATAAGAGATAATCCTAACTATATTCTTAGATCAGGAACCTGGTTTGATTGGCCAAAATTTAATATTACTGCCTCTGATTTGATCAAGGATCACACAAAGGTCACTAACTTTGTGGGTACAAAATTTAAAGTAAGCGATATTAGAGGAATTAAAGAATATTTTAGGCGTATTTCAGGTGTAGAAAATGGCGCCCCGTTTGAAGTAATGCAGTATTACGAGTTTCAGTTTTTTGAAGATGTTGTCAATCGATTATTTTATGATTTTAGAAAAAGGCCAGGAGTTGAGGTAATTGATCAACAACTTGAGGAAAATACTGACCATGGATATTCACATCAGAGGCGACTTGAAAAATTATTAAAGGAGTTTTTAAAAAATGATAGGGTTTATCGTAGTAATCCTAATTTATTATTTAATACACTTCCACAACTTTTAACAATTCGTTTTCATGATGTTCTTGAATTATTACCAACCGGTAAAAACCACCATACAGAAGGAGGGGCTTTGCTTGCTCTTGGGTTTTTATTACAAAACAAAAATCTTTTTGACCATATTGTGAAAGAAAATGGAGGAGAAGAAACAAATAGTTTAATCTATAAAAGGATTGTAAATTCAACCTTTATTCACTGTCTTTATCATACCCAACCAAAATTACTTGAGGAAATAAAAGATAAGATTAAATCACAAAAAAAAGTTAATATCAAAGACCTGATTCACAAAAGTTTTTTTGAAAAATTCGAAAAATCAATTAAGTATTTTAAAGAACACTTAGGAGAAAATAGTGATTTATTTAAATTAATTAATAAGGGTTTTAATTTTCTTAATTCTTCAAAAAATAGTTACGATTTAAGCGTTCTTGAAATTAACGATATGATTATGTCTTCAAAAGTCTTTGCGGGTCTTGACAAGCTAGACAGTGTTCTGCCACCCGAGCTATCAACCGCAAAAACCTTTATTACTATGAAAGGAAAGCCAAGACCATTTTTTGCCAAGATTGAAGAAATAGTAAAAGGCGAAGATGGTAAGATAAGACAAGAAATTAAAGATTCGGCAGATCACCAAGATATCTATGAACATCTTATGAATGGAGAAACTCTTACAATCGATGAAGAATATAGAGCAAGATTATTATTAGCAAACTCTACTTTTTCTCCAGATGATTTTAGTCGTTTGCTTTTTGAGATGCAGAGGGTTGATTCTATGGATCTACCACCATGGTTATTATCTGGCTTTCAATATGCCCTTGAGGCTAAAGCAATCTTTCTCATACAGGCTCTTCCTGAGTTATTTGGATCAATTCCAAATTTTAGCGTGTTTGAAAGGGTTTACTCTTATGCTGAAGCAGACCAGTTAACAGAGTTTTTATTAAAATATAATACTCCTTCTCAGATGATCGGCGAGTTAAGGAACGCCTACTTAAAAATACCTACTAAAGAAGAAAAAGACGAGTTTATTATGAGAGAAATAGCTTCAATTGGTCCTTATATAAATGTGACTGGTTTGTTTGACGGTATATATTTATTAAGGCGCGAACAAGAAGAACTTGAGGGTATTTTAAAGAAAAAAATAGAACAGATTCAGGACATGGGAAATATTGGAAGCGACATTGTCGAAAAAACAAGAAAACTTCTTTTAATAGCTGATGAAAAACGACCAGAAATAGATGTCGACCCTTTTTTATTTACTGATCCTTATGTAGCTTATTATCAAATCTCACCAAGAAAACATTGATCCAATCACCTATAGTGTTGATTATTGATTAGGTTTATGCTAATATACTAAGACTATGTTACTTGAAGGTTTAGAGTGTCCAAAATGGACAAAATCTAGTTCTGAAAGAACATCTCCTGATGGTAGAAGAAAATTTGTTTATAAACATATACCGACTGATTGGGGATCAGAATCGATCTTGCGTTTAGCGATAGAAGGAAAAGAAACACCTAGAGATAGTATATTTGTACTTACTAAACTATGGAACAAACAAACAAATAGAGTTGATTATTCGATGGATGTTTCTGCAATTGATACAAAGAAAAAACTACATCGTATTAGATACTCTTTAATAGGTGAAGAAGCTAATGATCAAGGTATTTTTGTTGGGCAAAAGCAGGCAGACATAGAGTTAGATCATAGCTTACAAGGCCAAGAGTTAGGGAATGATTTTTATGAATATGAATCATTAGGAGATAAAATAGATTTTGGTATAGCAGCATCAGATTTTATTAATGCTGCTTCAAAACCAGATCTTCAAGAATCTTATAAAAAGCCAATAGTTATAAGCCCAGAAGAGACGATAATATTAGATACAATGCCAGAAGATGGAGTGACTACTGTGCTAACTAAAGAACAAGACGCCTTAATTAAAAAAATTAATTCATTTTAAGAAATATTGATGAAGAGGTTGGATCTTCTTTTATTTCTAAATTAGCAGGATAAATAAATTTTAATCCCCATTTTTTACTTTTATACTCGATGTAGGGAACTGGCGTAGGTGAAAACGGTATTTTTGTTGGGGTAATACTTAAGACAAAGTCTACGATTTTATTAGTTTTTTCTACACTTTGACCATAACGAACTCCCAAGATAAAAGAAAGAACTATTATTAAAACAAATAAGAATATTAATGGCTTCTGTTTTAATTTCATATATATTAATATATAAAATTTTGTAGTATATTTATATAGGTATGAAAAAAATTCTAATTTTTATCATCTTTCTATTTTCTTCTTTAACTATTTATTCTCAAGTGTTTGCGGGTGTTGATGTTCGTGATAATGATACTTATTTAGGATTAGTTGAACAAGGTTGGAATATCTCGTGTTTAGCATCTTCGCCAGCTGCAGGTTTTAATACAAATCACGTACCAGGAAGTCATACGGTTCAGATTAATCTAAAAGGTCAATGCCAGGGTGGAGAAGGGTGTTATCTAGTTGTTTGCCAGGGACCAAACGAACAGTATTATGAAGATCAGGCAAGATTAGAAGAATGTGCTAAGCATGATGGTGGAGAAGAACTTCCTGAGGCTAATACTTGGACTCAGCCAGGGACAGGTGCTCATACGTGGGGCGCGTGGTGTTCTCACATAGAGCAACAAATAGGTGATACTTTTGAATCAGCTCAAGGTTGTAGTTCTGGTATTCCTGAGGTTGATGCTATTTTACCAAATTCAGGTGATCCAACTATCCCGACTGCTGTTGTTGAAAACATGAATGGTAATTATCATTTTGCACCTGGGCTAATTGAAACAGTAATTACTTTAAATAATGCCTACGATCATATTCCTTATCAGTTCTATGCTTTTGGTCAAGCAGGGCAGACAGTTGTTGACAATGGAGGTGGAGCAGAGGGAGACGATCGTTCACAACAGCAAGCTCAACTGACAACCTTTGATTTTGAAGCAGAAGGAAACGCCAGTCAATGTGTCACTATTACTTGGGATCCATACGGCCGAGTTTTTGATAGTCAAAGTCTTGAACCAATTCCAGGCATTAAGGTTAATTTACTTGATGAAAATAAAACCCCAGCAAAACAGATTACCAAAAATTATGATGTCACGACATCAAATGGTGTTTTTAATATTCAAGTAGAAAAAGAAGGAACCTATTATATGTCTCTTAATGTTCCTTCAACTCATGAATTTACAAAAACTCCAAAGTTAAATCCTAACTTTGAATATATCTATTCAGACATATATTATCCTGATATAGGTTTTTTTGAAAAAGTCGGGGTACCGACTCATCATGATATTCCACTTAGTCCTCTTGGTACTCCTTATCGATCAGATGTTTTAGTATATCTGAAATCTTTAAATCAAATGGATATGGGTGATAGTATCAAACTTGAGGGAAAGGTATCTCATCCTCTGGCACGTGTCTGTTTTGTTGGTGAGACTTCAAAAAAACAATATAGTTGTGATCAAGCTGATAAGATCGGTCAATTTCAAATATTTATTAGTAAACTTAATTATCCTCAAGAGGCTTTGACTATAAAAACAACTAAAGTTGATCCAAACAACCTTAAACAGTTTGTGTCACAGTCAGTGAGTTTAGAAGGTTTATTAACCCCAGTTCCTACATCAACTAGTAAAGAGGTATTAAAGTTTGAACCATTATTAAGATATATTGAAGGATATGTGTACGACGATCAAGGACTGATAAAATCAAATACAGAGGTTTTGATCAAATTAAAAGCTGATGATAAGATAGTTGGTCGATTGAAAAGTGATGATAATGGTTATATCAAAATTACTTCATCACAACTGCCACTTTTTGATTATTATCTTGAAGTTAGTTCTAATAATGCTCCTATCAAGATAAATACTTCAAAATTTATAAGTCAAAATAAAAATTATTTGGAAGAAAATAATATTAATCCAATGATTGATCGAACACCAGAAGGAATAGAAAAGAAATATCCAAATAATACAAATAATCAAATTTTAAATAAGGAAATTAATCCAAACATAAATAATCTTGTAAATAAAACAGGAGTATCTAGTATTAAGGTAGAAATTTATCTTTTAATTTTTATAATTGTTATTTTAATAGCGATTGCTTTCGGAGTTTTTATTTATATTAAAAAACATTCCACACTTGACAAAATAAAATAGGGAAGATATACTTTGGGGTAGATCCTCCTGATGAGGAATGTGAAATAGAATTTTTTTCTCTACAAGATCGCAATTTAAGGGTAACCCGTCTAAAAAAGGCGAGGAATCAGATAACTTCTTGATTACCCGTGGGTAATTCAAGAGTATCTTCCCATATTTACTAAAGGGAAAAAAACCTAATTTCACCTCAAGCTGGAGGATCCTTAATTTATAGGCTTCTGTCAAAAAAAACTTTCCAAAGATTAATCAATTTTCATTATTTGTTATATAAGTTTTTTTAAATATATGGTTACAAAAAAGAAAACTGCGATCGCTGATACTAAGAAAAAGGAGATAGTAGATGCTCCAATTGACGTCTCTTCTTTGATTGAAAATTATGAGGAAAAACCAATAGTTGTCCCTGAAACAACTGCAAAGCCAGTGGTTGCGACACCAACTCCTGTTCCTTCAGTAAGACAAGAGGTTCCACTTGAGGAAAGATTAAAAGAAGATCTTAAAATTAGCTATCAAGCAAAGGGAATTTTAGATATTACCTATGGAGGGTATGGTTTTTTACGTCAGAATTATGTCTTATCTCCAGATCAAGATATCTATGTCTCGACTTCTCAGATAAGAAGATTTTGGTTAAGACGAGGAGATGAGGTTGAGGGATTAGCAAGACCACCTAAAGAAGGTGAACGATTTCATTCATTGCTTTTAATAAAAAAAATTAATGGTGTGGAGTTAACAGAGATTGAGTCATCAAAACGCAAAAATTTTGATCAATTAACATCGCTTCATCCAAATAAAACAATCAGACTTGAGACTACGAAAGATGTAATTGCAATGAGAATTATGGATCTAATTTCGCCAATTGGTTTTGGTCAAAGAGCGCTTATTGTCTCTCAACCAAAAGCTGGAAAAACAACATTTTTAAAAGAGATGGCTGAGGCAATCTCAATAAATCATCCTGATGTCCACTTGATGGCAATCTTAATTGGTGAGAGACCTGAGGAAGTGACAGAGATAAAAAGATTTATTAAAGGTGAAGTAGCAGCTTCGAACTTTGATGAATCTCCTCGACAACAGATAAAAGTGGCAAATTTAGCGCTTGATAGGGCGCGACGTCTAGTTGAGATGGGTAGACATGTAATTATACTACTTGATTCGGTGACCCGTCTTGCACGAGCTTTGAATCTATCTGTTACAAATACAGGACGAAGCTTATCGGGTGGATTTGATCCATCAGCTTTATATCCTGCCAAAAAATTTTTAGGCGCTGCGCGAAACTGTGAAGAGGGTGGAAGCTTAACTATTATAGGAACAGCCCTTGTTGGTACAGAATCACGTATGGACGATCTTATTTACGAAGAGTTAAAGGGAACTGGTAATATGGAAGTGCACCTAGATCGAGCCTTTGCTGACCGCCGAATCTATCCAGCAATTGATATAGAAAAATCAGGGACTCGTCATGAAGAGCTTTTATTTGATAAAGAAACAATGAATAAAATCAACACCTTGCGACGTATGTTAAATCTTTTAACATCTGAAGAAAGATTAACCGCAATGATTGAAAAATTATCTAAAACTAAATCAAATAAAGAGTTTCTTGACTCCTTAAACAAAGGATCATAAAATCATTTTAGCTGACAGTCATTAGTAATAACTGAATCAATCTGACTACAGTCAAGCTTGGTTGAAGAATATTGGTTATATGTATTACAGGTATTATCACAGTAATTAATATCACTATTAAACAAATTATACTGACACATACTTAAATATTTACAAGCAGCTTTAACCACATATTTTAACTCCCAATGATCACAGTTGGTTCCTTTATAAAGGCTGACATTTTTTAAATGTAATGCTGCTCCCAGTAATGCATCAAATATTACTCGTCGATCAATAGTCTGTTGATTCATTAGGGATTTTTCTCTTTCTAAATATGCATTCCAGACAAATGAAGAAATAGACATCGGGCCCATACTGTCGGTGATATCACCAATCCAACACATCTCTCCTGCAAACTTACTATCTGTGGGGATAATACCAGTTTTATTGTTAAACGCAGTAAAATTACAGATTTGATCGATTGAGGTTATCCTATCACTATTCCACCAGTTATAAGTGTTATATAAAACAAACGTATCTACTGACATATTTTTGTATCTATCTCCTGATTCATTTTTAAGTATGGCGTAAAGCATTGGTTTTGGAATACAGGCGATTTTTGCTACTTCTTCGATTACTTCGTCGATGTTTTTTCCAGGTCTAACGAGTCCTATAGGTTTTGAAGGAATCGGTGTTGAGGTTGGGGTTATAACGGATTTTTTTGTTGGGATTGCTGTTGGTTTAGATTGTCTAGGTTGATAGGTTGGTTTGACTAAAACTTCTTGGGTTGGAAAAATAATTGTTGGAGAAACAGAAATCTTATTCTGTTGATTAATTATTGGAAGTAAAAAAGAAGTATTATTTTCATTGTTTGATTGTTTCATTACTATATTATCTGTAGAGTTAAAATTTAAGGTAAAAAAAGATGATATTTTAGCCTTAATATTCTTAGTATTTTGAATAAAATCTGTATAGATATTTTCAGGCTCAAATAAAGTTGGGTCAGAGTAAGCGGACCTAATTATAAGAACAAATATTAAGGATAAAATAATTGCAACAAATATTCGATGTTTAGAAGTAAGCATGAGTTAATTAGATTATATATGGATAAAAAATATAAATATAGGAGAAAGAAAATAGAATTTTTCCATTCGTGCTTAGATGATGTCTTTAAGATATAGTTTGATATGGTTATTTTGTAAACTATAAGACTGTCTTTTTAATAACAAATTACAAATAACTAATGTCAAATAAAATTTAAATAACAAAAATTAAATATTAAAACAGTTTTTATTATTTATAATTCATTTTCTGGATTTGTAATTTATCGTTTGACATTTTATTTCTGTATACTCTATACTACTATCGAGTATACGTTAATAAACAAATATGACAGACCTATCGAAACGAATTAATAGATTAATTGGTCAGCTAAAAGGAATCGAGAAAATGGTCAGCGCTAATCGTGACTGTTCTGAAGTACTACAACAAGTATCGGCCGTGAAAAAAGCTATTGACAGCTTGTCAAAAGAAATAGTAATATCTGATATCTGTCGTTTGATACCAAATGAGGATTCAAAAAAAATTGGTCAGATGATAGAAAGAGCCATTAATCTATGATAGAAAATGTAATTATAATAGGAGGCGGGCCAGCAGGACTATCTGCTGCTATATATCTGGCTCGAGCAGGTTTAAAACCTCTTTTATTTGCTGGATCTCCGCCAGGCGGCCAACTTACCCTTACCTCAGATGTTGAAAACTTTCCTGGGTTTGAAGCGATAAATGGCGCAGAACTTATTACCAGAATGAGAAAACAGGCTGAAAAATTTGGGACAAAGATAGTTGATGAAAATATCATAAAGGTTGATTTTTCAAAAAAACCCTTTCAGATATTTTTAGACTCGACATCAAATCAATCTAAAAGCGTTATTTTAGCAACCGGGGCGAAGGCGCTTTGGCTTGGACTTGAATCAGAAAAGAGATTACGAGGAAAAGGAGTCTCAGCCTGTGCTACATGTGATGGATTTTTTTTCAAAGATAAAACAGTTGCTGTAGTTGGTGGTGGGGATACTGCCTGTGAAGACGCTCTAACCATAACAAAATTTGCTTCAAAAGTTTACCTAATTCATAGAAAAAATGAGCTACGTGCTTCGAAAATAATGCAAAAACGGGTAAAAGAAAATCCAAAAATTGAGCTTATCTTATCAACAACCGTTGAGGAGGTGTTAGGAGAAAATCGAGTCGTTGGAATAAAGATTCGAAATACAAAATCAGAGATTCGAAATTTAGATGTGAATGGAGTGTTTGTGGCTATTGGCCACAAGCCTGATACTGAATTGTTTAAAGATCAGATTGAACTTGATGAAAGAGGTTATGTAAAACTAAAAATAAGAAGATCAACATCTGTTGAGGGTGTTTTTGCAGCTGGAGATTGTGCAGATCCATATTATAGGCAGGCAGCAACAGCTGCAGGAACTGGAATAGAGGCAGCGCTAGAGGTTGAACGATGGCTTGAAAATTTACAATAAGGTTCGATATTTAAATATTTAATATCTTTACCTTATTTTTATTATTAATTTTATTTATTTCTATATGGAAAATCAGGGAAAGAAGATGCTAGAGAGTGCTAGAGGGTTGATTATTAAAACCGCCAAAAGCATGGGGTTACCAAGTAGCACAGTTGATCGATTGGTTGAACCTGAAATGGCTCATGAATTTGCCTTTGAGGTAAGGATGGATAATGGTGACAAAAAAGTATTTAAAGGTTGGAGAATTCAGCATAATAGTGCTCTTGGTCCTTATAAAGGTGGAATAAGATTTCATCATGACACAGTTCGTGAAGAAGTTCAGGCACTCGCGACCTTAATGTCGATTAAATGTGCTGTTGCTGGTCTTCCTTATGGTGGAGGAAAAGGTGGGGTAAAGGTAGATCCAAAAAAATTATCAAAGACAGAGCTTGAGCGAGTTTCCCGAGGGTTTATTGGAAAAATAGCCCCGTATATTGGTGAAAATATTGATGTGCCAGCACCAGATGTAAATACTAATCCAACTATCATGGCATGGATGCTTGATGAGTATCAAAAAATTAACAAAGGTCAAAAAAGTCCAAGTGTATTAACAGGTAAACCAATCCCATTAGGTGGTAGCTTGGGTCGAACTGAGGCAACAGGTCGTGGTGGAGTTATTACTTTAATGGCGCTTCTTAAAAAAATGAAAAAAAGTTCAAAAGGCATGACGGTTGCTATCCAAGGGTTTGGTAATGTTGGTTATTATTTTGCTAAATTAGCCAGTGAAGAAGGGTTTAAGGTTGTAGCTATTTCTGATTCTAAATCAGGAGCATATGATAAAACTGGAATAAATTTAGAGAAAGCACTAAAAACTAAAAAAGAAAAAGGTACTGTTGTTTATGGTAAAGCAATTACAAACAGTGATCTTCTAGAATTACCAGTTGATATCTTAGTTCCAGCAGCCTTAGAAAACGTCATAAATAGTCAAAATATGACTAAAATTAAGGCTAAAATCATTGTCGAAATGGCAAATGGTCCGACTACTGAGGAAGCTTACGAATACCTCGCTAAAAAGGGCACAATTGTCGTTCCTGATGTTTTGGCTAATGCCGGTGGAGTGACTGTCTCATATCTTGAATGGGTTCAAGGAAAAGCTGGTTATTGGTGGAGTGAAAAAGAAGTTAATGAAAAACTAAAAATTATGATGGAAAAAGCCTTAGATGATATATGGAAAAAAGTCATTATCAAAAAAATACCCTTAAAACAAGCAGCTTTTGAGACCGGAATTGAAAGAATTGTGGCTGCCCTGGTATAATAAGATTCCTTTATGAAAGAGCTAGGCGAGTATCGTCAATTCTTGGTTAAATATTTGATTGAGAGAATCGTTGGTTTTGGTCATGGATTTGAGGCGATTAAGGATATTATTGTAGCCTTTTTGATCGTAAAAAGAGGAAGATATTCGTCATCTTTTTTAAATACATCATTCTTAGTGATTGTCGCTGCCTCATTGATCGGCGCTCCAATCATTGCTCAAAACTCTCCTTTTGTAGGTGGCTCGACTGATCAAAGCAGATATCAAGCATCAATAGTTTCTTATAATCCATACGAAAATAGTTTAGCGACCTCATTTTCTATCAAGCCGCGAAGTCAGGTAGAAAATTATTCAGTCCGAGGTGGGGATACGCTCGAAACAATTGCTAAAAGGTTTGATATCTCAGTAGATACAATTAAATGGGCAAACGATTTAAAGACAGACGTAATAAAACCTAATCAAAATTTAAAGATTCCTCCAATTACTGGTATTGTACATAAGGTCGCTTCAGGTGAGACAATCTACACGATCGCTAAAAAATATAAGACAGAAGCTCAGAATATAGTGAACTTTCCATTTAATGACTTTACTGATTTAGATACGTTTGCACTGACTGCAGGACAGACCTTATTTGTTCCAGATGGAGTAATAGAGGATAAACCAGTTTATACGGCAACAAAATTTATTGCATCAATTCAAACAGGTGTAAGGGGAAGTTCAAACTTTATCTGGCCGACATCAGGTATTATAACTCAAAACCCAGCTTGGTATCATATGGCGCTTGATATAGCTAGTCCTGCGTCACCTGCGGTTGTCGCTGCTGATGCAGGTACAGTCACTTATGCTGGGTGTTTAAACTGGGGTTATGGATGTCATGTAGTTATTGATCATGGCAATGGTTATCAGACTCTTTATGGTCATCTGTCTTCATATAGTCCCGATGCAGGATCAACCGTATATCAGGGACAACAGATAGGAGTTATGGGATCAACTGGTAGATCAACAGGGACGCACTTACATTTTGAGATAAGGTCTGGCGGAGTCCTTCAAAATCCCTGGAACTTCCTTAAATAATATTATTTTGCCTCAGGCGATGCCTCTTTTGGTAGGGCAATCTTTGGATCAAGAATATCACTTGGTTTCTCAGGAAGTGATAGCTCTGATGAACCTGTGGCATTTGTCACCTCTTGAGGTAGTTTTAGCTTAAACTGCTCAAGTTCTTTTTGGACTTTTTCATAGTCTGTTTTATTGGCATTTTTATCTAATAAATTTAAAACATTTTGCATTGTTAAAGCAGCTCTTTGATAATCTTTTTTCTGGTAATAACCCCAAGCAAGATTATACTGAGCATTAGCCCAATCAGGTTTTAAAGATGTGGCCTGCATAAAAAAGCTTGTTGCATCTTCATATTTGCCTAAAATATAATAAATTGAACCAAGATTAAGGCGTAATCGAGGATTTTGTGGGTCTAAGATAATTGCTCTTTGATATGAGGCAATAGCCCAGGCATCAGAACCTTTAACGACTGGAATGATGTTGCGGTAAATCGATCCAAGATTTTCCCAGTAATCAGCTCTTCTTGGATTGAGTTTAAGAACGGCTTTACCATAACCAATTGAGACCTGAATAGCCTGACTGATTGACTGTTCATCGTCTTTTGTAAGTTTATCTTTTTGCTTTGCGGCAATATTATTGGCAATTGCGTAATTAATCTGTGAATAGTTAGTCAAAAATCGTTCATCATTTGGATTTAATATAATTGCTTGACGAAGCGATTCATATGCTTTTGCGCCATCATTTTTTGAAAAAGCAACAACAGACTTATTGAAATAGATTTCAGCGAAGTATGTGCGTACGAGAAAATATCCTGAACCACCAATAACCAATAAAGAGATGATAATAACTCCTAGGTAGACAATTGGTAGATCTGATAGGTCAGTAGTGGTTGTTTTTTTATCAAAATCAACAAGACTTATGGTCAAGAAAAATAGAAAAAAGACGACAAGTGAGGTAGGGAATAAAAATAAACAAATGAATAAATAAGCAAATAAGGAAATAAAGAGTTTGTTAGCTTGTTTAAAAGCAGTTTTAAGAAATACTAAAGCAATACTTATAAAAGCCAGTAATGTCAAAAGACCAGCCTCGGTGGTTATATGTAAAATAGCTGATCTTGATAAGTTAAATCCATTTATCTGCCATAGATTAGTTTGATTAAAACCAATATTTTTTACTTGTGTAAAAACTGTTGTAAAACTACCAACTCCAAAACCAAACAAAGCAGTTTTTATAGATTTGAGTATCTCTATTGTTGCAAGCCAAGAAATATTAAAAGGTGGAAAAACTGGATTTGACTTTATTAATCCATAAATCGAAACTATGAGTCCTCCAAACGTTATAACAAAAGGAAGAGCTAACAAATACTTTTTTGTTTGTTTATTTGTAAAAAACATAAAGAATTGTATTAACAAAGAGAAGCCAAGAAAGAAAATTAAATCAATATTTGAACCAACAGGAAAACCTAAGGCTAAATTTAGAGACTTAAATAGATTCAAAAAAATAACAATTGAAATAATTGAAATAATTACTCCAAGAGCGGATATTATTCTATAAATTATCTTTTTATCTACATCAGCTTCTCTTGAGAGAAAGAAATAAAATATTGAAAGACTGAGGATCGAAACTAATCCAAAATAAGGATTTAATATCGCACTGACTTTATTTGAAGAGGAGATAATGATTGAAGCAACTATTCCAAAGACAAATAAAATCACAGGTAGGTCTAATGGGTTTTTTTTCCAGCTAATTTTTTTTGAAAAAGCAATTTTAATCGTTGAGACTAATAATAAAATCAAACCAAATAAAAATATCAAATAAAGCTTATTAGTGATGAGTTTTTCAACAGTAATATTTAAAAAGAAAAAAGGAAAGATAAGGGTTAAAGCATAGATTATAAATTTTTCCATAGATAAAATTGTACTAGTAAAAAGGTGATAAATCAACAACCAACTGCGTCAGGATTTTCTAGACAACAGATATCAAAAGAACCATATATTTTTGTCTTTATACAGGTAGTTCGAACCATACAATTAGCATAAGCGTTGCAATTGTCGCAACTGTTACTATCTGTTAAGCAGTAGAAATGTAGACTTATGTCTAAAGAGACATTTTCGCTGGTGACTCCATAGTCGTAGCCCATCTTAAAGGGCGGGACCCCACAGCCACCTGTTGCGCAGCCAACATCAATTGAGGTTGGGTTATTGGGTAGATTAAAATCGCTATAAAGCTTATATGAATTTGGACAGTCAAGATCACTTGGCAGAGGTAGGTAATATATATATTTTTTATTAGGATGGTTTGGATCGCAGGGAATAGGATTAAGATATGGTTCAAGAGTCGGTGATTGGGACTCTTTACCGCAGATATAACAAGATCTATAAGGATTTCCATCTTCGTCTTCAAGGCTACCGTTATCACCTCCAAGATAACATATTTGAGCAAGAGTAGGATAACAGTTTTTATCATTATAAAAGTCCTCAAGAGCTTTTCTAATAATATCTAAGTCTGTGACTTTTTTTGAGTCTTGGGTTTTTTGTATTTGGGCCATTGGATTTAAAAGCATAATAGCAGCTACTCCAAGTAAGGCGATAATAGCAACAACAATCACAATTTCAAGTAAAGTAAAACCCTTTCTATTCATCATATATAATGATAGCATATGTTGATTTTCTTCTTAACGCTAATATTTTTATTGCAAGGATTAGGAGCGCCCTACAGCTTGGAGATAGTTCAATATTTGCTGATAATATCACCATTTTTTATTACCCTTTTTTATAAAGAAAATTATTTTAAAGTTCCAAAAACCTTCGGTATTTTAAGCATTCTGTTTATTTTGTTTACGATTATATCAACGACCAAATCAATCGATATGAGTAATTCTATAAATAAAATATTTATTTATCCTTCGTTGTTTTTTATTACAGCCTATGTCTTGAATATAAAAATGGATTGGGAAAAAATTATAGTTAGATTAATTAATTTTTTCTCGACATTTTTTGTTGGGCTTTCTTATTTATTATTGATATTTCCCAAGCTTAAAATACCATTTGTTAGCTCTATAGCAGGCTATAATCTATTATATAGTCCAAAAAATCTCCATAACAATTTAGGCGATTTTTTATTGATTGTGATTATTGTTAATTTTTATTATCTAATAACAAAAAAAACAAACAAGATTAATTGGGTTATTGTTGCTTTTTGCCTCCCTCTTTTTATATTATCTTTTTCACGTTCGGCTTTTTTAGTCTTGATAATTATTTTAATTTTAAGCCTGATACTTTATCGACGCCAAATAAAAAAGTCGATTATCCATAAAATATTTGTGGCGATATTTCATCTTTTATTATTTATTTTTTTCTCAGTCGTTAATAGGTTTCAATTCCTTTGGTCGATATCAAATTTTTTAAAATTAAATAAGGATACTTTTGGTGAGCGAGGGTCTTATTTTATATCAGCTATCCGATCAATCATTGATTTTCCTCACTGGGGGATTGGACTTGGGAATTTCAGTTTTGCCTCTTTCCGTTATAATGATACTCTATTTTGGTGGACTAGAACAGCTCACAATATATTTTTAGAAGTTTTCACTGAAACAGGTATTTGGGCAGGAATGTGTTTTTTAATAATATTATTATCTCCTTTTAAGAAACCGATTAAAAATATCTTTACGTTTTTGTATATAGTTTTACTACTTAATTTTCAGACATATTATACCTACCAGATTTACGGAATTCTTATATTATTTTTTATTCTATTAGGATTATTAATAGAAGAAAAATCAAGTTTTAAAATCAATAAGAAAACATTAATCATAATAGCAATGGTCCCAGTATTATATATACAACTATTAGTTATAAGTAATACCTTAATCTATAGAGGAAACTATCGTCTAGCAAACGTCTTTAATCCTTTTAATAAAGAGCTTTATCCCTTAATTATTAACGATATATCAATTAATTCTGATTTTGTTGAAAATGTCTACTATCGTAAGCTTTATGAAAAAGTAGCCTATGCTGACTTTTATGCCTTACACTATCTATCTTCAAAAAGTATTAAGGATTTAGAGCCTGCTCAGGCACTATACAGACTAGAAAGATCATTTTTATGGAATCCATTTTATGGGGATATTAATCTAGAACTTAAAAAAATTTATCCATTAATGGTTAAGGTAAGAGGAAAAAAAGTAGCGAATAAATATATTAATGACTATAAAAACAGATTATATAAAATGGAAAAAAACTCAGAGT
>Ga0172371_10003931_pt1 | contig 22831 bp, 18 predicted proteins | sample Lak12m_FD_114543 | JGI IMG/M metagenome (GOLD analysis project Ga0172371, IMG submission 114543) | Freshwater microbial communities from Kabuno Bay, South-Kivu, Congo - kab_022012_12m | ecosystem: Environmental > Aquatic > Freshwater > Lake | place: Democratic Republic of the Congo: South-Kivu...
ACTATGTGCCGAACCACACTGGAATACGGTTGTTATCCATTACCAGTCGCGTTATAGCAAATTTAGGAGTTACGCAGTTGGGGCATTTGCCGCAATATCTGGCGTCTCAGCGATATGAAATTCACCATATGTGGCGGTTAGACAGTTCAACTGCGTAAGTCCTAAAATTGATAAGTCAGAGGGGTGCCTAAATTTATCTCGTCGATTGAGAATCGTAAGAATATTGGCTGTCTTCACTTAACGCGACAGGTTCTTGAAGCCTTGAAAGCGTCAAATGTGTGGGTAAGCTAGAAAACGCCGAATACCGAAGGGGACGGCGTGTAGGGAATGAGAATGCGGGTCAATCGCCAGCCTTTTCCTGACGTAAAAACACTCCCGGAGCGTGTCGCCTCCGGGAGTGTTTTTACCGCTAGATGTGGGGGCCAGATGCTTTCACAGCCTCGGTCGCTTGATTTTCAAATTTCTTGAAATTGTCAATAAAGCGCGAGGCCAGCGAACGGTAGCGTTTCATATACGCCTCAACGCTCGGCCAGGATGAGGCCGGGTCTAAGACGCCGTCGGGGATATCCGGGCAGGTTTTTGGGAATTTGAAGCCGAAGATCGGATCAGTAGTATAGGCTACATCATCTAGCTTGCCGTCCAGGGCGGCATTGAGCAATGTGCGCGTATAGCGGATGCTGATCCGTTTGCCGATCCCATACGGGCCGCCCACCCAGCCGGTATTGAGCAGCCAGCATTTGACCCCATAGCGCAAGATTTTCTGCTTCAGCAGGTCGGCGTAGTACGCCGGATGGTGCACCATAAACGGGCCGCCGAAACAGGTGCTGAAGGTGATTTCTGGCTCCTCGCCCAGGCCAATCTCTGTTCCGGCGATCTTGGAAGTATAGCCGGAGATGAAGTGGTAGAGCGCCTGGTCGGGCGTCAGGCGGGCGATGGGCGGCATCACGCCGGAGGCGTCGCAGGTCAGGAAGATGATATTCTTGGGGTGGCCGGCGCGTTTATCCGGTAGAGCGTTGTCAATAAATTCCATTGGATAGGAAGCGCGCGTGTTTTCGGTCAATGTGTCGTCGTCCAGGTCAATCAACCGCGTCACCGGATCGAAAACCACGTTCTCCAGGATCGTCCCAAAACGGCGCGTGCAGGCGTAGATTTGCGGCTCGGCGCTGGGCGATAGGGCAATCACTTTGGCGTAACACCCGCCCTCAAAGTTGAAGACGCCCTCGTCGCTCCAGCCGTGTTCGTCGTCGCCGATCAAGCCGCGCAACGGGTCTGCCGATAAGGTGGTCTTGCCGGTGCCGGACAGGCCAAAGAAGAGCGCCACGTCTCCAGATTTGCCGACGTTGGCCGAGCAGTGCATCGTCATCACCCCTTGCAGAGGCAGCAAGTAATTCATGATGGTGAAGATGGATTTCTTGATCTCGCCGGCATAGCCGGTGTTACCGATGATACACAGGTTTTGGGCGAAGTTGATGGCAATTACCGTATTGGTGGGCGTGCCGTCAATCTGTGGGAAGGCTTTGAAGGAGGGGACAGCAAGGACCGTAAAATCCGGCACGTGGCGGCGGCATTCGTCATTGGTCTGCGGCGGCAGGAACATATTGCGGGCAAACATGCTGTGCCAGGCCAGCTCGGTGACGATGCGCACCGGCAGGCGGTAATTTGGATCTGCTCCAGCGAAACAGTCCTGAACGAAAACATCCCGCCCTTGCAGGAAACCCTGCACACGATTGAACAGGTCATCAAACTTGTCGGCGCTATAAGGCCGGTTGTACTGTCCCCACCAGACATGCTGTTCGGTGTCGCTTTCGCGCACCACAAATTTATCGTTGGCGGCGCGGGCGGTATGTTTGCCCGTGTTGACCACAAAAGGTCCATTTAGCGTCAGTTTTCCTTCGTTACGGAAAACTGCTTCCTCATATAACGCCTCGGTTGGCAAGTTCCAATACACTTTGTTCAGGTTTGATAGCCCGTGATTTTCCAGGCCAAAGTCGCTCTTGCGCGCCGCGGCTTGCCCCTCAGCGGGAGACTTGATATCGAGAATGTTGTTCATAGCCAGTCCCTCACCAGTTTGCGGTCGCCAATGTAGATTTCATTGGGCGCATTAGGATCGAGCGCCCATTTGATCCGCTCGACGGCGGTAGTGATGTCTTTGATCGTGCCGGCGTAGCTCAACCGCAGATAGCCTTCCATGCCAAACTCTTTGCCCGGCACGGTGACCACCAGCGCTTTTTTGAGCAGGAATTTCGCCAGGTCAACCGAGTTATTCGAATATGCCCGGAAGTCGGGCAGGATATAGAAAGTGCCATCCGGTTTGATAGTCTTGACGCCGTTGAAAGTTTGTAATTCCTGGTAGATCACGTTCCGATTATTCTCAAAGGTCAGGCGCATGTTTTCAACCACGTTTTGCATACCGGTCAACGCGCCTTCAGCGGCGGCTTGCAGGACGCTGGAGGTGCAGGAAGTGACCTGGCTCTGGACGTTGGTCATCACCTCAACCAGCGCCCGGTTGGCTATCGCCCAGCCGATGCGAAAACCAGTCATCCCATACAATTTCGCCACGCCGTTGACTACGATCACCATCGAATCTTCGATATCATTGTGGGTGAACTGGTAGGCGGGGGCGGCTTTCTTGCCATCGAATACCAGCCGATGATAAATATCATCCATGATCAGGTAAATCTTTTTACGTTCGCAAAAATCCACGATCTGCGCGATCAACTCGGCCGGAAAAACCGCGCCTGAAGGGTTGTTCGGGCTATTGACGATGATCGCTTTGGTGTAAGAAGTAACAGCCTGTTCGATTTCCTGCATGCGGGGTGTGAATTTGCCATCCTCAGGCGTCACGATCACCGGCACGCCGTAGACCATCTTCACAATTTCCGGGTAGCTGACCCAGTGCGGCGCCAGAATAATGACCTCATCTTGCGGGTTTAGCAGGCTATAGAGGATATTGAACAGCGATTGCTTGGCGCCAGCGGAGATAATGACGTTTTCGGGCGCAATCACTCGATCGTAGTTCTCTTCGGTGTAACGGATGATGGCTTTCTTGAGCGAGGGCATGCCTTCGGGCGGGGTGTATTTCACATCCCCGCCGCTGATCCTGGCAGCCGAGCTCAGAATGGCGGTAATGGGCGTTTTGTTCTTGGGTTCGCCGATACCCATGTTGATTACCGGCTCTCCGCGCTCGCGCATGATGCGAGCTTCCTCATTGAGCGCGAAGGTCGGCGATGGCGCAATAGACCTTGCAAGTCGGCTAATGCTCATATTTTATACATTCTCCTGTGGGTATTGGGGGGCTTGATTGGTTCTCGGTTTGGAATACATGACCCTTTGGGTGTTGCGATATCCTGGCGCTTATCCCGGCGCCGTCTATATTGTAGCACAAATCTCACATAGCCGGGTTGGGTTAGCGACAATGCCGTCAGGTTGTAGATTTAACTGACCAGCTAACTCAACGATTACCATCTTCGGGGCGATACCGTACAATTTCGAAGGCGCTTTGATATAATCTTCTTGCATCGTGCCGTACCAGAGAAGAATGATGAATAGAATAACTACCGAAATCTTAATCGTTGTTTTCTTGATCCTCGCCAACAGCATTTTCGCTTTATCTGAAATGGCAATCATTTCCGCTCGCAAGACCAGGTTGCAGCAACGGTCAGATGAGGGCGATAAAGGAGCTAAGGCTGCCCTGGCTTTGTCCAAGGAGCCTACCCGTTTCCTCTCAACGATACAGATCGGCATCACCTTGATAGGAATTCTAAGCGGCGCCTTTGGCGGCGCCACTATTGCCGAGGAAATAGGCGCTGCTTTAAGCAAAGTTGATCAGTTGGCGCCATATAGCGAAGCTGTTGGCGTGGGGATCGTTGTTTTGATCATCACATATTTCTCTTTAGTGATCGGTGAGCTGGTTCCAAAGCGTATTGCGCTGAATAACGCGGAGCAAATTGCAACCCGAGTAGCCGCGCCCATGTCAGTTTTAGCCCGGGCAGCCACGCCGTTTGTCTCTTTACTCAGCCGTTCGACCGAACTAACCCTGCGGATTTTGGGGGTAAAGCCATCCAACGAACCTTCTGTGACCGAGGAAGAGGTCAAAATGATGATCTATGAAGGCGCTCAAGTTGGCATCTTTGAAGACGCCGAGCAAGAGATCGTTGAACGCGTTTTCCGGTTGGGAGACCGCCGGGCAAGTTCATTGATGACTTACCGCACCGAAATGATCTTTTTGGATATTGAAGATACTTTGGATATCAACCTGGATAAGATTGCCGCATCTGGTCACTCGCGTTTCCCAGTTTGTGACGGTAATCCGGATGAAATTTTGGGGGTTGTCCAGGTCAAGAACTTATTTGCACAAGTAAGAAAGGGGCAAACGGTGGATTTGAAAGCCGCAATCCAGCCGGTCGAATTCGTTCCCGAGGCCATGTCCGCGCTGGAATTGTTAGAGCATTTGCGGGAGAAAAAAAGTCACTTGGCTATTATTATTGATGAGTTCGGCGGCGTCACCGGCATGGTGACGATCAACGATGTATTGGAAGCGATTGTGGGAGATATCCCCACCTTGGAAGACAAAATTGAGGAGCCTGACGTGATCCAGCGCGAGGATGGCTCTTATCTCCTGGATGGAATGCTTTCTACAGAAGAACTCAAAGACCTGCTCAAGCTGGATCATTTGCCCGATGAAGATGATGCGGGCTACGAAACATTGGGAGGGATGCTCATGGCAGAACTGGCGCATATTCCCAATACGGGAGAAAACATTGTGTGGGATGGCTGGCGATTCGAAGTAGTGGATATGGATGGCTACCGGGTGGATAAAATTCTGGTTTCTCTCGCCGAGATGCCATCGTGATCGGTGTGTATGATGACAAAAGATCTTTTTGACTATTCTCACGAGCAGCGAATGAAAACTGAAGCGCCGCTGGCCGCTCGTATGCGCCCGCGTACGCTGGCTGAATATATCGGGCAAGAACATATCCTGGGCGCTGGTAAATTATTGCGCCGCGCCATCGAAGCCGACCGATTATTTGCCTCAATTATCTTGTGGGGGCCGCCTGGAACGGGCAAGACCACCCTGGCGATGGTCATCGCCAACACCACTAAATCTCACTTTGAGACATTATCGGCTGTTTTGGCGGGCAAGGCTGAACTGAAAGCGGTCATTGACCAGGCATTGGAACGGCGCAAGCTGTATCAAAAGAAAACCGTCCTTTTTGTGGATGAGGTGCATCGCTGGAACAAAGCTCAACAGGATGCTTTATTGCCGCATGTCGAAAACGGGACAGTGACGCTGATCGGGGCAACCACCGAAAATCCATACTTTGAAGTGATCGGGGCATTAGTCTCTCGTTCGCGGGTGTTCCAGTTGCAGCCGCTGACCGAAGAACATGTGCGCCAGGTATTGCAGATGGCCTTGCACGACCCAGAACGGGGTTTCGGTCAGCGACTGGTCAACATAGATGCTGCTGCATTACAGCACATCATCCGTATCGCTGGCGGAGACGCCCGCAATGCGCTCAATGCCCTTGAACTGGCGGTGGAATCCACGCCGGCTGGAGAGGAGCAGGCCATCCATATTACAGTGGAAGTGGCGCAAGAATCGATCCAACGTCGGGCGGTCTTGTATGATAAGGATGGCGACGCGCATTACGATACGATTTCAGCTTTTATTAAATCAGTGCGCGGCTCTGACCCCGACGCGGCGCTGTATTGGCTGGCAAAGATGCTCTATGCTGGCGAAGAACCGCGTTTCATCTTGCGGCGATTGATTATCCTGGCCGGCGAAGATATCGGTCTGGCCGATCCGCAGGGCCTTCTGATTGCCAACGCGGCCGCCCAGGCGTTTGATTATATCGGTTTGCCGGAAGGAATTTTCCCCCTGGTGGAGGCGACTTTATACCTGGCGACCGCGCCGAAATCAAATTCCGCGCTTTCTTATTTCAAAGCCTTTAAGTTGATCGAACAACAAGGCTTTACTGCTGTGCCGCAGCACCTGCAGGATGGCAATCGCGACGCGCAGGCTTTAGGGCATGGCAAGGGCTATCAGTACCCGCATGAGGCCCCCGATCATTTTAAGCCACAGCAATATCTGCCGCGCGAATTGCTCGGCACCTATTTCTTTCAACCCTCCGCGCAGGGATATGAGGCAAACGTCAGTCAGCGATTACAACTCTGGCGCGAGGCTCAGCGTCAGGCGTTGGGGATTACCCACTCCGAAACGCCGCCTGATCTGAGCGAAGCTGCGATCAAGGAAATTAAGAGTAAACATGGCAAAGCCTAAGAGTTAGCGAAATGACAGTCTTTCTGTTGATTCGGCATGGCGAAAACGACTATGTAAAAAAAGGTAAGATGGCTGGCCGCTTGCCGGGCGTGCATCTGAACCAGCGCGGATTGGAGCAGGCCAGCGCGGTAGCAGAAAAGCTGGCTGGCGCGCCGATCAAGGCGCTCTATTCCAGTCCATTGGAAAGGGCGATGGAAACAGCCCAGCCGCTTTCCCAGGCGCTCGCAATCCCGGTAATCCCCCGACCCGGCTTGATAGAACTTGACGTCGGCGAGTGGCAGGATCAAAGTCTTTCCCGGTTGCGGCGGCAGAAACTGTGGCGCGTGGCGCTTCAATCGCCTTCCAGAATGCAGTTTCCTGGCGGAGAAAGTTTTGCTGAGGCTCAACAACGCATCTGTCGGGAATTGCAGGAGCTATCCAGGTCGTATGAAACCGGGGATCGGGTGATTTGCGTATCCCATGCTGACCCGATCCGTCTGGCAGTGGCTTATTTTCTCGGTTTGCCGTTAGATCTGTTCCAGCGACTGTCGGCTGCGCCCGCTTCGATCACCGCCCTCGAAATCAGCGAAGCCGGCAGCAAGCTATTGACTCTCAATTATCAAACATCATTTACCCTTCCCGGTGGATGATTCTGGTATACTAACCTGTAAAGGGAAAACTTATGCCTGGCGAAGAAATTGACTTGCGACCCATATCTCATATCACAATTGATGCGATAGGCCGACCTGGAAAGCGTATCTTTTATCTGCAGGGATGGCAGGGTGTTCATAGTATTACTTTAATCGTTGAAAAGATCCAAATTCAATCATTGGCGGTTGGCTTTGAACAGTTCATGACCGAAGTTCAACGCCAGTTCCCGGAGTTGATAGATGTCAATGATGACTATTTGGAAGAAAAGATGCATATCCAGCCGCCGGTAGACCCATTATTTCGAGTCGGCGAATTGGGCCTCGGGTATGACGCAGAGAATGATCTGGTCGTAGTGGTGGCGCGTGAGGTGATTGCGGAAGGTCAGGACCCAGAGCAAGCCAAATCGGTGCGTTTCTGGTGTTCACGGTCCCAGGCGCGAGCGATGTGCCGCTGGGGTATGCAGGTTGTGTCGCAGGGGCGGCCAATTTGCCCGCAATGCGGAGAACCGATGTCGCCAGAAGGCCATTTTTGTCCAAAGAAGAATGGGCATAAACACTGACCTGCTCCTGGCTCTTCAAAATGGCGACTTGACTGTCCAGGGCGAGTTTTTGTGGGGTTCGAATTATACTTTTTTAGCTCTGGTTGAATATGAGTCGTTTTCATTGCGCGGCGTGTATAAACCGCAGCGCGGTCAGAGGCCATTATGGGACTTTCCCGCCGACAGCCTGGCGAAGCGTGAGGTAGCCGCCTACCTGGTCAGTGATGCATTGGGCTGGAACCTTGTGCCGCCGACCGTGCTGCGCGAAAGCGGACCTCTGGGCCCTGGCTCTCTACAACTGTTTATCGAACATGACCCGCAAATCCATTATTTCACCTTCACGGAGCAGCAACGCAGACATTTGCGTCCGGTGGCGGCGTTTGATTTGCTGGTTAATAATGCTGACCGTAAAGGCAGCCATATTTTGCTGGACGCCGAAAACCGATTGTGGTGTATTGACCATGGGCTGTGTTTTCATGCGGATGACAAGCTGCGTACTGTTGTCTGGGATTTCGTGGGAGAAGCGATCCCGCGAAAACTCCGCAAAGACCTGCTGAAGCTCAAGGATCAATTGGCTTTACCCGTTGGCGTGACCGGCAGCCTGGGAGAGCAACTTTCACTGTACCTGAGCCAGAGCGAAATAGAGATATTAACCATGCGGGTGGAGAAGTACGCCGCGCTGGAGCATTTCCCGGCTCCCGACCCAGAGCGGCGCTCCTTTCCCTGGCCGCAAATCTAAATTCAAATTTACCGAGAATACATTCAAGCACCTGTGGAGGCGTCATGAAAAACATTAAACTGGCTTTTTTGGGTTTTGGCAACGTAGGCAAAGCCTTAGCGCGCTTGTTTCTCGATAAGCAAGCCGAACTGGCTGAGACTTTCCAGTTAACCGTTTCGACGACCGGGATTGCCACTGCGCGGCATGGGATGGCGATTGATCCGCAAGGGATTGACCTGCCGCGCGCCTTGCAGAGCGACGACTTGAGCCGCTTAACCGTCCAGCCGACTCCACAGAACGCGTTTGACTTCATTGAACGATGTCAGGCTGATGTGCTGTTCGAAAATTCACCGGTGAACTATGATACAGGCCAGCCAGCGGTTGACCATTTACAAGCGGCCTTGGCCGCTAATATGCATGCGATCACCGCCAACAAAGGGCCCGTCGTCCACGCCTACCGCGATCTGACGGATTTAGCGCGCCAGAAGCAGCGCAAATTCTACTTTGAATCGGCGGTGATGGACGGCGCGCCGATCTTCTCTTTATTCCGGGAGGCCTTGCCGGGCGCCAGGTTGCTCGCGTTTCAGGGCATCTTAAATTCAACCACTAATATGATCTTGACTCTGATGGAACAGGGACAGAGTTTTGATGATGCAGTGGCATATTGCCAGCAGATTGGCATTGCCGAGACCGATCCGAGCGGCGACGTTGACGGTTGGGATGCGGCGGTTAAAATCGCCGCCTTAGCCACGGTCTTGATGGACCTGCCGTTGAAACCAGCACAGGTGGACCGGCAAGGGATTCGCTCGATCACCTCCCAAATGGTGCATGAGGCGCGGGAAGCCGGCAAGCGGTGGAAGCTGGTTTGTTCAGCCAAGCGCGCCGGCGCTGACCTCGTTGCCAGGGTATCGCCCAGCCTGGTGGATGCCAGTTCGCCTTTATTCAATGTTACCGGCACTTCCAGTGTGATTCAATTTGAAACCGATGTGTTGAAATCGCTGTCAATCGTGGAAGCCGATCCGGGGCCTGTCACAACGGCGTATGGTTTGTTCGCGGATTTTCTAAATGCAGTGAAATAGGCGAATGAATCTGAGCCAGGCGGGGCTGCTAATTCGGATTGCTTGATCGGATGATTTCATAAGCCTGAACCGGACCGGTCGGTTTTTTAATTTCCAAGTTACCCAACGGTTGGATATTAAATAACCCTGATACGGATTGGTAAGTAGGATGGCCAATGAAGATGCGATTCGGACGCGCCAGCGCTTCAAGCCCCCAGGCAATGTTCACCGGATAACCGATCACGGAAAATTCGATATATTCTGATGTGCCGACATAACCCGCCATCGTAGGCCCAGAATTAATCCCCATTCCGATCTGGATCTGCTCGCCCAGGATTTGGTTGAGATAATCGAGCCGGTTCAGCATTTCTATTCCAGACCTCACAGCCCGCTCTGCGGGATTTGCCGGTTGGTGTGGCATTCCAAAAACGGCCATCAAGCCATCCCCCATATATTTATTTAATGTGCCATGATTATCAAAAACGACTTCCGTCATTTCTTTATAATAATATTCCAACACCTTGCTGAAGCGCTTCGCTCCCAGGCGCTCTGCCAATTTTGTCGAGCCGCAAATGTCCGTAGCGACAATGGTAATATTATGCTCGTCCATCCCCGGTAACTGACCGGTCGCCTGGAATTCTTCCAGGATGTACTCAGCTTCCTGCGGCGAAAGAAAACGGTGTAACAAGCGCGAGGTTACTTCTTCCTGGCGGATACGTTCCAAGAGGCGCATGCGCTGGATGGTGAGCGCAGCCTGGTTGCCAATCGCGATCGCCAATTGCAGGTCGCGTTGCGAGAATGGGCGAGCCTGTGGTCGGTTTTTGAAAATGTAGATCAGCCCAAGCATATCATCGCCGCTTAAAATTGGCACACACATCGCGGCGTGGATATTCAACAAAGCCGCGCTCTGGCTTGGCGAGTTGGATTGAGCGTCTTGCACAGTGACGGCAGAACGCGTGTGGATCGCTTGTTGGGCGATGGTGCGCGCAAAACCGAGTTGGGAGAGCTGGTCAAATTTATCCTGTAGGATGACCTCACAGCGATCCGCGCCCATGGCTGTTTTCATCAAGCTGGAGACCGTTTGTAAGGCAGTGCCAAGGTCGAGAATCGTATTGAGCCGGGAAGAGACTTCGGCCAGCAAGATGCCATGCTGGTCAATGGACTCCAGCACCAGTTCGCGGGTTAATTGATGTGTTCGCTCAGGCCGGTCTACCTTTCCGGGTAAGGGGGTGTCGCCCAATTTAGCAATTTCGAGTGTGTGGAGACCAATTCGGATCACATCATTGTGTTTTAGCTGGCGTGATTCAGTCAGGCGGATCCGGTTCATAAAAGTCCCGTTGGTGCTATCCAGATCAAACAGGACGATGGTATCGTTGTCCATTAAATAATCAATTCTGGCATGATAGCGGGAGGCGGATGGGTCAAGAATAACAATATCATTCCCGGCCATGCGACCAATACTATTGCTGCCAGAATGGATTTGGTACTGTCGGGGTTCCCCCCCAGGCGAACGAATTGTGATTGACCACATAGATGGGATCAGGTTGGTAGATTAATTGCCTCTGCCTGCTCCGGAATAACCTCGTCTACAAATGGTTGTTTCTCCACTGTATCCACTATATCCATTGTATCCATGGACCAGGCAATTTGTCGCTCGATGGGCACCTGGCGCATACTCAGCGCGATCCGTTTCCGATCTGGTTTTACTTCCAATACTTTTAATAAAACTTTGTCGCCCGATTTAATGGCATTTTGCGGCACCTGGTGGGATGAATATCCGATCTGGCTGGTGTGGATCAAACCCTCAATACCCTGGGGCAACTTTACGAAGGCGCCAAATTCCACCAGGCGGGTTACGATACCTTCCACATAATCGCCAGCTTTCAACTCTTCGGAGATCGTTTGCCATGGACCAGGCAACAAAGCTTTTCGGCTCAAGCCAATCCGTCGCCGTTGGTGGTCTATCTCAATCACTTTGACTTCAATCTCATCGCCTACCTTCGCCGCCTCGCTGGGATGTTTCACCTTTTTCCAGGCAAGTTGGGAGACGTGGATTAAACCGTCAATGCCATCCAGGTCAACGAAAACGCCAAAATCTACGACTTTCACCACGCGGCCTTTAACGATTTGCCCCCGCCGGAAAGCTTCTAACCGCTTGATCCGCTTTTCTTGCTCAGCCGAATCGGCAGAAAGAATTAAGCGCCGCTTTTCCTGGTCCACTTCGGTTATTTTGACATCCATCTGTGTGCCGACCAGGCTATTTTTTATCGCCTCGGCGCGCTTGGGGTTACGAATCCCCTGCAACTGTGGCACGAGCGAAAAAGGCACAAAACCGCGCAAGCCTTCATACTTCAGAATCAGGCCGCCGCGATTATGTCCCACCACTTCCAGGGTTAATATATCACCTTGCTGAAGGAGTTTTTCGACTGTTTCCCAGGTTTGTTGTTCCAAGCCCCGGCTTAGTGAAATTTCCATTTCATGGTTTTCCGAAGCGGCGGAAATCACATAAACTGGCACTATACTTCCTGGCGACAGGCTGGCCAGGTACTCCTTGCTGACGTGTTCGGTGGCGCGGGCGGAAAGGATGACTTCACGCTTTAGCCCAAGATCCAGGCAGATTCCTTCCGGATCAACGCGGACGACAGTGCCTTCTATAATTTGACCACTTTGGGGGTTTTGAGTATCGTAATGAGCGATGAAATTCTCAAACCATTCAGGCTGTTGAGTTGGTTGCTCGATCGTTTGGTCCATATGGCGTTGTTTATTCCTTTACAGGATGGCGGGTGAAGGGACAGTTTTCACTATATCAAAAAACTCGCCAACTGTCAAACACTCTTTCGAAAATCTTTAATCTAACCATTCAATGATCGTGGCTTCACCCTGGCCTACACCCACACACAGGGTCGCCAGTCCATAAAACGGTCGTTTCTCATGCGGCGCGCGGCGGCGCATTTCGTGTAGCAAGGTGGTCAAGATGCGTGCGCCCGAGCAGCCGAGCGGGTGTCCGAGCGCAATTGCGCCGCCATTCACATTGGTGATTTCTGAAGACATGCCCAATTCCTTCATCACGGCCAGGGATTGAACCGCGAAGGCTTCGTTAAGCTCGAATAAGCTGATCTGATCCAGCGTCAACCCGGCGCGGGCCAATGCTTTGCGTGTAGCCGGAACTGGCCCAAGCCCCATAATTCTGGGCGGTACCCCGGCAGACGCCGAAGCGATAATTCGTGCCTGTGGTTTCAGGTTTAGCTCCTGCGCTTTCTGCTTGCTCGTGATCAGCAATGCCGCTGCGCCGTCGTTCAACCCCGAAGAATTACCGGCGGTCACGCTGCCGTCTTTGCGAAAAGCAGGGCGCAGCCTGGCGAGCGATACAAGGGTCGTATCGCGGCGTGGACGTTCATCGGTTGCGACCAGAACCGGCTCGCCTTTCTTCTGTGGGATGGCTACCGGGATTATTTCTTCGGCAAATTTACCCGAATCTATCGCGGCGATAGCGCGTTGGTGAGATTGCACTGCAAAAAGATCCTGTTGTTCCCTGGTCAGTTCGGGCATCAAAGCGGCGATATTTTCCGCTGTCTCGCCCATCGTTTCTGTGCCATACAGTTCTTGCATTTTCGGATTGGGATAACGCCAACCCAGCGCCGTATCCCAGGCTGTCAGGTTGCCAAACTGGAAGCCCGCCTCCGCCTTGGGCACCGAATAGGGCGCGCGGCTCATGCTCTCGACTCCGCCGGCCAGGTAGACCTCTCCATCGCCGGCGCGGATCGCGCGCGCCGCAATATTGACCGCCGCCAAACCTGACGCGCAGAGCCGATTAGTCGTCACAGCCGGGATTTCAACCGGCAGCCCCGCGAGAAGCGTCGCCATACGGGCGATATTCCGGTTATCTTCGCCAGCCTGATTGGCGCACCCCAGGTAAATTTCTTCTATGCTGGCCGGGTCAAGCTGGTTTCTTTGGACGATTGTTTTTAACGCCAGCGCGGCCAGATCGTCCGGGCGCACGGTAGAAAGCGAGCCGCCTAATGCACCGATTGGAGTGCGGATCGCATCAATAATGACAGCCTCAGGCATACAGATCTCCTCAAAATAATGTGTTATTTTCGGTCGATTCAACCCACCGACGCGAGTTCTTTGATCTTATTCTACCTTTCAATTTTACCTTACTTTCCCGCTTGTCCGGTGAAATTGGTCAAAAAAGGGACTTCAGGCTGCCGGCTGGTCAATCGTTCGCCAGCAGGCTGATCACCGCCTCCCGAAATACCCGGGTATGGTAATCCACGTCCGCGACTGTGGTATCGGGTGAAATTAAGGCCATGTTGTGAAAAGGCGTCAATAAGATGCCACGGTTCAGGGTAAATAGATGCATGTAACGGTCCAGTTCGTGGTCAATGGCGGCAAACGCTTCGCCGCCATTGCGGGGTGGAGTGGGGCGAAACCAGTATTCCGAGCGATTGCCTAACCGTTTTACGATCCAGGGTAATTCAAATTCTTGGATGACCGTTTCTACTCCGGCGGTGAATCTTTCTTGCAGCGCAATGGCCTTGTCATAGAAGACCGGCGTCAAAACCTGCTCAAGCGTCGCCTTCATTGCAGCAATCGAGAGGGCGTTGCCAGCCAATGTTCCCCCAATGCCGCCGACATCCGAGTCTTCGATCACCAGCCTGGCATCGAAGCGGTCTGCTACATTTTGGGAAAAGCCATAGACCGCGGCTGGGATGCCGCCAGCCAGCGGTTTCCCAATGGTCAAAAAATCCGGTTGCAAGTCATAGGCGGCGGTGTACCCGCCCGGTCCGGTGCAGATGGTGTGGGTCTCATCAATGATGAGCAGCGTTCCATATTTGCGAGTCAATTGACGGAGTTGTTCATGGTAGCCTGGTTGTGGGTGGATGATGCCAATATTGGTCATCACTGGTTCCGCCAGAACAGCAGCCACCTGACGTCCCGAGAGCGCGGTTTCCAAGGCTGCGACATCGTTAAATTCGATTACTTTGGTGGTGTAAGTCGGATCAATTTGCGGCCCGATATTATTCGGCCGCGAGACCGGCGTGCCGTCCTCGTCCAGAACAATAAAAGTTTCGTCCACTGAGCCGTGGTAACAATAGTTGAATACCAGCGCCTTCGGGCGGTCAGTGATCATACGCGCCATACGTAAGGCGAACCGGTTTGCGTCGGTTGCGGTCAGGGTGAATTGCCAATATGGCAATCCAAAACGGCGCTGAAGCTCCTCGCCGACTGCGAGGGCGTCTTCAAAGGGAAGCATCAGCGTGATTCCTTTACCAGCCTGACGCTGGATAGCCTCCAGCGTAGCCGCTGGCGCATGGCCTGTCATGGCGCCGGTATCCCCCAGGCAAAAGTCAATATAATCATGGCCGTCCACATCCGTAAAATGCGCACCGCTGGCTGCCTGGACAAAGACCGGGAAAGAACCGGCCCATCTAATCATCCATAGCATCGGTACACCGCCATGCAACGATTTTCGGGCGCGTTGATAGAGTTGATAAGATTTAGGATGTTCGTCGTGGAAATTCTTCTCTTCCACGCGTAGGAGAGTCTCTACCCGTGAACGATCTATCGTAGTCATAATCTTTCTCTTTGCTGGAGGAAATATTAAAAAGCCTCACAGGTGCGAAACGCGCGGTAAGCGCGCCTCGCGCCTGTGATTCCGAAAGACACAGACGCGTTAAGCAGTCTCTTCAGGGGATTCAAATGGATTCACATCCGGGACGCCAGGCTTGATCCACTTGCGAATCGGGAAGTAAATAACCGCCCCAATTGCCATCGCAATCAACGCCCAGGAAATGGATTCCATTCCGCTCTCCTGGTAATTGCTATAGATTGCCAGAAGGATGATCGCCAGCGGCGCGAGCGTGACCAGAACCAGGCCGAACCAGCCGCCGGGGACTTTTTGACGCGGTAATTTCGGTAAAGCGAAGCGCAATTTCCACAACGCGAAGAAACACGCTACCAGAACCAACATATTCAGGAATACGTCAATCACTACCAGCGCTTCAAACGCTTGCAGGGAGAAGATCGAAAAGATTACGCCACAGATGATGATCGAGACCCAGGGGGTGCCGTATTTTGGGTGCACCTTGACCAGAAATTTCGGCGCCATGCCGTCTTCGGCCAGGGCAAACGGAATGCGCGTACCGCCTAAGCCATTCCCAATGAACAACCCGATCATGCTTAGGACAGCGGCAAAAGTCACCAACAGGCCCAAGGTGCGCGCCAGTGCGCCATCCTTTTGACCGGTCAGTTTATCTGCGGCCGCGTGAGCGATATCGGGAAATTCCCAGCCGACCGAGCTGGTTGGATCAACTCCCCAATCCTCCAATTTCATAGTCCACTCGGAGATTTGTTCAGGGGTGGCGTCCTCGCCGGCCAGGTCGCCGACTATGCCAACTTCTTCGTCTGCCGCTTCCAATCCCCAAAGCTGGTGCTTACCGTCTTCGCCAGCGCCGCCATACAAGCCGGTGATGGTTGGAATACTATAGGTAGCGATAGTCGCTACCAACACCAGAACCATCGCCAGCGGATAGGTCTTTTTCGGATTGACGACTTCATCTCCAGCAGCCGCGGGCAGTTCCCAACCCATAAAGTTCCACATCGCTACATAAATACCGGTGCTTAATGCGGGGATCAGGGTCGCAAAAGAAACATCCTCGCCGGTAGCAAGGAAGGGCAGATGGATGGTTGTGCCGCTCTTGATCCAGGCCAACAGCGCGACGATGGACATCAAGATCAACGGGACCATCATTACCGCCCCAAGCCAGTTTGTAAATAAGCCGGCAATGCGAGCGCCGCGCACGTTGAGAGCAGAGATGCTCCAGATCAAGATGATCGCCACGATCCAGGACAAAATCCAGGCTGGCACTTCCGTCCCGCCGATGGTGGCGCCATTACGCAACTCGGGGATAAAATAGCCCAGGTAATAAGCAGCCAATACCGGGTAAATGGAGACATCCACCCAGGAAACTACCCAGTTCATCCAGCCGCCCATGAATCCGACGAACGGGCCGAAGGCTTTCTTAAGCCAGTGATAGTAACCGCCTTCGACTGGCATCATGGATTGCATCTCGCGCACCATGAACATATTCGGAATACTGAAGAGAATAGGGGTGATGACGAACAAGGCAATCGCCAACCCAGGCCCGGATAGGCTGACCATCGGCTCAGCGCCGAACGAACCGCCACAGACGGTGAAGTAAATAAACCCAAATAAGGGCAAGAGAGTCAACTCGCGTTTGAGTAGTTTTTTTGCGGTACTGACTTCCGCGTTCTGAATGCGTTTTTTCGCCATTTCTCCTCCAGATGAGAAAGTCCCTGACCCGTGTTTATACACGGGTCAGGGTTGATTTACTACATTTCCTTTATCCCATATGGGAAACCATAATCCGCCATCTTTTCCATGAACGGGTCGGGATCAAACGCCTCGGGCCCCAAGACGCCGACGCCTTTCCAGACGCCATGTTCTAGCAAATCCCAGCCGATGACGGCGCTGAAAGCGGTCTGGGCGACGACCGCCTGGCAGCCCCAGGTCTTCATGCATTCTTCGTTATCAGCCACCTGATAGAGATAGACTTGTTTCTCTTTACCGTCCTTTTTGCCCTTTACCCAGGTTCCCGCGCAAGTCTTGCCCGACATCTTATCTCCCAGGTGGGCTGGATCGGGCAGGCAGGCAGCCACAACATCGCGCGGCGCAACCTGTACACCCTTGACGTTGATTTTCTCTTTGTTATCCAGCCCGAGCATATGCAGGGTTTTCAAGACGCCGATGAATTGATCGCCCAACCCATATTTGAAGGTTGCCCGCTTGCATTTGACCCAGCGCGGCATCAATAGCACTTCTTCATGCTCCACATTGACTACCTCGGTCTTACCAATGCCATCCGGGAATTCAAAAAATTCAGGCTCGGAGAACGGCGCGGTGGTGAACCAGCCTCTGTCTTTTTCCCAAATCACCGGTGGGTTCAGGCACTCTTCGATAGTTGTCCAGATCGAGAAGTTGGGAGCAAATTCATACCCTTTGATCTCGATGTTGGCCCCATCCCGAATGCCCAGTTCTTCGATTTCATCAAAGAGATGTTCTTGAGCATAACGGGCGAACACATCCGCCATCCCAGGCTCGACGCCTAAACCGACCAGGCATAAGATACCTTTTCCCTCCCATTTCTTGGCGCGCTCAAACTGGTAATCGCCCAGCTTGACGCCGCATTGATTAAATGGATCCGTCGGGTGGGGCGACGAGAGCGTCATCGCCATGTCCATATACGTAGCGCCGACATTATAAGCGGCGTCAAAAATGGGCTCGTTGAAAACCGGATCGCAAGCATTCATAATCAGGTCCACCTGGTATTTCTTAGCCAGTTCCTCAATCATTTCCTGCTTGCTTGCGTCAATCCATTCGATCGGGAAACGCTCGGGGTCGCCCATTTTCTCTTGTACTTCTTTGATACGCTCGCGGTTGTAATCGGTCAGGACCACCTGCTCAACCCAGGGGCGTTTCTTGGCAATGGCGGCGATCGCTTCTCCGACCCCGCCTGTTCCGACGAGTAATACTTTCATATTTTGCTCCTTTTATAACTTGCTATAGGGTTTTGCTAACTTCTGCCAGTGTCTCGGTCAAGCGATCCAGTACTGCGTCAATTTGTTCAAAGTTGATCACCAGCGGAGGCTCGATGCGCACGGTTTGGGCGCTGGTAAGGGTGCCGGCAACCAATACCCCGCGTTTAAACAAACCAGAGGCCACTTTGTAACCGACTTCTGCGTTATTGAAGTGCATACCGATCAATAAACCCCGCCCGCTGATTTCGCGGTAAATTTGAGGGTATTGCGCGGCCAACGCCTTCAATTTAGGGATCAGGTATTCACCCTTTGCAGCGGCTGCTTCCCACAATCGCTCACGCAACGTTACATTAATAGCGGCAATTGCCGCGCTGCATGCCAATGCGCCGCCGCCGGTTGTACTGGTGTGGATGAAGGGATTAGGATACATCATGCACTGCCAGATTTCTTCTGTGGAACAGAAGGCGCTAACTGGCATCACGCCGCCGCCCAGCGATTTACCAAGCGACATGATATCGGGGACAACGTTCCAATGATCCACTCCCCACAGTTTACCGGTCCGGCCAAGCCCGGTTTGTACTTCGTCTGCGATCAGCAAGACGCCGTAGTGTTTGGTGGCTGCCCGAACGCGCGGCCAGAAATCATCCGGCGGGACGATGGCGCCCGCTTCGCCCTGGATTGGCTCGAACAAACAGGCGGCGATATCAATGCCGACCTTTTGGCAGATATCTAACTGGCGTTCGACCGCCTCTGCATCGCCAAATGGCACATGGTAAACCGGTCCGCCATACAACACGCCTGGCGGAACACGGTAATCCGATTTACCCAACATGCTGAGCGAACCCATCGTTTTGCCATGAAAGGCTTTCACAGCAACGATAAAACCGCTCTTGCGGGTATACATCTTTGCCAGCTTGATCGCGCCTTCAACCGCTTCCGTGCCGCCGCCAGCGAAGAAGCTGTATTGGATATCGCCCGGCGTAATTTGAGAAATCAGCCGCGCCAGTACGCCGCGCAACGGGTCTATAAGCTCCTGGCTTGGCATCGGCGTGCGGTTCAATTGCGCTCGCACGGTATCAACCACTTCAGGATGAGACCAGCCCAGATCGAACAGACCATACCCGCCCAGGCAGTCAATGTATTCACGTCCTAAGGCGTCGCGGAATAGCGCGCCGCTGCCGTTCCACTCGACACAGGCCCAATCTCCGGCTTCAGTCACGGATTTTCTGTATTCAAGCCAACCTTTATTAAAATGTTCAGCGAAATTCGTCTTGGATTCTTCGATAATCGTTTTCGCCTCGTCAGGCGAGACTTCACTTTGATGGATAATATCCATCCATCGTTTTGAATAGGCAATTGCCTCATCAAAAGATTGTGGCATAAGGGGTTTTCTCCTGTCTATTCCCAGTCTGAGACTTCGTTGTACCAGATTTTTTTTACACCGACCTTTGCGCGGCTCTTCCATTTGCCCGATTTCGGGGCTTTTTCCAGGTAATCGAGAATGGAATCTGCTTTTGAACAGATCGTTGCACGGTGCTCTTCTGTCAAAGCCGCCACGTTGGTCATGGCTGTTTTGATCTTATTCAGGTTGGTCGTCGAGGTATAGTAAAATCCCCAATCGTCTGACATGATTTTCGCCAGATATTTGACGTTGATCACATCTTTATCTGACGGGCGCGCCCGGTCCACCTCGCCGATTTCAGCAGCTAACAGTAACAGCATCCCATCTTTCAGGTCTTTGTCATTAATTTGTACGATTTGCAGTTTTTGCAGGAGCAGATCGGTCAACGAGACACTGAAGATATTAATTTCCAGCCGCTTGTTGTAATCAATTGGGTGGTTATAAGACAGCTTGTCAAAAAAGACGTCAATCATCGGGATACGGTCGCCGAAATAGATATGCCGTGTGTTCCCGCTGATCATGGCGGCGCGTTTTTCTAATTCATAGCCTTGTTTTTCGAAAAACGGGACGATCTTGCCGCGGCATTTGCCATAACTGGCGTAGTCTATATCGGTGAAAACCCGCTCGCCTAACCGCTCCATTCGCCGGTAAAGGTCAACATACTCTGGGAAGTAATAATGCAAGGCAATCGGCCCCATCACCCGCAGAATCACGCCTTGTTTCTCGCCTTCAATTGTCAGGCGACGGGCTTCCTCAAGGTAAAGCTCCGGCTTGGGGTATTCGTCAAGCGGGATATCTTTTGGTAATCGAAATCTTCTCTCGGGTGACATCTCTCGCCTCTTAGCCTGATGTGAATACGTAATCTTTGACTTTACCTTTTTCAAGGACGATTAAAGTTCCCTTGAGAATGCCCTCCGAATACTCGCTGCCCGGATTGACAATCAAGGTGCGTTTGATCTTTTGAGCGCCGCGCGATTCGTGGATATGCCCATGCAGGCCGATGAGCGGCTGGTATTTCTCGATCATTTTAGCGACTGCCCGGCTGCCCACATGGATTTTGCGGTCAGCAGCTTGGACCAGATCCTTAGTCAATTCGGGCGCCAGATCCAGCCCGAAACCATACGGCGGCGCGTGGAAGTTGAAGATGGCGTTGGATTTATCCTTGACCTTTGAAATCAGCTCCTCAAGCATTGGCTCTAATTCTTCATCGGGTTTTTCGCGCGGGGTATTCCAGGGAGTGGGGTTCGCCCACGAGAAAGTAACCATTTCGTGGTCGCCTACCATCACATTTTTATTGTTACAGTTGACGATGGCTGCTGAGTCTTCGATGATTTGATCCACTTCGAAATGATCGTCGTTCCCTGGCGCCATATAGACTTTGTAAGTCGTGCCCTTGAGCCGTTCATCCGCCAGCGCAACCCACTCCTTCAAACGCTGCACCATCAGGGAATTGAACAGGCGATCCAACTCCTGCGGATTATCTTTGTAACCATGGAATTCATCGCGGGTCAGATGAACCCAGTAATATCCCATCAACTCGACGGTTTTCTTGAGTTGATCCAGCTCTTCCTGGGTAACCGCCTCGGTGTGGGAGCCCATTAATGTGGTTTCCCAACCGCCGTTGGATTTTTCTACCAATGGAATCAGCACTTTACCCGTCAGGTCGCCCAACAGAATGCCAACGTCTACGTTATATGCTTTTAATGCATTAAGGAATTTGCGGTAGCATAAGTTCGAACCGTGAATATCGGTAACAAAGAAAATTCTAATTTGATTACCCATGGAAATCTCCTGTCATCCTAGTATCGGTCATCAGCGACCCGTGGCGGCAGAGAACACCGCCTCGCCTGGCCAGACGGATCGCTGATGACCGGAAAAGTTGGAGCATTAATCTGGAGGCAACTCACCAAAGGTCATATTGACATCAACCCCCACTTGCTTATTGCGGCGCTTCCAATAGAAATACCACAATATTCCCAGACCCCAGACTACTGCGTAGAATATAACGGTCGTGCCTGTATAGTCTTCAAAGCCTGGCATAAAGACATAGAAGTAGAACAATATTCCCAGGTAGATCAGATTGACGACGCCGCCGATTGTGATCACCGGGATACCTAAGAATTTCCAGGTTTTGTATGGGGAGGAATCCCAGATCTGGCGTACCTTTTTGACGTATGGGAAGATGACTGCGGCAATCGCTGTCACGCCCCAAACAGATACGATTTCCATCGCAGTAATCGAAATGCCGCCCATCGGGTTTTGCCAGAAGGAATAGATCGCAATGCCGATCTCGCCCAGGATAAAGCACAAAATGTGATTCTTGACCGGGGTCGCCCAGCGATAGTCAATATCTGCAAACCATTTCGGCCCCATGCGGTCCATGCCCCAGGCAAAAACGATGCGCGGGAAGGCCAGGTAGGAAAGCGCGACGTACCAGATATTGAAAAGAATGAACGAGCCTGCCATCATGATCAGCAAGATGGGGCTTTTGGTCAGCATGGCAGCCAGACCGACGTAATGTGTAGACCAGGGTACCGTGTAACCCTCCAGTCCATTGTAATCCACCCAGGCTGAGGCGGAAAGGAATTGGAAGCCGACCGTGTTGTACAGCACAATCGCCAACCAGATCATGAAGAAGGCCGGTACAAGGATCGCAAACAGGTTGCCCAGGATGATGGTTTTGTCGGGCCGTTTGACTTCTCCGGCGATGAAAGTGATGCAGTAGCTATAGGCAAATAACCATGAACCAGCCACCATCACGCCCAACGTATCCAGCCAGTTCCAGGTGGTGGGTAACATCGTTCCAGCGGCTTCCATGGCGGTCTTTGAGGCGGCCAGAAATCCGTTGTAGTCTAATGAGCCGTATTGAACGGCCACGCTATTCCAGGCCTGAATAAAGGCATCGCGGCTGGAGAAGGTGAGCAATAGCAAGATAACCAGGCCGCCCAGAGTTCCCAGGCCCATGACGATCTTTTGCGCCATGGCAAACACTTTCATGCCGAAAACCAGGAACAGCAGGGCGATCAGGCTAACCAGGGTTGAAAAAATGAACAATGCGATTGGTTGGGTGCAGAAATCCGCCGCGGCTGGCATATTTAAGAATTGGAACAGCATTACCAAACCAGGGTCTACCGTCCAAGGCGCAAGAACAAAGATCCACATGATCCAGACGAAAGCGTTGCCAAAAGATTCGGCGATGCCGATCAGCGGGCTCAGGATGCGGGAGTTATAGATATATTCGCCGCCTGAGCGAGGCATTGATCCGCCCAAAATACCCCATACGAGCGAGAACCCGATGCCGCACAGAATTGCCGACAGGATGGTCGCAATAATCAGATTGCCCCCCGTATAAACCGAGAGACCCATACTGATCATTACCCACATCGAAACGGTCAAACCCTGGTTCATGAACCCGACGCCAAAGGCGTCAACCAGCGATAGTCCACGCACCAGACCACTTGCCTTACGGGCAAAAGCCATTTCAGACATTATCTGTTCCTCCTCAAACTCGTTTGTTTGATCAATGGCGGTTAAGAACACCGCTGCCTTCCGAAGCTTTTCACTGGAGCATAAAAAACATCAGAAGATTTTTAACACACATCGCTTGTACAAAATAGATTGGATTCATAAATTCCTGTTCGTG
>Ga0172371_10003932_pt1 | contig 22827 bp, 22 predicted proteins | sample Lak12m_FD_114543 | JGI IMG/M metagenome (GOLD analysis project Ga0172371, IMG submission 114543) | Freshwater microbial communities from Kabuno Bay, South-Kivu, Congo - kab_022012_12m | ecosystem: Environmental > Aquatic > Freshwater > Lake | place: Democratic Republic of the Congo: South-Kivu...
AAGCGGAAATTGATGAGAGGTGTCCTGGACCCCAATGCCTTTTTGCGTTCAGCCACGTTCCTGATTCCTTGGAGCACCGTTTCCAGATTGCCTCCATGGCGAAATCTCTCATAACTGGTCTGGGTGACGCCATCGATGGCAAAAATGATGGAATCCAGGCCCGAGCGGACCAGCCGGTCGGCGAACTCCTCCCGGGCAAACAGGTGGCCGTTGGTGCTGGAAATGACCTTGACCCCCTTGGCCCGGGCATAAGCGATCATGTCAAAGGCCCGGGGATTCAGGAAGGGTTCCCCCCAGCCCCAAAACAGGAGAGTAAAGACATAATTCCCGACCTCATCCAGAATTTTCGTGAAGGTCTCAAATTCCATGAAACCCTGGGGACGCTGAAGTCCAGAACTCACCGGGCACAGAGAGCATTTCAGGTTGCACAGCGTGGAAGGTTCGATCTCCAGGTGGGTGGGCCAGCCCCACGGATAGAGAGGCTTGAAATATACGGAAACCTCGGTCCGTACAGCATTCAGGATTTTCCTGCGTGGCACATTCTCACAGAAGTAAGGGATGGTGTCCGATTTTACGCGGACTCGGCGGGTGATCAGCCCACGGACCGTTTCCGTAGCAAATTCCAACAATCTGCTCATAATTTGGTCTCCTTTGAGGCTGCAGTTGCGGGGGCGAACCACTTCAGGAACCGGTCTATCCGGGCGTTGGTTATTGCGTGACAGCAAAAATCACAGAGGCAGTTGCGCCCGCTCTGCACAATGCCTAAAGGATGGCGGCTGATACGGCGAAATTTGCAATAGGCCGGGTTATTCCATATTTCCCGGATCCCGTTTTGGTGGATGTTCCCCATAACCCAGTTGCAGGTGTCACAAGGTACCACATCTCCATTCACCCGGATGCGGACGTCAATCCAGCCGATATAGCAGGGCTGCTTTTTCCATACGGCACGGCCGATTTTGAGGCGCCAGAGGAGCTCTGCCGTGTTGTCGGCCAGACCTGCGGCCTGGGTGCTCCTGCCGATGTGGGGCAGGATCGCGGCCAGTTCCCGCTCATCATCGGCAGTGAGCATCCGCTCCAGGTCCTGGGGCAGCAGGGGCTTCAAGGGAGAAAAAGAGACGGCGTCGCCGCCCAACTGTCGGGTCAGGTTCAGGGTCCCCTCAATCCGCCGAAAGAACTGCGGGTCGATGGGCCGGTGCACGACTATCCATGGATGGGGGCTTTGGCGCCTGCGCCTGGCCGCCACCATGGACCGCACCCCTTCCAGGACCCGGTGAAACATCTCGGGCCGGACCCCGGGGTACAAGGTGCGGTATTCCTCTTCAGTGGATGCCCAGAGGCTGACTCGGAGCTCGTCCAATCCGGCCGTGATGAATTCTTCGGCAAGCCTCAGAGTAAGAAGGGTACCGTTGGTGAGCAGAGTAACCCGGCAGCCGGCTTCCTTGGCCGCGGCCACCATCTCGATAAGGCTTGGGTGGAGCAAGGGCTCCCCTTCCCCGATCAAAACCACCTTGCGTACTCCCCACTCCCTGGCCTCCCGGCACAAGGCGAGGAAACGGTCCAGGGGAAAGTCAACCCCGCCCGGCCCTCCTGGGAAACCGGCGGCCTGAGGGGAATGCCGACGACAGTGCAAACAGTTCAGATTACAACGCTCGGTGACGTCCACCACCATTGTGAAGGGCGGCGTTTTGGCAACATTGCCGCTGAGGAAACCTTTTAAGAAGCCAAGTTGCCACCCGATGGATGGTTTCAATGGCACTTTGTGCTCCTCTTAAAAATAGTTCCGACCAATGTCACTTTTTCCTGACCAGCCGGCTTTTTCTTATCCAGAAATGCCCGGCGAGCACGGGAAAGGTGAGACTTCTGTAAATCAGTTGAAGCACATGTAAGACCACAGCCCTATCACAAAGCGCATTCCACCCTGGCGCCAAAAGAACCTGTGCTGGTGCAGAGCTAAGAAAAGGTCGCATTTTTAAGGAGAGCTGATAGGAAGTCGTCTTGTTGAGAATGAAACATAGCGAAAATTGGCCTGGGTTTCAATGGAAATGTATCCGCAAAATAGTGGGGTTGTGACAAGGAGCCTCAATATGAAGGTCTGGGTTCAGCATGGGGATGGATGATGGGAGCGTGTCAGGAGCGCTTGTAAAGCGGAAAGGGCTGGAAAAGGTGTAAATTTGAGTAGGCCAGCCCATTTAACCCGTTTGTTTCTTTAACAATCAGGCGAGGCTTGGAACCCTTTATCAAAAGTTGTCATTTCGTGATATGATGGCAGCCATGAACTCTTTCGACGTCATCTTTGTGCTCCCGTACCCCTTTGCGGACCACCCTTCGTTTCCGGAGGGGGTCCTGAAAAGGGCACTGGAGGCCTTCGGCTTTTCCGTAGGGGTCATCGAGACCCCGCGCTGGCAGAGCAAGGAGGCCTTTCAGGCGCTGGGCAGGCCCAGGCTTTTCTTCGCCATCATCTCCGGTCCGGTGGATTCCCTGGTCGTGAATTATACGGCCAATCGGAAGCGCCGGAAGGAAGACCTGTACCAATGGGGCGGGAAGGCGTTTTTTGAGGACGCCCCCCTGTCCATCGCCCACAAGATCCGGCCGGACCGGACGGTCATCGTCTTCGCCAACCGGCTTCGTGAGGCCTTTAAAGGGGTTCCCATCGTCATCGGCGGGATCGAGGCTTCCCTCCGCGTCTTTGCCCATTATGATTTCCTGGAAGACCGGATTCGCCGGTCCATCCTCCTCGATTCAAGGGCGTCCATCGCCGTGGCGGGCATGGGGGAAAAGCAGATCGTCGCCCTTGCAAGGCTGTGCAGGGAGGGCGTTCCCATCGGCGATGCCCCCATTCGGGGGACGGTTAGGGTCTGCGCCCATCTGCCGGAGGCGCCGGACACCGTGATCCTCCCGACGCTGAAGGAGGTGCAAAGCAACCCGGTTCGCCTCCTGGACGCGCAGTTGCTGACGGAAAAGGCATTGCTCGCCGGGAAACGGCTGGTCCAGGACCATGGAGGCCGTTTCATTGTGGCCGAACCGGGGGAGGCGTACTCGAGGGAGGACCTGGATGCCATATACGGACGGGCCTACACCCGGAGCCATCTCAACGGAAAGACCCTAACCCCGGCCCTTCAGATGAACCTGTTTTCCATCGACACCCACCGGGGGTGCGGCGGCGGGTGCGCCTTTTGTGCCATCGGGGCCCATCAGGGAAAAGGGGTCGTCTCCAGGTCCCGGGCGTCCATCGTGCGGGAGGTCCGTGGCCTGATGCGGCACCCCCGCTGGCGGGGCGTGATTGCCGACCTGGGCGGCCCCTCCGCGGAGATGGTGGACATGGATTGCCCTGAAGGGTCGTGTGCTCGGCGGTCATGCCTCTTTCCAGACCGATGTCCCAGGCTTCCACCGGTGCGCCCCTTTGTGGATCTTCTCAGGGAGGTCAGGGCGTTACCCGGAATCAAAAAGGCCTTTGTGGGGTCCGGGATCCGGTTCGATCTCTTTCTGGACCAACCGGACCTGCTGAAGGAGATCCTGGAACACCATGTGGGCCGCTTTCTGCGGATTGCCCCGGAGCACACCCAGGACCCGGTCCTTGCCCTCATGCGAAAACCTTCCTTTGAATCGCTGAAGGGCTTCGTCCAGATGTTTCAACGGCTCAACAGACAGCTCACCAGGCCCGTGGAACTGAGGCCCTACCTCATCGTGGGCCATCCGGGGGAGACGAATGAGGATGTTCGGGAGATGGCGATGAGACTCAGGGGCCTTCGCCTGCCTGCGAGGGACGTCCAGATCTTCACACCCACTCCGGGTACCCTGTCCACGGCCATGTATGCTGCCGGGATGTCGCCGGACCATCGGCCTGTCCCCGTGGAAAAGGGAATGCGCGCCCTCATGGCAAGAAAGGCATTGCTGACGGGAACTCAGGCCGGGTGATCCTTCGCCGCATGTCCGTTTCCATTCCCCAGAACACGCTGTTGCAGGAGGTCCAGGGCCTCCTGGACCCCGGGGGTGGGGATCATGCCGCATCCCTTGGCCGGCCGGATGTGCCAGCCTGATGTCTTTCGGAAGATCTCGATCCAGATATCCTGAAAAAAATCGGTTTCAATGACCAGCACCCTGACCATCGCCCGTCCCTGGAGAGGGTCGTGGAGGGTTTCCTTGGGAATGATCGTGGCCCGGCCCTTCATGGGCTCCGGTTTCAGGTCTTCCATGCGAAGGGATGGAACGATGCGGGTCTGCAATGGGGTTTCCTCCTTGAAAGGGAGAGGGATGTGGGTTTCTTTCTGAAAAGAGATCTTGTAGAAACGGTCCTGCCCCTTACGCTCCCATTCCTTTTCGTACCGGGTGGCAAACTGCGGGGGGATGGTCTCGGTGCGGATCACAAACCCGGTCCCCGTTCCCTGGTCGGCGATCCAGCAGGCATGATCGTGATCGTCCGTCACGACAAAGGCATCGCCGCCAGGGACCAGTCTGCTGTTCATCAGCAAGAGAAAGGATCTCGAGAAAAGCCGCTTCCCGGCGTGACGGGCCCTGGGCCAGGGGCAGGGAAACAGGGAGCACGCCCTACCAATGGATTGCTCCGAAAAAAGCCTTTCCAGGGCCGTGGAGGCGCCCGCCTGAACCAGGGCCACGTTGGTCACCCGGGCCCTGGTGAGCTTCTGAAGGGTGCGGCGGATGAGAAACCAATCGATTTCGACACCCACGAAGTTTGTTGCGGGATGGGTCAGGGCCATGCGGATGAGATAGTCCCCCAGACCAAAGCCCAGCTCAACCGACAGAGGGGCCGACCGCCCAAAGACCCGATCCCAGACGATCGGCCTCGGAAGCATTCGCCATGGGAGGAGAGGCGCCAAGGCGTAAGGGCGTCTGTCCTGTCGGTTACCGGGCATGATACGCCGGCCTTTCCAGCGGGATATCCCATTTTTTCATATATTTCCAGATAGCGGTCCTGCTCACCCCCACCCGTCTCCCCGCCTCGGCCTTGTTCCAGTCGCATTCCCGCAGGATCTCCATGAGAAGGTCACGGGAGAGGGCCGCGTTGACATTCGCCCGGCCCGACAGGGAATCGCGCGGTTTAAAGGCGGCCGTCTGATAAGGGACCTGTCGGATTTCGACCGGAAGATCGAACAGGTCGATCTGGTCGCCCACGCAGAGGACAAAGGCGTGTTCAATGGCGTTTTCCAGCTCCCTGACATTGCCCGGCCAGTGGTAGTCCATGAGGATGCGCATGGCCGATGGGAGAATCCCCTGAATTCGCTTGCCGGTTTTTTCATTCTGGCGCTGGATGAAATGGCTCGCCAGGAGCGGGATGTCCTCCCTCCGTTTCCGAAGGGGGGGGATATGGATCGGAAACACCTTGAGGCGATAGTAAAGGTCTTCGCGGAAATGGCCGCTCTTGACGAGGTCGTACAGGTCTTTATTGCTGGCCGCGATCACCCGGATATCGATCGTCCGTTTCTGCGACTCGCCCACCCTCTCGATCTCCCGCTCCTGAAGCACACGGAGCAATTTGACTTGAATGAATGGGCTTATCTCTCCGATTTCATCGAGAAAAATGGTTCCGCCAGTCGCTTCCTCAAAGCGGCCGATGCGGTCGCGAACCGCACCTGTAAACGCCCCCCGCACGTGACCGAAGAGTTCACTCTCCAATAGGGATTCCGAAAGGGCGCTGCAGCTTACCGCCACAAACGGCATGCCGGAGCGGCTGCTCTTGTAATGAATGGCGCCGGCGACCCGTTCCTTTCCGGTCCCGCTATCGCCCTGAATGAGGATGGTGGCATCGCTTGCAGCAGCGGCCCGAATGGCTGAGAAGACCTGCTGCATGCAATGGCTCTTTCCGATGATGTTCTCGAAGGTGTGGACCTCCCCAAGACGCAGATTGGCCTCTTCCGCCTTTCTCCGGGCCTTTGCCAGTTCGGTGAGGTCGGTAACCGTCTCCACCACCCCTTTTACGGCACCGTGGCCATCGGTCACGAGTCTGGCATTCTTGACCACCGGCACATCCGTTCCGTTTTTGTGGCGCAGAAAACATTCCTGTGCCTGAACCGGACTGTCAAAGATGCCGCATTCACGGATGCCCGCCGGGCAGCTTTTTGAGAAGCAGAGGCTGAAATGGAGCATCATACAGCCGTTGCCGATGGCTTCCTCGGCGGTATACCCGCTGATCCGCTCCATGGCAGGGTTCCAGGATGTGATCCGTCCCTTGTCATCCAGGGTAAACACGCCGTCGGCCATGCAGTCGAGGAGCAGGCTGGCGGAGTTGGGATCCAGTATGGTCTTTCCTTTCATGGCAGTTGTCCGCCTCCTGGGCAGGGTCCTCAGATAACGTTACATAAACGTTACGCGCAGTATAGGTAACGCTCCTTTGGTCTGTCAATCGTTTTCTTGAGGATAGATGCGGGCGGGAGGCGCTTATGCGGGTTAACCTATATTTAATATGAATATCTTTAGGTTAGACAATTGGACGGCCATTTCGTCAGGGAATGGATCCTCCGGGTTTTGGATGGCACGATTGTTGAGTAGAGTGCCCGCAGGGTACAGGGATTGGAAGCGTCTCCCCGCGGTGAAACCGCAGAGGGATGGTCAGGCAACAGGGAGAAGATGGAGATGGAGATCAAAGAGATTGAGTCCCCCGGGGGATTTCAAAAGGCGATCCGGGACGGCGTCACCCTCTTGGACTTCAACGCGCCATGGTGTGCCCCATGCCGGTCGCAGGAGCCGATTCTGGAGGTTGTGGCCCGGAATTTCAAGGGAAAGGCACTGGTCGCCTCTGTGAATGTGGACAGGAACCAGGATGTGGCGGCCCGGTTGGGGATCATGAGCATCCCCACACTGGTCGTCTTCAAAGACAATAAGGAAATCCAGCGGTTTGTGGGGCTGCAGCCTGAGGTGACGCTGTCGGAGGCCTTGGACAGACTGTTGGAGCAGGGGCCATGAGCGCCCGAGGAAGACCGGCTGTGTCGGTTTTCAATCCCGGGATGAAGATGCTTCAAGAAAAGGATGAGATAGAAGGGGAGCGGTTCATCCTGCGAAGCGGCGAAAGGCACGGTGGCTGCGTGAGGGATTACTCTTGATAAGATATGTGGTGGCAATGAGTTGGACTTAACGGGTGAGATGAAACATGAAGACCATGGGGAGCATTTCATGAAGGAGGCTGCGATGGAAAGGATGTTTGAGAAATTCAGGGTGGGGGGCGTTGAACTGGTGAACCGCTTTGTCTTTCCCCCGATCAAACTGGGACGGGGAAACCCGGACGGCACCGTGACGGAGAGCCAGCTTTCCGTTTACCGGCGGATTGCAGCCGATGGGCCTGGCCTGGTGATTCTGGAGCCTGTATCGGTCACCGCCAGCGGCCGGGAACACCCCAGACAGCCGTGTATTCACCTGGAAAACAGCGTAGCGGAACTCAAGAAGATGGTGGATCTGATCCACGATCAGGGACGGCGTGTCTGCATTCATCTGAACCATGCCGGCGCTGCGGCCCTTCCCAAGATCATCGGGGGCCCGCCCAAAGCGCCGTCGGTGATGACCTGCGTGGGCAGAGAAGAGACGGTATCTGCTGCCTTGACCGAGGAAGAGATCCAGGAGATCCTTGAGGGCTACGCATCTGCGGCCGCAAACGCTCGAGGTGCGGGGTGTGACATGATCGAAATCCAGGGAGGCCATGGGTATCTCATCTCCCAGTTTCTGAATGGCAAGTTGAACAAGCGGGACGATCGCTATGGACAGGACCGGACCCTCTTCGCCCGGGAGGCCATGGCCCGGGTGAGGGAAAGGGCCCCTGATCTTCCCCTGATCCTTCGCATATCCGGTAATGAGATGTCCCCTGAGTTCGGCATCGGCCAGGAAGACCTTCTACCGATGGTTGAGGGGGCCGCAACCATGGGGGTCCATGCCGTCCATGTGGGGATGGGAAATGCCTGCTTCAGCCCGCCGTGGTACTTCCACCACGGAAGTCTTCCTGAGAAGCCCCAGATGGATGCCCTTGCCTGGGTCCGGCAGCACACGGGCCTTCCGCTGATCGTGGCAGGGAGGATGGGGAGGCGGGAAAAAGTCCTTCGCTTCCTCAATGACGGACTGGCGGATCTGGTGGCCCTGGGACGGCCGCTCATCGCGGATCCTGACCTCATCGAGAAATGGCGAAATGGCAGGGAGGAGGCGGTGGTTGCCTGCGGATACTGCCTTCAGGGGTGTCTCCACCGCATGAGGAGCGGCGAATCTTTGGGATGCAATCTAAATCCGGAACTGGGGGAGCATGAGCTGAGGCCGTCCGCAAGACCGCTCAAGGTCCTGGTCGTCGGCGGGGGTCCTGCCGGGATCAGCGCGGCCCTTTACCTTGGGAAAAAGGGGCATCAGGTCACCCTGGCGGAAAAGACCGGGCAGCTCGGCGGTCAGTTTGCCCTGGCCTGGCAGGCCCCGGGCAAGGGGACGATGAAGGAGGGCCTGGAAGGATTGATTCACGCGCTCAGGGCGGGCAAGCCCTCTATCCTGTTGAATCGGGAGGCGGATGCCGCCCTGGTGGAAGCAATAAAGCCGGATCTCCTCGTTTGGGCTGTAGGAGCGGTCCAGAATATCCCTGAGATTGAGGGGCGTTCGGAACAATATGTCATGACCTCGATTGAGTATTTCCAGGGCGTCAAACCGGTCAAAGGACCGAGGGTGCTGGTGATCGGGGCAGGAAGGACCGGGATTGAGATCGCCGAGAAATTGGGAAAGGAAGGCTTTGAGGTGGTTGCCACGAAGCGGACCGATCCCGTCGGGAGCATGATGGAGATGATCACGAAAAAGCTGGCCTTGATGCGGATTGGCCAGATGGGGAAGGTAAGCCTGATGCCGCATACCGCGGTCAAGGCCTTCAAGGCCGACCATGTGGAGATGGAGAGGGATGGACAAAGGGTCAGTCTGGAGCCGTTCCAGACGGTGATCCTGTGTTCCGGGATGGTATCGGCGCCGGAACCCGCGACGGATATGGCCGATAAGGTCTCCAAGATCGAGGTCATCGGAGATGCCAGGGAGGTTCAGGACATCTTCAGCGCGGTTCATGCAGGGTATGAGCTGGCCCTCCGGTATTAGGATAACGGGAGGTCTCATAGGGTTTATCAAGGGAAGGAGCTATCTGTATGAAGTCTTTATCATTTGCGGATATTGCCATTGTGTCCTGCGGGACATTGAGCATGGAATTGAATCATCTCAGAAATGAGGGTTTTCTCGATACGGAGCACCTGTTTCTGACCACCCCCGGTCTCCACGAGGACATTCGTGAACTGGAGCGCCAGTTGATCGCCCGGATCCAGAAGGCCAAGGAGAAGGCGGACAGGGTCCTGGTGGTGTACGGCGGCAAGTTCTGCTACGTCAATGCCGATGAGCCCACACGGACCATGCGGACCATCATCCAGGAACAGGGGCCAGGGGTCAGGCGGATCGAGGCGACCCATTGCATGGACATGATCGCCAGCCAGGAAGACCGCGACAGGATCGCGCAGGAGGTGGCCGGTGGGGAAAAAGTCTGGTGGATGACGCCGGGTTGGGTCAAATTCCGTCACCAGGTCTTCAAGGGATGGGACCAGGGGCTGGCCAACGAGAACTTCCCCCGGCACACCGGGGGCGCTGTGGTACTGGATGGGATCGGTTTCATGGATGCCTATATGAACGAGCATCCCGAGGAGTTCCTGGAATACTGCGACTGGATGGGAATTCCCATGCAGCCCTATCCCGTCAGCCTGGACCGGTTCAAATCCCTTTTATTGGATCAGGCGAAGGTCCTGCTGGGGGTTTGATTTCCGATGAAACGGCCTGGCCGTCAAGGCCGGGCCGACGTTTTCGGCGGTTCTTGCGCAGCGTCCCGGTAAACAAACACATAGGCCTGGTCGTTGATATCGATGGTGATATTGCCACCCCGGGACTCCGCGTAGACCAGCCAGCCCGGTTTGGTTTCACTGCAGCACTCCACATTCGGGGAAAATCGGCCGGTTCTGGCCTCGTACCAGGCCAGCAGCATGGGGTCTGCCGCCCGTTCGAGGGCCTTTTGATCGGCAGCCCGTCTGGCCGCTTCCAGATCCGTTGGCATTTCATCGAGCCAAACGGAGACGGGTTTGGTCAGCATGTCTTTTTGAAGCGTTTGACAGGTGGTCATATCCATGCCTCCTTTCGATAGGACGGTCCCCAAGGCGGCCTCATGGCCGCAACCAGGATATCTCACACAAAGACACAAAGCACACAAAGAATGTTTTGTAACGAAACGAAAAAAACCCTTTCCTTTGTGTTCCTTGTGGCTCCGTGTGAACCAATGAAGTGAGGTGAACTGAAATACAAATAGATTTTCCTGTGTTGCATGGGACAAAAGTTGGCGGTCTAATACCGCCAGTGGGGCCGCTCCGATGCGAGGGTCTGTATGATCTCGTGAAGCCAGGGGTAAAGGCCCTCTGCCATATAGAATTGAGGCAACAGCAGACTGCTTTGGGCAGAAAACCGACCCTCCTCCACGGCCTTTTGTGCCAACGGCGTATTCGGATAGATCCTGATGCCGAGCGTGAGTTTTACCCCATCAAGGGGGAGGGAGTCAATAAAGGAGAGGCTTTCCTCCACCGTACGTCGGGTTTCCCCGGGTCCCCCCAGCAGCAGAAACCCCGTCTGGTCGATCCCCTCCTCTTTGAGTAGATGACTTGCGTTCCGGACGTCTTCGATCCCAAACCGCTTGTTCATGGAGCTGAGTATCCTTGCAGAACCGCTTTCAAACCCCAGGCTAACCTCTGCGCACCCGGCCTCTTTCATGGCCTTGACCAGGCGATGGGTGAGGTTTTTCGGGTAGACGATGGTCCGCCACGCCAGGCCCAGGTCCGCATCCGCCATAGCCCGGCAAAGGGATTCTGCATAGGAGGGCGGCATGTTGAAGGTATTGTCCACAAAATAGACCCGTGAAAACCCGGCCTCCCGCCATTGACGGAGCGCCGCGACCACCTGGTGCGGAGACCGCCGGCGAATTATGCAGCCTTCGATAGCAGGGGTTGAGCAATAGCTGCATCTGAACGGGCATCCCCGTCGTGTCTGAAACGGAACCCAGGTTTCCCCCTTTCGGGCCCCATCCGGCAGCGGCATCGTCCATGGCGCCGGCATGGGGAGGGCGTCCATATTCCTGTTGAACCTTCTTTCCCCCTGGGCCCCCTGTCCTCTCAGATAGAGCCCCGGCACATCCGAGAGGCCTGCCTTTTGCTCCATGCGTTCGAGAAGGGTTACAAAGGCGGTCTCGCCTTCCCCCTGGATCCCCATATCCGCGTCCAGATACGCCAGTGCACTTTCCGGAAATATGCTGTATCCGGCCCCGCCTAACACCACGGGGGCCTTCGAGATTTTCAGGCATTGAGACACGGTTTCTCTGGCCTGGGCCAGGAGAAATCGGGTGCCGTCCATCCGCTGGTCGTCGATATTCCGGATGGAGATGCCGATCACATCTGGAGAGGTGTTTTCCACTGCCGATGTAATGGGACCGGAGACATCATCGAGGCCCATCAGGTCCAAAAAGGTCACCTGATGCCCGGCCTTTTGGACGGCCGCGGCCACACACGCCAGGCCGACGGGGAGGGTGGGCATGTTGATGGTTTCTGTATTGGTCGATATCAACAGGACATTCATGCGTCAATCATCCCTGGGTTACCCGGGACGGCTTGGGGGCCGCAGCCAAAGCCTTTTAACGAAGCTTTCCTCACCTCTTACGTGAAGCCTTCCTGCGCCGTGCGAGTGGCGTCCTCGCCGCTAAGGGCGAGACTATAGGCCTCTCCCACAAGGCCTTTCTCGAGAATCACAATGCTTGAATGATACCACGGCATGGACGGATTGTATATACCCGGCCCGCGATGGGATCGGAGGTCGTTCAAGGGAACATCGGTGAGGTCCCCTTGCAGATACGGTAATCCAGTTTAATTAAATCGGCTAACATGGAAACATGCTATTCGCTTTGACATATCTATGATTTTGGGGTTAAACTGAAACGAACGGTTCGACCGATTGGCTGACCACCCTATAACTGGAGCATGAGAGGAAAGGAATGTCGATGAAACGATGGATATGGCTTCTTGTCGTCCTGACGGCCGCGGCGTGCCAGACCTCGAAAGCCTCAGGACCGGCCCAGAGTGAGGGGGGGCTGTTTGAAGGGCGCCCCCCTCGGGTGAGCGAAGTCCTAGGCCCACAGTCCCAACAGGCCCAGGGAGAAATTCGTCTGCTGGTGGTTCCTGTCCGCTTTCCGGATGTAACCCCACAGCTTTCGTTGCGTCAAATCGAGACAAAGGCGGTGACCCGATTGAACCAGTATGTCCAGGCCCAATCGTATGGCCGCGCCTGGATCAAGGCCCATCTGAGCGACTGGGTATCCCTTCCCGATTCCATCGCAGACTACCGGGTCAGTTCAAGCAATTTCAAGGTGGACCGGAATCGGGTGAGGAAACTGATTGAGGACACGATGACCGGCCTTGAGAAGGATGTAAATTTTTCCGAGTATCAGGACATGTTGATTATCCCGGGGGCTTTTACCCAATCCGATAAGGGATACGGCATGGTCTGCTATTGTGCCAATCCCGGGATGCTGACAGGGGTCCGAAGGGATCCCGGCTATGTAACCCTCTCGTCAAGGGGTGGGAAGTCTTTTTCAGGGGGAGTCTTTGTGGGGGCTGAGAATTCCCACATCGGCATGTTCGCCCATGATTTCTTCCACGCACTGGGGGGGGTGTATCATAACCAGCGTCTCGTGCCCTGACTGTATGATTTCGAGCGTCAGGCTGACGCATCGGCGAGGATGAAATGGGAGGATTGCACCACCTATATGGGGCCATGGGACGTCATGTCATCTCATCTCATCCAAAGGGATGGGCCTCCCCCCGGCCTTTCTTCGTTTACCAGGATCCGGCTGGGCTGGATATCGGAAGACCAGGTGGAACTCGTGAAACCCGGTGAAGAAAAACGGGTCATCCTGGCGCCCCTGGACAGGGGAGGGAAGACCCTTGCGGTAAAAATCCCCCTCAAAGGGAACAGCTATCTGCTCGTAGAGAATCGTCAACAGACAGGTTATGATCAATTGATGCCCGACTCAGGCGTCCTCGTCCTCAAGGTGAATCCGGATGCCCTGGAAGGGACGGGGACGGTGCGGATCATGGATGCAGAAGCGGGGTCGCCCCATTTCGCCCATGCGACCTTCAGACCGGACAAACCCCAACGGTCCAAATACGTGGACAGGGAGAATCAGATCGCCATTATCCCCGTGGGTCTCCAGGATATGAACATGGAGGTCCTCATAACGACCCCGGAACGTGCGCGTTGAGCCTGCGGCGGGGGAAGGCCCCGGCAGCGGGCGGCCTTTCCCTTTATCCGGCGGAGCTGGCTTTTAAGGTCTGCCATCATCTGAGGAAGCATCATGGTTACTTATAAGCGCTCGGTGTGCCCGCACGACTGCCCGGACACCTGCGGACTTCTGGTAGGGGTGGAGGACGGACGGGTGGTCTCGGTCAAAGGAGATCCAGACCATCCGTTTACCCGGGGCGCCATCTGCGTGAAGGTCAAACACTACGGGGAACGGGTTCACTCACCGCTTCGGGTCCTTCGCCCGTTAAGGCGGGCGGGGAAAAAAGGGGAGGGGATCTTCCAGCCGATCTCATGGGACGAGGCCCTCGGCGAGATTGTGGACCGGTATCAGCGGATCATAGCCGAGTTCGGGGCCGAGGCCATCCTTCCCTATTCCTATGCCGGAACCATGGGCGTGGTCCAGTTTCACGCCGGCCATCCCTTCTTCCACCGACTGGGTGCATCCCAACTCCTCAGAACCATCTGCAGCGCTTCAGCGGAGGCGGGGTTCTCGGCCAGCATGGGGAGCATCCCCACGACCGATATCGAATCCGTTGTGGATGCGGACCTGATCCTCGTCTGGGGGAGCAACACCCTCTCCACCAATATGCACGCATGGCCCTTTTTCCTCAAGGCCCGCCAAAAAGGCGCGTTCATTGTGGCGATTGATCCCTACACGAATCGCACGGCCCAGGCGTCGGACCTCCATCTCAAGCTGAGACCCGGGACGGACGCTGCGCTTGCCCTGGGAATGATGCATGTCCTCGTTAGAGAAGGGCTGATTGACAAGGAGTTCATCGCCCGGGAGACCATCGGCTTTGAAGAGTTTCGACCACGGCTGGATGGATATAGCCCAGAGCGTACGGCCGGGATCACCGGCGTTCCAAAGGGGCAGATCGAGGATCTGGCGATCCGGTACGGGAAGGCCCGCGCCCCGTATATTCGCACGGGGTGGGGACCGTCCCGCCAGCTCAAAGGCGGCATGGCCATGCGCACCATCGCCCTCCTTCCAGGCCTGGCGGGGGCCATTCACAAGGTGGGCGCGGGCATCACACGATCCACGTCCTCGGCCTTCGCCTTCAATATGAAGGCTGTGCTTCACAACGAGTTGGCGCCCAGGCCCGGCCGCATCATCAACATGGTCCAGCTCGGCTCGGCGCTAACCGCCCTTCATGACCCGCCGGTCAAGGCCCTCCATGTGTATCACAGCAACCCGGCGGTGGTGGCCCCCGATTCCACGAAGGTCCTCCAGGGGCTCCGAAGGGAAGACCTCTTTACGGTGGTTCATGAAATCCTCATGAGCGAGACCGTGCTGTATGCGGACATCGTGCTTCCCGGCGCCACATCCATGGAGTGCACCGACCTCTACAGAAGCTATGGGCATTATTATTTGCAGATGGCCCACCCGGTCATCGAGCCGGTCGGAGAGGCCCGTTCCGCTCTTTCCGTCTTCCAGGAACTGGCCCACCGGTTCGGTTTTAACGATCCCTGCTTCAGTCAATCCGAGTCGGATATCATCGAGGACCTGATGGCATCCGATTCGCCGTACCTGGAAGGGATCACGCTGGATTGTTTAAAAGAGGGCCGTCCCGTTCGGCTGAACGTCCCTGCGGATATCTTCTCAAGCGGCTTCAAGACCCCATCCGGAAAAATAGAGTTCTATTCCGCCAGCATGGCCGCTCAGGGACTCGACCCGCTCCCGAACGGAGATCCCAGTGTGGACGGGGAGGGCGAGGGCCGTTTTCCTCTCCAGTTGATCACACCGCCCCGCCATCAGTTTCTCAATTCCACCTTTAACGAAATCGACCAGCTTCGTCATCAGGCCGGTCCGCCCACCCTGATGATCCATCCGGATGACGCCAGAGAGCGGGGAATTGCGGAGGATCAGGAGGTGCGGGTCTACAACGACCGGGGCGAGGTGTTTTTGTCCGCGCGAATCACCGACCGAACCGCGCCTGGCGTGACCGTGGCCGAAGGCCTCTACTGGCCCCGTTTCATGCCGGGAAGCCACGGGATCAACGAATTGACCAGCCAGGCCCTGACCGACATGGGGAATGGCTGCGCCTTTCACTGCAACCTCGTCGAAGTGGCGCCCCGCTGACCCGATTTTTGGCCATTCGTTGTCAATTTTCTTTGACTTTCTGCATGTTAGAAATATGATTCCTCACGATTACCGAAGCTTCAGCGCCCACATTTGGCCGGGCTTTTTGCAGTGTCTCCCTACGTGGCAGCCAGCCATTCCAGGGCATCAGATAAAAGGCTATGAATTGGGCGGCAGGGATGTCAAAAACATTCAATAGTCGAACCCTCATGATCCTCGGGGGTTTTATTCTATTTTCCATCTGGACCTTCGCGGCTGAGGGGGACGAAACAACCCATCCGGTCGCCCCGTTTCAGCCGGCCATATCCATTGGAGAGGCATTGGGAATGGCGGACCGTTACATCAAGGAGAACGGGGTGGATATTGCGGGGCAATACATTTATTTTGCCAGGCTCGACTACAGCAATGCACCGGAGAAAAAAGGCCTGTACTGGCGAATCCATTGGACCTGGGCAACGCCCCGGTTAGGGGGTGAATACGGGCTCAAGATCTTTATGGATGGAATGATCGTCCCGGAGCGGGCCGGTCCCTGAAGAAACAGATTCCGGGATAAGGAAAGCGATTCCAGTTATGGAGGGGAAACGGTGATGCCGAACCGATTGATCTGGATGTCCATGATCCTGCTGGGTTCTATGGGGTTCGCCTACGCCCAACTGAATCTGCGGCCGGTTCACTCCGATGAATCGGTTTCCCAAACCCTCGAGCAGCGCTTTTCCCTGGATCAGGCCTTGTCGTCCCTGGAGATCATTCGCGCCTCCCTGCAGAGCTTTCAAAAATTGACAGAGGAGGTCCAGGGAAAAGTGTCCAAGGAAAAATTAAAAGAGATCGGCCACACCGACTGGGAAATGCAGAACCTCGGCTTCCGCAACCGTCCGAAAAACATCGAAGGAGCCCTCCGCAAGCAGGACTACCAGATTAAAAAGCTGCAATACCAATTGGCCGAAGCACGGAACAAGGAAGGAATGGAGAATTCAACCGAGCTTCTGGAGGCCGAAAAAGCCTACCAGCAGGCCGAGAAGGATTTTCAAGAATTCTGGAAGAATTTCCGAATTTCGGATTAGGCTCTATCTCTGCAACTTCTCCCCAAGGACGAAGCTGGCAGTTATGGAGAACAAGGTTTCAGTGCTCGGTTTTGCTCACCCAAAACCTCGAAGTACACAAGGAAAGGTAGTTGCCCAAGAAAAAACCTTTGTGTCCTCTGTGGTCTCTGTGTGATGAATCTTGGGCTGCGGGTATTGGTCCGTCTTAGGGAGAATGAGGGAACATGAGCATATTCCTCAGGGCTTTTTTCCTGGTGGTTCTGATGGGAGGACTCTGTCCATATGGCGGAGAGGTCTCGGCCTGCAGTTGTTCCTGGATGGGGCCATTTCTTACGATGGCCCCTCATTCCCCGATTATCATCCGAGGAATGATCCTGGACCACCTGGGCCAGGAAAAGGGAAATCCATCGTCCATGGAGGTTCAGGTGCTGGAGGTTTTTCGAGGGGACCTTCAGGAGCGACGGGTTCGGGTATGGGGTGACTTGGGGTGGCTGTGCCGGCCGCCGGTGTCCAAATTCCCAATTGGAACGGAATGGATTTTGGCGCTCAATGGTCCGGGAAGCAAGCCGGGAGTGACCCCGGATGGGTATGCAATATCGGTATGCGGGGAATTTTGGTTGCGGGTCATCCAGGGAAAGGCTGTCGGGAATTTAGATAACGCCCAGGACAAAAACGCCTCCCTGGAAATCGATCTCCAGGAATTGCGCGGAAAGCTGATGAACGGCTGTCCTGAGGACCGGTCCCGCATTACATTCAGTGCCCGAATTTCCGCCGGAGAGGCTTTGGTCAAGGACTTTGGGCCGGGATTTACCTTTCACCTGGTACCCAATCCCTATGGGTGGGAGATTTTCATCAAAGACGACCGGGGAACGGAAAATATCGCCCGCCTGACCCCTCCTTTTCATTCGGTTCCCAATCCGCGGGAGATCGAAGGGTGGCACTTCCGCAATGCGGACAATTCCGGGCCCAATGAGGCCGGAGACAAAAATATCAATGCCCCTGGCGAGAAACGGGAGTTCATTTTTTCCCCTGCCGTCGGCCGAACAATCGGCGGCCCCAATGCCGGGAGAAGTCCCGGCCGGGAGGCAATAGAAGCGATCCGTTCATTTGGCAGGGGGACGTTGACGATCCTCCGCTACCAACTGGCGGACCTCGAACCGGGAAAACAGGCCCGATTCCAATGGATGGAATTTGAGGTTGAATTATCGTGGGCGAATTCAAGGTAAGCGGACGACTGAGCCGCGGCCTCAGCTATGGGGTCCCGATTGCAGGAGATCCCGGCGCGTTTCTGAAACAATGACTCAAGTCAAGGACCTATTACACTACAGGAGATGATCTGGTCAGAGTCAAGCATGCAATTCACTGTGTCCGGTGTCAAGGGTATTCGGTTTGACCGGTTCACCTCCTTTCTGAGTTGGCGTTGTTGTTGGAGTTTCTGATTCCGCAAAGAGACGATGGTGTCTCTGAGTCCCCGGTGACATTGGTCCGGCGTGACGTAATCAATCCTGGAATGATAGTGCTCGAAATTGTACCAGGGGATGTAGCGACTGAAATACTGGATGGCATCATCGAGGTCTAAAAACCGGCCTGGATATTGTGGCGCTCTTTTGATGGCGCCGAATAACGACTCTATAAATGGATTGTCATTGGGGGTCCGTGGTCGGGCGAACAACTGGGGCATGTGGTACGGGAGCGGGACGCTGACGGGAGCGGGACGCTGGAAAAAAAGTAAGTTGTGAGAACAGATCAGGTCTACTTTTGATTGACCTTTGTAGTATAAATGGACGGCAATGAAAAAAACAGATCTATGAGATTGGGGCTATGACGTAAGGTGATTATGCCACGCAAAGCCCGAATAGGTGCCCCCGATGCACGCGACCATGTTATCTGCCGCAGGATAGAGGGGCGAAGAATATTCGAAGATGACGCCGAAAAGAGGCGGTGATGAAAAGGTATCTGTGAGGCCTGCATGAGCGAGCAAAGGAACAGGAGCTGCTGGCCACCCACGGCGGACACAACATCCCGGCGGCGGATATCGAACGGCGCTTTCCGCGCAGCCTGAGCCATCTGCTGAATGACTTCAGCCATAGGGATGGATTGGGGCAATCGATGATTATGAGCATCCTATCGCTTTCCTGTTTTAAAGCCAAATTTGCAGAAAAAGGGACAGCCGATGAGTGACAAGCATGTTGAATGGCTCAAACAAGCGGATTACGATATGGGTGCAGCCGATGCCATGTTCGCCAGTGCCCGCTACTTGTATGCTGTTTTCATGTGTCATTTGTCCATCGAAAAGTCTTTGAAAGGTCTGTACTCAAAAGAATTGGCTGAGGTCCCACCCAAAACCCATAATCTCCTTTACCTTGTCAAGAAAATTGGAAAAAAGCCCCATAAAGACCTGCTGAAATTCATTGCAAAGTTGAATACCGCAAGCTTGGCCACCCGATATCCTGATGACCTGTCAAAAATACAGGCCGCCTATACAAAAGAGATTACAAAAGAGATGCTTGAAAAGAGCAAGGATGTATTGAAATGGGTCAAGGAACAGTTTTAGAGACCATCCAGGAATTTAAAAAGGCATTGGAAGCCATCAATATTCGTGTTGAGCAGGTTATCCTCTTCGGCTCCCATGCTTCGGGTACGGCCCGCGAGGACAGCGACATTGATTTAGTGGTGATCTCCTCAAGCTTCGCGGACAAGAGTTACTGGGAACGTATCAACATCTTGACCGATGCCATTTACGAAGTATTTGCGCCTATTGAAGCTTCTGCTTTCACTCCGGAGGAATGGAAATCAAGAAAATCCCTAATTACCGATTACGCGGAAAACGGCGTTTCGGTCTGAAATTTGGGAACGGCAATCAAACGCTGCACCAGACGCCGTATGCTGAGCGGATTTGCACGCGTAGTCCGCGCACGGCGCTGGTAAAAAAGCACCTGTGGGCGGCATGACGAAATCCACCCTACACCATCACCCCGGAAATCCTGAAGTTCGTCGCCGCGATCAGCGAGGCTGTCGGGCGGCTGAGCGTCCTCACCGACCCGACCAGGGCGTAGAAGGCGGGACGCTTTTCCAAAATTCAATACTGAGTTAAAATGTGAGAGAGCGTCCCGCCTTTAGTGTATGTCTCTTGATAAAATCTCTCGCGCGTTCCCTCCTTATTAAATGGTCAGCACGGATTCTTTATATTGGGAAATGGATGCGTCAACAGTGAGGAGAAGCATCCCTTCTGTTCGGGCCTGGGCCAGCAACAGGCGATCAAACGGGTCTTTGTGAATCGGCGGAAGTGATTCGATGGCAAGGACATGCTGTGCGCCAACAGCCAACTCTGAGTAACCATGCGTGATCAGCATCTCTCTCAGGCGTCGTGGATTCACCTTGAAGTCGTCGCGCCCCAGCCCACGCTTGATAACAATCTCCCATATGCTGGCCACGCTGAAAAACAAAACATTTTAAGGTGTTGTCAGGAGCGTTCGGGCTGATTCGGAGAGTCTTTCCGGTTGACCTGCGGCCCACAGGAAAATATGTGTATCCAAGAGCAGTTTCACGATGGTTTTCCTTCAAACAGGTCGGTGATTTCCTTTGCCCCAAGAGAATCAAAATCATCCGGAACCGCAATCTCACCCAACATAAAGCCCAGCTTTTTGGTCGTATCCGGTTCGTCACTGGACAGCGGCAGCACCTTGACCATCGGCTTCCCGGCCTTGGCAATGATAAAAACATTTCCTTTGGCAGCTTCGTCCACCAGCCGCGACAGATGTGTTTTTGCCTCGTGGATATTGACGGTCTGCATAAGATACCTCCAAAGATGGGTTCAACCAACTTAGGTTATCCATCCCCCCATCGATCGTCAAGATATTTGAGAGGGAGACGCTGATCAAAAAGTTGGCCTCCACAATTCACGCTGCTCCGGTTAACCGGTCTTTCCTACACGCCGATCGCACATCAGCGGATTCAGCCGACGCTTGTCAACGCGTCCCTGATTCTGAACGTCATGTAGGAAACGGGACTTATCGGTTTCGCGAGTCTGCGAGGGTGGGGTTGAGTTTTAGACCGGAGATCCGATTGAAATGGGGAAGGTTCCCACTAACAAGCAGCACTCGTGAACTGCGATTCGCGAGGAACTTTCATTATCCATTTTACGTAGCCTGTTGCGGGGCGTGAACGTGTCAAGAACGATGCGTTTGATTTCCTTACCGCCGATCTGTCCACAAGGAGCCGGCCTTGAACGCTCCATCACTGATGCCGGGCCGCCCTGTGTCAGTTTGCGACGATCCAGACAGGGCAGGGGGCGGCCCTCACGATACGGTAGGTGGTGCTTCCTGTGAGTCTTTTCAGCAGGCCACCCGAGGTATCCCTCCTCAGGACGATAAGGTCGGCCTTGGAGGACTGGGCGGCCTGGGTGATCCCTTCGAGGGGGCCCTGATGCACCCGTACCGGGGAAGGGGCGTCGGGACAAGGGTTTTGCCATGGGAGGGGAAAAAGGGGAAGGCTATCCTCTGCGAACAGGATGCAGTCAAAGCGGAGTGGCTTCTGATGAGGGATAATGAGGAGGTCCACGGGGCAATGGCGAAGGAGCGCGGCTGTGAGGCTGTTCCAGGCCTTGTGGAACGGCTGGGATTCCTGCCCCATGACGATGAGGTCGCACGATTCCCTCTGGGCCAGATCGAGGAGGGCCTGGGCCCGGTCTCCCCGGGCCTTGAAGGTGGTCAGCCCGAGTCCCTCCTCTTGGGCGATGCGGATGGCCTCCTCCAGGACGCTCAGGACCGGTTCTTCCAAGGTTGATTTCAGGTTCCTGACCCCTACCAGGGCAAGGTCCCCTTCATAAATGGGCGCCACGCTCGCGGCGATGAGTCGGCATTGAAAGCGACGGTCCAGGGAAAGGGCCTCCAGAAAGGCATGCAGGGCCGCCTTGGAATCATCGATGGCAATGAGGGCCTTTTGAATCACTGGCATAGGCATCCCCTTTTCGAATGCCGGGTTCCCCGGTTGGGTACGGGCGTCTCCATCCCCGGCATTTCGGTCGCCGGGCCATCCATGGGATAGAAGAGGAGATCGGTGGTCTCAGTCGTTCAACTGGGCTACGGGTTTAATGCGAACTTCCACCGTCTCGACCCCTGGGATCCCTTTGATTCTTGCTCGAATATCCGCGATCACATTTTCCTGCGCCAGTGCGCCGGCGTTTGGGCCGAGCTTCGCGTAGATTGTGATTTTACCATCTTTTCCGGTAACGTCAATCGTCGGATAGTCTTCGACAAGGGCTGCATGGACTTCCGCGGCCACGGCCAAATCGTTCAAGGCCTGGAGGGATGCCGGCGTGGGTCGGAAGGTGGGGAGGTTCACGGTATGGCAGATGATGTCGGCGGCATCGGAACGGCTGACGTGTCCCAGGTGAAGCACGAGGTCGTACAGGCTGGGATCCGAGGTGTCAATCCCGTAAAGCCACTGGCTCCATCTCCTGCGTTCGGCATCGTCCTGGGTCAGGAGACGCACCGCCTCTTTCTCAGAGAGCCCCTGGCATTCCATCTCCCCGCGCACCCGGTCCTCCATATCGGCGATAATCCGGACCTTGAGGCAATGCCCGATGTCCTTTACAAAAAAGTGCCCGGCCAGCCCATGATAGACGACGTTGTCTTCCCGCAGGAAGCGCAACAGGGCGGCCCGCACAAAGGCGATATACCGCTCTTTGCCGTTGGTAAAACGGTCCAGGAGGGAGGGCGCATCGTGGATGGCCTGATGGAGCTTCAGTTGGGGGGCGTTGAAGATCTCGGATGCATCCAGGAGGATGTCCCTGGAGATGCAGGCATAACCGAGGCGACGGGCGACATCCTCTGCAATCCCGCGCCCGCCGGAACGGGTTCCTCGTGACAGGGTGATGATGGACATGACCATTTCCTCCTTTCAAAAGACGCAGGATCAGCCCCGGCTCGAAGGCGGGATGGCTGATCCTGCACGTCACTCATTGCTACGTTTGCCGGCTTAATGTTCGGAGGGAGCCATGACCCCCAGGGCAGGTCCCGCTTCCTTCAACTCCTTCCGGGCCTTGAAAATCGCCTTCAGGATGATGCCGGCCCCGATGGCAAGAGCCAGGCACATGGAGGCAAAACTGACATGCTTGAGCACGGTAAGGATGGTTGAATCCACGTGTACCAGCTCCAGCTCAGCGAGGTATTGGGGAATGGCGAGTGCCCTGCTGACGGCAACGATGAGCATGATTACCGCCATGACGATTTTGATCAGATGCTCCTTAACCAGGGTGGTGCCGATGGCACCCAGTTGCACCCCGATAAGGGAGCCTGCGAGGATGATGAGCGTCAGGCGGATGTCCACCATCCCCTGCATGGCCCAATTGATGGAGCCTCCCAGACCCATCACAAA
>Ga0172371_10003934_pt1 | contig 22825 bp, 18 predicted proteins | sample Lak12m_FD_114543 | JGI IMG/M metagenome (GOLD analysis project Ga0172371, IMG submission 114543) | Freshwater microbial communities from Kabuno Bay, South-Kivu, Congo - kab_022012_12m | ecosystem: Environmental > Aquatic > Freshwater > Lake | place: Democratic Republic of the Congo: South-Kivu...
CCCTGCATGGCGCAGTATTTCGTGATCGCCGCCGTCAACGTCGTCTTCCCATGGTCAATGTGCCCCATCGTTCCCACGTTCATGTGCGGCTTGTTGCGCTCAAATTTTTGCTTTCCCATACGATTCCTTCTCCTTCCAAAACTTATTTCCGGACTTGGCTCTGAGAGCCCTCAATGGGATTTGAACCCATGACCCCGTTCTTACCAAGAACGTGCTCTACCGACTGAGCTATGAGGGCCTTTCGCCACCTGTCTAAGACTGACAGGTGTTTGAAACACCTGTCAGTCTCGTGACTCAGTGGGCGGTGAAGGATTCGAACCTCCGAAGGCGTCTGCCAACTGATTTACAGTCAGTCCCCGTTGGCCACTTGGGTAACCGCCCGAGTCAATCTTTGCTAGATCCGTCGCTAGCTCGAGATCAGCGTCAATTTTAATCAACGCCGATCGCCAACTATCCACGGAAGCCGACGACGGGAATCGAACCCGTAACCTACCACTTACAAGGCGGTTGCTCTGCCGCTTGAGCTACGTCGGCGATATTAAAGTTCACCCTTAGCAAGGCGAAGGGCATTATACCAGAGGGCGCACTTCGCGACAAGGTAATTCACGCGCGGTTGCCGAGTCTATCAGGATTCTGGTTTACAGTCAATAGTTCGCGCCGATCAAATTCGGCCTTCGGAGCGTTCAAAATCCTCCAAAGCCGCGTTTTTGCCATATCATATACAGCGCGACCGAACCAGCCACCGCAGCGTTTAACGATTCCACCTGGCCGCGCATCGGCAAGCGCGCCAGCGCATCGCAAGAATCATGGGTCAACAAGCGCATCCCTTGTCCCTCACCGCCGACTACCAATACGATGTTTCCATCCAATCGTACCCGATCAATCCGTTCAGCCTGTTGGCTGCCTTCCAGTCCAATCACCCATGCGCCGGCTTCCTTCAACTCTCGGATTGCCAGCGCCAGGTTCACCTGGGCTACCAGCATATGCTCGCTGGCTCCCGAAGAAGCGCCCACCACTGCCGGGGTCACCGTGACGGTATGTCGTAACGGCAGCAGCGCCCCATGCACGCCTGTTATCTCAGCCGTTCGCAAAAGCGTCCCCAGGTTTTGAGGGTCTTGCAGGGCATCCAGGATCAGCACAAAGAGCGGCTCGCCCCGCTTTTCGGCCAGTAGCAATATATCGGCCAGGTTACTGTAGGAATAACCGCTCGCCTCCAGCGCCACTCCCTGATGATTCTCATCCAGCGCCTGCAACCGCTGGCGAGAAACCCGTTCCTGCGGCAACTTTAGCTCCTGACACAGGCGTTGGATTTCTACCAGGCGCCCTTTCTCCTGGGCGCCTTCCGCTACCAGCAAGCGGAACAGGTGACGCCGGCGCGCCCGCAAGGTCTCATAAACCGGATTACGCCCGCAGATCCATTCTCGCATCAGGAACCTGTCAATGATCTCAAAACGAATGCCGGTTAATCTTTGCCCTCGTCAATGCGGGCAAAGATCATTCGTCCGGCTGCGGTCTGTAAAACTTTCGTGACAGAAACGTTGGTGCGCGTATTTATTCGCTCACGCCCATCTTCCACAACTACCATTGTACCGTCATCCAGGTAAGCAATTCCTTGCCCGGCCTCGCGCCCTTCCTGGATGATATTCACCAGGATCGATTCGCCAGGCAAAAGCACGGATTTGACTGCATTCGCCAGTTCATTAACGTTCAAGACCGCTACGCCTTGTAGTTCTGCCACCCGGTTCAGATTGTAGTCGTTGGTTAAAATAGGGCATTTGAGCTGCCGCGCCAGCACCACCAGCTTATCATCCACTTCGCGCACGCCTTCCACTTCAATATCGCTGATCCTCACTGGCACGGCGGTATCCTTTTGTAATTGCGACAGCACTTCCATGCCGCGCCGGCCGCGTTGCCGGCGCAAAGTATCAGGCGAGTCGGCAATATATTGCAATTCATTCAACACAAAACGCGGGATCAGCAACGTCCCCGCCAGGAAACCGGTGCGTGCAATATCAGCGATCCGGCCATCAATAATCACGCTGGTATCCAATAAAATATTTCTACCGATCCCTGAAGCGGAAAGCGAGTTGACTGCGCCATCCACGTTCTCGCCGGCTTCGCCTGCCCGGGCCTGCCAGCGCGAGGAGACTAATCCAAAAATTTCCTTTTGACGCATCACAAACACGATGACGCCAAAGTAACCAAAAATAATTACGCCCACGAAGGGTAAAATTTGGCCGAAGGGTGACGGCAATAGCGAAATTGGGAACGCCAACAAAGCGGCGATCAATAATCCAATGACCAGGCCCAACAACCCGGCTGCCAGGGTTTGCCCGGAGAGTTTCGATAAGACTCGCACCAACGTACGCGCTGGACGAGTGGTAATAAACGGGGTTAAGATCAGCCCTACCAATGCCCCTACCAGACCCAAGACTACCACATATAGATCTCTCTGACCACCGATGGCGCCGCCCAGGTCTCTTCCAAAATACACCCCCGCGATTGCCAATCCAATCATGCCAATAATGCGGAAAATAAATTCAATCCCGATCATATCATTCCTCCAACAAAAAAGCGCATCCTCTATGCTCACCAGCGATGCGCCAACACACTACCAGGCATGAAATCGTACCTGCCTGTAAAACTAATCGCATAATAGAAAAAGCCAAAATGATGGCGATATAACTACTGGCAGCGCGCTGGACTCTGGTGAGCCGAAATAATTAAGCCGATTCAACAAAACATCCGATAAATGCAATATCAAGCGTTATTATATAACATAATCCGTCCAGTGGCGATTCAATGATCCTCGCCGCGGTTAAGCCGAAGCCCAGGTTCGCGAAAAAAGGACGCCGCAAGAACGATAATCCAACTATAATTGAGTCTATTCCCACACACCCGTTATTCAGGAGGCATCATCATGACGGCTATTAATTTACCGGGCGCCGCCCAACTCGACCCCAAAACATACCAGCGGCGCATTTGGGCCTGGACTATGTACGACTGGGCTAATTCCGCTTTTGCCACCACCATCCTGGCAGCGATTTTACCAGTCTATTTCAGTCAGGTCGCCGGCTCCACTTTGCCCAGCGCCACGATCGCCACGTCCTATTGGAGCATTGGGCTGAGCCTGTCGCTCTTAATCATTGCAGTTATTTCGCCTATTCTCGGAACGATCTCCGATATTGCGCGGGGCAAGAAACGTTTCCTGGCGATCTTTGCCGGTATCGGTATCATCAGCACAGCCCTGCTGGTATTTGTCGGCACCGGTGATTGGATCCTGGCCTCTATTCTGGGTATCCTGGGACGGATCGGTTTCAACGGCGCCAACACATTCTATGACGCCTTGCTGCCGCATGTGGCGAAGAAAGAAGATCAGGATAACGTCTCAGCGCGCGGCTATGCGATGGGTTACCTGGGAGGCGGCCTGCTGCTATTTATCAACATCATCATGCTCCAACTGTTGCCCGGCACTTGGGGCGCACGCATTTCATTTCTGAGTGTGGCGATCTGGTGGGCGGTCTTCTCGATCCCACTCTTCCGTCGCGTGCCAGAACCGCCAGCGGCAACCGCCATCTTGCAAAAAGGAGAAACGATCCTCGCTGCCAGCTTCCAGCGCCTGCGCGAGACGGTGAAAGATATCCAGCATTATAAAGAACTGTTCAAATTCCTGATCTCGTTCCTGATTTATAACGATGGAATCGGGACAATTATCGGCGTTGCCGCAATTTACGGCGCCGAGTTAGGCTTCGGCGCCATCGAGCTGGTGCTGGCGTTGTTATTAGTCCAGTTCGTCGGCATCCCTTATGCCCTGATCTTCGGTAAGCTGCCCGGCGCGGGCGAGAAACGCCGTCCGTTTTATCTGGCATTCATTCTATTCAACATCATCGCATTACCGCTGGTCGGTATCCTGGGCGCGCGCCTTCTACCTTCTTCCTTGAGCGGCGCCAGGCCTGCCCCTTATTTGGAAACCGCCTCCGCAGTGGGTGAGGGAGAATATTTTTCCAACTCAGACGCCATTCATCTGCGTGGCGACTGGCAGATTGCCTCCATCCCCGCCAAACAGGTTGGCGCCGAGCAAGACATCCCGCTCAGTTCTGCCGCCGGAACACAGACTGGTTATGAGTTAAGCTTCAACGGACAAAGCGTGCAGATCTCATACAGCCTTGGGCCAGACCAGGGTATCTGGTCTGTCTTAATAGATGGTCAACCCTTCCTGGATATAGATACTCAGGAACCCATTCAAATAGATGCCTATAATCCAACCCGGCGGTATGACGCCAGCGATGTCATTAAGGTTGAGACTCCTGGCCAACATCTGTTGCAGGTAGTCAACTCAGAACAGCGCAATCCTGCCAGCCAGGGCAATCAGATCTCGCTCATCTCGGTCACCGTGCTGCCGCCTGCTCGCCAGAGCAACCTGGGCCTGATTATTGGGATGATCCTGGGTCTCGAACTGGTCTTACTGGGGCTCGCCTTCTTGCTTGCACCGCTCTTCACCCGCCTGGCCTCGCAGTTCGACGCCAAGCGCAGCATTCTGTTTGCCTTGGTTATCTATGCAATCGTCGCCTGTTGGGGCTTTATCCTGGACAGCGTGATTGAATTCTGGTTGTTGGCCTGGATGGTGGCAATTGTCCAGGGCGGCAGTCAGGCGCTCAGTCGCAGCCTGTACGCCGCGCTCTCGCCGGCTGCAAAGAGCGGTGAGTTTTTTGGTCTGTTTGGGATAATGGAAAAGTTCTCGGCCATCATCGGGCCATTGCTGTTTGTCGCCGCTGGCATTATCTTTGGCAGCAGCCGCCCGGCTGTGTTAAGCCTGGTCTTGATCTTCTTCGTGGGAGGCTACCTGTTGCTGAAAGTTAATGTAGAAGAAGGCAAGCGGATCGCGCAGATCGAAGACGCCAAGTTCTTGGAAGAGGGCAACCTGGTCTGATGACCAATTTGATCAGCGCTGAGCGCGCGCGTTATGTGCAGGAGATGTTTAGCCGCATTGCCCGGCGGTATGACCTGATGAATCGGGTCATGACCGCCGGGCAGGACGTCCGCTGGCGTAGACAAGTAATCCGCCTGGCGGGGCCGCCTGTGACCGGCTGGTTGCTCGACCTGGGCGCCGGCACTGGCGATCTGGCGCGCGAGGCGCTTCGCCAGGGATCAAACGCTCATGTCCTGGCCGCTGATTTCACCCTGGCGATGATGCGCGTCGGACAGGAACGCCTCAGCCGCCAATCTGTACCGACCGGTCGTTTAGCCTGGGCCGCCGCCGACGCGGCCAGGCTGCCATTCCCGGCCCACACCTTCGCGGCGGTCGTCTCTGGCTTTTTGCTGCGCAATGTCGGCGATTTAGCGGGCTGTCTTTCCGAGCAATACCGGGTGCTCCAGCCTGGGGGACGCTTCGTCGCCTTAGATACCACCCCGCCCCCGCGTACCCTGTTGACGCCGCTCATCCGTTTCCACCTGCACACCATCATCCCGACCCTGGGCAAGCTAATCGCTGGTCAAGGCGAGGCTTACCATTACCTGCCCGATTCAACCGAAAGCTTTTTAGAGCCAGAAAAACTGGCTGCCCGATTGTCAGAGGCCGGCTTTGAGCAGGTGCGTTTTCAACGTTACATGTTCGGCACGATTGCGATCCATTGGGCTGACAAACCCACCATAAGTTGAGACAAGGCCCAAATGGAGACTGTAACACGGCGACTGGTGGTTGGAATCAGCGGAGCTTCGGGGGTCATCCTGGGCATCCGGCTGCTGGAATATCTTCGCCAGACTGAAATCGAAACGCATCTGGTGCTTTCCCCGGCCGCGCGGCTGACCATCGCCGAGGAGACCACCTGGTCTGTGCCAGATATCGTCGCTTTAGCCACCCATGCTTATAAACATTCGGACATCGGCGCTTCGATTGCCTCCGGTTCTTACCAGACCCTGGGTATGGTCATCATCCCTTGTTCAATTAAAACGCTCTCGGCAGTCGCCAACAGTTACAGCGATAATTTAATGTCGCGCGCTGCCGATGTCTGCCTTAAGGAAGGTCGCCCGCTGGTGTTGGTGGTTCGCGAAGCTCCCTTGCATCTCGGCCATCTACGCCTGATGAGCCTGGCTGCGCGAGCCGGCGCGACGATCTTTCCACCCACACCGGTTTTCTATGGCCGTCCTGAAAGTGTGGACGCCATCCTTGATGGTCTGGTAGGACGCATCCTGCTGCGCCTGGGAATTGAGAATGACCTCTACACCCGCTGGAATAACGGATAAGGCCGCCCGCTGTGGAGAGCCATCCTATGTCTGGCGCGCTGGACAGGCCCGCCGGCTACAGATGGTATTAAACGCCGCTGGCGAAAGAATCGCCGGGGTAGTCCTGGAAAATGGCTGCGGGGTTGGCATGTATGCAGCGCATCTGGCGCCGCAGGCTGGTCGGATCGTTGGCCTGGAATACGACTTCGCCCGTGCGGTTGAGGCCAGGCATGCTACGCGACAATACCCCAATGCCGCCATTTTATGCGCCGCGGGCGAGGCGTTACCCTTTCCAGATGCATCATTCAGCCTGATCCTGAGCCATGAAGTTCTGGAGCATGTCCAGGATGATCGTCTTTCGCTTCAGGAAATGGTGCGCGCCTTGCAGCCAGGCGGCAGGCTGGCGCTGTTTGTTCCCAATCGTGGTTATCCATTTGAAACGCATGGCGTCTTCTGGCGCGGGCGTTATCATTTTGGCAATATCCCCCTGGTAAATTACCTACCGCGTCGCTTGCGCAACCGGCTTGCGCCGCATGTGCGCGTCTATTCCACGCGCGACCTGGTATGCCTGTTTTCTGGCCTACCCGTGCGTATCCTTCAGCAGACGGTCATTTTCGGCGCCTATGATAACGTCATCGCCCGCAGACCCCGGCTGGGGAAGTGTCTGCGGGCGCTGTTGCAACTGTTTGAGAATACGCCTTTGCGATATTTCGGATTATCGCATTTCTGGATAATTGAGAAAACCTCTGAAACCTCATCCGGCCGGCTGGCGGAAGTCGTAAATCCCATCCTGGAATAGCCAGAACCGTCCGCAAGCCGAGCAGGTCAGCCTTTCTCCCCGGTCTTCGAGCGGATGCTGCCCACACTCCGGGCAACGAAACATTTCCGCTGGAGAGAGGTCGCTCTGGGGATGGGAAAGCAATCTGCCCTGCGCCTGTGACTTAACGAACACACTGGGCGTAATCTGCCATGCATCCCCGCTCCACTGCGCCAGGCTATCCAGCCAGACCAACAACCCTATGGGTAAAGTTCGCTTCAAAAAACCTATCCGAAAATGCGAGACGGTCAATTGCCGCAGGACTGCAAAACCGCTTTCCTCCAACCAGCTTCTAACTGCCTTGGGGTGGAAATCAAAGTTTAACGGCGCAAATTCCACCGCTTCCAGGCTGAACGGATTCCACGACTGCCGGCCGGTCAAGTAACGGGCAATGGCTTTGATATTCTGTTTGTTCGCGAATTCCAGGATAAACACGCCGCCTGGTTTTAGCGCCTGGCCGACCTGCCCCAATGCCAGGCGGGGTTCAACCAGGTGATGGATGGTGCGAATCATGGTCGCGGTATCAAAAAGACCGTGGATAAAAGGCAACCGGTAAACATCCGCAGCCACGTAGATATAGCGCTCGCTCTTTCCCAACCGTTCCTGCGCCTGGCAAAGCTGTGTGCGCGAATAATCCAGCAATACCACCCGCTCAAAACCTTTATAACGCGGGGTATTTCGGCCTGCGCCAGCGCCTAATTCAAGCAACAGTTTCCCCGACCCCGGCAGCAACCGCTGCAGAGCGATGGCCTCCACCCGATCCTCATATTCGCGTCCCCCCTCATTCCAAAAACGGGTCTGGTAATCCGATCCTTCGTAATCAATTACTGGCGGATGAGCTTCGGTCACTTTCAACCCATCCACCTGTTAGCCGGGTTGCGCTTTTGCGCCGTTATACCCGCGCCCCAGGCCATGATAGCAGAAGCCGCGTTGTTTCATGACCTCAGGATCATAGATATTCCGTCCATCAAAAATCACCGGCTGACGCATAATCTGGTGGATCAGCTCCAAATCCAGGTTTTTGAATTCATTCCATTCTGTGATCACCATCAACGCATCACAGCCGCGCGCCATCTCATAGACATTGGTAAATAATTCCACATCGGGCAACAACGGGCGGGCGACTTCCAGCGCCACCGGATCGCAGGCGCGCACCTGTGCGCCTGCCTTCAGGAGAGCCTTGGCGATATCAATAGACGGCGCATCGCGCATATCGTCCGTGTTAGGCTTAAATGATAGCCCCAGCAAACCGATGGTCTTTCCATCCAAACTACCCAACATATCGCGAACGCGGTTTACCGCCATCCGACGGCGGTCGTCGTTGATCTCCATCACTGCATTCAGCAATTGCGGGTGGCGACCCTTTTCGGCTGCCATGTAAGCCAACGCTTTCACATCCTTTGGAAAGCAAGACCCGCCATAACCCAAACCGGCGTCCAGAAAGAGTGAACCAATTCGCCTGTCATAACCCATACCCACAGCCACTTCCTTGACATCCGCCCCCAACGCCTCGCAGATATTGGCTATCTCGTTGATGAAAGATATTTTTGTCGCCAGGAACGCGTTTGAAGCATATTTAATCATTTCGGCGGTGCGCAGGTCGGTAATAACGATCGGCGCGCGCAAAGGCAAATGAAGTTGCGCGACCTTATCCGCCGCCTCCGGATCGAGCGAGCCCAGTACCGTCCGGTGTGGCTGCATAAAATCGCCAATTGCAGACCCTTCGCGCAAAAATTCGGGGCAGGAAACGACCGAGAAAGGCACCGGAGAAGGCTGGTGCCGGCGGACAATATCTGCCACCCAGTCGCCTGTGCCTACTGGCACAGTTGATTTATTGACGATGATTAACGGCTGGCGCATCGTCTTGGCGACCATCTCAGCCACCGCCTCCACATGCCGCAGGTCGGCTTCGCCATCTACGCCGGAGGGTGTGCCGACCGCGATAAATATAAACTCGGTGCCATCCAGGCCCTCCTGATAAGAGGTGGTAAATGTCAGGCGGCCGGCCAGCACATTACGCTCGACCAGTTCTTTCAAACCGGGCTCATAAATCGGCAACTCGCCGCGCCGCAAGCCAGCAACTTTTTCTTCTATTATGTCCAGGGCTATCACCCGATTACCCAGATCGGCAAAACAGGCTGCGGAAACCAGCCCCACATACCCCACACCAATGACACAAATTTGCTTCATTTGCGCTTATCTCCCAAAAGTGTTTTTGTGACTTAAAAACAATCTTACCATAGGTTTTTTGAGAGTTCTCCATTAAAGATGACCGTCATCCTGGAGGCATGACCTCTGTCACTTGTGAAGTGGCTAAAAACAATCTAAAATATTGACATTAGAAATGTGTTAATATTGATCGTAATTATGGAGAAATGATATGCAGATCACCCGCCAAGCCGATTACGCCGTGCGCGCTGTGCTATACCTGGCTCAACTGGGTCCTGACCAACGAGCTGCCACCAGCCAGATCGCCGAACGCCAGCAAATTCCCCCCTCCTTTTTGGCTAAGATCGTATCACAACTCTCGGTAGCCGGGTTGCTGCAAACATCGCGTGGCGCGCGTGGCGGCGTGTCGCTCGCTCGTCCTCCCGAACTAATTTCGATCCTCGAAGTAGTCGAGGCCATTGATGGACCGATCTTGCTCAACGAATGTGTCTCGCCAAATGGTTTATGCACATTTAGCGATGATTGCCCCATGAAACCGCTCTGGTGCGATACCCAGGCGGAGTTAGTACAACGTCTGAAGACGGCCACCTTCAAGAATCTGAATCGCAACGGCCATTCGACCGCAGTCGCCGCCTGATCCGCCGCCGATTCTCCCGTCAATTTATCCTGATAAGCCGCCGCGATTTGGGCGGCTTTTGCTTTTATCGTCCGGTCTGTTCTCAGAAAACCTGCTCCTGTCGTATAATCTGAACATAGGAAATGATTCTCCCACTCATCTCAGGAGGTAAGCATGTCTGAACCACGCATCGTGAGAGCGCCGCGCGGCACGCAATTATCCTGCAAGTCCTGGCTCACAGAGGCCCCTTACCGGATGATCCAGAATAACCTGGACCCAGAAGTGGCTGAACGACCGCAAGACCTGGTAGTTTATGGCGGGCGCGGCAAGGCTGCCCGCAGTTGGGAAGCCTTTGACGCCATCCTGGAGGCATTGCGAGAGCTAGAAGACGACGAGACCTTGCTGGTGCAATCCGGCAAGCCGGTGGTGGTCTTTAAATCTCATCTCGACGCGCCGCGGGTCTTGATCGCCAATTCAAACCTGGTGCCGCATTGGGCAACCCAGGAACACTTCGATGAACTGGCTGCTCAAGGGCTGATTATGTATGGTCAGATGACCGCTGGTTCGTGGATCTACATCGGCACGCAAGGCATCTTGCAAGGCACCTACGAGACCCTGGGGGCGCTGGCGCGCCAACGCGGCTGGGGTTCTCTGAAAGGCAAGTTTGTGCTAACCGCAGGTCTGGGCGGCATGGGCGGCGCGCAGCCACTGGCAATTACCATGAACGAGGGTGTTGGCTTGATCGTGGAGGTTGACCCACAGCGCGCCCATCGCCGGCGTGAGATCGGCTATGTTGACCTGGTTGTGGATACGCTGGAAGAAGCCATGACCCTGGTCGAGGAATGTAAAGAACAACAGATACCTAAATCCATCGGGCTGATCGGCAACGCCGCTGACATCTATCCCGAGCTGGTCATGCGCGGCGTCATTCCAGATGTCGTCACCGACCAGACGCCCGCCCATGATGTACTGTTTTACGTGCCTTCCGGTTTGAGCGTGACCGCCGCCGAAGAACTGCGCACGAACGACCCGGCTGAATATGGCCGCCGCTCGATGCAATCCATGGCGAAACACGTCGAGGCCATGCTGGCCTTCAAGCGGGCCGGGGCGGAGGTATTCGATTACGGCAACAATCTGCGCCAGCGCGCTTATGATTATGGCGTCAGCGACGCGTTTGAGTTCCCGGGTTTCGTGCCAGCTTATATCCGCCCCTTGTTCTGTGAAGGTAAAGGCCCCTTCCGTTGGGTAGCGCTTTCCGGCGACCCGCAGGACATTTACCGCACCGATGAAGCGGTCAGTGAGCTATTCCCAGACGATGTTCACCTGCAACGCTGGTTGAAAATGGCGCGTCAGAAAGTACCCTTCCAGGGCCTGCCTTCACGGATTTGTTGGCTGGGTTATGGCGAGCGCGCCAAAGCGGGTCTAAAATTCAACGAGATGGTCGCCAAAGGGATCGTAAAAGCCCCGATCGTGATCGGCCGCGACCATCTGGACGCCGGTTCGGTCGCCTCGCCCAACCGGGAAACCGAGGGGATGCGCGATGGCACCGACGCCATCAGCGATTGGGCAATCCTGAACGCGTTGATCAACGCGGTCGGCGGCGCCACCTGGGTCTCCTTCCATCATGGCGGAGGGGTAGGGATCGGCTATAGCCAGCACGCCGGGCAAGTCATTGTCGCCGACGGAACGCCTGAGGCCGCCCGCCGCCTGGAACGCGTGCTGACCACCGACCCGGGCATGGGCGTCGTGCGCCACGCCGACGCCGGTTACCCGGAGGCTATCGCAGCCGCTAAACGGCATGGCATCAAGATGCCCATGCTTAAATGACGTTTTTGTGCCAAATCTAGACGCCTTCGGGCAATACCGGATCGAAGCCGAGTTGGGCTCTGGACGGTTCAGCCAAACGTATCGCGCTTACGATACCGTGCGCCGCCGCCCAGTCGCCCTCAAGCTGCTGCATGCCAGCCTGTTCGATGCGCCTTCGGCCTACCATGACTTCTTGAGCCAGGCAAGCCAGGCCTCCGAACTGGTGCATCCGCATATCGCCTGGATTTGGGAAAGCGGCGAGGATGGGGGACGCTTCTACCTGGTCGAGCGCTTTGTGAATGGTCCCTCGCTGGCGAATAGACTGATGCAAACCGGCGGGTTGCCCTGGGAGCAAGCGTTGCAAGTTACCGATCAGCTTGCTCAAGCGTTAGAGTTCGCCTATTCAAGAGGCTGGGTGCATGGCAGAGTCACCCCGCATAACATCTTGCTTGGCCTGGATCAATCGGCCATCTTGAGCGATTTTGGCTTGCAACGCGCGCTGCACGCCAGTCAGGTTTCTCGCGCGGAGCAGATTTCGAATTACGACGCGCAATACCTGCCCCCCGAGATGTTGCATGGCAAGCCGGCCAGCCCGGCCGCGGATGGCTACGCGCTGGCCGGCGCGCTGCTTGAAATCCTGGCTGGTAAAAACCCGTTTGCCGCCCCCAGCCTGGCAGAAATTGAACAAGCGCATCTGGCTGCATTGAATGAACCGCTTTTCCCACCCGAGAATGCTCCCTGGCAAATCAGCCGCGTGCTCGAACAGGCGCTTTCCCCCGAGCCGAACGGACGTTTCCAGAACGCCAGCGAATTTGTCGCCGCGCTGAGGCAAGCCGTCAGACCGGGCGCGATTAGCCCCGTCGAACAGGCGCGCCGCGCCGCGCAAGTGCAGGCCTGGCAGATGGCCGAGCAACAATCCCGCGAACAAGCCGAGGAGTCCGCCCGCCTGGCCGCGCTGGAACAGGCGCGGCGCGAGATCCAGGAACAGGCGCGCCGGGAAGTCCTGGCGTTGGATGCGTTGATAGCAGACGCTCCTGATGAAGCCGAGAACGAGGCCGCTCGCCCGGCCAATACTCCGCGGCGTTCGCGCCGTCCAGCGCGGCCGCGCCTCTGGCCTGCACTGGGACTCATAGCAATTTTATTCGTCGCTCTGGCAGGTTATGGGTTGAACCAGTGGCTTTCTACAGGCGCATCGGCGCAGCCAACCCCGACCGCCGCGCTCATGACGCCGCTCATAACCGCCCCTGCCATTCCGAGCCGCGTCCGCGCGACTTCTACCCCTGTTCCCAGCGCTCCGACCCAGATATTCACCGCCACGCACGCTAACACGCCCGTATCCACATCCACCCGTCCCGCCACAGCGACGAAACTACCATCCCTTACACCCACCTCCACCTCTCAGGCAACCCCCACCCTGCTCCCTTCCAGTACACGCACGCCCGTTAAGCCCGAAAAACCCGACCAGCGGCCTTGAGCGTCTTGACGCGCTATTGGCAAGCGAACCCTGGCGCTTGCCTGCCCCGGATTAACCGCAGGTCATTGCGCCTAACAAAATCTGGCGATCTACCAATCCGATTGCCTTGCCTCGCTCATCTACGACTACTAACCACTTACGTCGTTGGGATAACATCGTTTTAGCGGCCTCTACCAGGGACATATCTGGCTTTGCGGTTAGTACGCCGGGGGACATTAATTTCTCTGCCCGGATATCACCGCTGGGCGCTGGCCCGCCACGCAAGGCGTCCAGGACGCTCGACCGTTGGCGAGGTTGGATACGGCTGACGACATCCGAGTCGCTGATCAAACCAATGGGCCGGTTCTGAGCATCCACCACCACCAGGCGGCGCATGCCGGTTTCTACCAATGTTGATACAATCGCTGCCAGGTCTGCTTCCGCCGGGACAGCAGGAATATCCGCATACATCACTTGTCGCACGGATAAAGCCGCTCCGCCAGGGATATGCAATTTGGGCGTCTTGGTTTCCATGTCCATCGCCTGTCGCAGGATATCCACTCGTGCAACGACGCCAACCAGCTTGCCTGAGCCATCCACGACTGGCAGACGTTTGATCGAATGTTTTACCAGGCGGGCTGCTCCAATCCCCAAGGACTCGCTAGAACTGGCAGTGATTACCGGCCGGGTCATGACATCCACTACCCTCAGGGCAGAGTCGCGCAAAGCTGCCAATTGTTTGTCATGCAGCAGTTGATCCAGCCTGGCGGCTACCGACAAGTGTTGCTGCAAACCGGCTCGATGGATCAGGTCTTCATCCGTCAAGATCCCGACAACCTGTTGCTTTTCATTCACAACGGGCATGGCCTTAATCGAATGCTCCAGCATGCGCTCCCAGGCCTGGGCAATGGTCATTTGAGGGTCGAGCGTGATTACCGGGCAAGTCATCACCTCGGTGATCGGTTTATCCGCTGGTAAAGGATTCAAATAGCGGTGGGTATAGCGGATGACTTGCACATCGTCCTCGGTGATCAGTCCCTCCCTCACCATCGGGATGATAGTTTCCAGGGCTTTAGCTATTTTTTCGGGAGAATCAATGACCTCAATCCGCAAAGGGAGGTCCTCAGACAGGCGCACGATCGTTGCTGTATGAATACGGGAATGCGCCCCAAAGCCTGCCACGCCGCGCACAACCGTCGCCCCCGCCAGCGAGTTGGCTTTGAGCGTTTCAAGGATCGCGGCGTATAACGGCTTGCCGCGCCAGCGGTCGCTTTCTCCGACATAAATACAAATCCGTTTGGCGTTCTTCTGGATAGATAGATCGGGAGACATGGCAAACCTCTTTGAAAAGTTCTTAGACCGTCATAAGGTCTTTCTGGCACAGGTATTATATCAACCGTCCCAACCAAATACCGAATAACACAGCCAGCCCGCCCAATAAGCTGCTCCCGAAGAGGTTGAGCAAACCCAGCCAGGGCTGTCCATTCAAGACCAGGCTAAGGCTTTCATACGTATAGGACGAAAACGTAGTATATGACCCCAGGAAGCCGATGGCGATCAACAAACGCCACCGTGGATCAATCAGGAATCTTTCGGTGATCAGGGTCATAAATAGGCCCAGGATGAAACTGCCACTGATGTTGATGATGAGGTTGCCATATGGGAGGGCTGCTCCAAAACGTTGAGCCGCCCATCCCCCCAGCCAATAGCGGCAATTTGCCCCTAAGATAGCGCCCAAGGAAATAATCAGGAATGTTTGCACTGGTTTTGCAATAATTTTATCACAGCTTACTCCCCAAAACCGCTTCTGGATTGAGCCAGAGCAGCTAAAGCGTCCCGTTGTATTTTAAGGTACAATCTGTGCTTATGCCCCGGCGCGCCTCACCGAAAACCTCCCGATTGCAGCTTGCCAGTTCCCCCCTGGTCTGGCTGCTGTTCATCCTGGCAGCCATTGTATTCTTGACCGCCGTCGGCCCGGCGGAAAAGACGCTGGGGGCGAACGTGCGCGTTGTCTATCTGCATGGCGCCTGGGTGTGGACCGCCCTGGCAGGTTTCTTGATCGCCGGCGCGCTCGGAGCAGCCGGGATTATCGCTCGCCAGCCGCGCCTCCACCGCTGGTCACGCGCCTGGGGCTGGAGCGGGCTGCTTTTCTGGGCGACGTACCTGCCCATCTCGCTGTGGGCGATGCAAACCAGTTGGAACGGGCTATACCTCTCCGAACCTCGCTGGCGGCTGGCATTGGTCTTCGCCATTACGGGCTTGTTGTTGCAGCTTGGGCTGGTCTTGCTTGAGAGACCCGGCTGGACCTCCGCCGGAAACCTGCTCTATGTCGCCGCGCTGCTGCTCACACTGGCAAACACCCGCAACGTGATGCACCCGCCTGCGCCGGTTTTAAACTCAGACTCGCTGCTCATCCGGGGTTATTTCTTCATCCTGTTGTTTTTCATGTTCCTGGCTGCCTGGCAAGTTGCCCGCCTGTTGCACCCGGGCGATCCTATCCAAAGCCTATCTTCCGGCCCGGTCTAATCGAAGGGTAATCCATTGAAGCGTTCACTTTACGTCCAACTCCCGGCTTTTATCGCTGTGCGCGGCGTGATCATCACGATGATGCGCATGGTCTATCCCTTCCTGCCAGTTTTCGTGCGCGGCCTGGGCGTTGATTTGCGCATGATCACCCTGGCAATCACCATTCGTTCGGCTTCCGGGATTTTTGGGCCTTTCCTGGCCTCCATTGGCGATACGCGCGGCCGTAAGGCGGGGATGATGTTCGGCGTTGGGCTGTTCACCGCTGGCGCAGGTCTGCTGGCGTTATCGCCCACCTACCCGGCTTTCGTGGTTTCGATGGTGTTGGGGATCATGGCGAATTTCGTCTTTGTCCCTTCGATGCAAGCCTTCCTGGGAGACCGCGTGCCCTATGCACGGCGCGGCCTGGCGCTGGCGCTGTCCGAATTAGGCTGGTCATTGGGTTTTATTGTCGGCGTGCCGTTGATCGGCCTGATGATTGACCGCAGCGGCTGGCGCGCCCCGTTTCCCTGGTTGGTCGGATTAGGTATTCTATCGCTGGCGTTATTAGCCTGGCTGCTACCCCATGACCGCCCGGCGCCAGCCAACAGGACCAACCTTTGGGCAAATTTGCGCCTGGTACTCCGCTACTGGCCGGCGCTGGCGGGTATCCTGGTCTGCATTAACATGGCGGCTGGTAATGAACTGGTCAACCTGACCTTCGGCTCCTGGCTGGAAGACGCCTTCAATGTAAAAATTGTCGCCCTGGCCGCGGCCTCGGCGATTATCGGCGCCTCGGAGTTGAGCGGCGAATTAGTGGTAAGCGTTGTGGTGGACTGGTTGGGGAAGCGCCGCGCAGTGCTGATCGGCCTGGCGCTCAATGGATTGGTTGTGCTAGCTTTACCGTTGATGGGCCGAACCCTGACCGGCGCGCTGGTGGGATTGTTCTTTATCTACCTGACCTTCGAGTTCACCGTCGTGAGCAGCATCCCATTGATGACCGAGGTCGTGCCGCATGCCCGCGCCACATTTATGTCGCTGGTGGTCGCCGCGATGGCGGTCGGCCGCGCGCTGGGCGCATTGGTCGTGCCTATGCTGTTCGGAGCGAATTCGCTGTTTGGCTCTCAGACCACCCTGCTGCCAGTAGTCGTAGTTGGCGCCTTCTTGAACCTGCTGGCCGTGCTGGCATTACAGGCGGTAAAAATCTCTCCCTCCGCCGGGGATGTCGTTCTGCCCGGATAAACGGTCGCCGTGCGACCAAAATCGCAATGAACCCACCGTTCTCCGGTATAATCAATCTTGTGAACAGTCAATTGCTTCAACGCCTGAAACCATCCCTGCTGGTCGCAGGATTATTGGTCTGCCTGCTTTCCGGGTTAGCGCTGGCGAATGGCTTGACCGGCGTCTCACCGGTTCAGGCCGCCCCGCCCCTGCAAATCCCTATCTATACGCCCACCCCCGGGCCGGATGGAAGCATTATTTATATCGTCAAAGCGAATGACACCCTGCTCGGCATCTCGCTGCTTACCGGCGTGCCGGTTGAGAAGCTGCGCGCCATGAATAACCTAACATCCGACACCATTTTTGAAGGCCAGAAACTGATGCTCGGTCTGGCTGGTCCAGCGGAAGTCACGCCGACCGCCGGCCCGACCCCCACGCCCACCCCCATCTTGCCCACCCCCTCGCCCAAACCAGGCCAGGCCAGGCTGTGCATCTTGCTGTTCAACGATCTGAACGGCGATTCGATCCGCCAGGAATCCGAGGCCTCGATACCCGACGGGGCGATCAGCTTTGGCAACCCCAGCGGTTCTGTCTCGCAATCCACGAACACGGGCGGCGGTCTGGATCCGCAATGCTTCGATAAGCTGCCGGAGGGCGACTACACCATCAGCGTAGCCGTGCCGGAGGGTTATAACCCCACCTCGCAAACCAGTTATGAAATTACGCTCAAGGCCGGCGACCAGACCTATGTCAACTTCGGCGCGCAGGCCAATTCGCAAACCGAAGCCGAAGCCCCGGCCATCCCGGCTCAAGAGGGCACACGCTCGCCTCTGTTAGGCATCCTCGGCGTGTTGTTCCTGATCGCCGGCGCAGGGGTCGCCTTTTTCGCCATGCGCAACCTGCGCGCCCGCTGAGGTTTCTGTTCAGGCCGCGCCCCACCAGTCCAATCCCTCTATTAGCCCCAAACCGACTAACCGCCGGCGAATCAGTTGGCGGGCGCCGCGCGCCCCCACCGCCGCCAGCAGCGCCGGGTTCTGGCAGCGCCGCCACGCTTCCGGCAACGCTTCGGGCGCTAAGACCGGGCGCCCGCGCCGCCTCCCGCCGATCTTGCGCGGGTCAATATCAATGTACGCCTGTACCGGCGCGCCCAGGCGCAGCAAGTATTTACCCAGACGGCGGCCCACCATGCCCGCCCCCCAGATCAACACGGCGTCGCGGTCTTTCAACGGCCCGGCGGCCAGGTAGGTAGCCTTTAAGCGCAAAAAATTCTCCAGTGAATAGCGCGGGTCGGTGCGCGTCAGCCGGTCTGGATGTTCGCGCCATTCTGTCAGCGTCAATGGCAACTTGGCAAAATGCGTCCCCGCCAGGTACAGCCGCATCCACAGGTCATAATCCTCCGGCCAGCCGCGCTCCTGGTACGCGCCAATTTCCATAACCAAATCCCGCCTGTACATCACGCTGGGGTTCGGCAGTGGGCTTTCGACAAAAATCTCGCGGCAAATCTGCTCGTGGCTGACCAGGCCATTCAGCCATTCCAGGTAAATCGCAAAGCCCTGGCGCACCTGGCTGGCGGGAAAGCCCGTCACCAGGCTGCTTACCACCCCCACTTCTGGATGGGCGTCCAGAAAGGCCGCCTGCCGCTCCAGACGTTCCGGGTGGGCGCGGTCATCGGCGTCCAGCCGCGCCACGTATGGCGCAGTACAGGATTGCAAACCGTTATTCGAAGCCGCAATCACTCCGGCGTGCGGTTGGACCGCCACCCGCACCCGCCGGTCACGCGCGGCCCAGCGTCCCAAATGCAGCCGGGTATCATCGCTCGAGCCGTCATCCACGCACACGATCTCAATATCGCTGAGCGTCTGGCGCGCCAGGCTCTCCAACGCCTCATCCACCCACTGGCTGGCATTATAGCAAGGCATCAAGACGGAAACGGCCGGCATCGCTCCAGCACAGACCTCAGCGCAGACCCAGGCGCGTCCGGATGAGCTGGATATTGCGTTGTTTGCCGACCTCGCGCAAGCTGATTGCCGCCTCGGTGAAATAATGATGCTCCTCCAGGAATCGCAGCTTGCTTGTGTACCATTCCTGGTCGGTAAAAACGCTGCCGTAATGCGCCATCTCATCGCGCAGCGCCTGGTCCAGGCGAAAAAAGTCCTCCTCGCGGCCCAGCACATCCAGGTCGGCGTCATCCATCAACGCTTCCAGTTGATTGGTCGGGGTTTGGGGAAGTTTTGTAGCCTGGATCAGGCCGCAGATAACCCGGATTTGCTCCGGCTGATAACCGAAGCCCGGCAAGACCTGCCCGGCGATGCGCATGCTGACCGCCTCGTGGCCCTCGCGCTGCTCGACATACCCGATATCGTGCAACCAGGCCGCGCTGAACAACAAAACCCGCTCTTCGTCGCCAAGCCCGGCCAGCCTCGCCAAGCGCTCCGCCGCCGGCGCCACATCATCGCGGGTATGCGCGACAGAATGATACAACAAAGTAACCGGCAGCTCGCGCTCCAACCTATCGAGAGCATAGCGCCGCGCCGCCTCAAAATCCAGTCTTTCCATGACGAGTCCCAATGAAAATAAGATAATGTTCTGTTCTGGTGCAACAGCATTATACCCGCTACGCCGCTCATCGCGCCCCCCGTCTGCTTGTACAGACAGGTGTAATCAGACCATTCCCTCTATAAAAGCTCGCTAAACGCGCTCATCAAAGAGCGTGATGAGCGCGTTTAATGTACTCATGAGCGCGTTTCATGTTTGATCCATTGAGCAGAACGTCCCGCACCCAGGCAAGCGACTCGCCCTTCGGCGCGCAAATCATCCAGCACGCGCCGGATAGTAGCCCGGCTGACCGTTGGACAGATGCGCTCCAGGTCGGCAATGCTGAAAGTCTGTTCGGGCGCAAAAGCCTGCACAGCCGAGATCACCGCCTGGCTCTTCGCTCCGGGCGCAGCAGTCGCTTGGTTTACCTGCGTTTCAAATTCTCGGTACGCGTACACCAGGATACTTAAGCTGTATTGGTACCAGGGCGTGAGATCGTGCTGCCCGCTATCCCAACGCTGGCTGGAGCGGTACAGGGCTTCGTAATAGGTTTCCTTGGTTTGCTCGATGATGCGTTCCAGGCTGACATACCGCCCAACCTGGTAACCTGCTGCGTAGTACAAGAGCAAGGAGAGCAGGCGCGCCATCCGTCCATTGCCATCTGTAAAGGGGTGAATGCACAGAAAATCCAGAATGAATGCATTGGCGATCAGCAGCCGGTCAGCCGCTTCCTTATCCCAGGCTTCGGCAAGGGATTGGCACAGTTCGGACATGGCTATCGAAGTCTCGTTCGCCGGCAGTGGGACAAAGCGCACCATCTCACGGCCATCCGGCAGCGCCTGGCGGATCACATTATCGCGCTGTTTCCACTGTCCGCCTTCGCCGGGAAGATAGGTGTACATCGCCGCGTGCATCGCCCGAATGCCTTCCGGGGTCACCGGCAACCTGGCCCGGCCGGTATGGATGCGCGCCAGTACATCCCGGTAGCCGGCCACTTCGCTTTCGGAGCGATTTTGGGGCGTGGCGTGGGCGATCAGCGCTTTTATACGGCCCGGAGCCACCTCGATGCCTTCAATACGGTTGGAGGCCTCGGTCGATTCGATGATGGAGATCTGACGTAAAGTTTCCAGCGCCTGTGGAGACTGGCGCTGGTATAACTCCTGGCGCCCCTGGAAGCGTCCCAGTGCAGCCATCAGGTTTGCGACGGTGACATCAACGGGTTCAAGCAGGCGGTCGTTACGGAAAGACCACATTACTCACTCCCTTGTTTAGAATTCTGTTCCTGGCTTTTCCAATTCTCCAGGCGAAAAAAGTCATCCATCAGCGCTTCCAACTGGTTGGTCGGGGTTTGGGAAAGTTTTGTGGCTTCATTGCCTCAAAATCCGGCCTTTCCCTGACGAGTCCCAATGACGATAGTTCTGTTCTGGTGCAACAGCATTATACCCGCTACACCGCTCATCGCGCCCCCGTCTGCTTGTACAGAATAGAGTAAGGTTTCAGAGTGCGGCGCTTGCCAGGTTTGCAGGCCATCCAGAAATTCAGGCGTACGCCCAGGTTTCAGAAAGCAATTCTGCCTGCTCCAGGACGGTTTGGGTAGCTTTTTCCTGTTTGTCGGGGGGATAGCCGTATTTACGCAAGATGCGCTTGACAATCACGCGCAGATGGGCGCGCACGTTCTCACGGATGGTCCAGTCTATGCTGAGATTGCCGCGCACAGATTTGACCAGCTCGCGGGCGATGGCGCGCAATGTCTCATCGCCGAGGACTTTGACGGCGCTATCGTTGGTTTCCAGGGCATCGTAAAAGGCCAGCTCGTCTTCGGTAAAGCCGAGGGCTTCGCCGCGCCGATCGGCCTGGCGCATTTCTTTTGCCAGGCCGATTAGTTCCTCGATCACCTGGGCGGTCTCGATCAGGCGGTTCTGATAACGCCGGATAGCGATTTCAAGCATTTCTGCAAACGAGCGCGCCTGGACAATATTCCTGCGCCCGCGCGTTTTGATTTCGCCCAGCAGCAGCTTGCGCAATAACTCGACGGCCAGGTTCTTTTGCGGCAGGCCGCGCACTTCGGCCAGGAAGGCATCGGACAAGATCGAGATATCGGGCTTCTTTAAACCGGCGGCGGCGAAAATATCAATCACCTGATCAGAAGCGATGGCTTTTGAGATGATCTGGCGAATGGCGTGATCCAGATCATCGCTGGCGAGGGCGGCGGCAGGATCGGGCTTGGCCAGCGCGGAACGGACGGTCTGAAAGAAGCCGACATCGTCACGGATGCGCAGCGATTCGTCAGAAGGGACAGCCAGGGCGAAAGCTTTCGAGAGCTCCGAGACGGCTTGCAGCAAGCGCTCTTTGCCGTCTTGTTGATTCAGGATATGCTCCTGGGCGGCTGGCAAGAGCGAGAGGCGCTGCTGCGCAGAGCCGGTAAGCCAGGTGGACCAATTGAAGCCATGCAAGAGCGCGCAGCAAATCTCGTACTTCTCGAGCATCACCGCGATGGCTTGCTCCTGGGCGATGGCGGTCTCGCCCGCCCCGCCGCTTTCAGTATAGGCGATCAGAGCCTGGCGCAACTCATCCGCCAGACCCAGGTAATCAACTACCAGGCCGCCGGGTTTATCGCGAAAGACGCGGTTGACGCGGGCAATGGCTTGCATCAGGCCATGCGCGCGCATGGGCTTATCCACATACATACTATGCAGGCTGGGAGCATCGAAGCCGGTGAGCCACATATCGCGCACAATGACAATTTTGAACGGATCGGAGGGGTCGCGGAAGCGCTTCGCCAGATCTTCACGGCGCGGTTTGTTGCGGATATGCGGTTGCCATTCGAGCGGATCGGCGGCGGAACCGGTCATGACGATCTTGAGCAAGCCTTTATCGTCATCCGAATGATGCCAGTCGGGGCGCAAGGCAACAATCTCTTTGAAGAGTTCGAAGCAAATGCGGCGGCTCATGCAAACGATCATAGCCTTGCCATCCATGGCCGAGAGTCGCTCTTCAAAGTGTATGACCATATCCTGGGCGATCTGATGCAGGCGGTGATCTGACCCGACCAGGGCTTCAAGCTGCGCCCAGCGGCTCTTGAGCTTTTCCTTGCGCTCCACTTCCTCGCCTTCGGTGACCTCTTCGAACTGCGGATCAATCTTTGGGCGCTCGGATTCGTTCAAGGTGAGTTTCGCCAGGCGGCTTTCATAATAAATCGGGACGGTAGCGCCATCCAGGACGGCCTGTTGGATATCGTAGACGCTGATGTAATCGCCAAACACGGCGCGCGTGTTGCGGTCGCTCAACTCGATGGGGGTGCCGGTGAAGCCGATGAAAGAGGCGTTGGGCAAAGCCTCACGCAGGTGCGCGGCGTAACCCGCGATGAAATCGTACTGCGAGCGGTGGGCTTCATCGGCTATCACAACGATGTTGCTGCGGTCGGAGAGCCGGGGATGGGGGTCGCCTTTTTCATCGGGCAGAAATTTTTGGATGGTGGTAAAGA
>Ga0172371_10003942_pt1 | contig 22800 bp, 30 predicted proteins | sample Lak12m_FD_114543 | JGI IMG/M metagenome (GOLD analysis project Ga0172371, IMG submission 114543) | Freshwater microbial communities from Kabuno Bay, South-Kivu, Congo - kab_022012_12m | ecosystem: Environmental > Aquatic > Freshwater > Lake | place: Democratic Republic of the Congo: South-Kivu...
CGACGGGCGACGCCGGCATTCGCCCAGAAACAGGCCTCTTCGATCTTGGTCAGGGCGGTGGCCTGCTCCCGGCTGTCGGGCGTCACGTGGAGGATCAACTCGGCGAGTTCTCGAACCTTTTGCCGGATCCGCAGGTAGATGTCCACCTGCCCCTCCTTGACGGGGTGATGGGTGAATCGGGTGTGGAGCTCATCATTGGTGATGGGCATGTCCCTGGGCCCTGACTATGACCCTATCCTACGGCAGCCCACCTTGGCTGGCACCCGGCCGGCCGCCAGATCGCCCGGGTCCGGGCCTGCCACCACTCCCCGTAGTGCTCCTCGCGGCTGCGTTTGCCAGACATGTGGTGGAGCATCCGGTCGCCGTCAGTGAGGATACCGACGTGGGAGGTATGATCTCGCCCCATGAAGACGATGTCGCCGGGGAGCAGGCGCTCGCGGCCGACCTGCCGGCAGAACTCCGGGGCATGGATGTCGAACGCGGTGAAATCGGGGCGCCCCCACTCGCCCCAGTTGCCCCGGCTCCAGTCGGGGAAGGTGATTCCGTGTCGCTCCAGGAGGGCATCACAGACCAGGCTGTAGCAGTCAAGGATGCCGTAGCAGAAGGACCGCCCCACCAGGGGGCCCCGGTCCATCGGGTCTGCGATGTGGAACTCGTCGGTCCGCAGGCAGTAGACGACCCAGGGGAGCTCGCCGTCGGCCCGGATGGCGGCCTGGTCCTCCGGGCTGAACCCGTCGAGCTTGGCATGACTGTGCCAGACGGCATCGACCCCGAACTCGCCATCGGCCCGGGCGTAGGCCTCGGGGTCGATCTGGAACGCGTTCTCGGGCTCGGGATGGCAGTTGAAGCACCGGACCACTCGCCCATCGCCCAGGATAAACCCGCAGGCCTCCTGCACCAGGCCGCCCCGGCTGGACGCCCGGATGTCGTTCTTCTGGATCGCTGTGAGGTTCAACCGATCTGCAACCCCGGGAAGGCTGATGTAGGTAACGGCAACGTAGCCCCCGTCAGCGGATCGAAGAACCGTAGGCGGCAGCCGGCAATGGTCTTGCTGCACTGATCCCGGGGGTCTCGGATGGCGTCAGCCGCTGCCTTGAGTGACAGGGCTGTGGCGCGTCTCGACTCCAGCGTGGCCCGGGCCAAGGCCAGCACCGAGCGTGCAGAGTCCAGGTTCGCCAGGGCTGTCGCCCGGTTGCCCGGATTGAACTGCCACTGCTCGATCTCGTAGTAGGCCGAACCGTCGAAGTTGGCTGCCTGTTGGGCGCCCCGCCGCCAGGTCTCGTTCAGGGCCGGGATGGGAACACCATCACTATAGATCAGGCTGATGCTGAACAGCCACTGGATCGAGCCGACCGGATAGGTAAAGACGAAACTGTAGGGGAAGTCGCGGTTGTAGTCGGTCGTCAGCCGGGTCCAACTGTCCTCGACGCTGTTGTTATAGGCGGTCTCCTGGACTTGGACTGCGGCCTCAGCCGCCTGGACGACGGGGATCTGTGCTCGGAACAGCGCCAGGGCGTCGTAGAAAGCCTGGAGCGTCGGGTTCGAGGATCCGGGGATGGGCTGATCCCGGACATCGGCCACCGGATACCCGGTGTATCCGCAACCCTCGCCTCGATATGTCCAGCTGCAGGTGTGCCGGAGGGCCAGTCGCTTCGGGAGCCGGACATCGTCCAGGGCGAAAGCCGTAGACAGAGAGAACGTCACTGTAAGCTTGTTCTCGCCTGTCTTGCACTCGATGAACCAGGGTTCGTCCGGCCAGTGACCCGTCGGGCTGGGTGTGGCCCCATCGTCGAGGTACCGACGCAGCACCCGCCGTCGGATCAGCTTCGCCCCGACCAGGTCTTCCCACGCATTGACCAGACCGGTCCAGGTGAGCCCCACGTTGGATACCCGCATCTGGGGCTCGCTCGGGGCGTTGTTGCTGTTGATCTGGAACCCGGTGCACTCCACCGGCATCGGCTCGTATTCTTCGCCCGCGTAGAAGAGACTGGATCCGTTCGTCTGGCTCCAGTTACAGAACCGGTACGGCTCCCGGTCGGGGTCGAAGATCGACAGATCGAGGATGTAGAGCTCGATGATGGCGTCGAGGTTCTGGAGCCCCACCAACTGGTCGATGTCGGGGACCGGGCTCATGGCGTGGCGCTGCGCAGATTAAAGGCCAGGCTCGCCAGGTGGTCGGCCTGGTATGTCCGTGCCCACTCGACCGGATCGAGCTCCCATAAGGATTCGTCCGTCTCGCCCGGAGGTGCCCAGGAGAACGCACCTGTGCCCAGGGACCGGAGCTCGTCCTCCAGCGCGAGCAGGTCTTCGGTCGCCATCGGGGGGGTAGAGATCGACCAGCGGCGAACCTCGGTGTTGATGCCATCGGGGCGCCGCTCCCGGTATCCATCCCCGAACTGCGTGGCGAGGATGCGCTGGGTGGTACGGCCCGTGGCCGTGACTAGCACCCGCAGGGTGCCCAGATCGATCTGGCTGTTGCAGCTGACTGGCATGCCCCCACGGTAGACGCTCTTATGTGCTATACTGGGAGAATCGGCGGTAGAGCATGGATGCTCCCGCTGACCCCCCTACAGCATTTCCACCGATGAGCACGATCCTCTGCCTTCTTGTGTCTATCGTCGCCGTCCTGGTCGGCGTGATCCTGTGGTTCACCGAGGACGACCAGGCCCGGGCCCGCCGCTGGCACCGTTCCGGGGTTTCGCAGACCCGGATCGCCGATCGTCTGGGCACCACCCGGTACCGGGTGCGACGGATGCTCGCTCGCTGACATCCCGGCGCCCCGGGGAGATGCCTCTCCTTGCCCGTGGGCATCAGTGGGCCCTACGACCCGGCGAGTACGCCTCCCGGGCGTCTCTGGCGCAGGATGACAGCGGTGACAGCCGCTTCGAGCTCCCGGCCCAGTTGCCCGCCCCCGGTCGCGTCCACCTTGGTGCTGCCATCGGTGGCAACCTGGACGTTGATGTTGTTCGTGACGGCTCCACCCATGCCCTGGCCCCTGGTGTGGTCGACGACGGTCTCGTTCGGGTGGAGGATGGCCGCGAACCCGCCCTTGCCGTCGAGGCCTCCAGTGCGGGATCCAGAACCGGTGTACCCGCCACCATCGAACGAACCCATGATGCTGTTCAGCAGGCCCCCCAGGAACCCGCCCTGGTTGTTCTTGGCGAGCTCCCCGAGGCCGGCCTGCAGCAGCACCGTGGCCAGGCTCTCCAGGGCCCGGGTCAGACTGGCCTGCCAATCATCGGTCCCCCGCACCAGGTCAGAGAAGAGCCCACCCAAGGTGCGCCCTCCTTCCTCCCACAGGCTGTTGAGCTCCCGCTGTCGCTCGACCTGCCGCTCCAGGGCCCTCTCTCGGTCGTAGAGCTCGCCAGCCTTGGCCGGATCCACCCCGGCGGCCGACATCTGCCCGACGGCGTTCCGGCGCTCCAGGGCCCGGACGGCGCTGGGCCCCTTGAGCGTGGCCTCCAGCATGTCGATGTTGTCGAGCCTGGGACGCATCGCAGCCTCCTGCTGGCGGGCCACCTCCACCAGGGCGTCACCCAGGGCCCGGGTGACTTCCAGCTGGTCGCGTTGGATCTCCAGCCCCTGGGCCCGGGCGATGTTGATGCGCTCCTCGTCACTCTTGGCATCGCGCATGAGCTCGGCGTACTTGTACATCCGCTCGGTGCGGGTCTTGTCTGCGGTGGCCGTGATCTGCTGCTCGTCGGTGCTGGCCTGGGCGATCTTGAGCTCGGCCCGGGAGATCTCCAGCTGCCGGCCGCTCGTGCGCAGTCCGTCCTCGCGGATGCGCTGCCGCTCGGCCTCCTTCTCGGCGGCGTCGTTTGCCCATTCAGCTTCTTGCATCGCCATGCCGCCGGAGCCCTTGCCCCCAAGACCCATCATCTGGGCCAGTCCTGGAGTGACCTTAATCCGACCGCCTGGGGTGGGGATGTGGACGTGATCCTTGTGCCCGCGGGGGTCGTTGTTGGGGCCGAACAACTGGTTGCCAAAGGCGCCGGTTGCGGCCAGGCGCCGCTGCAGGTCTCTGGCCCGCTGGACGGCAAATGGGTACGAGCCATCGAGCTCGCCGGTGTCGATGGCGTTGAGCATATGGTTCGGCGTCTTGTGCCCCTTGTTCGTGTAGTCGCCGCTCGTGCGCTCGTATCCTTGGCTCTGCAGCCAAGACCGCATCTGGTTCGCCGTGATGTAGGCGGGATAATCCGGACTGCTGCTGCCGGAGCCGGATCGACCGCTGCTGCCGGAGCCGGATCGACCGCTGCTGCCGGTCTTGGAAGAGCCATCAGCCGGGGCGGATGCCCGGGGAGGCCGCGTCTGGGCAGCAGGCAACTGTGGACGGTTCGCCAGATCATAGTCTGCCCTCTTGCCCTCGATGAATCGCTGATAGGCATCCTGCCGGCGCCCCACATCGAATGGGCTAGGATACATCTTCGTGGCATATTCTTCAGCCCCTCGTTGCCACTCCAGCTCCTTCGCCTGTCGGGCGGAATTCCCGGAGATCTGGATCATCTGGGTGACAAGGCCGATGGCTTCCGCCGCCTTGGTGGCCACCTGTTCGATCATCGGTAGGAGGGCCGAGCCAATGGTCGCCCCCAGATCCTCGACCCGGCCCTGGAGCCGGGTGATCGAACCGCCGGTCGTGTTCAGGCTCGCGGTCAGCTGGTCTGCACCGTCGCGCTTGATGTTCTGGAGAGCCTTGAGGACGACATCTCCGGTGATCTTGCCCTCGGCGGCCACATCCCGCAGCTTGCCAGCGTTGATGCCCATGACCTTGGCCACCTCTTGGCCAATGACCGGGGCTTGCTCCATGATCGAGTTGAACTCGTCCCCGCGGAGAGTGCCAGAGCCGAGCGCTTGGGCCAGCTGACGGAAGGCGCCCTCGGATTCGGCCGCGGATGCCCCCGCGTTCCGGGTGGCCGTGTTGAACCCGTCGTAGATGTCGGTGATCTCCGAGAGGGTGAAGCCCAGGGGGCGGAGCCGTCCGTAGGTCTGCGCCAGGCCATCCGCGGCGGACTGCTGCGAGACGCCGAACCGGGCGGCCGACTGCCGGGCGGCCTCCTGGACCAGGTTCAGGTCGTCATATCCCTTGGAGAGGCCCGCCAGGCGAGTCTGCGTCTGTTCGGCCTGGATGCCGAGCCGGGCGACAGCAGTCACTGCAGCACCCACCCCCGCGGCAGCGGCAAGCTGCCCCATGGTGCGCACAAGCCCCGCGACTTTACTATCTGCACTCTGAGCACCCCGGGCCAAACCACCGAAGGCGTCCTGTCCCCCAGCCCGACCAGCATTCTGGTCGATGCCCCGCAGCCGCTGCTCCATCCGCGCCAGCTGGGTATCTGCCTGGCGAGTGCCGAAGACTAGGTCTACTTGGTAGGCGGTGCTCATGCCGACAGTTTAGTTATGGTGCAGGTCAAGCCTGCATCTTGAGTCGGTCCTCTTCGATGCACCGGGCCCGCAGCTGCCAGAGGACGAGCTCGGCCTCAGACATGTCGGCCTGCATCCGCCCCCAGGTCATGCCGAGCTCAGCTGCCAGGTTCAGTTCGAACTGGAGCTGCTTGTCTTTCCGGAACTGGGTGAGGAGGGCTTTGGGGCCGGGTCTTCGCCCTCGTCCAGCGCAGGAGCGGAATAGAGGGCGTTGATCAGGTCGGAGACGTATTCGGCGCTGACGGAACGGCGCAGGAGTGCCAGATCGCCCGGGGCGAACAGCGGCTGGCCGTTGGCGTCCTTCGCCTTGATGATCAGCAGGCCGAGATTGATCTCCAGTTGCTCGTCGCTCTTCGCATTCTCCGCCGCCTGACGCCGCTCGGCCAGCGTCACCGGGGTGGAGTACATGTCGAGGACTGCGCCAGACCGGAAGGTGATCCGGTGGTGCTTGAGGGCCTGGAGATTGGACTCCTGTTTGAGCAGATCGATCGCTCGCATGCCGTCAGATGGCTCCGAAGATGTTGGTAGGCTGGTCGCTGAAACTAAAGTTGACGGTGCCCTGGGTGGGCTCCGAACCGGTGGTCACGCCCAGGGCGAAGCCCAGGATCGATACGGGGCCCTCGATGTACTCGGACCCGCTGACATCGACGGCCCCGGAGGAGTTATAGACAGTGTCGATGAACAGGCGCACCGAGGCACCGTCCTGGTTCTTCCGGAGGCTGTTCCGGAGGAGCCGGCGAGACAGGGACTCCTGGTCGCGGGTGAAGCGGACCACCATCGAGCCAGAGCCGTCGACGTAGCCGGCCTGGCGGGTCATGAACGGCGCATTGACGCCGTTGCCGGTGGTCGGGCCGCACTGGAGGCTCGTGGTCATCACCTCCTCGCGGCTGAGGTTGCAGTTCCAGCCTTGGACCTGGCAGAGGGCCATGTGGGCGGCGAACTCCATCTGGATGTGGTTCGCCGACGGATTGGAGGTGTTTGCAGTTCCGGTGCCGCCATCACCGTTCAGCGTGATGGGCGCACCCCCGGCGGCAGCGGCCACCTTGATGTAGGGGTCGGCGCCATGGGTCTCCTCGACCACGTAATAGGTCGTGCCGGCGGTTAGGGCCGTGTCAAGGTTGGCGGTACCTTTCTCCTCGAAGGTGACGGGGTCGCCCATCAGGTAGTCGTGATCTGCAGGGACCGTGATCTCGGTGCCAGCAGCGAAGTCGGCGAAATCGAGGAGGCAGTGCCGGGTCGCGGCGGGGATGAACGCGGCCGACCCGTCGATCCCCGACAGGAGGGTTTTCGAGCAGGTGACGGGCATCTGGGGCCTATGGGTGATGTCGTCCCAGATTAGAGCGTCTCGTAGAGCGTCGCCGAGAATGCGGCCCCGACGACCACGACGTGGGCCTCCCGCTTGTCTGGCGCTAGGGTCTGCGGGCCCTCCAGGGAGCGGGGTACGACGCGCCACCCCGGGGTCTCCGGAAATGCAGCAGCCAGGCCCTGCCAGGCGTCGAGGATCTTGGCTGCCAAGAGCTCGCCCCCCAGGCTACCTGCCATCTTGGCCACGTAGATGTTGGCCTGCACGACCCCGGTGACATGTGCAGCACTGTCGCCCCCGATGGCGTCGAGGCTGGGCGCGTCGAAGCTCAGGGAGAACCGGACGTAGGGCAGAGCCGGCGGCGTCTCGAAGGTGTTGTCGAAGACCACGGGGGCCGGGTCCACCGCAGCGGCGACATCGCCCTCCAGGATGGCACGGACGGCAGCGAAGGATGTCATAGGTCGTACTGCTTCTTGATCTGCCCGGCGGCAGCGGCTTGGATCTTCGGCAGCCTAGCCTCCCGGAACGACCGAAACCAGGTGGCGGGCTTGGCTACTACCCGCCCCTCAACAGCGACGGCCTCGGCGTAGGGCAGGCTGTTGGTCAGGTGCACCTCGTCGCCGGCCACCAATCGCAGAGCCTGGGCATCGGTCTGTGGCGCATCGGCACCCTCCGGAGCTACTTCGTTCGAGGCCTTGTCCTTGCTGGCGAACCAACTGGAGCGGAACCGCCCCGTATCGACTGGGCTTACCGCAGCACTACCCAGGTCAGCCTGGGCCTGGACCACGGCCAGGCGCAGCTGGGCTCCCAGGGCCTCGGCGAGATACTTCCGGAGAGCATCTGGGTCATCAAACGTGGGCATGCTGGAACTCGCAGGTGATCTTGCTGGCGATCCGTTCGGCGGCCGTGAAGGTGGGGACCACTTCGGTAACCCGCCAGGTTTCGCCGCCGTACTCGACAAGATCGCCCGTCGTGGGCTCGTGGGGCAGACCACCAGGGCCATGGTGGACCCAGAGCCGGAGCTCTCGCACCTCCTCGGAACCGCTTTTTTCGCTTTTTCTGAGTCCCAGGATTCCAGCGTTGATCGCGTACCCGACGATGTCTCGGGTCAGCAGGCCCGTGGCCGGGTCATAACTCTCGGATTGGGCCCGATTGTAGACGATGGGCGTCGGGAAAGCCTGGTCGATGAGCTCGATGGCGACAGGCAGGAAGGTGGCGGAGACATCCATCAGCTACGCACCCGGTGGAGGATCTTGGATTTGGACGGCAGCCAGCACCCCAGGATCGAGTTGATCCAGGGGAATGCCCGCAGCAGGGGATGGTCGTTGTGGTCGTAACGGGTCTTCCATTCGGATGCCGAGAAGAATGACTGTTGGAGCCCCTCCAGCCCCTGGCTCTTGACGGTCGGACCGGCCTGGCTGCCGGCGGGGACCATGGCGGTCGGGGCCCGGTGGAGAGCCAGGGCCACCTCGGCATTGGCAGTGATCCAGCATTCGGAGAACGGCCGCCGGCAGGCCTCCACTGGGCGATCCCGGATCGGCAGCGTCTGGAGCCACCTGTACGCCTCGGTGAGTGCCACCTCCCGGGCGGCGTCGTCCCCGATGGCAAGCCACAGGGACCGCCGGGCGCCCAGATTCATATAGGCATCGGCGTCGGCCAGGTCAACAGGTAGGAGCTCCATGAGTATCTATGGGGAGGGGCCCCCGAAGGGGCCCCGTTGGGAGCAGTATACCCCGGCCTCAGGGGTTGACGGCGAACGGCGAGTTGCAGACCAGCTTGACGATCGGAACGAGGCGGGGCTCGGTGTAGACGAGCTCCCAGCTCAGGGGATCGATCAGGTCCGTGTCCTCGGGGTTGTCCGGGGCGCGGCCGGAGTCGTAGGAGATCCCAAGGACCCCCATCGAGCCGTGCCAGTCGGCGGCCAGCACCTCCTGGAAGCTGAGGATGTTCTCCCCATAACGCACCCGGAAGTCACGCTGGATCCCCTGCCGGATGGCGCCGTTGGCCATCAGGTAGACGGGGTACTTGTCCCCATTGGTGGCATCGATGGTCGGCGCCAGCAGGTCGTCGACGATGACGCGGAAGCCGGCCATGTCGGCAACGCGGGCCTGGGTGACCCCGATGCCGCCGCCGCCCCACTTGATTCCGCCCCCGGCCGTGAGACTATCGGAGCTGAAAGTCAGCATGCCGACGGATTCGAGGTAGTGGGCCAGGTCGCTGTGCATCGCGGCAATCTGGAGCATGGAGCCCCGTTCGCCGAGACGGGCCTTGCCCCGGAGCATCACGGAGGAGCTCAGGAAGTTGTCCGCGTCGCTCGGGCCGGCACCGGTCCGGCTGATGTCGACCACATGGGTGGCCGCCAGGGGGCCACGGAGGGCGCCCTCCATGGTCGTCAGAGCCCGTCGTGTCTCCAGGCGCTGAGCACCTGCGACGATGTAGGACTCAAGAGCGGCCATCGGGTCGATGCCGGTGATGATCTCGGAGAGCTCGTCGGCACCAGCGGCGAAGCCGCGGTGGACGATGGGGAGCTTCCAGTCACCAGCGTTCAGCTTCTGCGGGGTCAGGTAGCCTTTGCCACTGACGCCCCAGGTGCTGTTGCTCTTGATGGTCTCCGAGGTGGGGATGAACGGGTTGATCAGGGGCAGACTGATCGATACGCCGCGGTTGCGAGCGTCGAGTCGTTCGTCGCGCTGGATGGCACCGGATTGGATCCAGGCAAAGGAGTTGAAAACCTCCTCGCGGATCGCCTGGCCGAACTCAGGACGGTTGGCGAGCTCGCCCAGATCCCCGGCAAACGTGGTACCCCAGTTGGGGGACCCGCTCGAACCGATGGAGACGGGGGTGGGGGTCGTGAAGCCCCCGAAATTGCCCAGGTGGGCGGCTTGAGCCATAGTGGCCTCTCTTGCGGTGGTTTACGTGATGCCGGCGGTGGCCTTGAGCTGGGCAGCGAGCTCCGGGTTCTTCGCCTGGATGGCAAGCTGACCAGTCCGGTTCCAACCGGCTTTGGTCCAGGGGTTACTGGCGTCCTCTGCTTCGCTCCCGCCGCCACCGACGGTAGGGGTTGCAACCGGGGTGCTCATGCCCCGCCCACCACTGGGGGCGAAGTGATGCTCGTACCCGGACTGAGGTGCCCTGAGACTGGCCACGTATTGGGCCAGGTCGCGCTCGACTCCCCCCTGCAGGAAGACGAGGCCGGCATCTGTCTTACGGATGCCGTCACCAAGAATGGTGAACAGCTGCTCCGGGGAGACGACGCCCGCATTGTGGAAGACGGTGAGCGCTGCCGACTTGAGCCGTTCGCGCTGTTGACCTTCCTTCTCGGTCTGTACCTCGGCCTGGAGATTGGCCAGCTTGGTCTCCAGGTCCGCGACTGTCGCTTTGGCCTGCTCCCACAGGGCCTTGTACTGCTGCTGATCTTCCAGCTTCGCCTGGCCCTGTTCCCGGATCTCGCGCTCCAGGTCGGTCAGACGTTGATTTAGCTGGGTGTTGGTCTCACCCAGACGCTGCTTATCCTGTTTGACCAGGTCGAGCTTCGCCAGGGCGGCAGCCAGTTGTTGAGCCAGATCCCCGTCCGGCGCCGCGGGCGCAGGGGCTTGAGGTTCAGGCGTCGTCGGTGCCGCCACTGGCGGAACCGGATTCGGGGCTGTCATTCGGGAGCGGTTTCGCTGACGGCATCATCGTAGCGCCCTTGGCTTTGCTGGCCGCCTTGGTCTTGCGCATCCTGGTGGGGGGCGTCTCGGGCGCCGGTTCATTGGGGTCAACGCAGCGGCCGATGTCGGGGCCCCAGGGACCAGGTACCCAGATCTGGTTCGTCGCCATGCGGCACCATTACGGTTTCAGGCCCAACATACCACAGATGCCCTGGAGGGCCTTGCAGGCGGAGCCCCAGTCCGCGGTTCGCATGGCCCCGGCGTAGATGGCCTCCCAGCGAGCGAGGGTGGCGGCCATCTCTTCGGACCGGTCTACGGCATCCAGGCCGGTGGCAAGCTTGGCCTTGGCCTCGCGGATCCGCTTGAATGCCTCCGGGGCGCTGATTCCGAACTCGTCCAGACACACCGTCATCAGGTGTGCAGTGACCGAACACTCGCCGCCGACCCGGAGGAGCTCTACCAGGTGCTCTACCTGCTCTTTCCTGGATAGAGATACCTGTGCCATGGACGGAGTGTAGCCGGGGAGGCCCGGGAATGGGCCTCTCGTTTGGCTACGCGGCCCAGAGTACCCCAGGCCCAGGACAGGCCTATCCGGGGGGCAGCTGGAGCAGTCCCCACAGCAGTGTGCGCCTGGTGTGGGGGCGGGTCTCGGCGAGCTCGGCTCTGATGGCCCGGGCCCAGAGCTTGCGGATTTCGCCAGGCTCAAGCACGTACCCCCTGAGCTTCAGTGCTCTCTCGACATCGGCGAGCGACGCCGGCAGTTCTTCGGCTTCCAGGAACCGCAGGGCACACCGGAGACCCGCAAAGGCGAGCTCCGGCTGGGCGACCTGGGTAGGTGTGGGTAGAAAGTCGTCGAGAATCATGACTTGTTACGACGCTCAAGTACCAGCATGTCTTCGGCCCAGACGATCGCATCGGCCAGGTCCTCTTTCGAGATCTCCCACCCCTGCCGGTCGAGGCACACCCTGGTGGCGGCCAACATGCGGTCGTATTGGTGGGTGCTTGGCAGCCGATCGCACAGGTACCGAAGATCCGAACCGCGCATGGCCCCAAAGAGCATCTGCGCGACTTCACTGAGCCTCGGGGAGTTCTCTCCTTCCCACTGGGGTATATCCAGAGACAACATGGGGCTTGTATTGCGGGTGGGCATTCCCAGTATAGCACAACAGCCGATTATCCCGGTGTATGGGCAGACATTGTCCACGGGGGACCGGGGGACTGGGGGTCCCCCTCCTGCACACCCTTTTCCCGGAGCTTCCTTTCTTGTATCATGTTGTTACCGTCATGGCCTTTTTTTTTTCCTCCCTCCCCCCCCAGGGGGGACATAGTACCACAACAAGCTGAATCTGCCGGTCCTGATTGGCGATTGGGGTGTAGTACCCCCACGAACAGGAAGGGGGGACCTGGCCCGTCGGGTACCCCGAGCCAGTACCCCCCTACTGTCGTGCTTGTGGCACCCCCCTGGTCAGTCGGCTGGAGAATCCGGCAAAAGCCACACGTCGAGCCTCTGGCCGAGGCCCTCTACGGTCTTCTTTTGCTTCTCGCAGCCAGCCACCTGCAGGATGGCAGCAATACGCTCATAATCGGCCTGTTTCCACCGGTCTTTGGGCATCTTGATGACGTGCTCCAGCAGCCAAGTGACCTTGGTGCAATATTGGCGGTCGGTGGTCATCTTGACGGCCATGCAGCCCATCGATCCGCGTTGGAACAGTGCCTCGATGACTTCCCCCTGCCAGGGGTCCTCTTTCGCCCTCTGCCGATTGGAGGCGCTGTTTACCAGCAGTTCTTCCTCGTCCAGGAACCAGGTAGCACCGGCCTTGTAGTCGCGAACGGCGCTCGCCCAGATCTGGTCTCGCAGCTGCTCGATCAGGGGGCTGTCAATCCGGCGGTTGACCTGGATGACGGCATACCGCCGGTTGCCAGTCGGGTCTGTGAAGAGGCCATCCGCTCTGTTGGTCGTCCCACAGAGCACGAAGCTCCGAGGCTTGTTCTCGTGGTCCGCTGCGTAGGGCCTGCGGATGACATCCTCTTTCCTGTCGATGAGCGCCTTGAGCTCGGCGCTGCTGTGCTTGGACAAGCCACCATCGAGCTCGCCCCACTCGACGATCCAGTGACGGTGCATGGCGATCAGGTCGTCTGTATCTGACCGGCTGCGCTGGAATCCGCCCAAGAACCATTCGTCCGAGGCCAGAGTGTTAAAAAACCGGGTCTTGTGCAGCTGCTGTCCTCCAGCCAACACCAGGACGATCCCGAAGGGGCACCCGGGCTGGAACACCCGGGCCACGGCAAAGATCAGCCACTTCCGGAGGACGCTGGAATCGAACGCGCTGTGCCCGGGGCCCAGGAGCGCATTCGCCAGGTCGGCCCAGGCCGCGTCGGGCAGGGGCGTCGTGCGGCTGCTGAGATACTCCCGGACCGGGTGGCGGGTATCGGCAATCGCAGCCTGCAGGATTGCCGTCTTGGCATTCTCCTTGGTGACTTTGTAGCCGAGACCTTCGAGCCGGCTGTAGGCGATCTGGAGCTCCAGCGGATCGAGGGGTTTGTCCCCGTGCATCACGCCGCCAGACATCTCGTTGCGCCAGAGGATCCCCCGGAGCCCCACCTGCATCAACAGGGCCAGGTCATAGGTGGAGATCTGCGAGGCCTTGGGGGCGCCCTCCTTGGTCGTCCCCTGCCAGCCCTGGGGCAGGGGCGCCCACGGGCCGTGCTCATTGCCGGCGCCGGGGGTGGCCTCCGCCGCCTGGAGCATCGCGGCCACGGCGGGCACGTCGCGGGCCTGTGGTGCGGGCCGCTTCGGCGGGGTCCAGCCGTGCTGCATCGCGCTCCACCAGAAGGTGCCGGCGCTGATCTTCTTGCCGCCCGATCGGGCCACCTGGGCGCAGTCCCAGCCCTCGGGGCTGTGGGTCTGCATCATCGAGACGGCCTGATCGACAGTGCCACCGGCCTCCTCGACCGCCTTCACCAGGCCCCAGAGGATGTTCCGGTACTCGGCGTAGGTGCCACTCCCTGCCCCGGGGCGGGGCGGGATCTTGTCCAGGGCGGCCCGGATGTCGTCCATCGAACGAGAGGCCTCCCCGGGGGCCACGGGAGGGGCAACCGGTGCATCCACCACAGGCGGCAGCAGCGCCCGCATCTGCCCGGGGTCGTAGATCTCCCCGGTCACGTCGATGATCCGGGCCATCCCCCCGGTCTTCTGGTGGGGGCAGCCGGCCAACCGCATCACCCGGGAGGGGTTCCGGTTCGTCGTGTCGAAGCCAGCCAGGGCGATCAGGCGGGCCTGGAGCTCCGTCCATGTCGCCACATCCACGGGGCTGTGGAATACCCAGTAGTGGTGGATCGACTTGCCTCCGGTCGTCAGCTGGAAGCTCGGCTGCGGCAGGCCGCAAGCCTCCCAGGCGCCGATCTGCCAGTCCAGATCCCCGTCATCCCACTCGCCAAAGATCGCATTCAGGCTGTGGATCTCGTTGTCGCTGTCGCCGCCGTCACCAACCACCAGGTAACTGTTGAACCCCTGGGTGACGGCATCCTGGATGGCCGACCCGGTGAGTGGCACGGTGCGGGCCGGGATCTTGTCCTTGCGCTCGGGCCAGATCGCCCGATACCTCGTGTTGGCCGGGTCCTTCCGCAGTAGCTGGAGGTGCAGGAGCACCTGCTCCCGGTCGTAGGCTGGAGCGGTTATAGTCATGTGCTAAACTCGGAGAGGTTGAATGAGTGGGTACTGCCCGCCTCGGAGACAAACCGAGACGCGCAGATTTGAGGTCCCCCGGGAGCAATCCCGGGGGACCTCTAACTGTACGGGGCCGATCACTCGATCAGTCGATCTCAAGATGATCCAGAGCCACCTCCAGAAGGTGGAGGATCTCAGCCGAACGGGTCCGGCGGTCCTGGTCCTTCGCCCGGTCCAGCCGCTCGACGAGGGCCTCGGGGACGTAGAGCAGGACGGGCCTGAGCCCGGGTTTCCGGGAGCGGGTCTTGCGAGGGGCGGCCTCGGCGAGAGCGGTGGGGGACATAGTGAACCTCGAAGGGGTATGGGGGCGAAGACAGGAGAGCGATGGCCTCCTCGGGTGAAGTGACGACGCCGGCAAGACCGCCGGCTGCGTTGATGTTCTCGATCCAGACGCGCTGCTCCGGTCGGGGGGTCTCCCCGGGGAGCTTGACCTCCAGGCCGACGAACTGGGCTACGGCACCAATCTGGAGCGTCCTCCAGCCGATCAGATCGGGGGAGCCCTCCCCCAGCCCGAACGTGATCCACCCTCCGGTCCTGGGGTCCGGGAGGCTCCCATTGTGGTTCCGGAATAGGACCACATGCGGAGCCATCGCCTGGGCGACTTCCAGACGGATCCGGTTCTGGAGGATGGTTTCACGTTGCGCCATATCGTCATCTTAGCGTCGCACATTACGGGCAGCCAAGACCCTCTCGACCCATCCGGGCTTGTAGCCAAGATCGAGGGCCAGTTGGCGGAGCTCCGCCTCGGTGCGGGCGTTACGGATGACATCTCGCTTGGGCATGGTGTGGATGGGGGTGGCGGTGGACTCCTGGAGCACGGCGTCCACCTCCCGGGGCACGATGGACTGCACCGGGTATCGGTGCCCGCAGAATGGGCAGACCGGCGCCGGCCGGTGCACCTGGAAGCACTTCGAGCAGACCCTGAGTGGCGGGGCCGTGCCGTCCTGTCCAGCCCGGACCTTCTTGCCCTCCAGGGACCAGTGGTGGAAATCATCTGGTAGGCCGAGGTTCGGGTGCTGCGAGTTGCCTACGCAATCGAGGATGATGCAGGGCTCGCCGGAGAACCGGAGACCACGGCCAACCTGCTGCAGGTACAACGACAGCGACGATGTCGGGCGGAGCAACAGGACGCAGTCGCAGTCCGGAACGTCGAAGCCCTCCGAGATCAGCATGACCGACACAAGCACCAGCGTTTGGCCATTCTTGAACCGGGCGATCCGCTCCAGCCGCTCGGTGTCGGACAACTTCGAGTCGAGCACCTCGGCGGCCACGCCGACGGCCTGGAACGCCTCGCAGGTCTTGGCTGCATGCTCGATCGAGATGCAGAACGTGATGGTCCGGCGGCCGTCGGCGAAGGTCTTCCAGTTGCGCACCCCGGAAAAAACCGCCCGCTCGCTGGTGGGGTCGAAGTCCGGCGGCGGGTGGAACAGCCGGTACCGAGACAGCCGGTTCTGCGCCATGAGCTCGGCCACCGATGGCCCGATGACCATGTCCTGGAACACCTCACCCAGGCCGCGGCCGTCGAGACGTTCGGGGGTGGCGGTCCAGCCCAGGAGGGGCACGTCGTACTCGTCGATCTTGCGGGCCCAGGTGGGGGATACACAGTGGTGGGCCTCATCGACGATCAGCAGGTCTGGGCGAAAGCTGATCCGCTTGCCGATCGTGGAGACGTAGACCGGTCTATGCGGCCCCGGGGTGATACCCGACTTCATGAGCCGGACGTTGGTCTGGTGGAGGAGCTCCCGGCGGTGCACCAGGATTAGGGCCCGTTTGCCCCGCTCCATCGTCCGCCGGGCCGCCTCGATAAAGCAGTGGGTCTTGCCGCCCCCGGTGGGGAGGACGCAGAGGACACGCTTGTGCCCCTTGAGCATCGACTCCCGGGCATCGATGAGCAGCTGCTCCTGGTCGGTGTAGAGTGCCATGGCCCTAGTCTAGCATATTGTGGAGATACAGCCGGAACTACTGGCCCGGCATCAGGCGACATGGCCACCGATGGTCTCGCTCGCCTGGATCCGGTTAGCAAATCGCGGGCCCGACTGGTGGGCATCGTTGTCCGAGTTGGCCATGGAGATCAGGGTGCCCAGAGGCACTCTCTACCGGGCCCTCCGGCGTCTGGCTGCTTCCGAGCTGATAGGCCTGACGGCCCAACGCAACATGGGGATATGGGTCTGGTGGATCCAGACGCGCATTGGGCAATCGATAGACCATGGCCTGGCCCCGGTGTGGGTTATTCGCGATGCGCGGTCTCCCAGATCCGCACTGGCGCGGGTGCCGATCGGGCAGATGCTGGCCTGGGGTGATCGGCGCGACATCCCGCGGAAGACGCTTCACAACTGGCTGTCGGGTCGGCAGATCCTGCTCCGTCAGAGGTGGGAGATCGTTGCCACCCCGCATGGCCCGGTGGTAGGATGCGACTATGCGGACTGAATGGAAGCTAAAACAACTGTCCCCGGTGCCCAACAAGCCCGGGGTATTTGAGGCCAGCTGCTGGAGCGAGGCCGACATCCCCGCCGACTGGGAGCTCAAAGGAACACTCGTGCGCGACGGCATGCCCGGGGAGGTGCACCGGCACCGGTTCTACGACCTGCAGGCCGGCCGGGTGGCCGTCATCTTCGAGCACAGCTGCCTCGGGGCGGAGGCCCTGATGGTCCGGGTCGGGCCGACCAGCTGGGCCCGGGAGATCTGGCAGAAGCTCCGGGCAGCCGGGTGTATTGTGGCGGGTTAACCGTCGTGCTATAATCGTTGTACCGGGGGCGGGAGCCCCCACAATCCCCACAATCTCGTGGACCTTTCACAAGAGACTTATCGCCTCTGGCATCTGGGATGGCGCTTTTACCGTGGCCCACGGCGCGGCACCCGCACTGTTATCTCCCCGCAAGGTGGGACCCAGGTGCTCACGACCCAGCAGTTCAAGGACTTTTGCCGCTCGATCCGATGACCCAGGCACCCCAGCTCCAACTCATCACGAATGAGCAGCACCACGCCCACCCGGCCATCGGGTCGAGCGATCTCAAGCTCTTCCGCCGGTCGCCCCTCCATTACTGGCACCGCAAACACAACCCCGCGTACAAGCCGAAGCCACCCTCGGCATCGATGCAGATGGGCACCGCCCTGCACATCGCGCTGCTTGAGCCTGAACGGTTCGAAAAGGCAGTGGGACGCGCCCTGGAGATGCCCAAGACATCGAAAGCGGCCAAGGAAGCCCACGCGGCCCACGACGCTCAGTACGAGCTCACCATCAAAGGCGAGGACTACGACCGGGTGTTGGCCATGCGGACTAGTGCTCTCCAGCACCCGATCATCCGGCGCATCACCGAGACGGTCACGAACACCGAGCAGTCCATCTTCGTGAAGGACCCGACCACAGGGCTCGAACTCAAGATCCGGGTCGATGCCCTCACCGCCCCCGGTTGGCTGATCGACATCAAGACCACCTCTGATGCCAGCAACGGCAAGTTCAAGTGGTCCATCCGGGATTACGGCTACGACCACCAGGCTGCATATTACCTCAAGGTGTTGCGCCTGACCGGGTACGAGCCACAGGGCCAGCTACAGGTCCTTCTCGAAAGCGAAGCACCCTATGCCCCCCGGGTGATCCGCCTGCCGGATGTGGCCATCAATGCCGCAGCGGTGAACAACGAGCTCTGTCTCCAGTCCATCGCCGAGCATCTGCAGCAGTATGGCACCGATGTGCCCTGGCCTGCCTACGAAACCTCCATCGTCGAGTTCCCCTATGACCTCTTCTGACCCACGGCTCCCGCTGCTCCTGGAGGCCCTGGCCCAATTCCAATCCGAGCACAGCGTCGTCGAGCGCAGCGCCTCAGGCAGCTTCGGCCCCTACACCGATTTGTCTGCCGTGCTCCAGGCTGTCCGTGAGGCCAACAAGCTCGGGCTGTCGATCATCCAGACCTTTGACCGTGGCCCGGAGCCCGGTGTGGCAATCATGACGACCACTCTGTGGCACAAGTCCGGAGCATCGATCACCTCGGAGCTCCCGGTCGTCCTGTTCTACGAGCCGACCAAGCGCAACACCTCCAACCAGCAGCTGGGGGCCACGGTCACGTATCTTCGCCGGTACGCCGTCATGGCGATCCTGGGCCTGGCCTCGGCCGATACCGAGGACAGCATGACCCCCCAGCCCACCGCGGCCATCACCCCGCAGCACAGCGGGGATCCAAATGACGCGTTCGGGCTCGGCCCCTCCGGGCCGCCCCAGGGGCAGCCTCCGCTCGCCATCCAGCAGGGGCCCGCCCCTGACGCGTTCGGTCTCTGACCCAGTCCATCCTCTCGCTCCCTCTCGCTCCCTCTCGATGCAGACCCCCTACCAGCCCCCCTACGCCCAGCCCCAGGCTCAGCCGGCGCCCCAAGCACCCCAGCTGCCCTCGATGAATGGTGCCCTTTTCGTCGACGAGTCCCAGAATCGGATCGACTTCAACGGTACGCTGACTGTCACCCGCGAGGACCTGGCGGCCCTGGCCGATTACCTATTCTCCAACCGGGCGGAGACCAACCAGCGCGGTGAACTCAAGCTCTACGTCAACGGCTGGCGTAAACAGAGCCGCCAGGGCAAGAACTACATCTCGCTCCAGGCACAGCCGCCCCGGAACGCGTTCCTTGGTGTGGCCTCTGCACAGCCCCAAGCCCAGCCGGCCCCGGCCCCGCAGCAAGCCCCCGGCCAACCGGTCTGGAACCCCCAGACCGGGCAATGGGTGGCCCCGGCCCCGGCCCCGGCACCCCCGGGTTATGGCCAGGGGGGCTCCCCGGGGCAACCGTACGCCGCTCCGGCTGCACCCGCCCCGCAGCCGACCCCGGCGCAGGTGGGTGCTGCAATCCACGCGGGTGCCCCGCCCCCGGTGTGGCAGTCCCCGGCCCCGGCCGGCGACATCCTCGACCAGGATGATGAGATTCCGTTCTGACCCGCCAACCCAGGGGCCCCGAGAGGGGCCCTACTGGACATTCCCCCCCGCTATCTCGTGAAGAACTGCAACCTGATCATCGACTGTCAGTACGGCAGCACCGGCAAGGGCCTCCTGGCCGGCTACCTGGGGGCTCTCGAATCCCCCCAGGTGTTGTGTATGGCGCCCAGCCCCAACGCCGGGCATACCCTGGTCGAGGAGGATGGCAACGTCCGCGTACACAAGATGCTGCCCCTGGGCATCACCAGCCCCAATCTCGAACGCATCTACCTGGGCCCCGGCTCGGTGATCGACATGGACCGGCTGCTGGAGGAGTATCTGGCCCTCCCCCGGCAGGTGGAGCTCTGGGTTCACCAGAACGCTGCCGTTGTCCTCCAGGAGCACCGGGATGAGGAGGCCGCTGGGGGTCTGGCCCCTGGGTCGACCCGCAGCGGCGCTGGCTCAGCATTCATTGCCAAGATCCGGCGCCGCCCTGGGACACTCCTGTTCGGGGAGGCGGTGCGGGGCCATGCCCTCCATGGTGTGGTCCGTGTCGTCGACACCCAGGCTGCCCAAACCATGCTGTTCCATACTGCCTCCATCCAGGTGGAGGGGTGCCAGGGCTACAGCCTGTCGGTACACCATGGGGACTACCCGCACTGTACGAGCAGGGATGTTACGACGGCTCAGCTTGTGGCGGATTGCGGTCTCCCCTTCGATATCGGCCGGATCGTCCGGGTCATCGGCTCTCTGCGCACCTACCCGATCCGGGTGGCCAACCGGCCAGCCGATGGCGAATGGAGCGGCCCCTGCTACCCGGACTCCTCCGAGCTCCAGTTCTCAGACCTGGGGCTGGAGCAGGAGTACACCACCGTGACGAAGCTGCCTCGCCGGATCTTCACATTCAGCCAGCAGCAAGCCGTCGAGGCCATCCAACAGAATGGCTGCGATGAGGTGTTCCTCAACTTCGCCCAGTACCCGCCCGATTTCGCCACGCTGGAGAGCATCGTCGAGTATCTCCAGACCCTGACCGACGTGGCCTTCCTGGGCTTCGGCCCCAGGATTACCGATGTCTATCAGGTGCCCACCCATACCAGCCTCGAAGAGCTCTATGCCCGCTACCGTCGTTGAGCTCCAGGCGGAGATCGCCGCCTGGATTCAGCCGCTCAATCCCGACCGCCGGCCCGGCGGTACCATCGCCAAGCTCCTTGAGGAAATCGGCGAGTTGATCACCAGCCAACGGGCCCATGACCCGCTGGAGGTGGCTGATGTCCTGATCCTGACTCTCGATCTGGCGACCATCCTCGGCGTCGATGTCGAGGACGCCGTGCGGGCCAAGCTCGCCATCAACCGGACCCGATCCTGGGCCCGGGCCGACAACGGCGCCATGCGCCACATCCCCGATTCCGATACCCCTCTGTTCCCATGACCATCCAGATCACCGAGACCTACGAACGCCTCCGGGCCTCTCATATCAGCCGGTGGGGGATCGTCAAGACGACCTACCCGCAGAACATTGCTGAGCATATGTGGCGGGTCTGGCTCCTCTGCCGCGACTGGGGCGCTGCTGCCGACATGCCCGAGCATGTAGTCCGGCAGGCCTGTGAGTTTGCCCTCGTCCACGACCTGGCCGAGATCCGCACGGGTGATGCACCGACGCCCCACAAGACCCCCGAGCTCAAGGATCTGCTGGAGGGCATCGAGGCAGAGATCGTCCCCGAGGTAGCCGCCATGGAAGCAGCCATGTGCCAAGAGGCCATCGAGCTCTGGAAGTTCTGCGACACTGCCGAAGCCGTGCTGTTTCTCAAGGTCAATGGCCAGGGGGCCCACGCTTACGATGTCCAGCACCTCCTGGCCGAGCAGATGAAGCGCCGCCTCGCTCGCTCGGTGCTGTCACATGAGACCCAGCTTGACCTGATGTTCGCGTTCGAGCGCACGATCAAGAAGACCTGAGGCAGTAGGCTGGGAACATGCTCTTCCCAGCTACCTGTGGCGGTCCCATCCTCCGGGCTCGGACCGGGCGGGGTGCCGATCTAGCCTTCGACGAGCGTCAGTCGATCCGGGAACTCAGCGGCCCCCAGGCCCAGATCTATACATGCGGTAAGCGGAACGTCCTGCTCACCTGCGGCCGTCGGTTTGGCAAGACCCACCTGGCCCTGATCCGGCTGCGAAACTGGGGCATGATGAACCCAGAGGGCAACTATTGGTACGTCGCCCCGACTTACCGGGCAGCAAAGCGGATCGCCTGGCGACGGCTCAAGAAGCTGATCGACCCGACCTACATCGCGGCAATCAACAACACCGAGCTCCGGATCGATCTCTGGAACGGGGCCATGTTGTCTCTGTTCGGGGCGGACAACCCCGACAGCCTGCGTGGAGACAGCCTCTCTGGTGCCGTCATCGACGAGGCCGCGTTTACCAAGCCGGAGCTCTGGACCGAGGTTCTCCAGCCGGCCCTGTCCGATCAGGAAGGCCCCTGCTGGCAGATCACCACCCCCAAGGGCTTCAACCATTATCACGAGCTCTGGGAGTCGGTCGATGAGGACCCCGAATGGGCTCGATTCGAGTTCACCACCGTCCAGGGCGGGCGGGTATCCCCAGCAGAGATCGAGAAGGCCCGGAACCACCTCGACCCGCGGACCTTCCGCCAGGAGTACGAGGCAAGCTTCGAGGCCGCGTCGGGCCGGGCCTACTACGACTTCTCCCAGGCCAACATCTGGGAAGGCGCCGAGGACGACGGAGGGACGGTCTATGTGGGCCTCGACTTCAATGTGTCGGTGATGGCCGGCGTCATCTGCTCGATCCGCCCTGGGAAGCGGCTGCAGCAGTGGGACGAAATCAACATGCCCAACAGCAACACCGACGAGGTGGGGCGCTACCTGGCCGAGCGGTTCTGGGGGCGCAAGGTCGTCGTCTGCCCAGACCCAACGGGCAACAGCCGTAAGACATCCGCCGAGACCGGCATCACTGACCATACGATCCTGCGGAAGCACGGCCTCAAGGTCCTGAGCCCGGGCCACGACTGGGGGATCAAAGACAAGCTCAACGCCACGAATGCGCTGATCATGAGCGCCGACGGCGAGCGCCACTACCGCATCCACCCCCGGTGCAAGAAGACCATCAAGGCCCTCCGCGGCGTCTGCGTAAAGGAGGGCTCTGAGGGCTTCGCCATCGACAAGAAACCAGGCATCGAGCACTGGACGGACGGCCTGGGATACCTGGCCCTGTCGGCATGCAACCGGGTGAAGGGGTGGAGATCCGGCTCCTCCAACTTCTCGCTGGTCTAAGCTCTGGGGTATGACTGAGACCCCCTCCTCTGCTCCGATGGATCCCGCTCTCGGTTGGCGAGAGCAGACGATCCTAAATCCCGAGGCTCTGGCCGAGGCCAAGCTCGGAGGAGATTCACTAGCGCCAGACGACCCCAGTGAGCCCGATCTCACCTACCGGGCAATGTTGCGCCGCTGGGAGACCATTCGGGCGAACCTGGAAGGGGTCCGATACCTCCGGGCCTTCTGCGACTATTACCTGCCCCGGTTCCCCCGGGAGCGGAAACGCCAGTATCGGGGCCGGGTGGGGCGGACCGTCTACACCCCCTACTTGGCCCGCCTGATCCGCGGTGCGGCGGGCCTGATCCTCCGGAAACCGATCCAGCTGCAAGGCGGGGACGAGGCCTATTGGACCGAGTGGCGTCTGGATGTCGATCGGCAGGGTTCTTCCCTGGACGACTTCGCCGGGGCCGTGCTGCGGCTGTCCATCGGTTTCGGCCATTGCTCGATCCTGGCCGACTACACGAGCGAAGAACGCCAGAAC
>Ga0172371_10003943_pt1 | contig 22789 bp, 19 predicted proteins | sample Lak12m_FD_114543 | JGI IMG/M metagenome (GOLD analysis project Ga0172371, IMG submission 114543) | Freshwater microbial communities from Kabuno Bay, South-Kivu, Congo - kab_022012_12m | ecosystem: Environmental > Aquatic > Freshwater > Lake | place: Democratic Republic of the Congo: South-Kivu...
AGAAAAACCTCTATCCTGTGATCCTGGACGGCTGCGTCGGATGCGGAATTTGCACGGAACGCTGCCCCACCAGGCCCCGCCGCGCAGTTAACATAATCCCTGCGGGAATGGGTCGTAAGGACGAGGCGGGTTTCTATTTCCGTAAGGCACGCAAACACTACGAGTCGTCAACGCCCATCGAGACAAAGACTCCGTCGGGTGTCCTGAAAGGTGAGGATCTCCTGGAGAAGAAGTCACGCATTGAAGGAACGCGCGGGGAGCCTGAGTTCAGTTTCCCATACGAGACCCCGAAGAAGATGGAGGGCTGGGAGTAATGTACGGCCCGTACAGACGAGCAGCCCAAGCCGCAACGTTTATCGTCATGTTTCTGATCCCGACGCTGAATCTGTACGAGATCTACGCGCTCACCGGAACCTTCTACGCCATAAATATAGGTAGGTTGGGTATAGCCGACCCGGTGGTAATTCTCCAGGCGATCTTCGCGGCAGGTGAGCTCTCTGTTCCCCTGGCCTCCGCCGCTTTGTTCCCCGTGGCCCTTGCGCTCGCATTCGGCCGAGTCTGGTGCGGATGGATGTGTCCCTACCACCTGCTGGCGGACGTGGCCTCGTGGACGAGAGGGCTCTTCAGGGCAAAGATCATCGGTAAGACGGGGGCCGGGAGCCTGCCTGTTACGTCATCATTTACAGCCAACGCGGGCAGATTCGGCTTTCTGGTATTGGGGACCGCGTTTGCGGGGGCAATCGGGATACCTGTGCTCAATTACGTAAACGCACCGGGTATAGTCAGCACGGAGGCAATGATATTCGTCAAGGAAAGGGCGCTTTCCATCGAATTCGTTTTCTTGGCCGTGCTGGTCATTCTGGAGCTTACCCTGGCGCCGCGTTTTTGGTGCAGGTTGTTTTGCCCTACAGGCGCCTTGCTGTCATTGTTTCGCATGAGGGTCACTTTGAGGGTCGCCACGACCATTCCGACCCCGAGATCAGCCTGCTGCAGAGAAAAGCGGTGCACCGAAGTGTGCCCCATGGGGCTGGAGGCCTTCAGGGAAGGCTCGGACCTACTGTGCACCAACTGCGGCCGCTGCGTTGACGCGTGCGCCTCGGTTCAAGGGCCGGGGAGGCTGAGATTTACCGGCTTCCGGACATGAGGGGGAGCCACACTGTCAGCAACGTCCCCTCCTGGTCGGACTGTACCGAGATGGACCCGTTGTGATCCTCGACGATCTTCTTGGAGAGGGTCAGGCCCAGGCCCGTGCCGTACCCTTTGGTAGTGAAAAAAGGATTGAAGATTTTTTCCAGATGCTCCTTTGCTATCCTCTTGCCGCGGTTGAGGATTTTGATCTCGAAGTAGCTCTCGTCCGTAAGGTTGCCGGTCCTGTGCGCCATTTCGCTGGGAATGGAGACCCCGGTCTCGACCCGCAGTATCCCGCCGGGGTCCGACGCGTCTATAGCGTTGGCCAGCAGATTACGTACCACCTGCTGGAAACGATCCGGGTCCAAGGGGATTTCCCCCACCTCCTGGCCGAGTTCCTTTTGGAGAATGAGGTTTTTTTCTTTGAAGCCGGCTTCGTTGATTTTCAGGACGTACTCAATCAGATCGTTCGGGTTCACTGTCTGAAGCGCCAAGGTATCGTGCCTGGTGAAGTCAATCAAGCCGTCCAGGATTTTCTCCAGGCGCTGGACCTCTTTTATAATTATCTGAACCCCTTCCCCGGGCACTCCAAGGTTTGAACCAGGCTCCCCCGCGCCGGCACCTGCCATCCGTCTGGCGAAGCCCCCGATTATTGCCAGAGGCTGTCGCAGCTCGTGGGCGACTGTGGCCGTGTGCTCCGCAATGGCTTTGGCTTTTCCGGACTGGATGATGTGTTCGTAGAGCTCATCTATCGTTCGTATTTTCTCCACAAGCTCCTGCTCCACGCGTTTTCGTTCCGTGATGTCCTGCTTCATGGCCCAGAATTGAGCTAGACAACCATCCTGAACGTTCCCCACCAGGGTGTTCTCGTAATAACGGAACTCTCCTACGGCACTCTTCTCCCTGGTTTCGAAGCAGCTTACCGAGAACCCGCTCTCAACCCACGACCGGTACAATTGCAGACTGTGAACGCCGGCAGGCAGAATCTTGCCGAAGGAGCGTCCCCTCAGCTCCTCCACGTCACTGTAACCGTTCAGGAGGGCGAACTGAACATTCCCATCGGTCAAAGTGGAGCTGAGCAGCAAATCAATAGGCTCGTCTCCCGGTGCGGAACACATGACCAGGCCCGGAAAACTGAACTCGCCAATTCCTATTGGAAATATGTGCACGAGCTTTTTGTACTTCTCGTTTAACTTGAGTTCTCTCCTTTCCGGAGTGAGATCTTCAATAAGTACCAGAGCTGATCTCTCGGTTCCGAACCTCATGGGCCTGAGATGCATCCGGCTCCATATTTCCTTTTCAGCAACCAGAAGTACGCCTTCCCTTGTCTGAGGCCTACGAAGGTTAAGGGCCTCGTGAAGCATATCCCGAGCACGTCTGGCTTCGTGGAGATCCGGAAAGAGTGTGAAGAGGTCGCCTGAGAGAACGGCCGCGGGATCGTCCGAGAGTTTCACGAAAGAAGTGTTGGCAAACTGTATGGAGCCGGTTCCCTCCACCAGGAGAATCGGAATGGGGATGGCATCGAGCAACTTGCCGAACGAGGCCATTGTTATCCAGGTCAGGTCGTAACTCCCTGTTTCGGTCACGTCCCTCGAGAGGAATTCCGGCGGCGCCGCTATACGCATGGGACCTGACCTGAAATAAACAAACCTGGGGTCTTCGTAATACTCGGTAAGGCCGTCAAGAACCGGCAGATTAAGGTCTTCGAGGTTCCAGATCAATTCTGCCGGCGCCATTGCGGGAGGTTCGTCCGCGTGACCATTTGTCGGCTGACTCTCTCGGGGGGCGTGGCAGACTGCTTGCGAATCTTCCAGCGCGTGCATCCGTTTCCGGAGAGTTATCAGCTCTGCTATGAGTTGTTGTTTGCTCTTTTCTTCGTCCGTCATCACTCCCCCTTACACAGACGGTCACACATCTTTGAAATCCGCTTCTCTTAGCACTGCACCGACCTTTTCCAGTTCTTGTGTAAAGTCGCGCACGAGCTGCTTGATCATGGGTTGGTGGTCGTCACGATAAAAGAGGAATAGGCTCATCATGTTGTTGTTTCTCCTGGAGCCTGTGTGAACGCTTATCCCCAGGCGCTGGGACAGCGGACGAAGCTCGTGGATTATCTGGCCGACATTCTGATACCTGGCTGAAGGGTCCTTGCTGGTTGCTCGCAGCAGAAACTCACATAGTTCCTCAGGCATATCCGGCACATAGGCGCGCGGATCAGGGATGCTGTCGTAGAGGTGCATGTGAAGTAGGTTGGCTATGTCGAATCCCTGAAACGCCTCTTGGCCGGTGAGGATCCGGAAGGCAGCCACTCCCAGGGAGTAGATGTCCGAACGCTCGTCCACCGGTTGCAGCTTGATCTGCTCCGGGGAGCAATACTTCGGTGTCCCGACCAGCTTGGTAACGGTGGTTCCCGGAGGACAGGCCAGTCCGAAGTCAAGAATCTTGGCCCGCTCGTCCTTCAAAATGAAAATGTTGCCCGGCTTAATGTCACCGTGGACTATTCCGCGACTGTGGGCGTAATTCAGACCTGCGCAGACCTGAAGGATTATGTCCAGGCACTTGGCCACGGGCAGCCTGGGGACCTCCTTCATCAAGGACTGAAGCGAACCCCCTTCAAGATACTCCATGACGATAAAAACCGTCCGGTAGAGATGCTCTATGTCGTAGACCTTTACGATGTTCTCGTGGTTGAGGTTGGCAATGGTCCTGGCCTCGTTCTGGAAGTTCTCCAGAAACTCGGCGTCCATTGCCATGTTGTGCTTGAGCATCTTCACGGCCACGGGCATGTTCAAGCTGGTATGAACTCCCTTGTAGACGATGCTCCAGCCCCCGCGGCCCAGCACTTCGTTGATTACGTACTTTCCAACGGTTCGGTCCGCTATGAGAGAGGACCGCGCAAAGCGATTGCTCACCACCTGCGTAAGGAAATGCCTGACCTCGGGATATTTTTCGCAGATAGTGTCGAAGCCTTTGCGGTCCAGCCGCCACAGGTCCAGATCGGTTTGCGCGTCAACGTGAGCGCTTCTGTTCTCTCCGGTGAGGATAGCCATCTCGCCGACCATGTCGCCTGGGCCGAGAACTGCGATGGGATACGAGACTTCGTTCTTTTCGATGCTTACCGCGCAGGATCCATTTTGGATGATGTAGAAGCAGTCCCCTTCTTCTCCCTGCGAGATGAACCGGGACCCGGCGGCCACTTGGACAGGTTTCATGGCCACCAACAGGTGAAATTTCGCCTCCTCGGGTAAGGCATCCAAAAAACGTGTGTGCATCAGGAAATCACGATCAGCCTTGCACAGCTCTCTCTTCTTGGTGGGGTCTTCCAGGTTATTCATGACGACTCATCTCGCACGTGGGCAACAGACTCCCGCGTGAACAAATAGCGAGCGGGCGGAAAAGGGGCGGCAAGAACGCTCACGTTCTTCCGGCGGGATTTATGGGAACGGCTTCTCACCGCGGGAGATTGCCCCCCACCTGTTCTCGGCGCAGATCTAAAATCTATCGGAATTATTCCTTTGAAAGACCCACGAGCTATATCCAGGCTGTCGGGAAGCCATTTCCGCATATCACCCTCTCCATCCTTGGAGAGGGCGGGGTGAGGTCAATAAACGGCTTCCCGACCTTGGGTCCGTAAAGAAAACAATTCCGAAATCTATTATAACACGGTTCCAAACACGGTGGCTACAGTGCCCGATATTCACAACCGGTTGCATCAATCCCGGCTCGGGGGCCAGCTGTTTGCCTGACCTCCGAACTTGACGGCTCCTCAAGCTAACGAAATAAATGCCCGCGATCATTGCATCTTTATCCTTGACTTGGTCGTCCTGGTACGGGATGAGTAGATTGCCGTTTCCCAGCAATACATACCGGAGGGAAGATGACGCCCCTGATCAGAGCGAAGGTCTGGACCTTCGGAACGGTAGCTGTTCTTGTCTTGGCGCTGCTCTGTCTTAATGCGGCCATTTGCGGCGCCTATTTTCAGTCCCCGCGTCCCATGGGGTTCGCCCCTGCCCTATCTCCAGCCCCGCGCCCCGTGACACTATTGCCAATGATGCCCGTCAACTTTTATCCCACGCGGAGCTTCGAAGGCCGGATGGATTACGAGGTAGGGGGCAGTTTCTATTACTCATCCAATTACTTCAGGCTGCGCCGCAGTAACGGCACCGATATTGATTTCGTTGATCGCATGGGCTTGGAGGCTAACTCGGTGTTGTGGGATATTTACGCCGCGGTGAGGTCGGCACCAAGGTGGGCGCTGACTTACAGCTTCATGTTTCCCAAGACTTTAGTCGGCCGAGGGATACTCCCCACGGATTTCACCATTGGCGGAGCATTCTTTCCGGCAGGCACCCGAGTCTCCACCAAAGCCCTGGCCTCCATGCACCGGATCGAGTGGGAGTATTACGTTCCGCTGGACAGGAAATTCAGGGCCGGCCCCATCATATCCGGCAACTTCGTTTACAGCAATGTGGCCATGGCCGCGGGGCCGGTGAGCGGCTCCCAAGCCTTCACGGGCTTTCAGATGGGTGTGGGGGGAGTGATAGAATACGCCAGAGCCAATAACGTGTTCGTTAAGCTCAGATCCGAATATACCTTTCTTAATGATCACCACGGGGTCATGGTGGATGCCCATGTGAAGTTGTTCCCGTGGCTTGCCGCGTTCACGGACCGCCGTGTGATCGGCGGAGCCCAGCCCTACCTGGAAATAGGTTACAAGTACAAGTCAGCGGACTGGACCCTGGACAACAAGGACACCGCTGTGACGTCGGTCCAGGCTGGTTACTTGTCGCTCGGCGTAATTTTCTGACCGCGGCTTTGTACGAAAACACGTCCGTAGAAAAAACCTTCCCATGAAGAGGCCGCATTTCGCGTAAGCGCGACCGGCCGGTCTCCCATGCAAAATGGCCATTTTCATCATTCATTGCCGCGATCTTCACCTTGAGCTTCTTTGCAAAATTGCTCGATTTCCGTTGAGATCAGGTCATGGCGGAGGCTCTCTTACGAAAAAGGTTGTCCCCTGGAGGCATTTTCATGCAAAGTGATTCCTAGAGAACAATTTACGGCGCTTCGAGAATGCCCGAATCGAATCCCACACCAATTCAGAATGCCTTCATCAGTCTCCTGAGGAGGTTCCAAGCCGCGTTCGATCTCGCGGGGCGCTACGTGCAGTTCAACCACGTTCTTTTCGCCGCGGTCTTCCTCTTGTCCGGATTCAGTTTCTGGCTCTCTTACGAGTTCCGTTTCGATTTTCGGGTTCCGGGAGCTTTCAACGCGGAGCGGCTGCTCCTCTTGCCTTACGTCGCAACTCTCAAGGTGGTCCTTTTCTACGTCCTAAAGGGCCACGCCACCAACTGGCGTTACATAGGCCTCACCGACCTGCCTCGTCTGGTGCTGCACTGTCTCCTCTGCGCGCTGGCGCTGCTATTCATTCCGTTCTTGGCCAACACCCTCATTGTTCCAAGAGGGGTCATCCTCATAGATTTCCTCCTAAGCATGGCACTGATAGGCGGAGCGCGCATAAGTCTGCGGATTCTCAGGGAATGGTCCAGGAGTTTTATCAGCCAGGGCGAATCCTCGGGCCTGCGGCACGCGATCGTCATCGGAGCGGGCGACGCGGGAGAAATGATAATCCGGGAGATCGCCAGAAACCCGGAGTCGGGCATGAGGGTCCGGGCGCTCTTCGACGACGATGAGCACAAGATTGGATTGACCATCCACGGGATAAGGGTTGTGGGCACCGTGGAAGACGTTCCTTTCTATGTTGCAAGCAATCCCGCGGACCAGGCCATAGTAGCGATTCCGTCGGCCAACAGTGCTCAAATGCAGCGGATTTACAGGATAGTGCGGGACCTGAAAGTCCCGGTGAAGACGCTGCCTTCGCTTCACGAGATTATCGAGGGATCTGCAAAACTCACGCAGCTTCGGGACATCAACATCACCGACCTTCTTGGCCGGGAAGAGATCAGGATTGACAGCGAGCAGGTACAGGGCCTCATATACAACAAGAAGGTCCTGGTGACCGGCGCGGGCGGCAGCATAGGCTCCGAACTGTGCCGCCAGATCGCCAAGAGAAACCCCGCCCGCCTGATTTTGATAGAGCGGTCCGAGAACAATCTTTTCTACATACACAGACAACTCAGGGAACTGATTTCAGACCGCGGGGACTTCGTCGAGCCCCTGTTGTGCGACATAACGGATGAAGCCCGCATCGGCTATGAATTCGAACGATTCAGGCCTGATCTGGTTTTTCATGCTGCTGCCTACAAACATGTCCCCATGCAGGAAATCAACCCTGCTGAATGCCTTAGGAACAACGTCGGCGGGACTAGAGTGCTCGTTGAAGCAGCACACAAATGCGGGGTATCAAGATTTCTGATGATTTCCACGGATAAGGCGGTCCACCCCATCAGCGTGATGGGCGCGAGCAAGCGAATCTGCGAACTCTACTGCCAGGCCTACGGGAGAATCAGCCCCACCAAGTTCCTCTCGGTAAGATTCGGCAACGTACTAGCCTCCGAAGGCAGCGTGGTTCCTTTGTTCATGGATCAGATCGCCAGGGGAGGCCCGGTCACCATAACCCATCCGGACATGAGACGATACTTCATGACCATACCGGAGGCGGTGACGCTCGTGCTCCAGGCCACAGCGCTCGGCGAGTCGGGTCAGATTATGGTCCTCGAAATGGGCGATCCCATAAAGATAGTGGACATGGCTCACCAACTGATGCAACTGGTGGGAAAGAATCCCGGGGATGTCCCCGTGGAATTCATCGGCGTCAGACCGGGGGAGAAGCTGTCGGAAGAAGTGTTCTTGAGCGGGGAGATCCGTCTTCAAACCCTGCACGAAAAGATCAAGGTCTTTGATCGGGACGAGGGTAATCCCAAAGAAATCATCCGTAATATCGAGCACGCAATAGCTCGGGCAAGTTTGACAAATGATCCTGACGAGGTGCGCCGCATCCTGAAGGAGATCGTCCCCGAATACCATCCTGCTGATTTGCCGTCGGCTCTTGACGGCGGGCCGGAAGAGATCCTGAGAAGCTGATGGTGTTCCACAGGTGTTGGAATCTACATGGGTAATACTCCATTGAACGAGATAGAACAATTGCCGTTGACTCGGCCCAGTCTCCCCGAGGCCGCGGAGTTCCTCGAGATGATCCGCGACTCATTTCAAAGCGGCGTTGTGACCAACGGCAGTGTGGTGCAGCGCTTCGAGGCGGAGGCCTGCCGGTTCACCGGCGCCAAGTATGCGGTGGCGCTCTCCAGTTGCACCTCGGGTCTGATTCTGTCATTGGGGGCCCTGGATCTCCCGGCCGCCGGAGAAGTTGTCGTGCCCTCTTTCACCTTTGCGGCGACCATTGAGGCCATCCTCTGGAACAACTTGACGCCGGTTTATGTGGATTGCCTGCCCGGGACGCTGACCATTGACCCCGACGAGGTGGTCAGGGCCATTACTCCGGCCACAGCGGCGATCTGTCCCGTCAACGTTTACGGGCTGCCGCCGGACAACGATCGCCTTGCTGAAATATCGGACCGGTACGGCATTCCTCTGATATTTGATTCCGCCCAGGGGCTGGGCGCCACATATAAAGGGCGTCCTTCGGGGGGCTTCGGCCTTTGCGAAGTCTTTTCCCTGAGCCCGAGCAAGGTCATCACTGCCGTCGAAGGAGGACTGGTGACCACAAACGACGGCACGATCGCGGAGCGGGTCCGTTCCATGAGGGATTACGGCAAGGGGCCCGACGGAGAGGACATGATCCACAAAGGACTTTCGGCCCGTATGAGCGAGTTTCATGCGGCCGTGGGCCTGTTGAATCTCCGCAAAGCCGCGTCATTGATCTCAGCGCGGCTTGAGCTCATACGACGTTACAGGGAAAGGCTGTCCATTCTTCCGGGGTGCAGGACCCAGGAGTTTCCGCAAGATCGGACCACCAGCGGCAACTACTTTGTCCTATTTATCGGCAAAGGGGCCGCCCAGGGAAGGAACCGTGCCCAGGAAGAACTTAAATCCGCAAATATCATGACAAAGAAGTATTATGCAGTGCCGGCGCATTTTCTGACCGCGTTTCGTAGCAAGCCGCGTCGTGTAGTGGGGGACCTCAGAGTGACCTGGGCCGCCACCAGAGAGTCTTTGGCGCTGCCTCTGTACGCTCACATGACCGTCAGGCAACAGGACCGCGTCTGCCAGGCCCTGGAATCGCTGTCAACCGGCAAGTAGCCGCGGGGAAGAGGTATTCTCCGGCAAGATCAGGGAAAATAGAGTGGCAAGAAAGACCGCGACGTGTTAGATTTCTCGCAAACGTTCAGCCCAAGCAGGATGCGGTTAACTTGGTTCACCGCATCGGTCGGGAAAGGAATGGGAAATCATCACCTTCACTTTCCTCGGTGCTCCTGCTGGGGCATGGAAGTTCAGCCGGAAATAACAATTCACCACAGAGGCGCAGTGATCGCCGAGTTTTCCTTCAGTGACGGGGAGAGTGGATGGTAGCAACGCTGCCTTTACCACTGAGCCGGAGACCCTGAGCAGATTCCGGTTACTGCAAGTGACTGTTAGAATAATTCATGAACTTGAAAGATTCGATCAAGGAGCGGTTCAGCCCCAAGCGTTGGTTCGCCGGGCTCCTGGAGATCCCGGAGGAAGGTACTTCTCCTGCGCGCTATAAGGTGCTCCGCCGCAACATCAGTCTCTTGATGCTGATGATAACCATAATACCGCTGTCTCTGATGGCCTTCATTAATTACCATCAGTATCAGGCGGCGCTGAAGGACGAGATAGTATCGCCTCTGAGAGTACTGGTAAACAAGACAAAGCATTCATTTGAGTTGTTTCTTGCAGGAAGGTTGTCAACAGTCCGGTTCATCGCATCGGCCTACACGTACGAGCAACTGGCGGACGAAAAGCAGCTCAACCGTGTGTTCCGAGTCCTGCGGCAGGAATTCGAAGGTTTTGTGGATCTTGGCCTTATTGACGCCAACGGGGTGCAGATTAGTTATGCGGGACCCTACAGTCTCAAGGGGATAAATTATTCGGATCAGAGCTGGTTCGAGCAGGTGAAGGTCAACGGAGTGTACATAAGCGACGTTTTCCTTGGCCATCGGCGATTCCCGCACATTGTGATCGCTGTTCAGCATGTAACCGACGCCGGGGAAATGTGGATCGTGCGGGCCACTCTGGACACCGGCAGATTCGACGACCTTATCGCCTCAATGGGGCTTGATCCGCAAAGCGACGCGTTTCTGGTGAATCGTAACGGGGTGATGCAAACCAACTCCAAATTTTACGGGAAGGTGCTTGACAGCTGCCAGACATGTATTCCGCCGGTAAGCTTCGAACCGAACATAATCGAGCAAAAGGACAGCATGGGACGGGACGTGCTCCTGGCCTATTCATATTTCAACCGTACGGATTTCATACTGATGGTGGTAAAGCCTCGCGCCGAAATCCTACGGGCGTGGTACACCCTTAAGAGTGAACTTTTGCTCGTGTTTTGCGCAAGCGTCGTGGTCATCTTTCTTGTCGTCCTCCGGCTGACAAAAGTCCTTGCAGACAGGATGATGGAGAGCGACACCAAACGCGAACTTGCATATCGAGAGATGCAGCATTCCCATAAACTTTCTTCCATAGGCAGATTGGCCGCGGGCGTCGCGCACGAAATAAATAACCCCATGGCGATAATCAACGAAAAAGCCGGTCTGATGAAGGACCTGATCGAGCTCAGACAGGATTTCCCCGACAAGGACAAATTCCTTGGACCGGTTCGAGCGATCATCCAGGCTGTGGAGCGGTGCCGGGCAATCACACATCGCCTCCTTGGGTTCGCCCGGCGAATGGAAGTGGAAATTGAACTGCTCGATCTCAACGAGGTTGTAAAAGAGGTAGTAGGATTCCTGGAAAAGGAAGCCGTGTACAGAAACATCAAGCTCAGACTTCATCTGGCGGAAGGTCTGTCGAGGATAGCCTCGGATCGGGGGCAGATTCAGCAGGTCTTTCTCAACATTCTAAATAATGCCTTTGCCGCGGTAGCGGACGGCGGAATGGTCTCCGTGGCCACGTTCGAGAAGGACATAGACACGGTGGGCATCACGTTTCACGATGACGGCCACGGCATGTCCGAAGAGACCATGAAGCATATCTTCGAGCCTTTTTTCACGACCAAGAAAGGCCGAGGAACCGGTCTAGGGCTCTCGATAACATACGGTATAGTAAAGAAACTCGGCGGAGACATCGAGGTCCAGAGCAAGGTGGGCCAGGGAACGAGATTCACGGTCTATCTTCCTAAGAAACAGCCCGGCGAAGAATTGGGGAAACACGATGGAAGGATTGAGAGTGTTGCTGGTGGACGATGAAGAAGACTTCGTCACCACCCTTGCAGAAAGGCTCCGTCTACGCGGCATGAACGCTGAGACTGCCGGCAACGGGGAAGCTGCATTGGAACGAATTGCCACGGCGGCGCCCCAGGTGGTGATACTTGACGTGATGATGCCGGGACTGAGCGGCCTGGACGTGCTCAAACGAATCAAAGCCGACAATCCTCAGCTTCCCGTTATTCTTCTCACCGGCATAGGAAGCACCAAGGAAGGTGTGGAGGGCATGAGGCTGGGAGCGGCGGATTACCTCATGAAGCCCCTCCAGATAGAAGAACTGATTCAGAAAATCAGTGAGGCGCTGGGAAAAGCGGCTGGAGGAGACGTGTGAAAATCGAAACGAGGGAAGCAGCGTTCATGGGAAGGATCACCGCGAGCGTAGCCCATGAGATGAAGAACGTCCTTGCCATAATAAAGGAGTCAGCAGGCCTCATGGAAGACATTCTGTCTCTTGGCGAGGCCGATCCTGCTGCTCACAAGGAAAAGTTCTCACGGGTCATCTCTAACATAGGCCAGCAAGTGGGAAGAGGCGTTGATCTGGCAACCAGACTTAACAGGTTTGCTCACTGCCCGGACGAAATCGTGTCCAGCGCGGACCTAAACCACGTGGTGGACCAGATAGTGGTTCTGTCCCGGAGGTTCGCCAAGTCGAAGCAGGTTTCCCTGGAAGCCGGCCTCCCGGAGAAATCGGTCATACTTGTTACCGATCCGTTCAGGGTGCACATGCTGCTGTTCAACTGTATCAGCGTTCTCCTGGATCTGGCGCAGGCCGGTACGCGGTTGAATGTGGTACCGGTGCAACCGGACCATGAGACGGCTAAGGTCATTTTTTCCTCGGAGGGGGCTGACCGGAACGGAAAAAGCTCGTTTGGAGATCCCACGGGGTGGGAGGAATGGCGGGGATTGATCCAGGCCGCTGAAGACTTGAAAGCCGTCATCGAGCCCGGAGCCGGGCCCGTGGTGTTGGAGATCCTCTTCAGGAAGGATCCGCGTTGACTGGAACCGGACGGTTCATGGGCCCTATTTGCCTCTTGCTCATGAGGCGTTTCCGACTCATAATGATAGGTGGCAGGAACTGACGGGAAGACCACGCGGAGGGCCTATGTCTCGGGTTCCTTCAAGTAAGGAGGCCAATCATGAAATCCTTCACGGAAAAACTTCAGAACTGGTTTTCAGCAGTCGCTTTCGCCGAGGAAGGCGAACATGACACCGCTCTCAAGATGGTTGGAATGACCCGAATACCTGCAGTTGAGGGTGCAGGCGTGCTTCAGGGTCTGAGCAAGAATTTTGCAGCCGCGGCATTCGCAGAAGAGAACTGCCCCGACATCGCGAGAGAAATACTTGACGGTCCGAACAATAGAAGGAGCTTTGCCGACATCATGGGCCTCAAAGGAGTCCGGGTGTGGTACGGCACCGCCTCGATGGTGGATGAGCCTTTCCTGGCAGCAGTGGGTCTGCAAGGCGTACGGGTGCGTTTCGGGACGGTGAAGCTGTGAGCATGGAAGTCAAGCGGTCTCGGAAGCGGGTACCGAGGGTAAGGAGATCCGACCGCGTTTCTTGACGAGGCACGCGGTTTTCTGCTAGTATTGCCGCTCACAGTGTGGGTCACTCAGACTTCAAACAAGCCTTAGAGCAAGTGCTGTAATAAATTGGCGAGCCTTCCGCTGCCAGAAGAAGGCGCAACGCCGGTGCAGACCGCCGGATTGAACCGTGGAATGCCGCAAGCCTTTTCGGATGGGAGCGGTTTGCCGTCCAGTATTGCAGCAGGTTCACAAGATTATTCGTCAACGAGTGACGGAGGGAAATCATGCAGGAATTCAAAGTGTTGATGGTAGACGACGAGGAGGACTTCGTCAAGACACTCGCCGAAAGAATGAAGATGCGCGATCTCGACTCCGATGTGGCTCTGGACGGCGAACAAGCCCTTCGGTTAGTCGAGGACCAGGTTCCCGACGTCATGGTCCTGGACCTAAAGATGCCGGGGATAGACGGTATGGAAGTCCTTCGCCGCGTCAGAAAGGCCTATCCGCAAGTCCAGGTTGTGATCCTCACAGGCCACGGCTCCGAAAAAGACGAAGCAGAGGCAAAAAGGCTAGGTGCTTTTGCTTATCTTCGCAAGCCGGTTCAGATCGAGAAGCTCATCGGCACGCTAAGAAATGCTTACAAAAAGAAACTTGAGGATGCCATGGTCGCTGCTACTTTCGCTGAGGAAGGCGATTTCGAGACCGCAAGGCAAATCATGGAACAGGATAAGAAGAAAAAGTAGGCAAAGGAGTGAGTCTCATGAAAATAAGAGTGCTTCTGGTAGACGATGAACCCCAATTCGTGGAGACTCTGGCGGAGCGGCTTGAGACTCGAGGGTTTGCTGTTCGGACTGCCTTGAGTTGCGATGAAGCCATGGGCAAGCTCAAGGAAGAACAAGCGGACGTGGTAATCCTCGACGTGCTGATGCCCGGGAAAGACGGCATTGAAACCCTTCGGGAGATAAAGGATCTCAATCCGCTCATCGAAGTGATAATGCTAACAGGTCACGCAACAATAGAGACGGCAATAAAGGGCCTGAAGCTCAATGCCTTTGACTATCTCATGAAACCAAGCGAGACGGAAGATTTGGTGCTGAAGATAACCAACGCTCAAGCGCGTAAAGCCGATCAGGAAGACAGAATACGCAAGGCTGAGGTGAACAAAATAGTCCTTACAAGGGGCTGGTAGGTAGCCTTTCTTATTGCCGGTCGGAATCCGGAAAAAGAGATCGCGGCGGGGCGGAAGGACTGGGCGAGACTTTTCTCTTGGGGTGTTGTTTGCGTCTGTCCTTCGGCCGCGACCTTCTAGCGAATATCAGGAGCAAATGCAGAAACAGGAGCGAGGAGATGACGAAACTGGCTAGGTTGGGCCTTTTCGGCTTTTTGTGTATATCTTTGTTCATGGCCTTGCCGCACACAGCCCTGGCCGAGGCTGCGGCGGTCGCCGGCCAGACCGCTGACGGCTACCCGTGGTGGATGTGGCCTCTGCTGCTATTTGTGGTGACATTCGTGATGGGAGTAGCAGCGGTCCTGGGAGGCGTCGGAGGCGGTGTGCTCTTTGTGCCCATTATCAGTGGCTTTTTTCCGTTCCATCTTGACTTCGTGAGAGGCTGCGGGCTTCTTGTCGCTTTGTCGGGGGCGGTGGCCGCCGGGCCGGGTCTTCTCAAGATGAATCTGGCGAGCTTGCGCCTGGCCATCCCCGTAGCTCTTATCGCTTCGACCTTTTCCATTATCGGTGCCATGATCGGTCTGGCGCTGCCCACAAAAGTCATACAGATATCGTTGGGGGCAACCATTCTCGGGATTTGCGTGCTCATGTTGATGGCAAAGAAATCCGAATTCCCGGAAGTCCCCAAGGCCGACGCGCTTTCATCCGCCCTGAGAATCCATGGCGTCTATCAGGAGGCCAGCACGGGGCAGGTCGTTGACTGGAAAATCCATCGCACCCCCCAGGGACTGGCACTTTTCGTGCTCATAGGCGTGATGGCCGGCATGTTCGGTCTTGGTGCAGGTTGGGCCAACGTCCCTGTGCTCAACCTTCTTATGGGCGCCCCTCTGAAGATAAGCGTGGCGACCAGCAAGTTCCTTCTTTCAATAACAGATACCTCGGCAGCCTGGATCTATCTCAACAACGGCTGCGTGATACCGCTGATGGTCGTGCCATCTCTGGTCGGTATCATGCTGGGTTCCCTTGTGGGGGTGAGGCTTCTCAGGGTCACCAAGCCGGGCGTGGTCAGGTGGATCGTTATAGGAATGCTGGGCTTCGCAGGCCTGAGAGCCCTTGCCAAGGGATTGGGATACTGAATTTTCAAGAGCAGGAGAGACAAGTTATGCCGGAACATCACGAAAAGTCACTACAGGCCACTCCTGAGCAGATCATCTATGCCAGGATCCTGGAAAAGGGCATGTTTTTCGGCTTGGTCATACTGTTGATAACATACGCGATCTACATGTTAGGAATACTGAAGCCGTACATCCCGCTTACGGAAATCTCCAAGTACTGGATAATGAGCGTGACCGACTACCTGCACCAGACGAACATTCATCAGGGTTGGTCGTGGGTCGCCATGGTCCATTACGGTGATTTCATCAACTTTATCGGGATTGCGTTGCTGGCGGGTGTGACGATCATGTGCTTCCTGGCGGTCATCCCTTCGTTGCTCAGGCAAAAGGACAAGCTGTACGCGGGGCTCGCTCTGCTGGAAGCCCTCATTCTCGCCTTCGCCGCCAGCGGAATTCTCGGGTCGGGCGGACATTAGAAACTGTCTCAGAACTGGGGTAACAGTTGAGATCGTGGCACGATTCGGCAGGGACTGCATTGGAGAACCCTCACCCCATCCCTCTCCCAGGAGGAGAGGGCGCTCCTAGAGACGGCCGTTCATAACCCGCTACCTCAGGAAGAGGCAGGGTGAGGGGTGTTCGTGGCACGATGCAGCCGCCAGGTCCAACTCTAGGACAGTTTCATTAGGCCGTGCACTTGCCGGGTGGCTCCCGGGAGCCATCCAACCATTCACCGTCTTGATTTTGTGGCGACAGGGCCAGACATCGGCCCACCGAGCCCTGGTCGGCATATCGAGATCTTACGTTGTTTCCAGCACAAGGAGGAATGCCTGATGCCTATAGCCAAAAAAATCAGAGACCTGCTGGTTCCTCTGAGTGAATATGCAGTCACAACTACGGACAGTTCTCTGAAGGAGGCTGTTCTGGCGTTGCGCAAACTCTACTGTCAGGTGGAGGACGGCAAGTGCACCGAGGCTGGACACAGGAACATCCTGGTGCTCAACCCTTCCGGAGAACTCGCGGGAATACTCGATTTCAGGAGCATCCTCAAGGTGCTTATACCCGAAATATCAGGAGGATTGACGGCCAAGCTAGAGGCCCTCGGCGTCTCCGTGGCTTTTGCACAGGCCGATTCCGCGGACTTGGACGAGGCTCGGCTGAGCTTCAGGGCGAGAGTGATAAAGAATGCGGAGACAAAGGCAGGCGAAATCATGCTCAAGGTGAGAGGGACCATAGACGCGGACGCGGAGTTAATCGAGGCCCTCAAACTGATATACGCCAACAAGATTTCGGTCTTGCCCGTTTATGAGAATGCTCGCCTCATCGGAGTCCTACGGGAATCGGACCTGTTCCTCGCCGTTGCGCAGGTGCTTTCGGAGTAGCATCCATCAAGAAGACCCTCCAGATTCACAAGAGATTATCATAAGATAACCCTTGCCTCCCATTGGTGGCCACGCTCCGGTGTTGACGAACCAGCGGGAACAAAGGATAAAGGACTCTGTCCAATACCTTGAGGCCGGATTTCAGAGGGACTCCCACCTTTGCCGGACTTCATCCGACAGGAGTCAAGTAACTGGCTCAGACCATTTTTATCATAGGTGCAGGAGGCCACGCCAAGGTGGTCATTTCGGTGGTCGAGGAACAGGGCCTGTACGAGGTAACAGGTCTTGTGGACGACAATCCGGCGCTTCGAGGGTCTGACGTATACGGTTATCGGGTGACGGGCGACCGAGACGACTCGCTGGGAGAAATCCGGGCCAAAGGCATCCGCAAAGCACTGGTGGCCATCGGTGACAACCGAGGTAGGCTGGCGGCGGCTCGATGGGCGGAAGAGAAGGGTTTCGGGCTCGTTACGGCGGTGCATCCGTCGGCCAGGGTTGCCAGAGGCGTAGCCATAGGCGGGGGAACGGTTCTCATGGCCGGCACGATAGTAAACCCGGACGCCGTAATAGGTAAGTCAGTCGTCCTCAACACCGCGGCCACGGTTGATCATGACTGCGTGATCGGCGACGGTGCACACTTGGCTCCAGGCTGCCGCCTGTGCGGAAATGTGAGAGTTGGACGGGCAAGTTTCCTGGGAGTGGGGACTTGTGTGGTTCCCGGAATAACCATAGGAGACGACGTAGTGATCGGAGCCGGATCGGTGGTGATTCGGGATATCCCATCGGGGGCGCGGGTTGCGGGCAATCCCTGCCGAGCCTTGACGGGTGAGGAATCCCGGAACGCGGAGTAAGACCATTTCGCGTTCAAACGAGTGACTTTGTCGTGCCGGCGGGGTACCTCCGGAGCGAAGTCAGGTCGTCCGTTCGAAGCGGAGGAGGTGCTCCGCTGGTTTCACAGATCCGAAGCGGACTGGAATAAGACATTGGCCTTGAAAATCTTGTCTTTTTCGGCTACTATGTGGTTGTAGTATCGTGCCGGGTGAATTATTCTTTTGCTACGATCAGTCATGATACCGGCGGGCCGCTCCGCGAGTGAAGAACGCTCAGGCGGAGCCTTTGTTTTGTAATCGAGAGGCCGTAATTCTCAATTCGATGGCCCGGCATCAAAGTCGTGGCACGAATGGAACCGGCCGGGATTCCTGGAAGATGAGCACAACAAGAAACGGCAAGGATGCCGGCGCTGACATTCGATGGCCTGATTACGGTCTCGGCTATGGCGTGAATCCGGCAGGAATGATGGACTTCCCGGTCGAGCCCCAGAAGTCCCTGATTGATTATCTTGGAAGCGTCGTAAACAGAAAATGGACCATACTGGCGGTGTTCGTGCTGGCCACTGGCCTGGCGGGAGCCTATGCTTACACTGCCACGCCCTGGTATCTGTCTCGCGCCACACTTCAAATCAACAAGGTTTACCCGAGCTCAGCCAATCTGAACGACCTCTTCGCCTTCTTCGGCCAGTTCGACCTTTTTTATCAGACTCAACTGGAAGCCCTCAGAAGCGTGGATCTTGCCCAGGAGTTTCTCAGGCGCATTCGGCCGGACCAGCCCAAAGAGGCTGCTGCCCCGGGTAAAAGTGCGGCTGGGACCGTCTCCACGGGGCACGAGCCGGCTATTCAGGCCCGGGAAAGGCAGGCCCCCGCAGCCCCGAGAGACATGGAGGAGGAAAAACGCCAGGCTGCGGAGATCAATTCTGTTCTTGGCCGGATCAGAGTCACCCCCCTCCGGGGGACACAGATGATCGAGTTGGAAATGGGCGCCTCTGATCCCAGGGAAGCAAAGCGAATGCTCCAGGCCTATCTCGAAGCGTACATTGACGAAACACGACGCAAACAGGACGAACTGGGCGGACGGATGCGGCTCTGGCTCAAGAACGAACTGGTAGAGACCGAAAAACAGCTCAAGAAATCCGAGACCGCTCTCCTGGATTTTACCGGCAAACACGGTATAGTCCTCATGGACCACAAGCCCCATGATATGATTACGCTTTTCGACAGAGCCGGAGAGGACTTCATAAAGTCCAAGTCCGAAAGAGTCAACCTGGAAGCCCTTGAGTATGACAAGGAGAAAGTCCTGCCGCCCAACGTTAGCACCGATTACCTGCAAACTCTCAAGAGCAAGCTTGCCGGGCTCAAATCTGAATATACGGGTATGCAGGCCATCTATTCACCTGACTACTTCAAGATGGCTCTGATGAAAAACAAGATCGAGTCCCTGGAAAGGGCCATAACAGACATCGAGCAAAGCACACTGAACTCCGCTCTGGAAGCCGCCAGAAAGAAAGAGACCATCTCCCAGGATACGTACGAGAAGACCAAGCAGGATGCAATCAACATGAATTCGCTCATGGTCCAATACAGCATCCTGAAGAAGGCGGTTGAAGCCAACGAGCAGCTCTACCTGATGCTCATGCAAAAATCCAAACAAGCCGAACTCGACCGCGGCATCATGGGACACGAAGTGGTAATAAGCAGTGCACCTACCATGCCCCTGGCGCCGGTGCGGCCTCATAAGAGCAAGATCATCGCCGTGGGAGCGATTCTGGGATTGCTCGGCGGAATTGTCGTTGCAGTATGTCTGGAGTTCGTTGACAGCACTGTTCAGACCACCCAGGAGATCCAGGATCAGTTGAATGTGCCCATTCTGGGAGCCGTGCCCTTACTGGATCGAACCGGCGGACTGATCGCGGCCGATGAAGAGGGTGGACCGCTTGAATTCGCTGCGCACAGGTTTCCCGCGTCACCGTTTACCGACGCAGTGCGCATCGTTCAGAATGCGGCTTCGTCGCTCCTGCCTGCGGACTGCGCTTATACCATATCAGTGACAAGCGCCTTGCCGCTGGAGGGCAAGACCATGATGTCCGTGGTCATGGGCACCGTGATAGCCTCTGAGCGAAAGAAGGTGCTGGTGGTGGACGGGGACATGCGAAGCCCGCGTATCCACAAAGTCTTTCAGCACAGGGACGGCGATGTGGGGCTAAGCGATCTTCTCTCGGGCAAGAGCGTAAAACTTCGTGAAGCTATCAGGCAGTCTCAAGTGACGGGCCTGTATTATATGACCGCGGGTTTCAGGCCCGACAACCCCGTCACCCTGCTGAAGAATCCACGCTTTATGGACATAATCGAGGCTTGCAAGAAGGTATTCGACGTTATCATCATTGACGCGCCGCCGGTCCTTGGGCTGGTGGATGCCAGAATCATATCCAATTATACGGATGGGCTCATACTGGTCACAAGGGCAGGCCACACGCCCATCGAAGTATTACGGGAGGCCAAAGAGGCCCTCTTTCAGCAGGGCCAGCAGGCACGGTTACTGGGAATAATTCTGAATATGGCCGATCACAGGCGCGGTTACGGTTCCAAGTATTACAGCTCCAAATACTACAGCAAGTACTATCACCGTTATTATCACAGCGACGCCGAAAGTCAGAAATCGCTGCCGGAAAGCTCTCCGGCGAGCGACATACCAAGGGCATGACGCCGGTTATTCTCCGGTTGAAGGACCGGGGTCATTCCCTCCCGCAATAGCACCTGAAAAAACCGTCCATTATGAAATCCACGGTCTCCTGGTTCACGTGGAAATTTTCCCGTCCTTCGGCGAACACGGCCTCCCCGAGCATGGGCCTGTAGATAGTCGCCATCTCATAGGCCGGAAAGTAGAAGACATTGTCGTGATTGGCAGCGAACTCGTCCGCGCAGGCGCGAAGCGTTGACTTGGAATTGCAGCTCGCACTGATCACGTCCTCGTCATTCCGGAAAGTGGCCCACAGGTGGACCGGCGATACGGTCACGAGGATCTTGCAGGCAGGGTTGTGCCGGGCCATGATACCGTGAATGACTTCCAGGTTGGCCAGATTTTCGCGGAACCTGCTCACCTTGAACTCATAGCGGCTCATGTCTCCGCCCTCGTTTACATAAGGACCCGACGGAAGACAGATCACGGCCCCGTCGTTCCTGTCCCGCCATATCTCGGTGAGCCCCAGAGTCAATATTAGTATCTCCGCGCGCTCCAGAGCGCGTCGAGAACAGGCCCGGTGATTCAGGAAATCGGCTTCAGCCTCATCAAGCTCATCATAAAGGATTATCCTGCGGTACGGGTCTTGAATCTTCCCCGACGAAGGTGCAACCCACCACCGAAGCACCGGCGACCATTCCTCGAAAGTGTACTCGAAAATCTGCCTCATGGAGAAAGTATTGTAGAGTCTTTCCCAGGCTGCGCTGGCGTGCTTCGAGGCAGGGTGTGACGCCTCCTCGGCGACGTAGGCAAAACCCTCCCGGAGCAGCACAGTCTTGATCTCACGGGCAAAGCACGACCCCATGGAAGCAATGGGCATCTCCCGCGTGATGACTAGCCCCGACCCGCCGGCCAACGGATATTGCCCGTCCGCTCGAGGATTGTCATAAGAACCCGGCCAAACCTGCCAGGACTCAAAACCGTGCACCGGATGAACGTCAGACCTGGCCATATCAAATCAGCCTTTCAAAGAAAAGTGCTCCGGGGGACAACTTTTCTGCAGAAAAGTTTTCCCCCGGTCCCCTTTTCAAAAGACTCCCAATATATCAGCGGCTTCCGCTGGTCGCCGCTCCCTTGCGCCTGAGATGAATGCGCTCGAACGAATACGCCAGACTCCTGATGCAGTCTCTCTGCCTAACATATCAAGAATTGAGAGTTTTTGGGGAGGGGTCCCGGGGAGGGACTTTTTGCAAAAAGTCCCTCCCCGGGATTCTCCTCTCTTCCCACATCTGCCTTGCTCCCGCGTCAGGCTCCATATTTGGATTGTCTGAGCGCGTGGGCTGTGATGAGTTTCATCAGGTCCGTTCCAAGGAACTGGCCTAGTGCCCCATGGAGGCACTCGCTTTCTCCGAAGCCTGTGACGTCGGGGTTGGATCGCGAGACTCCCGGCGCCACGAAGAGAACCGGGACCGGGTGCCAGCTGTGCGATTTCAGGACTGACGGCGTCGAGTGGTCGCCTGTGACGACCAAAACGTCGGGTTGCAGCTCCAGAATATTGGGTATTGCCCGGTCCACTTTTTCAATCTCGTGGACCTTGCCGTCGAAGTCACCGTCCTCCCCGCGGCTGTCCGTGTATTTGTGGTGGAAGAAGAAGAAATCGTAATTGTCCCATTCCTTGGCCAGGGCGTTGAGTTGGTCCTCGATGTTTGCAAGCCCCGGGATCAGATGCATTCCCACCAGGCTTGCGAGGCCTTTGTACATCGGGTATACGGCAAGCGCCGCGGCCTTCAGCTTGAAGACCTCTTGAAAGCTCGCCAGACCCGGCTCCTTGGACCAGCCTCTGAGGGTGGCCATGTTGGCTGGGTGCTGGTCTTTTATGCGCTCACGGACCATTTCCAGCCATTTGTTCACGAGTTCCGCGGTGTGTCGGGCTTCAAGCGACTGGTCATGTGCTTGTACCTTGAGGGGCTTCAGGCCGGTTTTCTGGGGATCGGTCTCGTTGAGACAATCGGATAAACCCGGCCCCCGAAGGATCAGCACGAAACGATAATCCCGCACCGGCTTGACTATTATCTCTACACCCGGAAGGGTCAGGTCCTCGATGAGGCCCACCATTCGAGCGCACTCCTCAGTGGAGATCCTTCCCGCTCGACGGTCCGTGATCACCCCTTCTTCGTTGACCGTACAGAAGTTGCCCCGGGCCGCGACATCCTGGGGTGTAAGCTGTAGGCCAATCCCCACGGCCTCGAGGACGCCCCTGCCAATCAGGAACTTGATGGGATCATACCCGAACAGCCCCAGATGACCGGGCCCACTTCCGGGAGAGATTCCGACGCCCACGGGGTGCATCAATCCCAGCATCCCTTCCCGGGCCAGACGGTCCATATTAGGAGTAGCCGCTGCTTCGAGTTCGGTAGGACCGCCGGGCTCGCGAGGCAGCCCTCCGAGGCCGTCCATGACCAGGAGCACTATCTTGGTATTGCCACTTTGGGTCAGTCCTTTCATCAAATCCAGATCGGTCATTTCTCTTCACCTCCCTCTGAAGACTTCAAGCGGTCCAATAATCTCAGCGAGGGCCGTCCGCCGAGGACGCCCCCCTCTCGGA